>JAEEGL011210791.1_pt1 | contig 44171 bp, 39 predicted proteins | sample 9134231 | NCBI WGS metagenome assembly JAEEGL01 (sample SAMN16246548, study PRJNA631951) | gut metagenome | biome: gut microbiome; feature: rumen; material: fiber-attached | host: Bos | place: Iran: Karaj | collected 2018-10 | reverse complement strand
TATCGAAATTAACCACGTCGAAGTTGTCTATAAGCACATCGGGGAGTATGGCACGCAATAAGGTTTCTGATTTCATGCCACAAAGATAGCAAATTACTCTTGACCGGGCAAGACCCGCCAACCAGGTTTATCCGCTGCCCCAATTATTGTTTTCATGCAAGACAATAGAATAAAAAAAGAGAGCCATACGACTCTCTTGATGTGTTTTGCGGAAAGTGAGGGATTCAAACCCCCGATACCCGTAATGGGTATACCGGATTTCGAGTCCAGCGCATTCGATCACTCTGCCAACTTTCCAATTGCGGTGCAAATTTACGAAGAAGTTTTGTAAAAACAAAATTTTTGATGGAATTTTTGGTTTTGCTCCATGATGTGGTATTTTAGGAGAACGGTAAATCGCCATCGGTGAAGTGAAAGGCTGGTCAATACGATGACAGAGAATAACTCATTGATTGCCAAAAGCCAACTTTTCGAGACGGGAACGGAGATTAGCGGCAGCCGACTTCCGGATGGCGAGGGTGATAGTACATGTGTTGTCGAACGTCTGACTGACAATACGTGGTGCGAGTTCTTTGACGATGCGCATCACATCGTTCATCATCACATAGGGATATTCATAGGTGATGGTCTCCTCTACTTGTTGAGTGACGACTTGACAATGGTCAAGGGCATCGGCCGCAGCCGTGCGGTATGCGACAATCAAACCACCTGTACCGAGATTGACACCACCATAATAACGCACCACCACCACAAGCACATCGGTGAGCGTGCGGCTGTTGATCTGTCCGAGAATAGGTTTGCCTGCCGTGCTGCTCGGTTCCCCGTCGTCGTTGGCGCGGAATTCTGAACAGTCTGCCCCCAGCATATATGCATAGCACACATGGCGGGCATCATAATATTTGGTGCGGTATTGCGCAACGAGGGCTTTCACTTGTTCGAGAGAGGTCACATGATGGGCATAGGCGAGGAACTTGCTCCTTTTCTCGGAATAATACCCCTCGCCTATGTCATCTGTGATAGTCAGGAACTCGTCCTTGCTCATGACAGTTTATGAATGACCAATCCTGAACGCAATTTGGGTTCAAACCAAGTAGCCTTAGGGGGCATAATCATGCCGCTGTCGGCGATGTCCATGATTTGTTTCATTGTGACGGGATAGAGAGCCAGTGCTGTGCGCATCTCACCACTGTCGACACGCCGTTTCAGTTCTGCCAAACCACGCAGTCCGCCCACGAAGTCGATGCGGTTTGACCCACGCAGGTCTTTGATGCCCAATACTTGGTCGAGGATGAGGCGTGAAGAAATATCGACATCTAACACACCGATAGGATCGGTATCATCGAATGTGCCAGGCAAAGCATTAAGTTTATACCAATGGCCGTCGAGGTAGAGTGAGAACTCATGGAGCGTTGTGGGCTTGAAGATTTCCGTACCCATATCGTCGACGGTGAAATTCTTCCTTAATGCAGCAAGGAATTCCTCTGACGACAACCCATTGAGGTCTTTTACCACGCGGTTGTAGTCAAGAATGGTGAGTTGTGATGCCTGGAAACACACCGCCATGAAATAATTATATTCCTCGTCGCCTTTATGGTTGGGATTTTGCTTTTGTTTCTCGGCGCCAACAAGAGCGGCGGCGGCTGAGCGGTGATGACCGTCGGCGATGTAAAGTGAAGGCATTTCGGCAAACTCCTTAGTGATGACATTGATGTCGTCGGAATCGGAGATAACCCAGAATTGATGCCTGAACCCATCAATAGGCGCGATGAAGTCGTACTCGGGTTCGGTCTCTGCATAGCGCATGATGAGGCGGTCGAGCACATCATTGTCGGGATAGGCAAAGAAGACAGGTTCGATATTGGCGTTGTTCACCCTGACATGCTTCATGCGGTCTTCCTCCTTGTCTCGACGGGTAAGTTCATGCTTCTTGATGTGGCCCTTGATATAATCGTCCACATATGCCCCCACGACAAGTCCGTACTGAGTCTTGCCATTCATCGATTGGGCATAGATATAATAGTGGTCTTCCTTGTCTTGTACGAGCCACCCCTTGTCCTGGAATTTTTGGAAGTTCTCTGCTGCCCTTTCATACACTTTGGGGTCGTATTCGCTTGTGCCTGGCTCGAAGTCGATTTCGGGCTTGATGATATGATATAGGCTCATTTCATTGTCGCCTGCCTCAGCACGTGCTTCTTCGGAGTCGAGAACGTCATAAGGCCTCGATTCCACTCTTTCCACTAATTCTTTTGGGGGTCGTAAACCTTTAAAAGGTTTGATGGTAGCCATAGTTGATAAAACTGAATTAAGGTTGAAGGTTGAAAATACAAATTCCGCAGCCCACGCTGGCGAGGGCTGCGGAATGATAGTAGATTATTTGTTGACCTGGAATTTGGTACATCCATCAGCAAAGAAAGCATTGATCTGCTTGGCGGCAGCAATACCGGCATTGATATTGGCCTCTGCTGTCTGGGCACCCATCTTCTTCGGTGTGCTGAAATAGCGTCCTTCGAATTGAGCGAACTGCTCGTCGGCATCGGGCTTGATGTCGGTGACGAACTTGAGGTCTGTGCGCTCTTGCATCAGTTGGATGAGTTCTGGCTCACAGATGACCTCTTTACGTGCCGTATTCACCAGGATGCCACCCTTGCGAAGTTTGCCAACCAACTCTCGGTTGATGCTCTCCTTGGTCTCAGGGGTTGCGGGGATATGAAGGCTCACGATGTCACAAGTCTCGAACAACTCGTCCTGATTCTTGGCAGCATGTACGCCGGCCTGCTCGATGGCCTCTGCCGGACAATAGGCATCATAAGCCGATACCTTCATGCCAAAACCCTGGGCGATGCGTGCCACATTGCGGCCCACATTTCCGAAAGCGAGGATGCCAAGGTGTTTGCCCTTCAGTTCGGAACCAGCCTTACCGTTGTAGAAACTTCTCACGGCATAGACAAGAAGTCCGAACACGAGTTCTGCCACTGCATTGGCGTTCTGGCCGGGAGTATTCTCCACCACCACGCCCTTGCTCTTGGCGTATGCAGTGTCGATGGAGTCGTATCCGGCTCCGGCACGCACCACAATCTTGAGTTGTCCGGCGGCATCAAATACTTCTGGTGTAATCTTGTCGGAACGCACAATCATGGCGTCGGCATCCTTTACAGCATCCAGCAGTTGTGCTTTGTCGGTATACTTCTCAAGCAGTACCAATTGATGGCCTGCTGACTCAATCTCTTTTCTGATGCCCTCGATAGCAACGGGTGCAAAGGGCTTTTCTGTAGCGACTAGTACTTTCATTTCGAAATAGACAGTTTAGTGTTGGGCTTCAAACTCTTTCATGCACTGAACCAATGCCTCCACACCCTCAATGGTCTGGGCGTTGTAGCAACTGGCGCGGAATCCACCAACAGAACGGTGTCCCTTGATACCTACCATTCCCTTCGATGTGGCATACTCGAAGAATGGTTTCTCCAACTCCTTGTATTCATCGTTCATCACGAAGCAAATGTTCATGAGCGAACGGTCCTCTTCTACCACCGTACCGCGGAACAGTTTGTTGCGGTCGATTTCTCCGTAGACGATATCGGCTCTCTGGCGTGCGAGTTTGTCCATAGCCTCCAACCCGCCATTGGCTTTCAGCCAGCGAAGGGTCTCGAGTGCGCAATAGATGGGAACCACTGGCGGTGTGTTGAACATCGAGCCTTTTTCCACGTGGGTGCGGTAGTCGAGCATGGTGGGAATGGGTCTTGGAGCCTTGCCCAGAGTGTCATCTTTCACGATGATGAGTGTCACGCCAGCCATGGCGAGGTTCTTCTGTGCACCGGCATAGATGCAGTCATATTTTGATACGTCAACAGGACGGCTGAAAATGTCGGACGACATGTCGGCAATCAACCGCGCGTTGACATCAAGGTCCTTGCGGATTTCTGTACCATAAATGGTATTGTTTGTTGTGATATGGAGGTAGTCCACATCGTCGGGGCAAGTCCAGCCTTTAGGAATGAAGGTGTAATTGGCATCAGCCGAAGATGCCACCTCTACCACCTCGCCGAAGAGTTTTGCCTCTTTCATGGCTTTCTTGGCCCATGTACCCGTATTCAGGTAAGCGGCTTTCTTGATGAGGAAATTGTAAGGAATCATGCAGAATTCAAGGGAGGCACCGCCACCGAGGAAGATTACAGAATAGCCATCGGGAATTTGCAGCAACTCTTTGATAAGTGCTACCGCCTCATCGACGACAGGTTGGAAATCCTTGGCCCTGTGGCTGATTTCAGCAAGTGAAAGGCCACTTCCATTGAAGTCTAAAATCTGCTTTGCCGTGTTCTCGATCACCTCTCTTGGGAGGATGGAAGGTCCGGCGTTAAAATTGTACTTCTTCATCTGAATAGAATTAAAATTGTATATTTATCAATTAATTAATAAATCGTCTGCGAATATACTCTATTTTGCCGAAAGGTGCAAATTTTTAAGCATCGTTTTTCCGAAATAACATTGGGTAACAGGGGGATATGACGGGTTTTCATCTAAGACATGGCGATTTTGGAAAACCGACATGACAAAAAGCCCGTCAACGTACTGGCTCGACAATCGTACGCACACCTTTTATCTTCTCGTTTCCGATGAGTGCCAACACCTGCTTCACTTTCTTGGCATTAACAGCAACATAAGCATAACGCTCCATCACGTCTATACGTCCGATGTCGGATTTCTCGAGTTGTCCCTTTTTGCATAGGAAACCCACGATATCGCCTTTGCTAATCTTGTCTTTCTTCCCTTTCCCCACATACAGTGTGGCCATGCGAGGAGGTTGGGGTGCTGGCAAGTCATCGGGGATGACATGGGGTTGCGTGTCGGCTACCACATATTCGGGAAGGTGCTCTTCTGGCCCGAGAACAAACCAGGTCGTTCCAGAGGAATTCCAACGGGCGGTGCGCCCCACCCTATGTACGTATTCTTCCTCACCGAGTGGGAGGTGATAGTGGATAATATTGTCTACATCCGGGATGTCGAGTCCGCGCGATGCCAGGTCGGTTGCTACCAGGATGTTGGCAGACCCGTTGCTGAATTTATAGATGGCTTCCTCGCGTGATTTCTGGTCGAGGCCGCCATGAAAAGCAGAGGCTACGAAACCCATGTTCAAAAGGTATTCGGCAGTGCGCTCTACGCTGTCTCTGAAGTTGAGGAAAACAATGCTGCTCTTGTCTCCTTGCTCACGGAGCAACCGTGATAGGGTCTCGAGTTTGTCCTTGACGGGGCTGAAGACGGTGAAGACTTCCACTCTTTCAGGCACCTGCTTTTCCTCATCGAGAAAGTCCATCCGCCTGGCATGTTGTATGTTGACGAAATGTGGAATGGAGTCGGCGTCGGTTGCAGAGAGCAGCACACGCCTACGGAGGTGAGTCAGCCTGTCGACTGCGGCCTCCATTTCTTGATGGAATCCCATGGCCAGACATTTGTCGAACTCGTCGATGACAAGTGTTCTTACGGTTGTAGGGATGATATTTCCTTTGTCGATATGGTCGTTGAGTCTTCCTGGAGTGGCGAATACCACATGGGGGCGTGTCTTGACCATTACCCTGTGCTCGTCCATTGCGGGTCTGCCGCCATATATGGCCATGGCCCTTACCCCACACGACATGTTGCGGAGCACATCAGCCGATTGCAGGGCGAGTTCGCGGCCAGGTACGACAACCACCATCTGAAGGTCATCGGAGAGGGTGTTGATTTGTTCAACAAGTGGCAACAGGTAGGCCAGTGTCTTTCCACTACCTGTAGGTGACAACACCACTATATCATCGTTGGATGTCGTAATGGCATTGTCGACCGCCACCTGCATTTCATTGAGTTGTGTGATTCCCAGTTTGGAGAGAATCTCTTGACGTTTGTTCATGGTTGATTCAATTGTCTGTAAAGCGAGTCTATTTCCTCAAACTCTCTTCCCATATTCAGGTTGAGATAGATGTTGTAGAGCGCCGGAACCCATTTCGACTGTTGGTCGGGAGCAAGAGCACGGAATTTCTCCATATAGGGTTTGCTCTTGGCATAAAGTTCCTGCATGGCGCGTCGTTTTTTTCTCGACCGCTGCATATTACGGTCGATGGCAATGGCTTGATTGTAGTAGGCCAGTCCCATGTTGCAATAGGCCTCAGGCATACTGTCGTTGAGCGCGAGCAACCTATCGGTCAGCATGATGCATTCCTCATAATTGCCGGCATTGAGCAACGACGTGCTTTTGGCAAAAAGGAAGAGGACATTGGTGCTGTCGACAGCATAAGCCCTGTCGATGACAACAGTGGCAGAATCAGTAAGCCCCTTGCTGTTGAGATAGTCGGTAAGTCTGGGAAAGAAGAACGGATTGGTGGGATATTGCTCGAATCCTTTCTGCAAGTATTCCACATAGTGTGCCGTATCGCCGTTGGCAATATAATTCTCTGCCAAATACCTGTATGCGTTTTCGTGGCGTGTCGAATCACTCAAAGCCATAGGCAAGTGCTTCACCATCTTCAAGGTATCTTTCATGCGATAGCCTGTGTATAGTGCCATATAGGCAGCAGTAGACAACAGCGTATCGGTGTTAAGATAATTCATCCCATCATACAGCGGGTGGTAAGCACATTGTATATATTTGTCGAAAAAATCCCATGCTTTTGGAAATTCGTTTCTACGTGTGAAGAAGATGCCCCCTTTATACAGGTTGGGGCGGAAAGGATGAAGAAATTCTTGGCTTTTACTGCGATGATGAAGCACCACCCTACCCTTTTTGTCGGGCAAGGCGTCCACGGAATCGAGGGCCTCGTATATGGTAAACATCTTCATTGCCGTTGTGAAAAGAGAAGCGGTATCAATCTTTTGCTTGAGATACAGTTTCTCATTTCCCAACTCATATTGTTTTCTTGCCACATCTGCCAAGATGACCCATATCTTTTCTTTTCCGCGGTTGACAGAATCACGGAGCAAATCATTCATGAGTTTCTCGGCTTTAGCCAAGTCGGCTTCCTTACCGCTTTTTACATAAGTGCGCGCTTGGTCCATCACTTTCCTTTGAGCCGTAGCACCAAGAAAGCAAGTAAACACGAGAAGTACAAGCAACAATCTTTTCATCCTTAATTCATCGGACACTCACCTCACGACGCTTGTGATGGTGGCCGGTGCTTTCTTTTTTTCTTCGAATCTTGAAAAACTTACCCCGGCACAAGAGTGTGCCGGGATAAGTAGAAGGTATGGTTATTTCAGAGAGTCAAGCAGGTAATTGCACCTGTCGAGGGCATACGACCACTTCGATGTCTGCTCCGTTGGGTCAGCAGCCTTGGCCTTCTCGAGGCATTCTTTTGCCCTGTCGTAGAAGGGACGAATCTGGTCTTTAGCCGTTGAAGGAATCATTCCGTTGCGTCCTGCTGCTCGCTCTTGTGCTTGTGCTCCCTTGTTGATGAGAGATGCGCCCAGCATTGAAAGGGCTACAGCGCTTTCTGGTTGTTTCTCCAAGGCTTTCTCAAAACAAGAGATGGCTTCGTCCCATTGCTCGGCAAACATGGCGTTCTGGCCTTTCATTGCCCATGCAGTATAGTTGCTTGGGTCGGCTGCCAGTGTCTTCTCGATGAGCGAGTTCATCTCGTTGTTCATGTTGAGCGAAGCATACATCGAGAGGAGTGTTCCAAGCACCATCTCATTGGAAGGATTGGCAGCATAGTCGGTCTCCAGTCTCTTCACATAGTTGAGGGAGTCTTCCCTGGTCCTGATTTCCTGCTGCAGGGCAGCCAGTTTCAGCACGGTGGCATCGCTGGCAAGTTTCTCGTCTTGTCCTGCAATGTTAGCATAAACGGCCACATTGTCATAGTCCTTGTTTTGGTAGGCAAAACGAGCGGCATAATATGCCATGTTGGTATAGTTCTCGTCAGGAGTCTTGGCTATTTCCTCAGCGAAAAGCGAAGAGTTATGGCTGTCGACATACTCTGCCAACTGTGCGAAGGCTTTCTTCATGTCGAAATTCTGGTAGTAGATACCGCCGTCGATAAGGCGTGGACGGTAGCCGAGGAGTCGCTGCACGTTCTTGTTATGGAAAGCAGGCTTCACCTTGCCCTTTTCATTGGGCATGATGTCATATTTCTCGCACTCTTCAGCGGCCTTGAAAGCATTGAGCACGGCATCATAGAATCCAGCGGTGTCGTAAGGCTCTACCTTTCCCTGGCCATACTGTTCAGCCATTTGGTTGGAAGTGATAGTGCCTTGCTCCTTTGCCACTTTGTCGATAGCCAGGTCGACGAGTTTGTTGTAAGCCTTGGCTTTCTCTGCCGGGCTAGCCAGTTGGCTCAGGCTCGAACTGACGAGGCTGGCAGCCTCGGCATACGACTTGGTTTTAAGGATTGACTTGAGGGCGTCGCTGTCGCCCGCAAAGGCTGTTGAGGCAGCTGCTGCCATCAAAGCCACAATCATCATTTTTTTCATCATTTTATCATAATTTTAGGTTGATATTATTCTACTCATTCTCGATGTCCTCGACATCGTCTATGGGTTGGTTGTCTTCTTGTATCATTTCTGTCTCCTGAAGCATGGCATCCGTTGGTAATGTACCCCCCATGTCTTGCCTCACTTCCTCGCTCTTTTGGCTCCACTCGTTGCGGCTCAACTGCTCTACCTCAGCCTCCAATTCGGCTCCCATCACTTTACATACAGAAGCGATGACATCGTTCTTCTTTGTGAGGTTGATCAGTTTTACGCCTTGTGTAGCCCTGCCCATCACACGGCATTCGGCAACGGAAAGCCGGATGGCAATACCACTCTTGTTGATAATCATCAGGTCGTGTTCATCGGTCACGTTCTTGATGGCCACCACCCTACCGGTTTTCTCAGTGATATTCAGTGTCTTCACACCTTTCACGCCACGTTGTGTCTTACGGTAGTCTTCCACTTGGGAACGCTTGCCATAACCGTTCTCGCTCACCACCATAATGGTTTCTTTCTCGGCATTATTGACCACGATCATGCCAACAACCTCGTCATCACCATCATCGAGCCGCATACCTCTCACACCAGTGGAAATACGTCCCATATTCCTCACGGCAGACTCCTCGAATCTCACTGCCCTGCCATTGCGGTTGGCAAGCACCAGTTCGTTATGGCCGTTGGTGAGTCTCACATCCACCACCTCGTCGCCTTCCAGAATGTTGATGGCATTCACGCCATTCGTCCTTGGACGGCTGTATGCTTTCAGACATGTCTTTTTTACAATGCCTTTTTTGGTGGCGAAGACCACGTAATGAGTGTTGAGGAAGGTTTCGTCGTCGAGACCACGTAGTCTGAGGAAGGCATTCACCGAGTCGTCGGTGTCGATGTTGAGCATGTTTTGGATGGCCCTACCCTTGGAGTCTTTTCCTCCTTCAGGAATCTCGTAACATTTCAGCCAGTGGCAACGTCCCTTCCGTGTGAAGAAGAGCATGGTGTTGTGCATCGTGGCAGGATAGATGAACTCGGTAAAGTCTTGTTCCCTGGTCTTGGCACCCTTGCTCCCGATGCCGCCTCTTGCCTGTCCTCTGAACTCGCTCAGCGGTGTGCGCTTGATATATCCTAAATGGCTCACGGTAATGACAACCGGGTCGTTGGGATAGAAGTCTTCAGGATTGAACTCTTCAGATGAGTATTTGATTTCGGTGCGGCGCTCATCGCCGTATTTTGCTTTCACCTCGAGCAATTCGTCTTTCATCACTTGCTTGCACAGTTCTGGGTCATCGAGAATAGCCTGCAGGCGTTGGATGAGTTTCTCCAATTCCTCGTACTCAGCATGGAGTTGGTCCATCCTCAGTCCGGTGAGTTGAGAGAGACGCATGTCGACGATGGCTTTCGACTGCACTTCGTCGAGGTCGAACCGTTTTTCCAGGTTGCGCTGCGCATCGGCAGGTGTTTGAGAAGCCCTGATGATATGCACCACCTCGTCGATATTGTCGCAGGCAATGATTAAGCCTTCGAGGATGTGGGCGCGTTCCTGGGCTTTCTTCAACTCAAACTGTGTGCGGCGGATGGTGACGTCATGCCTGTGCTCCACGAAATATCCCACGCATTCCTTGAGGGAAAGCAATTTGGGCCTGCCCTTCACGAGCGCGATGCAGTTGACGGAGAACGAACTCTGCAAAGCCGTCATCTTGAAGAGTTTGTTGAGGATGACATTGGCATTGGCATCCTTCTTCACGTCTACCACGATGCGCATGCCCTGACGGCCAGACTCGTCGTTGACGTTGGAGATTCCCTCAAGTTTTCCTTCCTTCACCAGGTCGGCGATATATTCGATAAGTTGTGCCTTGTTTACACCATAGGGAATCTCGTGCACCACAATCTTATCGTGGCTCTCGCCGCTCTCTATCTCGGCTTTGGCACGCATCACTACCCTTCCCCTTCCGGTCTCATAAGCGTCTTTCACGCCTTGGATGCCATAGATATATGCCCCAGTGGGGAAATCCGGTGCCTTGATATACTGCATGAGTCCTTCGGTGTCGATGTCGGGATTGTCGATATACGCACAGCATCCGTCGATTACCTCACCGAGGTTGTGTGTGGGGATATTGGTTGCCATACCCACGGCAATACCATTTCCACCATTTACGAGAAGGTTGGGCACTTTTGTTGGCATGACCGACGGCTCGGTGAGAGAGTCGTCAAAGTTGTTGACCATGTCCACTGTGTCTTTCTCGAGGTCGTCCATGATGTGCTCGCCCATTTTCGACAGGCGGCACTCGGTATAACGCATGGCAGCGGGTGAGTCGCCATCCACACTGCCGAAGTTGCCTTGTCCGTCGACAAGGGTATATCTCATGTTCCAGTTTTGTGCCATCCTCACCAGTGCGCCATATACGGAACTGTCGCCGTGGGGATGATATTTTCCGAGCACCTCTCCCACCACGCGCGCACACTTCTTGTAGGGTTTGTCACTGGTGTTTCCGATGCCCATCATTCCGTAGAGGATTCTGCGATGCACGGGCTTGAAGCCGTCTCTTACATCCGGCAAGGCACGTGCCACGATCACAGACATGGAGTAGTCGATATACGACTTCTTCATCTCCTCTTCGATGTTGATTTTGATAATCCTGTCTTGGTCAAAAGTTTGATTCTCGTCCATTATTACGTGTTTATGTATGTTTTGAGGGCACTTCCACGTCAGCGATGACGTTGCTGGCAGGTGTCTTTAAAAAAAGAAAAATCGCTTTAGAAGGCATTTAAATGCGCTCTAAGCGATTTTGGCCCTTTTTCAAGGTGCTAAATTACGACTATTTTGCGAGTTGGGAAAGCGTTTGCCGTCAAAACTGCAAAAAATTAAAGATAATTTATACTTTTTGCCTTATTGACGTGTTATCTACGGGGCGGAACAGCCCTTTTCATAGCCATTCGGTGGAATTTCCCCTCTGCTTTGATGACTTTATAAAGTTTGCGTGCCGTGATGATGCCAATAAAGCGGGCATGGTAATTGGCTTGCAACTGTTTGATTTCAATTTCTATCCGGTCGTGTTCGGAGATTGCCTGCTTGGCAGCCTCTTCAGAGTCGGGATTCACCCTTCTGTCCTCCCTCATCTGTTCATAGAGGGCACGCTGTTTTCTGGTCATTTCCCTATACAGAGGAAAGAAGGCAGCAGCCTCTGACGGTGTGAGGCAAGCCTCGACCGTGATGAACTGTTCGAGGTCGGCCTGGAATTTTGCCGGGTCGAAGGGCTTCATACCTTGTGCGTTGGCAACACAAAGTGAGAGGCATATGGCCAGAAAAGTGCAAATCAGAGTTTTCATATCGGTTTTGCTTTTATTCGCCAGAGATATACGCATAGAGGTCTTGGTCGTCGGCCATGATGTAGTCGGCCATAGCATCGATGTTCTCATCAGTGCTGTATGATGCCGTTGAGGTAGCGGCGACTTGTGTTTGTGCAGCCGGCTCATTGTTGGTGAAATGCAAGCCAGCCATGCAGACGGCAGCCACGACAGCAGCCGCGGCACCGTATCGAGCCCATTGGAGCCAGTTTCTGCTCTTTTTCTTCTCCTCTGTCGGAATCATTCTCACTTCATGGGCAGGCAGATTGTCAATCATGCGCTGTGCCAGGTTGTCGAAGTATCCCTCGGGCACGGAGAATGGGTTGTCGTTTATGTTTTCAAAATTGAAGTTCATTGTTATTGATGTTTGTCAATCTTTTGACGCACAAACAGAAAGAAAGTTTAACTGTATAGTGAAAAAAATGTATATTGATTCATTCCAATTTGAAAAGCGCAGGTTCTGGGTGCTGAAGAGCGACATGGCGCCTACTGGTTAGAAGAACCATGAAAGATGGCATCCGATGCGTTTGTCAGACTTTCCCAGATCATTCTTGCCGTTGAGAGAGTTGTTATAGGGTTTGTCGATATACAGTTTACAATATATTCCAAAGTCAACATGTCCGCTTCTACACCCCAGCATTGGCACGATGGCTACGCTTTTCTTGCACATGGGATGCTGTTCGGGATAGAAGTCCTTGAGTATGTTGCTTTCGTGCATTCTGAAGCCCACTTCTCCTCCGCAACCTATATATACCTTATTCCATTGACTGGTACGTATGAGCAGGAGTTTCACTGCTGCCGGTATCACGAGTTGCCCGCCTCCGTCAACGAGTCCCACATTGCTCCTCTCCTCTGTGGGTCTTGGGTCGGCAGCCAAATTCTCGATGTATTGCGCCCCTACTGTCACGTTGATGAGGTCGGTGCTTTTCCCAATGTTCAGCAACAATCCAGCGCCAAAGCCTGCAACATAAGAATAGGCGTCGCCGGTGAAATGTACGCCCAAGGTGAGTCTGTTGTCTTTATCACCCACATAGTTTCCGTTAGAATTCGAGGCATTCGTCCCCCGCACCTGTCCAAATTGAGCCATGGCCAACAGGGGCAGTATGGTTAACAATGATATCAGAATAGATTTTTTCATTGTTGTGCTTGTTTCTTTTTTATAATGCTAACTTGATTGATGAATTCTTTCTTGTAATGCTGGTTGTGACGTGGCAGAGTGTTATCGTCGTAGACACCAACCCGCAGCGTGTCGACACGCGAGAGCACATCGGCGTTCATTTCCTTCGCCAATGGCTGTTGGGTGATAAGCGCAAAAGGCGTGGCCTTTGACACGGCATCAGGGTCATTGATATTGATCGGAGACACTTTCTTGCCCACTTCGTACACCACCTCAATCTTCAGTTCCTCGTCTTGGTTGTAGTAGAAGGGCAACTGCTTCAGTTCGCTCACCTTGCTCACCTGGTTGATGCTGACTTTCCTGTTGTTGCCCAGTACGCCCACGATAGGCGTGAGCATGAAACACTCGATGAAGAAAAACAGCAAGGCCACCCCACGTACTACACCTTTGGGCGAGTGGCGTTTGGTAGACAATGCGGTATACATTGCTATACCCCATAGCAGCACCCAGAGGAAGATAGTCGTACCGAAATCGATAAGGTCGCGTCCAAACATTCTTATCAGCATGAAGATGGGAAGCCCGAACATGATGAGTGCGATGAGATAGCCGTTGAAGAGGAAGAACCGCTGAGTTATTTTCTCTTTCGGCCAGCATTCTTCATAATAATAGAGCACACACGTCACGGCAATGGCGCATGGTGGGGTGAGTGCCACCAGGTCGACCATCTCTTTGTGGGGTGTGGAGGCAAGGATAACAAGGCCGTTGGCCAGCCATGCCAAGGCGAAGCGATATACCCGCCGTGTGCGAATGCGTTTCTTCCAGAAGGGGAAGAGCAAGGCTGCGAGCAGGATGAGCGACCAGATACCCATCTCGGCAAAGAACCTCCAATAGTAATACCAAGGTCGGGTGGCCTTCTCCGTCCATCTGGCAGGAAGGAATCCCCAGGATTCTGGTGCTGCTTCAGGATGATATACCTGTATGTACCACAACCACATGCCGTAAGGCAGGATGGCCAAGACAATGAGCAACAAGAGCGGTCCCCATCGTCCCGTCATATCCGGACGTTTGAAGAGCACAATGGCGACGAGCCATGGCATGAGCATGGAGTAGACTGCGACGAGGCCGTTGCCCAACAACGACAGTCCCATTGCCAATCCAGCCAGCCATGCCCACCGCCATTTGTGTGGATTGGCGAAATACTGGCTGTCGAACAACATCCTCATCATGAAATAGATAGCCACCATCATGAAAGCATAGCCATAGATGTCTCTTTCCACCATGCGCCCCATATATATTATATTATAGGTGGTGATGAAGACCACGGTGGCTATTTCGGCAAAGCCACGTCGACGGGAGAAGTAGCGGGTAATGCCGAAGAAGAACATTGTCCAGATGATGCCTAGCAGTCCCGCTACCGTACGCTGTGCGCTGATATTGTCGGCATGTATGCTCTGCACCAAAGCAGCCACCCATGACGCCAGGGGCGGTTTGTCGTATCGCGGCTCACCATTCATCGTGGGCGCGAGCCAGTTGCCTCCGTCGACGATGTCTCTGGCAGTCACGAGCACCTTTGCCTCTCCTCCCCCAACAGGCAGTAGGCTGTTGTTGACGAAAAAGGCTGCCAGGCATAGCAGTATCAGCGTCAGCCATTCTTGGCGAAATCTCCTCACAATGCTCATTGTTATTATAGATTATACAACTCTTCTTCCGTTAGTATGTGCACTTTATTTTGTTGGAGTACCCCCATGCATGCTTCCATGTCGATGGTTCGGATAATCACATTGGCCTGTTGGCCGTTGTTGAACGAATAGAGATACTCTATGGCAGCGCCAGAGTCGGAAAGATGTTTCAGGATTTTAGCCATCGAACCACTTTCGTTGGTCATGGCAAAGCCCACCACATCGGTTGTCTTTACCGCATACCCATGTTCGCGCAGCACTTTTCCTGCTCTCTGTGGGTCGGAGACCACGCACCTGAGGATGCCGTAGTCTGAACTGTCGGCCACGCACATGGCTACAAGGTTGATACCGGCCTGAGCTAGAACTTCGGTGACATCCGACAGGCTTCCCGACTTGTTTTCCAAGAAGATGGACAATTGTTTCGTAAACATATGTGTCGATGTTTTATCCTGTCATTTTGTTCACACAAACCTTGCCCCGTCGTCGGGTTTGACGAAGAAGCAGGCAAAAGTATCCTCATATTCAGGATATTGCTCTAGATACCTCTCTGTCAGTTCCTTCTCTATCTGCTCCTTGTATGCAGGGTCGACGATGGCAATGCATGCCCCCTTGAATCCCGCTCCGGAGAATCTGCCTCCCCAGATACCGGGGAGTGTGCGCATGATTTCATAGATGGAGATGAGTTCCGGGCTTCCACACTCATAGTTGTGTATGCTCGATTCGCAACTGTCGAAACTGAGTTTGCCGAAAAGTTTCAGGTTTCCCGTTTCCCAGGCCGTTACGCCCTGTCTCACCCGTCGGTATTCCGAATAGAAGTGCTCTGCCCTTCTGGCGAAACGTGCCGGCATGGCAATCTTCGTCTTGTCGAACGAAGCCTTGGGGATGTCGCGCAGGAACGTCTTGTCGAAAGTCTTCAGTGGTTGGTCCATATATGCCAGCATGTTCCATGCAGCCGTCTTGCATTCATATACCCTGAGGTTATAATCGCTGTTGACCAGACTTCTTGTGAGGCCACTGAAGAAGATGCCCAGTTCGAAATCGGGCATGGCTGGGTTTTTCTTGATGATGCGGTAGTCGTTGCTGTCGCAGTCGAGGAAGAGCAGTCCGTCTTTCTTTCCCAGTGCGATACACGCCTGGTCGAGAAGTCCGTTGTTCAGTCCGATATACTCCCTTTCTGCCTCCGATGCTATCTGCACCACCTCGAAAGGTTTCAGTTTGATGCCATTGGCCTTGGCAAAAGCCATGACATAGGCGATGAGTACGGCGGCGCTGCTCGACAGCCCACCCACAGGCAGTGAGCCTTGAATGACGCCGTTGATGCCTTTGTTCAGTTCGAACCGTTTGCGCAGGGCATATTTCGCTCCCCGGGCATAGTCGCCCCAATGCTGTTCCTTGATTTGTGAGGGCGAGTCAATGTCGAAGTCCACATCCCCGTCAAACGAGCGCGACACGAGATGCACCTTTCCGTCGTCATTGACATCGAAACACAGGTCCACCCCCTTGTTGATGGCGAATCCCGTCACCAGTCCATGCTGATGGTCGACATGTGCCCCGAGCGGACACACGCGGTAGGGTGAGAAGATATGATATTGGTAGTTTTCCATAAATGTATGTGATTAAGATTTCTGTTGTTTTCCTACATGTTTGCGCCAGTATTTCCTCGATAGTTTCTTCACCGAGGCGAAGAAAAGTTCAGGTGACGTAATGGTCAGGAACGCGATATTGTCAGTTGGTGTAAGCGAGAAATACCTGAAGTATCTCGAGATGAGTAGGCGCGCGGTGCCTAAAGAGTGCCCGATGCTCCATTTCTTCTCACGAGTCTCCCGCTCATATTTACCCCAGTTGCCATGTCGCAGCATGTCGTCCAATATTTTCTTTCCCCATTTGCGGTCTTTTTCGCTGATGGTTATCGGGAACTCCTCCTCCGGTACGCCCAGTTTTTCGACGATGATGCTGCCGAAAGCGGCGAATGCCTTGCGGTAGTTTGTCTTGTCGAGAATCTCGGCAAGTAGCGTTCTGTCTATCTCGTCGTTGTGGTGTCGTATAATGACAGCCACGTCGCACAGTTGCCTCAGTGCCACCCCCATTTTCCGCAGGTGGTGATACATGTGCACGAAAGTATAGAAGAGGTTGAGCGTGGGTTGTAGCGTCTTCACGTGTGTTCCATCTATGATGACGTCTTTCCTGGGCATCGTGTCTACAAGATGGTCGAAGTAGCGCTGATGTGGCGGGTAAGAGAAATTCGCCAGCCTGTAATGCAGTTCATAGTTGGATGCGTTGTATTTGAACGGATAGTGTTTGTGGTCATCCACCGAGGTGTCCTTGATTTGTATATCCCACTCCTTTTCTATAAGCACCCTCACCTTTTGTGCGTCGGCCTCTTTCACATAGAAGTCGATGTCGCCGGGCACTCTGAGTAGTGGTTTTGGATAAAGTTGCGCCAGAGTCTGTCCTTTTACCACGGCATAATCATAGCCATGGTCGTCCATCAGTTTTGCCAACTGCTTCGCATTTTCATTGAGGCGTCGGTTCTCCAACTCCAGCGTATTTTGGAGTTTGAGCATGTGAATGACACATTTCTTCTGCAGCCCTATGTCATTTGACTTGAGGCAGTCGATGATTATCCCCAGCACGCATTGCTTCTCCGAATAGTCCATCACCTGCTTGTATTCCCAGGGGGTCATTTCGAAGTGGTCGGTAGGGGTCTGCCATAACGCTGCCCTCATCAACATGAATATAAAATCACTTTTTGTCATTCCTGATTAACTTTTGGAAAAATTTGGTGTCACTCTATACAATGTAATATGCATCGAATTAAGAATTGCTTGATTTGATAATATATCTATTTGTGATAAAAGAGATACATTGTGCAAGAATGACAGCAAGGGCAATTATAATGACATACAAAATACATCCTTTTAGGGGGCTCATCTCAATTCCTAGCTGAATGACAGAAATGTCTCTCAGGATAATCAGTACAAAGTCCCCTTGGTGTGATTCAATTCACATCTTCACCAAGATGATTGCGCAAGAGTCTCACTATATAATCCCTGCGCTGATGCGCATGGTCTATAAAATCCTTATTGCTGAATGCCACATCTTGATTGGAGTTGAAATGACCAATCATCTCGATATGGTTCTTCTTGGCATATTCCTCGATGTATTTCATTCCATCACGCAAGCCCTCTACATTTTCTATCCTTTTGTAGAAGAGCGGATGGTAAGGACTGCACAGCAAATAAACGTCAGCACCGTCTTTCCTGATGGCTTGAACCAATGCGTCGAAAACTTGCAGGCTCTCCTCCGACAATGTGGTGAAATCGTTGAACATCACATGCATCTCCGTTCGCGCGGCATTGTCTACTTCGACTTGTGAACGTTTTCTAGTCGATTCTGCAAATCCCATCGACCCGTCGGCGCGGTATGTTCTGCCTTTATTTTCGATAGACTTGACAAACTGCATATCTTCAGGGGTGTCTTGTTTCAATGCTGTCTGAAAATATGAGAAGGAGAATAGGTTCTCTAAACGTGTAAAGTCGAAGTGAAACTCCTTCTTCTTGTTCAGAAACTTATAGTAGTAATCTCCCAACGACCTCCACCGGGTGTCTGTATAATTCTCATTAAACAGGGCGGCTGGATCGGCACAGAGTATCACATGCTTATACCGTATGTTGTTCTCTTTGCAAATCTCATAAAATGCTACAAATTCTTCCAACTGGCCACCGCCGACCCATAAGTTAAGCAGGGATGCACCTTTAAACATATCGCTCGAGACACTCTGGGCGCGGCTATGCCCTAAAACCAAGTAATCAAAAGTCTTGCCTCGATACAGTTCGCACAATTTCCGCTTATAACTCCTGTCATCTAAGTTTATCGGCGCATTGGTAACATTCAGTTGCTTGCTATGCGCTTCAATAATCCTATCGGTGAACCGGTTTGAATACACTTCACCGGGGTCGAGCACATAGTTGGTGATGGCAACACCTGTGATGATGGGAAGAAACACACATACCAGATATAATATAATTTTTTTCATTTCAACCTAAAATTGGAAATAAATGAACTGATTGCCCTGGAATTCTCCCATAAAGACTATCATTAACATCAATGCAATACCCATAAAAATGTAAGAGGGAAGAAAATGACGTTCAACAAATGATGTCTTCTTATACTCTATAAAATATTCAATAATAAACAGCAAGCCTACTATAAAGAACTTGTATTTTTGTTGGATAATGCAATTAACCAATCCATCAAAAAGATTCGTAAACATTTGTTGATATGCATAGACACCATCGGCAAGGCTATTGGCGCGGAAGAACACTAATGCTAGCATTATAAGGAAAAATGTGACAACTCTGTTTATCCACAACCACCATTCCTTTTTCTTGAGTTTATGCTTTTTCTCAAATTTCCTTTGACGCTTTTCCTTCAAGATACAAACAACAAGGAAGATGCCAAAGATACTGAAACTTACCACATAAGTCCAATTTGCGCCATGCCAAAAGCCAGACAAGAAGAAAGTAAAAAAGATGCAAAAGCACCACCACCAAAGATTTAAACTACTACCAACCATTGGATAATAGATATAATCCATAAACCATGTTGTAAGTGAGATATGATTACGCTTCCAAAATTCCTGAACAGATGTCGAAAAGAAGTAGGGCCTAACAAAATTGTCCATCAACTTGAATCCCATAACTCTGGCAGCACCTATAGCGATGTAAGAATAACCGGCAAAATCACCATACAACTGGAAGCAGAAAAGGATGGAAGCAACAAAAATGTCCCCTCCAGATTTACCATCAATATCATTATACACTAGATTGACGTGGTAAGCCAAATTGTCTGCAATGACGAGTTTAAGGAAATATCCCCACAGCATTAACTGTATTCCTCTGATTGCTCTTTCTCCATCAAATTGTTTTTTTTCATAGAACTGGCGCAAGAGGTTTGTTGAACGCTCAATAGGACCAGCCACCAATTGTGGGAAGAATGACACAAAGAGGGCATAGGTGAAAAAATTCTTTTCTGCTTTCGTTGTACCACGATACACATCAATGGAATAGCCCAAGGCTTGGAATATATAGAAAGAAATGCCAACAGGCAAAAGGACATTGAATTCTGGCACATCCATTCGTAATCTCAACGCATTCAGTAGGCCTACCATGTTTTCGGCAGCCCAATTGAAATACTTGAAGAAAAATAGAATTCCTAAGTTGATGACAAGAGATATAACTAGTAAAGATTTCTTTCTATCTCTATATTTTTCTATTCCCAATGCAGCCAAATAGGTCACGGCTGTACTTGATAACAAAAGCAGTACATAGATAGGCTTCCAGCAAATATAAAAGTAATAACTGGCAGCCAATAAAAACAAATTTCTCCATTTGTTTGATCGTATAGAGAAATATATGAGAACTACGAGTGGAAAAAAGACTAAAAAACTAAAAGAATTGAAAAGCATAATCAAAAATCCAATAAACAAGCCCCATAAGAATACCCCACTCCGAAACCTGCAACCATAACATGTTGTCCTATATTTATTATACCATCTGAGAACGCATCCTTCAATGCGATGGGAATAGTGGAAGACACGGTATTGCCAGTACGTACCATATTAATATAGAAACGATTTTTAGGGATACCATAAATTTTCCTGATGGTATTCAAAATATACTGATTTGCTTGATGCAAAACGAACTGGTCTATTTGTTCTTTAGACAAACCATTTTTTTCTAAACATTCATTGAGCAAAGGTGGCACAGCATCAAGTGTAAAATTGAATATCTCTGGGCCGTTCATATACAGATAATCGGATGAAAGGATATACCCGTTTGCGTCAAATCCTTCTTCATGAAGAGGTTGGGGATAACGAGCCCCCCCGGTCTTCACGATGAGATTGTTTGCACCTCTTCCATCTGTGCCCAAAACAAATTCGCCCAATCTGGCAATGCCATTTGTAGATATAATGGTAGCAGCTGCTCCGTCACCAAATAGGGACTTGTTTCCTTTATCTTTAGGATGTGTATATTTTGAGTACGTTTCGGCGGTAAGCAGCAGAACGTTACTTGCGATTCCGGCTTCAATTAATCCTTTAGCAATTGCCAATCCATAAACCCATCCCGAGCATCCAAGATTATAGTCCATTGCTCCTATATTGCAAGGTAGACCTAAACGTTCTTGCATTAAACAAGCAGATGTTGGCAACTTGTAATCAGGACTTTGAGTACAAAACAAAAGGAAATCAATTTGTTCTTTTAGTTGGCCTTTTGAATGAAAAAGTTTAGTTGCTGCTGCAACAGCCATATCTACTGCCGTTTCATCTTTCCGAGTAATATGCCTTTCTTTTATTCCCGTTTTTTTAGCAACTTTTTCCGCATCCCATTCTGGAAAGGACTCTGCCAAAAGTTCATTGGTGAGAGCCATTTTGGGTATATAATACTCAATGGCTTTAATATATACTTCCTTCATTTTCTCAAGCTTAAAACACCCCCCCTGTGATTCTTACATTGGACCCAGTCATCCAAGTTGAAGCGTCAGAGAGCAAATATATAGAAAGATAAGCGATATCTTCGGGTTTACCATACCTTTTCAAAGGATATTTTGCCTCATCATTTTTTAACACCTCATTATCAATGTTATCCTTTGAAATCAATTCTGTCCAAACCATTGCAGGACTAATGCAATTAACACGAATTTTTAGTGGTGCCAGTTCTAAACTAAGACAATTGGCATATGAGATAAGAGCACCTTTAGAAGCACTGTAAACAGAATTGCCTATATAAGGGGTAGATGAAGTTATAGAAGCAATAAAGATTATTGAAGCCCCTTTGTTAATCTTTTTTTTAGAAAGCAAAGCTGCCTGAAGTAACATAGGAGCCTTCAAATTGATATCTAGCACATTGTCAACAATTTCCTCTGTCAATAATTTGCATGGTATCATCGTTAGAATCCCGGCAACATGCACTACCCCATCCAAACGGGGTAGTGATTCCACCATTGTTGACATTTCCAAAGGGTTACAAAGGTCGCAGACTTTTATCTGGTTATCATTACCAGATAATTGCGAATCAGTTTCCTTCAAACGCTCCATATTACGCCCCGTTATATAAACAGTAGCACCCATTTTGGAACATTCGATAGCAATTGCTCTTCCAATGCCTGAGGAAGCACCTGTAACAAGTATATGTTTCCCCGTTAGGTCGAATGGGGTATTCATAGATTGCTCACAAAATTATACAAGTCTTCAATGGTTTTACATGAACGGATGTCAAGGGCCGAAATCCTTTTTCCAAGTTCTGTCCTTACAAAGGCAATGATACTCAAAGATGTCAAAGAACTCCATTCTTCCAATTCCGTGAAAACCGTAGACGGAGTAAATTCTGATGCGTCAGTGTCATCAAATTGTTCCGCAAACTTCTCTACAAATTCGTTTAGATTCATAATAACCAATATATTAAAAGAAACATTTAAATTATGCCATAAAAATAATGCAAAAATGAAATTATATGGATTACATATAAAAGCTCCCTTGTATAAATCTAGGCACATCATAAATATGACTGCAAAGTTACATCAAAATCTCCATAAATTAAAGCCAAAATGCTTTTTTATTTTAAAACAAACGACCCACATGGCGATTCAATTGACCATTTTTAAAGTAGTTTTTCTTTTATTTCCTATCAGTGGAGGATAGATCCTATCAACTATATATGTTAAAACGGCACTTAAAAAGAGAATGACAATGGCTGAAAAAAAAGCAACAAAAAGATTGCCATATCCTTTGGATTCCAAGAATTGCTCCATTTTTATAATTAGGGGTTTATGAATAAGGAATATCCCATATGTATTGGCACCTATGAATGCTAAAGTCGTATTTAGACGCAATGGACAAATTAGTTTGCTTAATGCCACCAACATAACCAATCCTGAGATAGCACCTATCATATACAACAATGGATTTCCAAATTTAGCAGTTGCCATGTCAACATTCTTTCCTGTGATAAATTGCCAGTTTAACCAACTCATTAAAATTAGTGTGCAAAACGCCAATAAAAAAGTTGAAGGAAGTGTCAATCTATGATTGGCACACCATTTAGAAGTAGCATCTATTGATTGTCTAACAAGATATCCCATCAGAATCATTGCTGTTGCCAAAGGAACCAGATTGACACACCAAGGATAACCACGACTTATACGTGGCAATACAAAAGTGATGGATGCTAAGACTAATATAAAGAAAACGACAAACCGATTGGTATGCCCTGCTTTATTTGCCATTTTATAAATGAAAGAAAAGGATAATTCAGTTAGAAGCACCGCCATGAACATACAAGGGATAAACCATATTGAAGAAAGTGAACCTGCATGTCTCAAACTTGCTTGGCTGAAATATGCTATTTTCATCAAATTCGAAAGATGAAAAGTGCTGTCATTAAATGAAGAAACTATCGAATAGCCAATTGCCCATATAATTACAGGAATCATCAGTCTGATAAACTTATTTTTAAAAAAAAATAGTGTCAAAAAGCCATTCGACACATGTCGCTCGAAATTATAGGTCATACCATATAGAGCAAAAAAAACGGGCATGTGAAATGAATAGACCCACTGCTTAGGAAAACCTGTCCAAATTATACTGTGGCCAAGAATAACAAAAAAGATGGCAAATACTTTAATTAAGTCGATGTATGCAATACGTTTCATTACTATATTAAAGTAAGATACTGTTCTTTTCAGAGCATGACATTATTCCAGAAACAGGTGCAAAGTTACATTATATTGTTCGAATTATAAAATAAAATCGAAAAATCATGCGATTAAGAAGGACAAATCAGGCCTCTGCCGGGCACTTCTGATGAAAATCCATTCCTTTCCAAAAAGAATGAGTCAATGGATCGGGGATGACTATGTTTTTATTGTTTTCTTAATAAGAAACCTGTTGGTGAAAGCCGAGAAGCCTTGTGCCAAGACTATGGCGAGAGTAATAACAATCACATACAAGAGGCATCCCTTCAACGGAGTCATTACCGTCTGATTTCCAATTATGGAACAGTCTCTTAAAATATTGAGAATCATGACATGAATGATATATATTTCAAGAGAGAGACCGCCAATATAGAGGAGTGTTCTATTGATTCCGCTCGCTGCTTTTCCCACCAGTTTCGCCATCAATATCATGAGAGGGATGACCATCGTGATGAAAAAGAGGAACAATGCCGCATATCCATTTTCGAAATGTCCTGACATGAACTCTTTTGTTGGGAAGACCCATATAATGAGGACTACGTATATGAATGAGATGATAAGAGTCCGTCGGGTCAATGGCACATCCCAGTTGTAATAAGCCATGATTATTCCTAATATGAAAACGGGGAAACGGCATAATGCAATGGCATTCTTGTCGTAATTGGGAAGGAAATAAGCGCAAAGAAGAATTGTGGCATAGGTTACTGCCATCAATGCTCCCGTGGCCCATTTCCCCTTGCTGATGAGATGGAAGAAAAGAGGAAAGAAGCAATACATGGCAATGATGGCATGAACAAACCATGTGGTCTGAAAACCACTAATCCAGAAAGACAATCCTGTCAGGTCGGCGAAGAATGTGCCACTTTGGTAAAGGAAAGGCATGGAATGCTGAAGTACAAATGCCTTATAAAGGAGGTATGGAATGGCAATGACTACATATGGTACGACGACCCTCATCACCCTTTTCTTGAAAAACCTCCGCAAGTCACTGTTTCTTTTGAACGACAGGCACAAGCAATAGCCCGAAAGAAACATGAAAACATCCACCCCTGCATTTCCCATCTTCATCAAGGGAGTAATGACGGGCACGTCGGGGACACCTAACCTGCGCTGTATATGAAATAAGACAATCCAAATAGCACAAAGGCCATATATTTGGTTGCGATATTTCAATACTTCCTTCATCATTGGGGTTTTGCCTATGACAGGGCTAGATGGAAAATCAGAGTAGTTTCAAGGCATTCTCGCAACATTCATTGAAGAGCCTGATGCGCGACTCTATCGTACCACCTCCAATATGCGGTGTAACGATGATATTGCGATTGTCGGCATGCCATTTCCCCATAACGGCCTGCGGGTCGACGTCCATACCCAGCCCGAAGTGCATGTTGCTTTCAGCCTTCTCGATGAGCGCATCGATATCGGTGACGTCAATTCGCGAGGTGGTGATAAAGATAGCGTCGTCCTTCATCAGCGATACCCGGCGTTTGTCGACCAACAGATGCGACTCGGGAGTGGAGGGAATGTTGACCGAAATGATATCGGCCGTGCTGCAAAGGGTGTCAAGGTCGGTAAACTCAACGCCCGCCTCAACGAGTTCGGGGTGTTTCTCGGGATTGAAAGTCCAACAGAGGCACCGCATACCAAAGCACCGTGCCATATTGAGCACTCTCGAAGCAATGCCACCGGCACCGATTACCCCCATGGTCGACCCTGTCAGGTCGTGCAGCCTGCCCTGCAACGCCCGTTTGTTCTTCCCCTCCGAAGCCACGGCACGGGCTTCAAAGAGTTGCTTGCGAAGGGCGAGGGCGAGGGCGAAGGTATGCTCTGTCACTGTGCTGCGGTTGGCATTGGGCGCATTGGCTATTCGCACCAGCGCCACCTTGTCGGCAGGCACATGAATATGGTCCTTGCCGCTCGAGGCCGTTGCCACCACTTTCGGAACGGTGATATCTGCAAACATCTCCTCGGGCATCTGCTGGGCGGTGCTGATGAAAATGATGTCGAACTGGTAGAGCAACTGCTTCAACTCATCGCCTTGCGGGCGTGCCTTTCCCTTGGGATGGACCACCACCTCGATGCCCTTCTCTTGCAACATCGCCAGTGACTGTTGCGGAAAATCGTCGAATATCGTATAGGCTCTCATCTACTTACAGGTTTTCCAGAAATTTGTTCAGATACTCTGCCGCAAAGGTGCGGTCGCAGGCTGCACGCTTCTCATCCGGCATGTCTCTAAGCAGGGTAATAAGCGCATCGGTAGTGATGCGGTCGTCTTTGGTGAAAATCTTGATGTAACTTGGTGTGCAGCCATAGAGTGACGACAGGTAATAGTCGAGGCTATACCCCCATGGCGATGTCTTCTGCAACCCGGCGATATACTCATTAATCAGTTCATATATGCCGACAGTGTTGAAATCGCCACCTTTTGCTATGAGTATAGGCATAATAAGTTCGGTACACAAGTTGCCTGCTCCTTTACCCATACCCATGATACTGGAGTCGATCATCAGTTCGTGACGGGCGGGGAAGTTGACCCATGTCAGCGCATTCGAGAAAGCCATCTGACGGTTGTTGTGGGCATGGAAACCGATGCGCATCGTGTCGGAGACGTACAAGTCGGCTATTTCCATCTTGTGCTGCAACATCATGTTGTCCATCTGCCCGAAACTGTCTACCACATAGAAGGCCTTGGCTTCTGCCAAGTGCTCGTTGCAATAGCCTATCATCTCGCGGAGTTCCTCATCGGTATACCGAATGGTCACCATAGGCTGAATATAGAGTTCATAGCCTTTGTCGATGATGGTGCGGGCGCATTTCAGCGCAGCGTCCTTGTTTTCCTTGTGGAAAGCATACCGGATGCCGTCGATACCAGTCTCTACCGCCGGAGAGAGTTTCTCCAGGTCGAAAGTGCCATAGTCGATCATCGCCAGGTACTTCACGCCAGGTTTCTTACCACTCTTGAGGATGTTGTTAGCGGCATGCTCATTGTCGAAGCAAGTGCGGCCCGAAGGACTGCCCTTCTTTTGGTCGATATACCCCAACTCGATATACTCTGCTCCCGACTCTTCCAACACCTTCTTGATGCGCTGGATGTGGTCATCCCCGAAGTCGAAATTGATGACGATGCCACCGTCGCGCAACGTGCAGTCAAGCAGATGGGCAACTCCCGGCTTGCGGCTGGAGCGGACAATGCTGTCGGCAACATCAAGGTCCATGTCGGTGGTAATCTTGAAGTTTTGGGTATGTCCTTTTACCTTTTTGATTTTATACCCACATTTAAGCATAAGTTGGGTAGTGCCGGTAACGCTTTTCTTGTCGGTTTCGCTACATTGACTGAGCGTGTCGTGCAACAACTTCAGGTTAAAACCAGATGGCGTCTGGCCGTTGTATAGTCCGTTTCTGTCAAGAGTTCCACTGATATAATCCTCGTCATCATATGCCGTGTGGATAGTGTCGTTGACAGGTGTCACGGTAAGTGCCAGACGGTCGGACAACGTGGCATCGATAGTGTCGTTGATTATCTGTTGGGTGACGAACGGACGCACAGAGTCATGGCAGATCAATATGTCATCAGCATTGAGACCCGTCTTGTCGATGATGTCGTTCATGATATTGGTGAAGGAGTCAAGCCGTTCTTTTCCTCCTGGCACTATCCTCACTCTCGAGAGTTGTTCTTTTGAGAAACTTGCCTTGAGCAAGTTTTCACAATAAACCAACCAATCGTTGTGAACTGCGATATAAATTTTGTCTATCCTATCGTTATCAAGGAATGTTCTTGTGGTGGTAATGATGATGGGCACGCCACCAATCTGAATGAATTGCTTGGGCAACGAATGTCTTTCGATTCGCTTGCCAATACCACCGGCTAAAATTGCTCCGTAGATCATTTTCTTATTCTGTTAGTTGTATTTATGTTGCTTTTCTTTCTATCTGTTTATGCCTTGTCCATGAACTTCCTTATAGATACTTTCCCAATCAATGCGTCAGTACAGACAATTCTCTTGAACTGTTCTACTTTGGAAAGTGATTGAATACAGTGAAGGATTGAAGCGGGTTGAGGCGACATCAGCTTCTCCATGGGCGACTCCCCCATAGCGTAGGTCTTCTTATCTGTAAAGATATGGTGAAGGCCATTCCTTTCCAAGAAGTCCAGATAATGGAGGAAATTCTCTTTGTGATGTTTTTCGAACGATTTGAAATCAAGACAATCTAAATAGTCAAAAATTGTTTTATTGCCTACTGTCATGTTCTGTTCCAATGCAGTTATATGATGGTAATCTATCAACTCCTTGGTCCTGGCATCGAATGGAATGAACACATGAGGAGTTCCAGAAAGGATTGCAGCCACACTGCCATGGAATCTATTGCCCAAGAATAAGTCCTTGTCTTTCATGAACTCTATCCATTCTGGTACATTGAAAAAATACCTGATTCTGTCTTTTTGATTGAGACTCCGGAAGGTTTCCTTATCGAACACATTTTCCACAGTCTTTCTGCCGATAAATGTATGATTCCCTACATACATATCACGCATTTCGTAATACTTCTGTTGGACCAACCAGTAATCATTGGCCTTTTTTGCAGAATTGATGATAAAATCACTTACTTCACGAGAGGCCAGTGTATTGGTATTGATGACCATATTCTCAACCTTCTCGGGTATTTTGGTGGTAATACCCGCTCCATATGTGTATAACGATGGACAACCAATAGGTGTAAAATCTCGCCCTTCCTGAAAGCCCATCTTTGTGAGGTATTTCCCCGTATTTCTCCCTCTCAATCCTATGAGAGAAGAATGATTGAGTACTTCTTTTACAAAGTGATATGCACTGTCATCAAATGGATGGTTAAGAGTTGGGTCTTCATCAATCTTGGCGCGTAAACCTATTCCAATAACTATAACAGGTATTTTCAAGTGTTTGATGACCTTCGTGTATTCATCAAGTTTGGGAGCGAAATCTTCACGGAATGCATCTGCCATTGGAAGGATGAATGCATCGTATTTCTCATTGATTTCTGCCGCGTCTTTTTCCGACCAATAATGCTTGTAAGTATAGTCTATTGCAGTGTCGTTTGTGGTCAAGGCATTCATCACACCGTATGCGAACATAAGGTTTCCTGAATTGGCTCCAGCATGACTGTTCAAGATAAAATCCTTGGCTTCATATTGCTTATAAGGATCAAAACTTGCCCTGATAAGGAATTTCTTCATCATTTTAAGTAATAAGAGGATACTAAAGAGGAATATCAAAGTCCACATTTCCTTTCCCCTCCAAATAGTATGTATAAGGATGATTAGGGTCAAAGAAAGTCGTTCCATGAAGAGTTGGCGCCTGGGGTTTGGGGGTGCGCCAGTCGCCATACGCTAGATTGAGGATTTCCTCGTATCTTTTGGGAATTTTGTATACCCTGTCTTCAAACTGGTGGTCAATCAGTTCGTCGTACAGCGTCCTCTCACGCCTTGATTTCTTGTATTTATAGTCTGTAGTAATTTCACCGATATACTTCGTCTTTTTATTGGCATATTGCCTCAATAGTTTTTCATAAGATGCTGCCAATTTCTCTGGCGTAGTGAAACAAAATACGAGTTTACCCAGTAATTGAACAATATGATTCTTCCACGTGCGGTGCTCAAATCCCTTGAAATAGAAATGACGCTTGTAGATTTTACCTATGAGGTCGAGCCGTATATAATGAATAATGCGGGGAAGCAAGTGCCCGGGAATGGAGTCGAATGGCACGAGGTCGACAAAAATGCCCTGATTGAATGTCAATCCAGAGTTGTAGTCTTTCTTCCTAATGGCAGTGGTATCACTCCTGCGCAACTTGGCGTGAGCATAGAAATATCCGTTGTCGCTATCCCTGCTTTGCAGGAAACAGGTTGAAGGCAGTTCCGACTCGCAAACTTTCAGAAACTTCTCATAATCAGGGCGAAGCATTCCCACGTCGATGTCGTCGTCCCAAGGTATGAAGCCGTTGTGCCGCGCTGCACCTATCATAGACCCTCCTGCAAGGAAATACTTGATGCCGTATTTATTGCAGATACGGTCTATCTCATCCATGATTTCCAATTCTACAGCCCAAACTGCTTTTCGCCTTTCGGAAACAGGATATGATTCTTGTGTTTTCATTTCTATATAATTATTTCTATATATAATTATTTTTATATATATTAATGTACATAGAAGAACCTCTTGAATTTTGGGATGGCAGCCAACCGTTCTTCAATCACCTCTTTATATGACCTATTGAGGTCGACGATAGCCATTCCATGCAATGAAGCACCCTTCACAGGTGTTCGCCAGTCGCCGTATTCAGCCTCCAGCACTTTCTCGTATTCGGCAGGACATGGCAATTTCATATCATCGAAAGGCAGGTAGACGGTTTCGTTGAACCAACGTAAGTCATATTTCTTGATTTTCGAAAGCGTCTTATACTTGCTGGTGCGAGAATACAACAGGATATTGGCAATCAATGTAGAACTGTTGGTTTTTAAACTTTGGAGGATGGCATTTACCTCTTCCTGAATCTTATGCCTGGGACGAATTTTGACATACAGGTTACAATACAGATGCCATACCGTGCCTACAATACCTTTAGAGGTGCCATAACTCATCTGCATGGCATTGGCCTCAATCCTCAATAACCTACGCAAACGGGAATAGGCCTTTTCGTAATGGGCAACATTTTCTGGAATGCTCTCCATGCTGAACACATCTACCCAAACACTCTGGTTGATGGCGTCGGTATATTTGAATTTCGGCAATACCATGGCGGTGTTGGCATAGCGGAGTTTGATGACGTCCTGTCTGTCGATGTCGAATGATACCGGACTGCCGGTTGGAATGAGTGAGGTGCCACTGGCTATCAAAGCACGCAGATGGTCGTAGTCGTCGCGCATCATGACAAAGTCCATGTCGTCGTCCCAGGGGATGAACCCCTGATGTCGGGCACATCCCAAAAGAGTGCCGTAACCAGCCCATATACGCAAGTCATGTCGTTTGCATACATCAACAAGCACACTGGCCATCTCTTTCTGTAGCCTCCAAAGCGGTTCGAATCCTTCCATGTTTTTCAGTTCACTATTGCGTGATATAATGTTGAGATAGTCTCTGCGTCAAGAGCCACGGGGTTGTTTTTCAGCCTGACGGGATTCACAGAACTGGCAAGGATGTCGATTTCCTTCTCTTTCTCTGTGGATGATGGTTGTGCCAGTTCCATCTCCTGAAGCATGTGCCGGAAGAGGGCAATGGCTTCTGGCACATTTTGGCAACCCATGACAGAAGAGATGTCGTTGAAAGTCTGTTCCAGGTAATACTCTCCCCTATTGTCGATGCATTTCTCAGGATGTTTGTTCATATACTCCCAGATATGGTGCAGACAGGCCGCCACGGCGTGTCCATGAGGAAGGCCGTAGATGGATGTCACCTTGTAACTAAAGGCATGGGCTGCTGTGGTCTGGGTGATGCAGATGGCCTGGCCGGCAAGGTTGGCAGCAGTCATAATCTGTGCTGCCGCCTCGTCAGTGTTGTCGAAGATGTAGGCATGCCAATGAGCCATGACAAGTTCCACTGCCTTGCGTGAGAGCACCTTGCTCTTGTCGGTGGAATTGACCGACCACCATGACTCCATGCCCTGGCAAAGGGCATCGAGCATGGTACATTTCTTCTGGTAGAGCGGCAAGGTTTTCAGCACCGACGGCTCAAGAATAGCGACATTGGGGATAATGCTCTCATGGGTGACACTCTGTTTCTTTCCCTCATAATAGATGACGGCGAAGCGGGTAGACTCACTTCCAGTGCCTGCCGTAGTGGGGATAGCCACGAGTTGCACGCCTGAGTCATGGTAAGGTTGGTTGAGATAGAGTTGGCCGGGCACCATCTTGCAGTAGAGTTTGATGCACTTCGCCACGTCGATGGCGCTGCCTCCACCGATGGCTACTATGGTGTCACACTCTTGTGCATTGAACAGTTCCACGCCTTTGCAAACCTGCTCGTAGAGCGGGTTGGGGGCAAACTCTTCGAAGACGACGGCATCACTGAGTATGCTGTTTACTTGGTCTTTGATGCTTAGAAACGGAAAAGAAGCATCGCGCACGAGCAACACCTTGCTACTATCGGCAACAGCCTCTTTGAGATGCTGTATGCCGTTGAATATTACTTGCATATCCGTATTTTCAGAAATGTCAGATATAGAGTATGTTTATTCGCTCAAGAATTGCATCAGGGCATTCTTGTTCTCGATGGGTGTGGTAGTGGGACGGCCAAGGTCCTTGCGGTTGCCTTTGCGCACACAAACCTGGATAAGTGTTGGTCCTTCAAGAATCTCAGGGCTACGTAGGATTTCCTGCAACACTTCGGCAGAATCAACACTGAAGGCATGTTTGTAGCCTACAGCCTTGGCAATGGCAGGCACATCGATGTCGAGTCCCACGGTAGGCTGTCCGCCCACGGAGTCGTGCGCACCATTGTTGAACAGCACGTGAAGGAAGTTGACGGGGGCTTTCGAGGCAGTGATGGCCATGGCCCCCATGTGCATAATGACTGCGCCGTCGCCATCGAAACACCACACATGGCGGTCGGGTTTCTCCAAAGCAATGCCTAGGGCTATTTGCGAAGCATGTCCCATGGAGCCCACGGTGAGGAAGTCACGCTCATGCGACTGTCCCATTGCCGTGCGGTACTCGAACAGTTCACGGCTGATCATGCCCGTGGTAGACACGATGCAGTCCTTTGGTCCGAGAGCAGCCGCAACGGTTTGGATAGCCTCTTCGCGTGAGAGGGTAAGCGCATTCTCCACCTTGTTTTGAAGTACATAGGTGTCGAAGGTGTTCTTCTCTACGACAAGGGCAAACACCTCGTTGGTCTGCTTCATATAAGCCACCGCCTCGGCAATCTGTGTTTCTGCCACCGACTCTTCCTGGCTGAGCACCTGATAGTTGATGCCCATCGTGTCGAGCAGTGGAAGAGTCACCTTGCCTTGTTTTACATGCTGTGGCTCATCGTGCACGCCAGGCTTGCCGCGCCAACCGATGAGCAAGAGAACGGGGATATTGTATACCTCTTTGTCGGTGAGCGACGCAAGAGGATTGATGATGTTGCCCTCACCGGAGTTCTGCATATACACCACGGGGATTTTGGATGTGGCGAGATGGTATCCGGCAGCAATTCCCATTGCCCCGCCCTCGTTGGCTGCAATGATATTGTGGCGGCTGTCGAGGTGGTCGGAGATATATGCACAGATATTTTTCAGCAGGCTGTCGGGCACGCCTGCATAGAAGTCGATATCATGTTTCTGAAGCGTATCGATGAAAAATGATGGTCTAATCATGGTTGCTCTGATTTACAAATCGCTGGGAATAAGGGTGATAATCTCTTTTATCGACATGCACATGTCGTCGCATTCCTTGGCACGGTGATGCTCGAGGATAGTTTTGGCAGCCTGCTGCATGGCTGGGAAGCCCGTGCGGGTGAGTTGGTTGGCATATATCACCACATTCACGCCACGCTGCCTGAACTCCTCCTCGGTGACGGTGTTGAATGATGTAGGAACAACCACGATAGGTGTAGAGGCGTTTTTCTCACGGAACTTCTCCACGAACTCGAAGATTTCTGACGGGTCTTTCTTCCGTGAGTGAATCATGATGGCGTCGGCACCGGCACCAGCAAAAGCGAATGCACGCTCAAGGGCATCGTCCATGCCACGCTCGAGGATTAGACTCTCGATGCGGGCGCAAATCATGAAGTCCTGGGTCTTCTGTGCTTTCTTACCGGCACTGATTTTCTCGCAGAAATGTTCGATAGAGTCCTGTGTCTGTTTCACTTCGGTACCGAAGAGGGAGTTCTTCTTCAAACCGGTCTTGTCTTCGATGATGACCATCGACACACCCATGCGCTCCAAAGAGCGAACGGTGTAGACGAAGTGCTCGGTGAGCCCACCGGTGTCACCGTCGAAGATAATGGGTTTGGTGGTCACCTCCATGATATCGTCGATGGTGCGAAAACGTGAGGTCATATCTACCAGTTCGATGTCGGGCTTGCCCTTTGCGGTGGAGTCGCAGAGGCTGGAAATCCACATCGCGTCGAACTGATAGGTCTTGCCGTCCTGAAGCACAGTGGTCTTCTCGGCGATGAGCCCAGTGATGCCGCTGTGGGCCTCGAGGGCTGTCACGAGTCCCTTCATATTGATGAGTTTCTTGAGCCTTCCCCTGCGTACGTCGGGCATGGCGAGCTGGGCACGTGTCATCTTGTCAAGTTCCTCATATTTGGCATCATGGCTGTAGGGAAACTCTACCAGTTTGCCGCCATACGAGGCCAGGATTTCCAATACCTCCTGCCGGATGGGTTTCTGCAATCCCTCACGCCAGTCGTCGCCATGAACCACGAAGTCGGGTTTCAACTCATGGAGGTTCTCTGCATAACTGAGCGTCTTCTGCTCCACGACCTGGCTTACCCCCGTGATGTTGCTGATGAGCGACTTGCGCTCAGCAAAGGGAATCAACGGGAACCGACGGAAACTGGCCACGGCCTCGTCGGAGAGTACGCCAATGGTGAGTTTGCCCAATCGGCTTGCTTTCTTGATGATGGCAATATGTCCGGAGTGGATGTATTCAGTAGAGAAACACATGTATACCTTGCGGTTCTCTATCTCATGCAATCTGGCGGAGATGACGGCAAGGTCGTCAGGAGTATCGATTTCGGCACAAAGCGCCCCTTCTACGTCGAGGGGGTTGATGACGCAGAGGTCGGATACCTCGTTGAAAGCATTCTCAGCATAGCACTTGCGGTTGTCACTATCGCAGAACTGGATGATTCTGTCGAGCCAAACGAGCCAGTCCTTTTTTTCCAACTTGTAAAGAGGCTGGGCAGCCATGGCATCGGTGAAGAACTCTATACCTACCTTCTTGATTGTCCCGTCAGAAATCACGGCCTTGAAATCCTTCTCAGGAAGTTCGGCAGTGGAACTGACAGCCATGCAACTCCCCTCATTGACGAGCAGCGCATTGAAGACGGCATTCTCGAACACCAGGTCGCCATGCATGAGGATGATGTCGTCGTCGAGCAAGTTTTTGGCACAATAGATGCTGTAGATATAGTTGGTCTTGTCGTATTCCGGGTTTTTCACGAATTCGATGTGCAACGGCAGGTCCAGATGCCGGCAATACTTCACCAGCACGTCATCGTAATAGCCTGTAGTAATCACGACATCGGTTATCCCCGCTTCGGCAATCAGTCGCAGTTGCCGTGAAAGGATGGTCTCGTTGTTGGAGATTTCCGTCATGCACTTGGGATGCTCACTGGTCAAGACACCCATGCGCTGTCCCATTCCAGAATTCAATATCAGAACTTTCATATAGATTTTGTAATTGGTTAATATTTCTTATTCATTGTTTGTCTGCATATGCGAAGGAATGCGGTCCTCCATAGAGGGAGGAGTCATATAGTTGGGGCCATATTTGTCGATAAGACACTGATGGTAATCCGTGGTAATGTATGCCACAGTGTCTTCGAAGGGTACAGCCTCAACTTTTTTCACCACATCATAATCATAGAGTTTGGGCATATACTGGAAAATGGAATTATAACATGCCTTTCGTTGAGTCACCTTGTTGTTAGACTTACACATCAAGTAGTTATACCATTTTATCTTCCATGAGGCGGGAAATAGTTTGCCGAGGACAAAAGTAACCAAAGTAGCAATGCGGTAGAGAATATTACCTCTTTTAAAATTAGGGCGTTGTTTCATCATTCCCTGAAGAAACATCAATGAAATCAGCCTCCTTTTCCTTGCCCATTTCCCATCGGGAGCATTGTCCATGATGAAAATATCTATGGTTGGAGGGTATCCATCCTGTTTGGCATTATCGTCTCTTCTCACTTTCTCAATCCACAAGGCCCTCTTTTCCCTCTCCATAACAAGTGAAGAACTGTGAATGGCTCTTTTCAGTTTATTGTAGTTAGTTCTGTCGACCATGACGTCGAGATCGTCATCCCAAGGAATAAAGCCCTTATGCCTTACGGCTCCCAACAAAGAGCCCCAGTCAAGACTATACTCGATACCGTGGTCTACACAGAAACGATGAAAAATCTTCAGCAAAGATAGCAACGACTCCTGCATTTGCAAGGTGCCATATTGGTTTTCGATATCCATTTTTTACAAAGTTGTCAGATAAAACTATTCAACACTGTCCTTAATTTGCCTTATGGCATTCATATAGGCATCAACAACAATTCTGCGGTCGAACTCGCGTTCCACTTTTTTCCGGGCGTTGAATCCCATCTGTTTCTTCTCATCCAATGGGAGGTTAATAAACTTCTTGATTTTAACGATGAGGTCAGCGGCATCTTTCTGACGGACAAGAAATCCGTTGACACCATCCTCGACAACCTCACCACAACCTGGGCGGTCGGTGGTAATAATGGGACGCCCCATGGCGCAACTCTCCAACAACACATTCGACATGCCTTCTGGATAGAAAGAGGGGTGGACAATGCAGTGGCACATCTCGTAGAACGGTCGGGCATCTCTCTGATGGCCGTGATAAATGATGATGCCCTCGTCTTGTAATGCCTTGAAGCGGTCGGCGTATTTCTTGGCGCCACCTCCAAGAATGTGAAATTCTGCCGAAGGGTAGTCTTTCTTCACAGCCTGTGCTGCCTCAAGGAACTGTTCTATGCCTTTTTCTCGGAGAATCCTTCCAATAAACATGAACCTCACTTTGTCGTCAGTGTTGTATTCCTTGAAGGAATGGAAATCGAGATTCACTCCAGAACCAGGAATGATTTCCGATGCGCCATGAGTGATAAAGTGTGATTTGAAGAACTCATAGTTGGCTCTATTTTGAAAGAAGATAAGATGAGTCTTGCGCATTCCCATGCGATAAAGTCTGACAGTAATGCGCTGCATCCATCCATCGTTCTCCACAGCAGGTCCCAGACCTGTGATGTTAGCAATCTGAGGTACACCGCACCACCTGCATGCCATACCGCCATAAACATTGGGTTTAATAGTGTAAGTGAGCACGGCAAGGGGATTGATGCGCTTAATCAGTTTCCTGAAACGGAATGCCAGACGGATGTCCTGAAATGGATTAGTTCCCTTGATATTGAATGGCGTTTCCACAAATTCACAACCCATTTCCTCAAAAAAAGGAACCCGTTTGTTTTGTGGAGCCGCTATCACCACATGAAAATCTGACTTAATCAGTGCCTGAAGCACCTCTTGTCTGAAATTGTAAAGTCCACCAACACTGTTGGAGAGAACAAGAATGGTATCACTCATTTTGATATTGGCTAGGGCGAGAATAAAGAATCATAGAAGGGAAATAATGCATCATGCAGAATGGGCTTATCACACAACTCTCCTCCTCACGATTCCACATGGAAATCATGAGATGCATCTAAAGCAAGGAGAGGGAAATGAATGTCACCGCTTATAAGACGCTCATTATGAGGCGTGCTCGCAGCAATCAGCAATTTCCCCTTATTACTAAAAGAGGCACAGACGGTGGGTAGTTGTAGTCATATCACACACATCCCGCATGCCACTTTATTTTCGCCGACAAAGTTAAGTATTTTTTCACAAACAATGGCAAAAAGTCGCATTTTTATTATGTTTTCAGTGATTTTACACTTTCCTTTTCCTCAATTTGAATATTAAGACATTTAAATACCAATTGTATTTGCATTCGATGGAGCAAAACAAAATTTTTGTTTTGCTTTCCGCTCACTTAATAGTACCTAAGGCATCATCGAATGTTCTTACGCTCGGGAAAGTAAATAAAAACTTTGTTATTTGTTTTGCTTTCCTCTCACTTATTCGTACCTTTGCACCATTGCTTTTGAATGACTGCTTATCAGCATTTAATGAATTTATCATGAGACGTTTTTTCGCTATCCTAATCTTCGTGGCTCTCTATATCACCATTCCCACTGTGGCACAGACGGTGGAAGGTACTGTGGTGCACCCGCTGCACGTGGTGATATTGGGTGACTCGAACACATGGATTGGGGGCGATGACTGCGACAAGCCGAAGGGGTGGAACAAATGGTTCGTGGATGAGTTCAGGCCGCTATCGTGCAAGAGTTATTCAAGGAGTGGGGCGACATGGACCAACACGAGTACCACACGGGAGAACGTGGTGGAAGACATCGCCGTGCTGGGCAACGACAACGTGATATACAACCAGATAGCAAGGCTGAAGAGGGCTTGTGACGAAGGCCGGCAGCCGACACCTGACCTCATCATCATCGCCGCGGGGACAAATGACGCATGGTTTGTGAAACAGCGGCCGAAGGTGTTTGCGAAGACGGCAGCACAGGCGTTTGCTGACAAGGAGCCTATCAGAGGGCGGAAACCGAATGAGGTGCTGTCGCTGGCGGAGTCGGTGAGGTATGGCTGTGAGTTGCTCATGGAACGGTTTCCTGAGGCTCAGATTATTCTCCTCACCCCGCTGCAGGCCATCCAGCCAACTAAGGCCAACCTGGACCGCGCGAGCGACATCATAGAGCAGTGCGGCAGAAGGATGGGACTGGAAGTGGTGAGGCAGGACCGTGAGTGCTGCGTGCGCCGCGCCGATGAACAGAAGACGAAACGCTACACCACCGACGGTGCCCATACCTCTGAGGAGGGGGCTCGGCTGAACGGCACCTACCTCGCCAAGAGAATCAGTGAACTGCTCCATCAACATTAAACTGACAACAAGACATGGTATTTTCTGACCTCTTCTTTCTCTACGTCTTCCTGCCTGCCTTTGCCCTACTCTACCTGTTTGGCGCATGGGCCGACAAGGCGTTTTCGGAGGGAGAGCAGAAAGCATGCCATGTGAGGAATGCCGTGCTGGTGGTGTTCTCGCTCATCTTCTACGCATGGGGAGAGCCGATTTACGTGTTTCTGATGCTGGCTTGTGTGTGCATCAATTACTTTGTGGGAAAGGCCATCGACAGTCAGGACCGCCACAGGAAGGCGATGCTGGTGATGGGGCTGGTTTGCAACCTGGGGATTCTCGGCACATTCAAGTATGCTGACTTCTTTGCCCATCAGTTTCAGGCTTTGGGGATAGGCGTACCCTCGCCACACATCTCCCTGCCCATTGGCATCAGTTTCTATATTTTCCAGTCGATATCGTATCTTGTGGATGTATACCGCCGCGACTCGCACTCGCAAAAGCGATTCGTAGACCTGCTGCTGTATATCTCGATGTTTCCTCAACTCATCGCAGGTCCTATCGTGCGGTATCAGACAGTGGCAGAGAAGATAACAGAAAGGCACGTAACAGCCGACGACGTGGCAGAGGGCGTGTACCGCTTCTTGCGCGGACTGGCCAAGAAGGTGATTATCGCCAATCAACTCTATGAGATATCGCACCAGATGCTCGACGGGAACCTGGAGGAGTTGAGCACGGCAAGCGCATGGATCGGCATTACCGCATTTACCCTGCAGATATACTTTGACTTCTCGGGCTATTCGGACATGGCCATAGGCTTGGGGCGCTGCATGGGATTCAGGTTCAACGAGAACTTCGACCACCCCTATTGCAGCAAGTCGATTACGGAGTTCTGGAGAAGATGGCACATCTCGCTCGGCAGTTTCTTCCGCGACTATGTGTATATCCCCATGGGCGGCAACCGCAGGCACCAAATGGTGAACATCCTCGTGGTGTGGTTTCTCACCGGTATGTGGCACGGGGCGAGTTGGAACTTCATCATCTGGGGTGTGCTCTTCGGTGTCATCGTAGTGGTGGAGAAATACTCGCTGCTGAGAATGAAGGACCGCATAGCACCAGCATTGCTGCACTTCTACTGCATGGCGGTGGTGGTGGTGAGTTTCGGCATCTTCTACTTCGACGACTTCGCACGCATGAGCCGCTTCTTCTATATGCAATGGGGAGGTGCGGCGATGCTGTGTGACGGTGTGGCAGAGGCTGCCATTCTGGACCATTTCTGGCTGTGGGTGACCGCCATCGTGCTCTGCATGCCCGTAAGGCAGGCTGTAGCCAACTATTTTGACCAACTGACTGCCAATATGCCTGTTGTGAACAAAAGCATAGGCACCTTGTCGCGACTGGTGGCATCGGCTGCCATCCTGCTGCTGTGCACGGCATTGCTCGTAGGTGCCACCAACAACGCATTTATCTATACAAGATTCTAAATCACATCATTCATGAACAAGAAAAGACTTCTACCTATACTGGCCATAGCGCTCCTTACCCTCTGTTCTGCAACCGTTAGGGCACAGGTGACAGCAACCGACACCATGGCCCCAGCAGACACTATCGTTGAGCCCGACACAGCGACCTTCGTAGACGGGAAGTATCGCAACAGGGTTTGCCCGGAAGCCAGGACACGACAGCCCAAGAGCGGAATACTCATCATCGGGTCGGGCCCCGACATCAGGGTGGTCAGTACATTCACGGGGAATCCAGAAGGGGGCACGGCATATACCGATGCCGTGAACAAGTACAGGCAACGGCTTGGCGATAACGTGCGCATCTACAGCATGATACTGCCTATCGCCTCGGCCTACTACACCCCAGATGACGCACTGCAATATACGCGAGACCAGAAGGCCACCATCGACGGAATGTATGGCCGCATGCCTGGGGTGACCGGCGTGGATGCCTTCACCGCACTGGCATGGCATGTGAGAGAGCCCATCTACCTGCGTACCGACCACCATTGGGCACCACTTGGCGCATATTATGCCGCGGAAGCGTTTGCCAAGGCTGCAGGCGTGCCATTCCGCGACCTATCGAACTATGACAAGAAGACCGTGCACAACTTCCTCGGCACGATGTATACGGTATATACCAAGGACGCTGCCGTGGGAAGGGCACCTGAGGAGTTTGAGTATTACGTGCCGCGTGATGTGGAATACCATACTACCGCCATCACCTACTCGCTGGGGAAGAACAGGGCGGTGACGGGTCAGGATGGTCCGAAGGAGGTGAACTTCTTCAGGGAGTACAAGGACGGCAGCCATGCGGCCTACTGCACCTTTATGGGCGGCGACTCCAACACCACCAAAGTGGAGACATCGACGAAGAACGGTCGCAGACTCCTCATCATCAAGGACAGTTACGGCAATGCCTTGCCAGGATACCTGTTCTACTCCTTCGAGGAGATACATGTGATAGACTTCCGCTACTACCCCGGCAATGTGGTGGCTTACATCAACAATAACGGCATTACCGACCTGCTGTTCGCCCACTGCATTTCGCTCGCCTATACCGCTAAGACGGGCCAGGGGATACAGAGGATGATAAAGGATTGAAGATTTAAGATTTAAGGTTTATCATGCTGCGCATGATGAACATCGGCTGCGCCTCGGCATACGAAAATAAATTTTGTCTGTGCTCGGCTTGCACGATGTTTAAGATTTATCATGCTGCGCATGATGAACATCGGCTGCGCCTCGGCATACGAAAATAAATTTTGTCTGCGCTCGGCTTGCACGGTGTTTAAGATTGAATTTATATATAGTGCATAACAAGATTTACCTTGCGGTGATGGGCTTGCTGTTTGTTGCGGCAACCATCATTCTAACCACTTTCCCACGTCCCACTTTTTCGGAAGTGGAGAAGAGGGATTTGGCCCAGTTTCCTGCATGGACGCTGGACAAGATGGCTGATGGCTCGTTCACCAGCGAGGTATCGTCGTGGTTCAGCGACAGCGAGCCCTACCGCGAACAACTCATCACACTCAGTTTGAAAATCAAGGACTTGGAGCGCCTGGTGCTCTCCGACGACAATGTGACATTCCATGCCGCCGACGACATCATGGGAGAAGGCATGGCTGAGGAAGAGGAAGAAATGGTGGAAGAAGAAGACACATTGGGAGAATACTCCAACAATGTGGCCAACGACGGTAAGGCCAAACTTTCGCATGCCGGCATCATCATCGTGGGAAGCGGTGAAAACGTGCGTGCCTTGATGGCTTACGGAGGAGTGAAAGGTGGAGGAAAATTCTGCGACATGGTGAACACCTACAAGGAAACATTCGGCGACACTATGAACGTATACGTGATGGTCATCCCCAATGCGGCAGAGTACTACCTGCCGGAGAAGTGGAAGACCCACTCGAAATCGCAATTGGCCACGCTGAAGAGCATACAGGAGCAACTGTCGCCCGACGTGAAGTTCGTGAATGTATACAACACCCTCGGTAACCATGCCGACGAGCCCATCTTCCTGCGCACCGACCATCACTGGGCACCTCTTGGCGGCTATTATGCCGCGGCAGAATTTGCCAAGGCCGCGAAGGTAGACTTCAAAGACCTGGAGAGTTATGAGCAGAAGGTGGTGCATGGTTTCGTGGGGACGATGTATGGCTATTCGAAGGACATATCCATCAAGAACGCCCCCGAAGACTTCGTCTACTATGAGCCGCTGAACGTGGAATATACTACAACCTACATCACCTATAACCTCAACGAAAAGTTTCAGATTATCAAGGTTTTAGGTCCTACCAAGGAAAAATATTTCTACAAGTTCCGCGATGGTAGCGGAGGGGCGTACAGCACGTTTATGGGCAGTGACATGCGTGTGACCCATGTGCATACGTCGGTGGCGAACGGACGCCGGGTGCTGGTCATCAAAGACAGTTTTGGGAATGCCGTGCCAGGATATCTGTTCTATTCGTTTGAAGATGTGTTTGTGGTAGACAACCGGTACTTCCACCTCAACATGAAGGACTATGTGGGCGAGAATGGCATCACCGACATCCTCTTCGCCTGCAGTGTGTTCAATGCCTATGGCAATGCGTTCAGCAACAACTGCCAGCGCCTATTGAATCTGAAGGCGGGTAGCAACATCGTGAAATGAAAGGCAGGGAAGTTGGCTGGCAAGTCAATGAGACCATACTACGGCGAAGGAAGCCGACAGGTTGCAGCAACGGCTTCAATTGCTGTTGAACCACTTATATACTGAGCCATCGCTTCGGCGGACTACATTCAAGCCTCGCTGAGGATGAAGGAGTTGTCTGCCATCAGGAGCATAAATCTTTTGCTGATGGCTCTCAGGGAGCGCCTCACTTGCAGCCACGTGTGGCAGACCGAGAGTCTCGTCGTAAAGATGTTGGTCGAGGAATGCCACCCTATCGCTTATCCACTCTTTGAGGTAACTGATTTCGTCTTCATATGTATTGCCTACATAGGCGTTGGGCCATACCCACTTGCCGATATTTTTCCATGCCCTCTGGTTGCGCCCTACGGCGTCCTCGACGGTAAGCATCGAGGTCAGTGAGTCGATGACACTTTCGATATGGCTATCGGAATAAGCCTCCTGCCGATACTGGGTCCAGCGCATTTTGAGTTTTCTCACATATTCCGGGTCCATCATCAATTTCTGCCACCAGAATGGTACCAGATTGCCATCGTCGTAGGCATGGCGGTCGTTGAACTTGTATTGCCATTTGTTGGTTTGGTCGCCCTCATAATAATTGGCGTTGCCGAAAGCGATATTCATATCCCACAACGACGTCTTCCAGCGAGGGTCAAGTCCCTCTTCGGCAGCATGGGTCTCACTGAATTTGTATAAGTTGGTGCTGAGCCGGTAGCCGTCGACGTTGAATGCAAACTCTGTGGAGAGTTGGTGGTCGATGAACGAGGTGACGTCGATATACTTGGCATAGCCAATCTCCGGGTCTGCAAACGAGGCGGATGCCAAAGCCGACTCCATCTTGTCGATTTCGTTGGTCAGGGCCATGCGCGTGCCATTTGGCAACTGCGCGAAGTCTTCATACTCGGGTGACTTGTATTGGAAACATATTGACCTCCATGTGATACTGCGCCCATCGCTGAAGATAGGTCTTTGCTTGGAGTAATAGACATGTGGCTCGTCGTTGCGGTCGACTTCGACATGATAGTCGCCGGTGAGGTCGCCACCATCCTCGCCAGGGTCGTGGAGTGGCAGGCGTTGTTTCCCTTTTCTCACTCGCTCGCAGAGTATGAACACCCCATAGTATGTGCCATCGAGGAAGAGTTCGCACAGACGCCCTTCGGGTACGAAGTCGAAATAGGGCCGCGCCAGTTCAAACGCCAGCAGGTCGCGTATCATGCTCTTGTCGGAATAGGGTGCCAGCATTGCCCAGTCGTTGTCTTTTCCCATGCCCAGGAGTTTGGCCTTGAGTTTCTCGCCTCCCTCCTCAAGGGGCTTGTCGATGAGTTTGAGTGAATAAGGCTTCTTGTCGGAGAGGTCGAAGGAACTGTTTCCCCTGTACTGAATGGCGGCATAACCATCGAAATCGAAGTGCTGGCCGGGATGGGCTACGGTGTCGGCGTAATTGAGCATGCCATCGCCATTGTGAAGTATTTTCATTTTGGCAGTGATGCGCTCTTCGCGCTTAATCATCTTTCCGTCGACATTGAGGAAGATGATGGGAAGGTTGGTCTGGGTAAGTTGCACATGTGTATTAAAAGGACGGTAGTTGTCCCAACGCTGTGCATGACATGCCAACGGCAAGAAGAGAAGGAAATATGTCAGGATGCGATGCTTCATAATGAATAGTTTATCTTTGGGATGCAAAATTAGCATAATAATCGCAAATGTAAGAACAACGCCACGAAAAAAGCATTTTTCTTTTGCTCATCTATCAGTAATTAAAGTGGAGGTCGTAGGAAGTGGATGAGAACAAAAGAGACCAATACGCTGAGAGTCTGCCATATAGGACTCATGCATCAGGTGCCGCCATCTCCATCATAACAAAATCATGCATAATCGAGTAGGAGGAAAATGAAATAGTTTTCCTCCTATTTCATTTTCCGACCTCTCACACCACCGTACGTGCCGTTCGGCATACGGCGGTTCTTAACACGGATGCAACTTCACATAATAATCCATTAGGCAGGGGTAGCCC
>JAEEGL017118668.1_pt1 | contig 44189 bp, 31 predicted proteins | sample 9134231 | NCBI WGS metagenome assembly JAEEGL01 (sample SAMN16246548, study PRJNA631951) | gut metagenome | biome: gut microbiome; feature: rumen; material: fiber-attached | host: Bos | place: Iran: Karaj | collected 2018-10 | reverse complement strand
TCGTGAAGCGGCGGATCCAGGAAACGGATGCACACCGGCGTGCCTTCCAATGCTTCGTACAGTTTTTCGAAGTCTTTCTGCTGATACGGCAGGATCTTCGCCAATGCCTTTTCTCTCTCTTCCACGGTCTCTGCGCAGATCATCTCACGGAAGGCTGCGATTCTGTCTTCTTCGAAGAACATGTGCTCGGTACGGCAGAGGCCAATGCCCTCGGCTCCGAGTTCACGCGCTTTCTTCGCATCCTTCGGGGTATCCGCGTTCGTACGGACCTTCAGCTTGCGGAACTTGTCCGCCCACTTCATGATCGTCGCGAACTCGCCCGTGATCTTCGCGTCCACGGTCGGGATCAGGCCCTTGTAGATATTGCCGGTCGTGCCGTCGATGGAGATCGGATCGCCTTCGCGGAAGGTCACGCCTGCAAGCGTGAATTCCTTCTTCGCTTCATTGATCTGGATCTCGCCGCAGCCGGAGACACAGCAGGTGCCCATGCCGCGGGCCACGACTGCCGCATGGCTCGTCATGCCGCCGCGAACGGTCAGGATGCCCTGAGACGCCTTCATGCCGGTGATGTCTTCCGGAGAGGTCTCGAGACGGACGAGAACGACCTTCTTCTTCGCCGCTTTCCATGCTTCCGCGTCGGCCGCCGTGAAGACGACCTGCCCGCAGGCAGCGCCCGGAGATGCGCCGAGGCCCTTACCGAGCGGCTTCGCCGCCTTCAATGCCTTCTGGTCGAACTGCGGATGAAGCAGGGTGTCCAGGTTTCTCGGCTCGATCATTGCGACTGCTTCGGCTTCGGTCTTATGGCCTTCCTTCACGAGATCGCAGGCGATCTTCAGCGCCGCCTGAGCGGTACGCTTGCCGTTCCGGCACTGCAGCATGTAGAGCTTCCGGTTCTCGACCGTGAACTCCATGTCCTGCATGTCGTGATAATGGTTTTCCAGTTTCTCGCAGACTTCGATGAATTCCTTGTACGCTTCCGGGAACTCCTGTTCCATCTGCGTGATCGGCATCGGGGTACGGACGCCGGCCACGACGTCTTCGCCCTGCGCGTTCTTCAAGAATTCGCCCATCAGCTTCTTCTCGCCGGTCGAGGGATCTCTCGTGAAGGCCACGCCGGTACCGGACTCGTCGTTCAGGTTACCGAAGACCATCGGCATGACGTTGACGGCAGTGCCCCAGGAATACGGGATGTCGTTGTCACGGCGATACACGTTCGCACGCGGGTTGTCCCAGGAACGGAACACGGCTTCGATCGCGAGCTTCAGCTGTTCGACCGGATCCGACGGGAACGGCTTGCCGAGCTGCTTCTTGTACTCCGCCTTGAACTCGGTCGCGAGTTCCTTGAGGTCGGCGGCGGTCAGTTCGATGTCGAACTTCACGCCCTTTTTCTTCTTCATTGCGTCAATGAGGGCCTCGAAATACTTCTTGCCGACTTCCATGACGACGTCGGAGAACATCTGGATGAACCGGCGATAGGAGTCATAGACGAACCGCTCGAATTTCGGGTCCGGATTTCCGGCGATCATGGCCTTCACGACGTCGTCGTTTAAGCCGAGGTTCAGGATCGTGTCCATCATGCCGGGCATGGATGCACGCGCGCCGGAACGCACCGATACGAGCAGCGGGTTCTTGAGATCGCCGAACTTCTTGCCGTTGATCTTTTCCATCTTGGCCACGTACTGCATGACCTGACCCATGATCTCGTCGTTGATCTTGCGTCCGTCCTCATAGTACTGCGTGCAGGCTTCCGTCGTGATGGTAAAGCCCTGCGGTACCGGCAGACCGATGTGAGTCATTTCCGCCAGATTCGCGCCCTTTCCTCCGAGAAGCTCACGCATCGTCGCATTGCCTTCGGTGAAAAGATAAATCCACTTTTTTGCCTTTGCTTTTGCCATTCTTTCCTCCTGTTGCAGGTTCCCCCTGCTATTTTTTTCTGTTTATTTTTCTTCAGTCAGACACCGAATCCGGAGCATCTCTCCGGGACCCGCAGTGAAACCGTAACTGATAGTATATCAAAACGCATTATATTTGTAAAGATTTCCAATGCAAATAATCACGATTCCTGTCTTTTTTCCCGCATCCGCGAGCAAACGGTTCATTTCAGATCCCGCTTGCAGAACAGGATGACGCCGAGCACGGTATTGACGGTCCCGAAGAATACGAACGAGCCGATGCCCTCCGCAAAGATCACTTCCTTTGATTCGCTGACCCCTCCGACCAACGCATTGATCGCGGTGCCGATGAGCGAGCCGCCCGTCAGACTGAAGAACTGACCGGAAAACGTCGGGATAAAATAGACCAGATGCCGGACATTGCTGTAATCCGTAAACGAAAGCGTTGAGGACAGGATCAGCAGCGTAAACGTCACGAGCAGCGTGAGCAGGATCGTCGGTGCAATGCTCCTAAACGTCATGGCAAAGAAGGTGGAAACCGTCGCCATGAAGACGAAACTCATCGTTCCGGTGACGGCCCAGAATACGTATTCCCGGACCACGTTCACTGCAAATCCCGACTTGTAGGGAAGCATCAGCAATGCAAAGCCCGCCGTGAAGAGCACGTAGATCGTGATCATGACCACCGAATACAGGATGGAAACGATCAGATGCGAAAAATAGATCTTCGTCCGCGGATTTCCGGCCACGACCTTATTCCTGAGCGTCCCGCTCGTGAAGTCCGTGCAAACGAGGATGCCGGCCATCACCGGAATGACGAGGCCGATGTTATTGGTCAGACTGTAAGCGCTGCCGATCACCGTATTCGCCGTCAGAAACCCGACGCTGTCCATGATCTCTTCGCCGATGCTCGAGATTGCCCGGAGCCCGACATAGATCAGCACCGTGAACAGCGGAAAGGCTGCGGAAAGGATCAGAAGCACCATCGTCAGTTTACTTTTTACCATGCGGTACAGGTCCGCCTGCAAGAGCTGTTTCATGCGATCTTCCCCCTTCCCAGAAGGCGAATATAATAGTCTTCCACCGTTTCCTCGAGTGCGTTGATCGACCGGATCGTCACGCCGTTTTCCACCAACGTCTTCATGATCGCGTTGATGTCCGCGTCGCCGAACACCAGGATCTCATTGCCCTGCTGCTCGATCTCCTGCGAAATGCCCGCCACGGCAAGCAGACCGCCGATCCTCTCGGGCTCGTCGGCAGTGATCACGATCCGCCGTCTGGCTTTCCTGTGAAGGTCCTCCATGGAGATCTCCTCCAGCAATTCCCCGTGAGAGATCACGCCGATCTTCGTGCAGATCTTCTCCAGTTCCGACAGGATGTGGCTGGAGATCAGGAAGGTCACGCCTTCCCGGTGCAGTTTCAGGATCGTTTCCCGGACCTCGATGAAGCCCTGCGGATCCAGACCGTTCATGGGCTCGTCCAGAATGACGAATTCCGGGTCGGAAACCATGACCATGGCAATGCCGAGGCGCTGCCGCATGCCGAGCGAGAAATTCCCCACTTTCTTTTTCCGGAGCCCCTCCGCATCCAGACCGACGCGGTCGATCAATGCCTCGAGTTCTTCGTCGGAACGCGCCGTCCCTGTGATCAGGCACTGCATTTTCAGGTTTTCGATCGCCGTCATGTTCTTTGCGATCGTCGCGGTCTCGACGATCGCCGCCGTTTTCCGGCGCGCCTCGTAAATGCCTTTGTCGCGGTTCGGAACGCCGAAGAGTGCGTACTTGCCCGCCGTCGGTGCCGCAAGTCCCGTCACGAGACGGATCAGCGTCGTTTTTCCGGCGCCGTTTTCTCCGACGAAGCCGTAGATGTCGCCTTTTTCGATGTGCATCGCGACATCCTTGACGGCAAAATGTCCTTTATAGACTTTTGACAGCCCTTTTGTCGAAAGAACGTCCAATGGTTTCTCCTTTCTCTGTTACAGTCTGAACAGTTTGCTTCCCGAATACTTCGGTTCGCAGGTAAAGTTGATCTTCAGTTTCCGGATCGTGGACATCTCGATGACCGTCGGGATCACGGTCAGGTGCATTTCGCAGCCTGCAAGTTCCGGCAGCGCTTTCAGCGCCTTCGCCGCATTCTCGTCTTCCGCCGCGTTCATGGCGATGGCAATGAGTGCCTCGTCAATGTGCAGCCGCGGGTTCCGGCCGCCGAGATAGGTCGTCTTCAGGTGCTGCACCGGCTGCATGAGATGATAAGGAATGAGTTCGTGCCTGTCGTCGATGCCCGCGAGGTATTTGAGGGCATTGACGATCGCCGCAGAGGCGCAGCCGAAGACTTCCTTCGTCTTTCCGGTGATGATCGTGCCGTCGTGCAGTTCGATCGCCGCGGCCGGATGCCCGGTCGCCTTTTCGAGTTCGACCGCCGGATTCACGACCGAACGGTCTTCCGGCTGCAGGTCGAGCTGATCCATGATGTTTTCAATGATCTCCAGCTCTCCGGCCTTGTTCCGGCTGCCGTCCACCTGTTCCATGAGTGTCCGGTAATACCGCCGGATGACTTCCTGCTTCGAAGCTTCCTTGCAGACGTCGTCGTCCGAAATGCAGTAGCCGACCATGTTGACGCCCATGTCCGTCGGGGACTGGTACGGAACGGTACCGGAAATCTTCTTGAAGATCGCGGACAGGACCGGGAAGGACTCGACGTCGCGGTTGTAGTTGACCGCGATCTTCTGATAGGCTTCCAGATGGAAGGGGTCGATCATGTTGACGTCCTTTAAGTCCGCCGTAGCCGCTTCATAGGCCAGATTCACGGGATGCTTTAACGGCAGGTTCCAGACCGGAAAGGTCTCGAATTTCGCGTATCCCGCCTGAATGCCGCGCTTGTTTTCGTGATACAGCTGGGAAAGACAGGTCGCCAGTTTGCCGCTGCCGGGGCCCGGCGCGGTGACGATGACGAGCGGTCTCGTGGTCTCAATGTAATCGTTCTTTCCGAAGCCCTCTTCGGAAACGATGAGCTGAACGTTCGTGGGGTAGCCGTTGATGAAATAGTGCCGGTAGACGGGGATCTCGTGCCGTTTCAGCAGGTCTGCCAGGTTTTCCGCAGCCTTCATGTAGCCGGAATTCCTGGTGATCACGACGCTGCCGACGTACAGGCCGACGGACCGGAACATGTCAATGAGCCGGAGCACTTCCATGTCGTAGGTGATGCCGGAATCTCCCCGGCGCTTCGACGTTTCCAAAGCCTCCGCGGAAACCGCGATCACGATCTCTGCCTGATCCTTCAGTTCGAGAAGCATCCGGAGTTTGCTGTCCGGCTGAAAGCCCGGAAGCACCCGGGAAGCGTGCGTGTCGTCGAAGAGTTTTCCGCCGAACTCGAGGTACAGTTTTCCACCGAACTCCCCGATCCGCTTCTTGATCTGCTCCGACTGCATCTTGATGTACTTGTCGTTGTCAAATCCGATCTTTCTCATCCCTGTCATCCCCCTTGTGACGCCGGCTAAAAACGATCTCCGTAAAAACAAAAAAGCAGACTGTTTGCGCCGGAAAGCCCGGTTTTCGCCGGATCTCTCCGGCCATCTGCCTGCCCGAACAATAATAGCACAAATCCCTGTGATTGAAAAGCAAAAAATGGGAAAAAGCGGTGATTTCTGTTGAATTTCCGAAAGTTTTTTGTTATAGTTTATTCGTGAGTTTTTCCCCGTTTCGCAGGAACCCTTTCCCCGGAACGGAAATCAAGGAGGAATGTATGTCATTGCCGAACGATCCTGCGATCCTTGCAAGTGTCGTGAACACCTATCTTCGGGACCGCTACGGATCTTTGGAGGAACTCTCGGACGACCTCGGAGAAGACGAGGAAGAGATCCGACGCGTTCTCGGTTCGATCGGTCTTACCTATGACCGCGAAACGAACCGGTTTCGCTGATGACGAAGACGACTATGAAAACGAAGCGTTTCTTATTTTTGATCTGTACGGCCGCGCTGCTTCTTGCGGGGCTGCGCCCGTTCGCATTGACCGTCCGGGCGGACGACGTCGAGTACGGAAAGGCCGCTTATGATTATCTTACTTATCTCACCGAGAACTTCCCGAAACGCGTGAACAACACGAACGTTCTGGAAAACCAGGACAACAAGGTCGCGGCGGGCGAATGGATCGACGTGATCATGCGCGGGTTCGGCTATCAGGGGTATACGATCGACGGAGACCTTACGCGGAATCAGGGGAATCCCGTAAAGGACTACTGCTATTTCAAGCAGGGCCGCTCTTCGAAGAAAGTCGTCATCGGCGCACACTACGATTCGGTGCTGACCGAAGGCGCGGAGGACAACGGAACGGGCGTCTCGGTCCTTCTGGAACTTGCCCGGCGGTTTTCCGACGTCCAGACGGACCTCTCGATCGAATTCTGCTTCTGGGACGGTGAGGAATTCTTAGGCGAAGCGGGCTCCTTTGCCTACGTTTCGAAGGCAATCTCCGAGCAGACGCTCAAAAACATTCTCTTATACGTTAATCTTGACTGCGTCGGAAGCGGCGACCGCCTGTATGCCTACGGCGGCGAATACGAGAACAACGTTCTGGTCCGCGACTGGGGCTACAACATGGCCATAACGCTCTCGAAGGAACTCGGCATCGAACTGAACACGATCCCCGACAACATCACGAGATTCAAGGCGCCGACGAGAACGCAGGCCTCCGACCAGATCTTTTTCGCGGATCAGAAGGTGCCTTACGTCTACTTCGAAGCAAACGCCTGGGTGGACAAGGACGGCAATGAAGGAAACCGGGAAAAGCCGTACAACTACAACACGACCGACCCCGGCGTCATCCCGACGGAATACGTCTGGGCGAACGGTGAGACTTACAAGACGACGAAGGGCATGATCATCCATTCGCAGATGTTCGACAAGCTGAGCGTGCTGGAAGGCATGTTCCCGGGAAGGATCAAGCGTCATATGGCGGAGACGAGCGAGATCGTCACGAAGATGCTGAAGACCATGACCGAGGATTCTCCGAATCAGTACCGGGAAAGCGTCTACCGGCCTGCCGCCGTGACTCCGGAACCGACTTTGGCGCCCGAAACGGATGCACCGACCGAAACGGAAAAACCGACCGAAACAGAGACGGCACAAGAGACAGAGCCTACGACCGCCGAAGAATCCTCGGAAGAGTTTTCTTCCGATGAGGCAGAGGCCGGCACGGACGCCGTTCCTTCGGAAGACACCTCTGATCCGGACGAAGAAACCGAGGAAAACACGGAACCGGTTGGAGAAAAGACGCTGCCGTCGGAGGCAGAGGAAGAAGGATCTCCCTACCGGCCCGCGAATGCGCTGACGGTCATTGCCGTTATCTTCATCATGGCGCTCTGGGGGCTCTGGGCGTACGTCTATCTCCGCTACTACCGTTGAATCACCGGCGGACCGCAAGGCCCGCCATGCGATCATAAGAAAGAACGGGCACGGGATGTTTTGCGGATCCCGCGCCGAAGAAGGAGGAATTATCATGATTACCAAAGAAACGATCATCGCTGACGTGCTTCGTCAGGATCCGACCACGGCGCCCATCCTGATGGCTGCCGGGATGCATTGCCTCGGCTGTCCGTCGGCACAGGGAGAATCCCTGGAAATGGCCTGCCTCGTGCACGGCATCGACGTGGACGACCTCGTGGAGGAACTGAACACGTATCTTCAGAACAAGGCCTGAGAAGACCTTCTGAAAAAGGAACAGACCGCGGTCAGCCGCGGTCTGTTTTTTTGTGCTGTGTTCGCGCAGAGCTTACACCCGCGACGGATGGCAGGTGAAATACAGGATCTGATACCGTTCCGCGGCCGAAGAGATCAATTCCTTCGCCTTCCTGAGCTTCGGCTCATCCAGTTCTGCAAACGGATCGTCGAGGAAAATGACCGGCCGTTCATTTCCGTACATGGCGTCGACAAGCGCGAGACGGAGGCAGAAATACGTCAGCGTCTGATAGCCGCTGCTGAAGAGATCCGCGCTCCTGATCAGGCCGCGGTCCTCGATGACGGCATGTCCGTCGGCATCCAGATCGAATTTGAGCCCGGTGCCGTCCAGGATCGTTTTCGCGTATTCCTCAAAGCTTTTCTGCACGGGATCGGCGTATTTTTCCGAGAGCGAACGTCTGGCTTCTGCAAGGAGCGTTTTCGTCTTCTCCATGATCCGGACTTTTTCCCGTAAAGCTACGCGCTCGATCCTCATCCCGACCAGCCTTCCGGCCTCGTCTTCGAGGTCGGAAAGTCGTTCCTTCAGCCGTTCGTTTTCCTGTTCGTACTTTCCGGAAAGCGTCCTAAGTTCCTCAGCCCTCTTCCGGTTTTCCCGCTGTTTTTCCGCCAGTTCTTCCAGCGTTTCCGCGCCCTCCGGGCGTTCGATTGACTCTAATGCCGCAATGTCTTGTTCAAGCTCGAACCGCTGCAGCGTCTGCTTTGCGCGGAGCATTTCCTCGCCGGAAGTCTTCAACCGCAAGACCTTCTCTGATAGTTCCCTCAGCCGGGTCTCCCGGTCCTTGCCCCCGTCATCCGGCGCGGAAAAACGGTCGAGAAACGCATCAAGAGACCGCTCGGCATTCGTCTGCATCGTTTCAAATTTTTCAAAGCGCTTTCTTTTTTCCTGCAGTTTCTGATGGACGTTCTGATCTTTCAGGATCTCCATGATCTCTTTTCCGGCGCCGTCCGCCGGGCTGACACGCCCGAACAAAGCGAGAAACGACCGGAGTTTCTCTTCCGCCTGCTGCAGGCCGGCTTCGCTTTTTTGCAATGCCTCTCCGCTTTCCATATATGCCGAGACCGTCCGGTCCGCCTTCTGCTTCGCTTTCTTCAGGGAAATCATGCCGAACGCTGCAAGACCGACGGCAAGGAGCAAAAGCGCACCCATGAGGACGTACGGCCAGACCGCCGCGCCCGGAAGGGCGCCGGACAGCGTTACGGCGAGAAGAATAATGAATGCGGCCAGTGCCGGCGCCGCAAAGATAAAGGAGCGGACCGCCGTTTTCCGTATCGCGGCCGCCTGCCCTTCTCCGGTCTCTTTTTCCCGCTCCCGCTCGTTTCTCTTTGCCCGGAGTTCGACCCTGGATTGTTGTAACCGCCCGGAAACGTCAAGCAGCCGATCCGCTTCTTCGGGATCGGCTTCGCCGTTTCGAAACTCTTCTTCGTACGCGGCAAAAAGCTGCTCATCCGCTTCGGACAGCCGCTCGTTTTCCGCGAGTTTCCTGCAGGTCTCCGCTTCCTGAAGCCAATCGTCCGCCGTCTTCAGTTCCGCCCCGGAAGGGACCTCCCCGGGCATGGCATCCCGCGCCGCTTTCACTTCATTGCCGCGCTCTTCCGCCGCCTTTTTCAGCTCTTCGTACGTCGCACGCTCCACCGAAAGCGATTGATATGCAGAAAGAATCTTCTGCTTTTCGGCCAGTTCATCCGCCTCTTTGCCGAGCTTCTCCTCTTCTTTCCGGAGTTCATTGAGGACGCGCGCGTTTTCCGCAAGCGCTTTCTCCACGGAACCAGCGGAAGCGGTTTCCTGCTCGGCTTTTGCCACGCGGTCATTCAGCTGATAGAGTTCGCCCGTGGAACGTGCCTCGGAATTCCGGTTCAGGAAATCCGTAAGAAGCTTCATTGCCTTCTCGTACCGGTTCACGTCCGCAGGATCTTCCGAAAGGTTCCCGAGTTTGGCGTGCACGCCGTCCGTGACGTAGGTCTGAATGCTTTCTTCGGAAACGAATGCCGTCCGTTCAAACGTATCGCTGTCCACGCCGAAAAGGGCCTTTCCCGGCGTTTCCGTAAGATCGTCGGTCAAATTCCTGGTGACAAGGTCAAAGACCAGAAGACGGTCTTCTGACGCCTTGGAGCCGAAGGCGCGTTCGATCCGGTAGGTCTTTTCGGAAGCTTCGACGTCAAGCGTGCCGCCGTACGCCGTGCCCCGCCAGGGACGCCGGAGCTCCCGCTCCCGTTCCTTCGTCTTTTTCGTTTCATTTTTGAAGCCGTACAGCATGACGCGAAGAAACGCCTGCAGGGTGGACTTCCCCGTACCGTTCTCCCGGAGCACCGTGTTCAGTCCGTCCTCAAACGTGAACGACGCATCCTGATAGCAGCCGAATCCTAAGATGTGACAACCAAGGATCTTCATTCCCGATCCACCTCCCCCCGAAGCGCCGCGAGCCCGGCCCGGATGATCATTGCCTTTTCCTCCTCGGAAAGATCATCCTTCGCGCGGACGGTCCGGATGAACTCTCCCTTCAGCGAAAGATCCATCGCGTACCTGTCGTAATCCACCCGGACCCGTGTCTTGTCCTTCACCTTAAACACCGTGAACCGGTCCTTCAGCGTTTCCTCAATGAGCGGCGTGTTCAATTCGTCCTCGGCATCGTAACTTCCTTCCAGGATCACTTCCGCCGAATCCCCGTCGGAGATCTTCATGCCGTCGAGGACGTTCCTCACCCGGCCGATGACGTCCAACGTGTTCGTGATCCCGTCCACGCTGACCGGGATCCGGTGCAGAACGTGCAGGGCAAACGGAACGAAATAGGAATCCACGATCCTCTCCTCTTCGTCAATGTCGAGCAGCACGAAGCCTTTTTCGCCGCTCTCGTCGAAGCCGCGTCCCTCCGGGCAGCCGGGATAGACGTAAACGCCGCGGCTGTCGAGTTCCTCTTTCCTGAACGCGTGGTAATGTCCGAGCGCGAGATAGTCGATGAAGCGGTTTCTGAATCCCCGGAGGTTCACGCTTTCCGGACCCGGTTTCGCAGTTTCCGACACTTCCGCGTGCAGCATGACGATGTTGACCGCATCCGGCGTCAGGGCAAGCGTATCGTAAAGGTCCGTCCGGTCGCCGGTCAGTTCCCGCCCCGTGACACGGATGCGCCCGGTTTCGCCGAGCGGATACGTCGTCCAGGTTTCCGTAAAGAGTTTCAGATTGTCCGGGATCCCGGAAAACAATTCCAGGAACCCCTTCGCGTCATGATTGCCGCGCAGGTAGAAAAAGGTGATTTCCGGATGCCGGATCACCGCCTGATACACGGCGTTTGCGGCCGTCTTCGACACCGTCTTCCGGTCGAAAAGATCGCCGGAAATGAGAATGGCGCCGACGGCGTTTTCTTCCGCATACTGAATGATTCGAAGAAACGTCTTCAAAAGCTCGTTTCTCCGGATCTTTGCCTGATCGGCAGAATAGTTGGAACTGCACTCGGCGTCGAGATGCAGGTCCGCCGTATGGATGAGTTTCATTGTTGCTGTCCTTTCAAAAAGGCCGGTCCGGACTTGACGCGCCGGATCAAAAGTGATACGCTTGTTTCCGGGAAAGGAATCCCTTTCCCCACTTCGGCGGAGATACTCATTTGCGGAAAATCGCATCAGGGTGCCGCCATCATATAGAAAGACGCCGTTCCGATACCGACAACGATACCGGAACGGCGCCTTTTTCCCGCGTTATTTCGCGTAATCCGTTACACGGGATTCCCGTATGACATTGACCTTGATCTGCCCCGGATACTGCATTTCCGCTTCGATCTGTTTGGAAATGTTCCGTGCCATCAGGACCATGTCTGCATCCGAAACCTTCTCCGGAATGACCATGACCCGAACTTCGCGTCCCGCCTGAACGGCGAAGGACTTTTCAACACCTGCATAAGAATTTGTGATTTCTTCCAACTGTTTCAAACGATTAATGTAAGTTTCAATCGTCTCCCGTCTCGCGCCCGGTCTCGCGGCCGAGATCGTGTCCGCCGCCTGCACGATGCAGCTGATCATGCCCGTCGGCTCCACGTCTCCGTGGTGGGACTCCACCGCATTGATCACGATCGGAGATTCCTTATACTTCTTACATAGGTCGGCGCCCAACTGGACATGAGTGCCTTCCATCTCGTGGTCTACCGCTTTACCGATATCATGCAGCAGACCCGCACGCTTCGCCATCCGGACGTCAAGTCCGAGTTCCGCGGCCATCAGCCCCGAAAGGTGTGCCACTTCAATGGAATGACGGAGTGCGTTCTGACCGTAACTCGTACGGTACCGCATGCGGCCGAGGAGCTTCACGAGTTCCGGATGGATGCCGTGCACGCCGACTTCCTGCAGCGCTTCTTCGCCGGCTTCCCGGATCTTCGTGTCCACTTCCTTCTTCGCTTTTTCGACCATCTCTTCGATTCTGGCCGGATGGATCCGTCCGTCCACGATGAGTTTTTCCAGCGCTACGCGGGCGATCTCCCGGCGTACCGGATCGAAGGCGGATAACACCACCGCATCCGGAGTATCGTCAATGATGAGTTCCACACCCGTAGCCGTTTCCAGTGTACGAATATTTCTTCCCTCGCGGCCGATGATCCTTCCCTTCATTTCATCCGAGGGGATCTGCACCACGGTAATGGTATTCTCGGAAACGTGATCGGCGGCGCATCGCTGAATGGCGGACACCACGATCTCTTTTGCGCGCTTCGACGCTTCGTCCCTGGCTTCCTGTTCCAGTTCCTTCACCAGTTTCGCCGCGTCCTTTTTCACATCTTCCTCAACAGTTTTCAGCAAGTGTTCTTTTGCTTGTTCGGAAGTCAATCCTGAGACCCGTTCCAGCTCCGCGGTGATTTCCGCATGTTTGGCGTCCAGCGCCTCATGCTTCTCTTTCAGACTCTCCTCTTTCTGTGTCAGGGAGTGTTCTCTCTTTTCCAGAGCATCCAGCTTCCGGTCCAGAGACTCCTCCTTGTTCGTGATCCGCCGCTCGGACTTCGTAATTTCATTACGACGTTCCTTGATTTCCTTATCCAGCTCGTTTTTCGAACGCAGAGATTCTTCCTTAACTTCCAAGAGAGCCTCCCGCTTCTTGCTTTCCGCAGTCTTGATCGCCTCGTCGATGATCTCTCTCGACTTCTGCTCCGCGCCGCCCACCTTTTCCTCGTACACTTTCTTCTGATGAGAAGAACCGGCGAAGAACATAATGACGGACATCGCTGCCGCAACCACTACTGCGATCACTATCGTGATAATGAGGATAGTGTCCACAGGAGTACCTCCTTATTAAATTTTCATTGTACAATATAAAATCATACAGAGTTGATTGTACTCTTTTATTACGAAATTGTCAAGGAACTTTTACGAAAAAGTGAAAAGTCATCCGGGCTCGCCCGCCTCTCTCGCATGAAGACGGGATCACTTCCGAAAACGTGCGGGCGAAACAAACTAATTTCCCATTTCGCCCGTACTTTTCGCCAGTGCCAACCACTATTGTACGGGTAAAACTAGCTGATTTCTCGTTCTGCCCGTATTTTTCGCCAGTGCCGATCCCTAATGTACGGGTAAAACTAGCTGATTCCTCATTTCGCCCGTATTTTTCGTCATTGCCAGCCGCTACTGTACGGGCGAAAAAGAGCTGAATCAAAAAAACGCGGACGTATTGTTTATGTTTTCCACTTTTTACATGCAGTTTGCTCACATTTTCAGTTTATCCGCCTTTTTTTCCTGCTTTTTCTTTCCGTGAACTATTCCCTTTTTCCCTGTCATATGATATTTTAAGGCCACGCAATCTTATCTACTCTTACCGCCCGAAAGGATCCCTATGCCGAAAGACCTCTTCAAAGAATTGACCTCTCTATATGACGGATTAGAGACATTGATCAAGCAGTTGGACCGTGCACTGAAAAATGCCCCGCCCGGCCGCATCCAGACCTCTGTTTCCCGTTCCACTTTTCAATACTATCTGGTAAATGAGGGAAAGAAGCATTACCTTCCCAAATGCGACAGGGAGCCGGCCAAACAAATCCTCCAGCGGGATTACGATCGAAAATTGCTCGAAAAATGCAAGAAAATAAAGGGTTCGCTGCAACGCCTTCTCCCCTGCTGCTCCATGGAAACCTTGCTGGAGATTTATGAATCATTGCCTGAATCAAAACGGGTTTTGCTGGATCCCCGGATCACAACGCGCGGGCAATTTGTTGCCGAATGGGAATTGAAAGCCACTGCATTATATGCGAATTTTCAGAATTCACATCCGCTTCCAGACCAGTTTATGACCGACCGAGGAGAAAATGTACGATCCAAATCGGAACTCATCATTGCCAACCTTTTGAATCGTCATAAAATCCCATATTTTTATGAACTTCCCCTGCAATTCAAGAGCGGTGTGGTTCTCTATCCGGACTTCACAATTCTGAATTCAGTTTCCCGCAAAGTGTTTTACTGGGAACATTTCGGCATGACGGATGACTTCAATTATACCTCAAAAATGGCATCCAAACTGTACCTGTACGAGCACAACGGAATCACCCCGGGCGAAAACCTGATCATGACTTTTGAGAGCAAAGATTGTCCCTTGGACATCGGTATTGTAAGAAAGAAAATCAAGGAATACCTGGTGGATTGATGTGTTTCGGACGATTCTCTTTTTCCGGAAAACATACTCTGTACGGGCGAAACGAGCTTGCTCCTCATTTTGCCCGTACTTTTCGCCAGTGCCAGCCGCTACTGTACGGGTAAAACCAGCTTATTCCTCATTTCGCCCGTACTTTTCGTCGGTACCGTCCACGATTGTACGGGTAAAACATGCTTGTTCCTCATTTCACCCGTACTTTTCGTCAGTGCCGGTCACGATTGTACGGGTGAAACAAGCTAATTCCTCATTTCACCCGTATTTTCCCCCATTGCCGACACTATGCACTTTTTGTAAAGAAATTTCGCTACTTGTTTTTCCGATTTTTACTGATTATAATAAGATCATGAACATTTCTCACGGGGGTATTCCATGGAAATCAAGAAATCGTTGAAACTTAACCTCAAGCGGACCGCGCTCATCGGGTTCGCCTTTTTCGGCATCCTGCTCCTGTGGCAGGTCTACGACACCTGGTGCCCGACCTTCTTAACGGACATCTTTGCGAGAAGGATGTACGGCATCTCATCCGCGGAACTCAAAAGCGGCGATCCCGAAAAGATCCTGAACGTGCAATGGCTCGTCGGCATCATCATGGCGCTCGATAATCTCGCGGCGCTGATCCTGCTTCCGATCTTCGGACGCCTTTCGGATAAGACGAAAACGCCGATCGGCAAGCGGATGCCCTTCATTCTGGTCGGAACCGTGGTCTCCGCGATCGCGTTCCCGTTCATTCCGCTCTTCTTCCACTACAACAACGTGGTCGGCATGGTCATCATGATGGCGATCGTCCTGATGTTCATGATGATGTACCGGAATCCGGCGGTCTCGCTGATGCCCGACATCACGCCGAAGCCGCTCCGGGCCAAGGCGAACGGCATCATCAACATCATGGGCTATTTCGGCGGCGCCTGCGCGACCGTGCTCGGTCTCGTGCTCGTCCTCTCGAAGTACATCAACGCTCCGGACAGCGAGCGTTCGATCTGGACCATTGAGATCCCGTTCCTCATCGCTTCGCTCCTGATGATCGTCTCGGCGCTCGTTCTTTTCCTGACCATCAAGGAAAAGAAACTTGCCGAAGAACTGAAGGAAGACATGGAGGAAGGCGAGAAACTCGCCGCGATCGAGACGCCGGTCGACGACGACAAGCCGATGTCCCAGGCGAACAAGCGCATGCTGTTCGCGATCCTCGGCGCGGAGTTCCTCTGGTTCATGGCTGACAATGCGATCGGCACTTACATCGGAAACTACGTCATCTATTACCTGAACGCCGCCTCGTCCTCGACGAGTCTCATGACGATCATCGGCGGCGTGGCGTCCGTCGGCGGTTTCGCGATCGCCGGCATCATTGCCGACAAGATCGGGCGGAAATGGACCGTCACTTCCGGTCTGATCCTCACGGTCCTCGGCTACATTCTCATGTTCCTGCTGGCCCGGCCGACCGGGATCATCGCCCCGAAAGCAGAGCACGGCGAGTTCACCTTCCCGGCGATCCTTTACGTCGTGGCGATCGCGAGAGGCTTCGGCATGGCGCTCGTGCACAACTGCTCCTTCCCGATGGTCGTAGAACTCTGCTCTTCGAAAAAGATCGGACAATTCACCGGATACTACTATGCGGCCAGTATGTCGGCGCAAACGATCACCCCGATCCTGCTCGGTCTCATTTTCAATGCGACGCTTGCCTGGAACATTCTTCCGCTCTACGCCATGTTCATGACGGTCGCGAGCGCTCTCGTCTTCCTCTTCCTCGTGAAGAACATCAAGAGCCATAAAGTCGAGAACGTGAAGGGGCTTGAAGCCCTCGGAAACGACGATTAACGGCGGAATCAAACACCTAACAGTGATCGGCGGTTTTACGGAAAAACCGCCGATTTAAAAAAGGAGAAAATATTATGGATTTATGGGAAGGCAATCCGAATAAGATCAAGGTCGCCGCGCACCGCGGCTGGTCGACGCCCTATCCGGAAAACACGATGCGGGCGTTCGAAGAAGCGGCGAAACTCGGCGTCGATCAGATCGAAACCGACATCCGCATCACGAAGGACGGCGAGCTCGTCCTGATCCACGACAAGACCGTGGACCGGACGACGAACGGCACCGGCCTCGTGCACGATTTCACGCTTGAAGAATTGAGAAAGCTGGATGCAGGAAAGATCAACGGCATGGAAGGTCAGGGCTACGTGATCCCGACGTTTGACGAATTCATGGCGTTCGCGGACACGTTGCCGAAGATGACTTTCGATCTGGAACTCAAGGAATATCCGGAGCCGGGCAATGTGGAGATTTCCCACGAAGTCTGTGACCGCATGCTTGCCGCGGTGGATGCGCACGGCCTAACGGACCGGATCGTCGTGAACACGTTCAATGGCGAGCTCCACAAATACATCTTCGATAAGTACGGAAAGAAGTACCGCCAGCACCTCTATTTCCCGATCAATTACATGGGCAAGTTCCAGTACGACCCCTACGAACTCTACGGATACTGCGTCTGCATGTTCCAGACGTTCAAGGAAAAGTTCAACATTGCTTCGGTACGGGATTTCGAAGAAATGCGCTCCCGTTACGGGATCGAGACCTGGGCGGGCGCCGCGATCCACACGGACGAAGGCGTCGAACTTGCGATCGAACGCGGCGCGACCCTGATCACGACGAACGACTCCGACGTCGTCCTCGAGTCCCTGAGAAAACGCGGCTGCCACGAATAAAGCAAAACCATACTGCAAAAAGATCCGTGCCCGGAGAACGGACACGGATCTTTTTTGTATTCTTTGCCCCCTCGTGCCGTGTTTATTCCACGGTAACGGATTTCGCGAGGTTTTTCGGTTTGTCGATGTCGCAGCCCTTCTTGTCGGCCGTATAGTAGGCCAGCATCTGAAGCGGCAGGATCTCTAAGATCGGTGCGAACAAAGTCTTCGTTCTCGGGACCAGGATGCACTCATCCGACTGGGCAATGACCTCGTCCTCGTCCCGGAACGTCACGGAGATCACCTTCGCGCCGCGGGCCTTGACCTCAATGACGTTGCTCATGGTCTTCTCGAGCAGCGCCTCATTGCAGCAAAGCGCCACGACCGGCGTGCCGACGTCGATGAGCGCGATCGTTCCGTGCTTCAGTTCGCCCGCCGCATAGGCTTCCGCGTGAATGTACGAGATCTCCTTCAGTTTCAGCGCGCCTTCGAGCGAAACGGCATAATCCGTGTTCCGTCCGATGTAAAAGACCGCAGGCTTTTCGTAGATCTGGGCCGCGAGATCCGGCAAGGCGTAATTCATGTCGATCGTGTCCTGCATGAGCTTCGGAAGGCGGTCGATCTCGTCAATGTATTCCCGGTACTCTTCTTCCGGAAGGCGCTTTCTCTGTTTCCCGAGGAAGAGCGCCACCAGATACAGCGCCGCAAGCTGCGTGGTGTACCCTTTCGTCGTCGCGACGGCGATCTCCGGACCCGCCCAGGTATACAGGACGTAATCCGCGAGTTTTGCCACGGTGCTGCCAACCACGTTGACGATCCCGAGCACCTTCGCGCCGAGCGCCTTGCACTCCCGTTCCGCCGCGATCGTATCGGCAGTTTCGCCGGACTGGGAGATCACGATGACGAGCGTCTTTTCATTGATGATCGGATCGCTGTACCGAAGTTCGCTCGCAAGTTCGACGCGCACCGGGATCCCGGCCATTTTCTCGATCGCGAGCCGGCCGACCAGACCGGCGTGGTAAGCGGAACCGCAGGCCGTGATCGTGATCTGATCCACGGACTGCAGGTATTCTTCGGAAAACGGCAGGTCGTCGAGCACGACTTCTCCGTCACGGATCCGGGGCGCGATCGTCGCCTTCACGGCGCCGGGCTCCTCGTGGATCTCCTTCAGCATGAAATGCGGATAGCCGCCTTTTTCCGCCGCCTTGACGGACCAGGTGATCCGGCTCACCGGCTTTTCGACCGTTCTTCCCGCATAATCAAAGACTTCAATGTTTGCGGGACTGATGACCGCAAACTCTCCGTCTTCCAGATAGATCACGTTCTTCGTGTGCTGGACGAGCGCCGTCACGTCGGACGCGAAGAAGTTCTCGCCGACGCCGATGCCGATGATGAGCGGCGAGGACTCGCGGACTGCGAACACCCGGTCCGGATACTCCGAACAAAGGATGCCGAGCGCATAGGATCCCGACAGTTTGGACGCCACGCTTCTCAGCGTGTTCTTCATGTCGCCGTCATAATACTTTTCCAGAAGATGCACGATGACTTCCGTGTCCGTCTCGCTCTCGAACTTATAGCCGTCCCGGAGCAGTTCCTCCCGGATCGAAGCATAATTCTCAATAATGCCGTTGTGCACGATCGCGAACCGCCCGTCGTTGGACAGATGCGGGTGCGCATTCATGTCCGTCGGCGCGCCGTGCGTCGCCCAGCGCGTATGACCGATGCCGACCGTTCCCGGAAGTTTTTTTCCGCCTTCCGTCTTTTCATCGAGCAGGGCAATTCTTCCGCCCACCTTCTCGATCCGGATCCGGTCCGCGCCGATGACGGCCACGCCGGCCGAATCATAGCCGCGATACTCCAGTTTCTTCAGCCCTTCCAAAAGGATCGGAGCCGCTTCCTGTTTTCCGGAATAACCGACGATTCCACACATACTGTTCTCCCTTCGTTTACGGTTCTCCTGTCAGCCGGAGAATCACCGCGTCATTTTCTGCCGTACCGCTTGTGACCGGAACTCCGGTAATGGACGTCCCGGTACTGTCTTCCGTTCCTGAAGCAGCGCTCGCAGACGGAGTACGGATGGTTCCACTTTAAGAGGCGCCCGCAGATCTTACAGGTCCTCTCCTGCAGTTCATGGCTGTCCAACAACTCTATGATCTTCCCCGAGATCTCCTTCTTGACTTCCAGTATCTCCGGGTTTTTCGATTCATTGCCGAATTTCTCGTTGTAGTAATAGAGCAGGTCGCAGACCTTGTAGGCTTCCTCCGCCTCGCTCATGTCCGCCTCCCGGTAGGTCGACCGGATCGACTCAAGTTCGTCGTCCGTATCGTAGCCGATCCCCTCGAGTTCGCAGCGCGCCATGTCGTGCCAGATGTCGAGCGCCCGGAGGTGATCCGTGTCGAAGGGGATCGTCGCGAGATCGTACAGCAGTTTCTTGTCCGCGCCCGGTTCCTCGATCATCGTCACGAGTTTCAGTTCTTCCTCGATCTCCTCTTTCTCGTAGAACCCGCCGATCTCCCATTCGACCCAGCGTTCCATGGCCTTGGACAGCGGCACGTCAATGCCGAGCAGGGATTCCGGGAAACTTAAGACGGCCTTTTCAAGCGGCGCGTTATCGCGGTACATCCCGTCGATCACGATGTCGCGGACTTCCTGCTCCGCCGTCACGTAGCCCTTGTCGTAGATGCCGAACCGGCCCGCTCTTCCCGCGATCTGCTTGACCTCGGGCGGCGTCAGCGGTCGCCGGACGTGACCGTCGAATTTCGTACCCTCGAGAAAGACGATCCGTTTCACCGGGAGGTTCAATCCCATGCCGATCGCATCCGTCGCCACGGCGATCTTCGTCTCTCCGGAAGCGAATTTTCTCGCTTCCTCGTGCCGCACGTCGTAGGGCAATGCCCCGTAGATCACGCTCGCGTCTTCTTTTAACGACCTTCGGATCTCCGCCGCCACCGCGTGCACGTTCGCACGGGAAAAAACGATGACCGCGTCGCCTGCCTCCAGGTCCTTCGGAAATTCAAATCTCCGCTTGTCAATGACGAGCGGCGTCCGGCGGTAATGCCGCACGATCTCGTAGGTATCGTGACAGGATTCGATCAGCTTGATGAGCAGGTCTTCCGCGTCCTCCGCGGCGCAGATCGCAATGTTCTCCGCCAACAGGCCGAGGATCGCAGCCGTCCAGGAACCGCCGCGGCTCTCGTCCGAGACCATCTGTCCTTCGTCGATGACGGCCATTTCGTATTCGCGCTTCATGTCCGCCATTTCGATCGTGGAGGCCTGAAACTTCGCGCCCGGCTCGTCGATCCGCTCTTCGCCGGTCAGCATCGAACAGGGATAGCCGTCTGCGTTCATCGTCTCATACTGCTCAAACGCAAGAAGACGCAAGGGAGCGAGATACACGCCGCTGCCCGCTTTCCGGAGTGCCTGCATCGCGTCGTAGGTCTTTCCGGAGTTCGTCGGACCGAGATGAAGAATGAAGTGGCGCTTCATCTTCCGCGCCATCGGGTAGAGGTCGACGGGATCGTCCGGGATCGTTTCGATCATTGCCGTCTGGAACCGTTCCCGGATGCTTTCCAGTTCTTCGATCTCCTTCATGAGACGGCGGAAATTGCGGTTTTCCCGGAGCAGTTTCTTCACGGAATTTTCTGTGAAGTACTCGTTCATCCCACGGATGAGACGTTTTCTCGCCTCGGGCGCCGCCGGCCTCGTCCAGATCATGGTCTTCGCCGCTTTTTCGGTGAACCGCCCTTTCCGGATCTCTTCCCTGACGTCTGCCGCCTTCTCCAGCACGGCGGAGCAGACGAGGTCCTTCAGATCGCGGATCTTCGTCATGTCAATGATCTTCCGCTCCGTGAAATAGTATCCTCTTCTCCCGGAAGCGGGGTCCTTGAACAGATCGAAAAACTGCTCGTAATTATGCGTGGACAGGATGTCGGAAGAGACCTTGGCTCTGCCGCTGAACACCGTATGGATCTCGTGCACGCCGATGCCCCGCTGTTTCAGGAAAAACTCCCGGATCGAGCGTGCCAGTTCCTCCTCGAGAGGTCCGTAGATTTTCCTGACGATCTTCGCGACGCGGTGTGCGTTCAGCAGTTCCTTCAACGGCTTCGGCTTTTCCCCGTCCTGTTTCAGTTTCTCTGTCAGCGCTTCATTCAATTGTCCATTTTCCGGCTGTTTTTCCGGAACATTGCCCTGATTATCCATAAACGTTGTTATTATAACATAGGTTGGAGAAAATATAAACTACTTTCGCGTTTTCGGGTCGCGCAAAAAAAGAGTTGCATCGATCGGCGGTTTTCATGCTATAATGCGGAAAGAACCGTGAAAGGAGCGCCGTATGTCCGACGATTCGAAAAATCTGAATACATCCGTGCTGAAAGATCATCTCGCCAAGGAGTCCCCTTTCTTTCAGGACCTCATAAGCGGACGGGAAGCCGTCTGGATCAATCCCGGCTGGCAGCCGTTTTCGTCCGTCAGGGATCGCCTGGGACTCGGTGAAGCCGAGATCCGGGACGCTTCCGAACGGCTTCTTCGCTTCGCGCCCCTCATCCGGACGCTGTTTCCGGAGACGGAGGACCGGAGCGGACTCATTGAATCCGACCTGAAAGAGATCCCCGGAATGAAGCGGGTTCTTGCCCGGGAGGGCGGTCCGGACGACGGTTCCCGCCTCTTCTTAAAATGCGACAATGACCTGCCGATCGCAGGCTCCGTCAAGGCGCGCGGCGGCATTTACGAAGTCCTGAAGCACGCGGAAACGCTTGCCTTCGATTCCGGTCTTCTTTCCGGCCCGGAAGACGATTACCGGAAGCTTGCTTCCGAAAAGGCGCGTTCGTTTTTCTCCCGGCACAACGTACAGGTCGGCTCCACCGGTAATCTCGGCCTTTCCATCGGCATCATGAGTGCTGCGCTCGGATTCCGGGCCATCGTGCACATGTCTTCCGACGCGAAACAGTGGAAAAAAGACCTGCTCCGCGCTCACGGCGTGCAGGTCATCGAATATGACGGAGATTACGGAAAAGCCGTCGCGGAAGGGAGAAAACTGGCGGCCGGAGATCCCGCCGCGTACTTTGTCGACGATGAAAACTCGAAAGATCTTTTCTTAGGATATGCGACGGCCGCCGAGCGGCTTCGGAAACAGCTGACCGGGGAAGGGATCCTCACCGACGAAACGCATCCGCTCTTCGTTTACGTTCCCTGCGGCGTCGGCGGCGCTCCGGGCGGACTGACGTTCGGCTTAAAGCACGTCTTCGGGGACCATGTCCACGTCTTTTTCGCGGAACCGACGATGGCGCCGGCCATGCTGGCGGGCCTCTCGACCGGACTCCACCACGACGTTTCCGTGCAGGACCTCGGTCTTTCCGGCGTCACGGAAGCAGACGGACTTGCGGTCTCCCGTCCTTCGGGCTTCGTCGGGAAACTCATTGCCCCGCTCGTTTCGGGGGAAATGACCGTGAAGGACGAACGCCTGCTTGAATTCATCAAGGTGCTGTTCACCTCGGAGGGCCTTTTCATCGAGCCGAGCGCGGCGGCAGGGTTCCGGTGCGTCAGCAGTTTTCAGTCCGGGGAAGTGCAGGCATATCTTACGCGGCACGGCTTAACAAACCTCACGGACCGGGCAGCGCACGTCGTCTGGGCAACGGGCGGAAGGCTCGTACCGGCCGCCGTCCGGAAAAAGCTTTTATCCTGAATTCCTTACTTGAAATACCGGAACGCCCCGCCTTCTTCCGCCTGTTTCAAGGCAATGAGGGCGAGGTAGGCCTGTTCCGTGGCTATGTCGTTCACTTTTTCGTCTTTCAACAGATGCCGGAATCCCTTGTCTTTCCTGAACGACGTCAGCGCGTCGACAAGCGTGATCCCGTTCTTGATGAAGCGCTCGTCGGTTTCCGGCCGGATCCCGAGCGACGTCAGCGCAAGGATCACCTGCGACACCGACTCAGCCGTCCGGAACCCGTATCCTTCAAACGTTCCGTCTTCCTTTTGCCGCTCTGAAAGATGTCTGACGGCCCGGTCAATGCATTGCCGGACGTCTTCCCTCGCTTCATACGGCGAAAGCGCCTGGATCGCCATCGCGGTGAGGTCGGTGTCCGGTTCTCCGTTCATCATCGAGTACCCGCCGTTATCCTGCTGCGCTTCGACGATGCTTTTGATGAGTTCCTCACGGAACGGATCATCTCTTGAAAGTCCCGCCGCATCCACGGCAATGAGCGCCCAGATCGGGCCGTTGTTTCCCTGCTGCCGTACGTAGCCAATGTCCTTCAGACCCTCGACGAGATTCTGAGAGCCGATGTTTTCCGGATCGCCGCCTGCCGCAACGATCCCGAGGATCACTCTGGAGTTTTCCGTGGATTTATTGTCGTTCAGGCGGTTTTGACCCTTACTCTGAACGTATGCCTCGACAGATTCGAGATAGGCTTTCTTCTCTTTTTCCGAAGTGCGTCCCGAAAGCGTGAGGCCGAGAAAGACCCATTCATTGCCGGCCGCCGTGACTTCCTTCAGTTGTCCGGACTGAAGAAGGTCCCCGGTACTGTTCCGGACCGACTCTATCGTTTCCGGACCCCCTTTGCAGGAAGAGAGGACAGAAAGCGACAGAAGCACTGCCAAAACCAATTCAAACCCTTTCCGTTTCATGCTTCCCCCTCCTCTTCTGTTTCCGCTTCTTCCGTCACGAAAAGCCCGTATTTCTTCCGGATCCGCTCCAGTACGTCGCTGAGAGGCTTGGACAAAAGGAGCAGAAAGATCACGTTTGAGACCACGTATTGGATCATGACCGGAAGGGAAGTCGAAAGGGCGAGGAAATAACGGTTCAGATTGAACGTTCCGTCCGCCCAGACCACGGTCCAGACGTCCATGAGGACCGAATAAAGCACGCCGGCGACGGCGCCGAACAATGCCGCAAAGATCCTGTTTTTCTTTAAAACTCCGGAAAGAAGGCCGGCAAGGAATCCGATGAAGCCCCAGGCAAACATCTGGAACGGCGTCCACGGGCCCTGCCCGAAAAAGAAATTCGAGACCACGGCGGACAGGGCGCCGACGACGAAGCCGGCCTCCTTCCCGAGACAGATCCCGACGATGACGACGATGGCCGCCACGGGTTTGAAGCTTGGGAGCCATGCGAACAGGAACCGTCCGAGCGCAGAGATCGCGACGAGGACCGCGAGGACGATGAGTTCCCCCGCCTTGCTCTCCTTTCGTTCAAACGTGTAAAACAAAGGGATGCACGAGAGGATCGCCACGGCTGCCGAGGAAAAGGCATAATGCTTCTCCCTGAAAAAAACGACGCCGCAGACGATCACCGCCGGTATGGCGACGATGAACAGGAAAAACGTGACCGGATTTTTGATTTTCCGCGCCTTTTCTTTCATTCCGCCCGCTTTCTTTCGTTGAGTTCCATGAGTCTTTCGACGCTTTCCACCGTGACCGCACGGTCGTAATGATCCCGCGAGATCCGGCTCGCCGCCGTCGTATAGAAGACGTTTTCGGAGAAGAACGTTTCCGGAGCCGCGCCTTCCCGGAACCCGCCGTCAAAGAGGAACGTCAGACGGTCGGCGGAGACTGCGGCGAATTCCACGTCGTGCGTTACCGTAACGACCGTAACGCCGTTCGAAGTCAGTTTCCGGATCATTCCGGATAGTTCTTTCTTGAACGCCGCGTCGAGCCCCTTCGTCGGCTCGTCGAGCAGAAGGATCTCCGGGTCCTTAAGCAACGCCTTCGCGAGGGCCGCTTTCTCCTGCTCTCCTCCGCTGAGGTCGTAGGGATGCCGGTCAAAGAGACTCGCAAGGCCGAGCTCTTCCGCGACCGACCGCACCTTTTCCCCGGCTTTTTCCTTGCTTTCCCCGTTTTTCAATAGGACGTCCGTAAGGTCGTCTTTCAGCGTTTTTTTCAGGAACACGGTTTTCGGATCCTGCGGCAGCATCGCGAGGATCTTCCCGTAGAGTTCCGGCCCTTTTAATTCCGTCGTTTTCCGGCCGAAGAGACGCGCGCTGCCGCGGTACGGCTTTACGAGCCCGGAAATGATCCGAAGCGCGGTGCTCTTCCCTTCGCCGTTTCCGCCGAGGATCGCGAAATGCTCGCCTTTCCGTATCTTCAGAGACGCCTCTCGAAGAACGTCTCTCGATTCTTTCTCGTACCGGAACCAGACGCGGTCGAGCTCCACTGCCGCCGTTTCTTCTTTCCCCGCCGTTTTTTCCGGGGTCTTTTCTTCTTCGCCGGCGTCTTTTACGAGGCTCCTCACTTCATTGCCGTACCGTTCCCGAAGAAACGCCCTGCCGTCCCTGACCGAAAGCGGGCAGGGAAGCCCCTCCATCGCCGCGTCATTGCCGAAGAGCCGCATCGCGGTCGGAAGACCGTCCTTCATCGGATGGTCGGGCGCCGTTTCAAAGAACCGCGCGGCTTCTTCGGGGCGCCCATCGAAGACCGCATGACCTTGGTCCATGAGAACGAGCCGGTCAGCGATCGGCAATGCCTCTTCCAGCCGGTGCTCCGTAAGGATCACCGTGATTCCCGTCTCCAAGTTCAGTTTTTTCAGCGTGGAAAGGAAATTCGAGGCGGCGATCGGATCGAGCTGGGCCGTCGGCTCGTCGAGAAGCAACAGTTTCGGGCGCATGACCAGAACGGACGCCAGGTTCAGCATCTGCTTTTCTCCGCCCGAAAGGTCGTGCACTTCTCTGCGAACGAGGTCGCCGATCCCGAAATATCCCGTGATCTCCGCGATCCGCCGCCCCATTTCTCCGTTGGACAGGCCGAGGCTCTCCATGCCGAACGCGAGTTCATGCATGACACGGTCCGCGACGATCTGGCTCTCCGGATTCTGGAACACGAACCCGATCCCGGAAACGGAGTCCCGCTCCTCCATCTCCTCCTGAGGGATCCCGTCGAACAGCACGTCGCCGGTCTTTTTCCCGTAGGGCGCGATCTCACGCTTCAAAAGCCGCAGTAACGTCGTTTTCCCGGAGCCGGACGCCCCGGCGATCACGACGAATTCTCCGGGTTCCACTGTAAGCGTCACCCCGGACAACGCGTTTTCTTTTTCTTCCGGATACCGGAACGTCAGATTTTTCGTCTGTAATATCGCCACTTGATGTTTTCTCCGATCTCGAGGACCGCGGGAAGCAGGAACAAAAGGAGGAGCGCCGCAAGAGAGATCACGGCGAGCACTCCCGGCGCTTCCAGAGCGATCCTCGGGTAAAATGCGAATTGTAAACTGCCGGTTCCGAGCGCCGTGAACACGATGGCGTCGGCCGCCAGAATGAAAATCAGAACGGCGAGGTCCTTCCCGGAAAAGCGGAACGCGGAAAAATGCGTCCTCCCTTTCAGACGGAAGCCCCGCGCCTTCATCGAAACGCCCGTTTCTACGGCCTGTTCCAATGACCACGTCACGAGCGCGGAAACGGCGGAAAGACCGCTCCGGACGCGCCCCCACCAGCTTTCCGAAGCATAGAGTCCCACGGCCTTTCCCGCCGAACGGATCTCGCCCGCCTTTCTTCGAAGCAGCGGAAGGAACCGGAGGGCCGAGGAAAGGACTATGGAAAGTTTCGGCGAGACCTTGCCGAGCAGGAACAGGATCTTCTCACTCGTCACGACGCGGTTGAAGGAGCCGAACCAGGCAAGCACGGCCGAAAGCATGAACGCCAGAACCACGCCGTAAAGCAGGGATTCCAGCGTGACCGCCTGACCGTTTAAGAAGAACAGCGGGGTGACGCCGTTGTGTGAGACCAGCGGGTTCGCCGCCGCGATGAGAAGAAACAGGAAAAGATAAAACCAGAGATCCTTCAGAACGCGGCGCTTCCGGTCAATGGCAAAGAGATAGGATACGGCCCCGGTAAACGAGAAAAGGATCACGAGGGGATGCACCGTGAACATCGAAAAGAGAAGCACGGATACATAATATGCAAGCAATACTGCCGGATGATATTCATCAAACCGTCTCACGCATTCCCTCCTCACTCGCCCTGCCAGTCGTCGCCGACGTCATGGCCTAAATCACAGGAATATACCCACTCAATGACGTCCCCGTCCTCCGGGAAGTATTCCGAGCAGCCGACGCCCGGGAATTTCCCGTTCACGCGGTACATCCAGCCGGACAAAGGCCCGCAGGAAAACTCGTAGAGGTACGATATCCCTTCGACGTAGGCCGTGCCGCCGTTCTTTCCGGTCCCCTTGAATTCGAACTGGATCTTTTCGTGTTTGGCGGCCCGTTCCAGGAGACTGAACACCGAATCGCCCTCTCTCAGCACGTATTCGGTCGTTTTCAGGACGATTCCGTCCTTCGGCAGGAATTTCTCCGTCTGAAGCGCCGGATCCAATTTCTCCCTGTTTTCAAGCGCCGTATCGCAGCGGATCGACATCGTCACCGTCCGGCTGTCCGGCTGCACGTCCTCGAGATGTTCGAGGTAATAGTCCTCAACAGACTGGATCCGGACGCCGAAGACCAGCGCGGCGATCACGACCGCGATCAGGATCACTAAAAACAGAATGTTCTTTTTCACCGCGCGCCCTCCTTTCCCGTCAGGATCCTATTTCTATTATCATATCATTTCCGGCGGTGATTATCAACCGCGGAAGCCGGCGTTTCGTCGGGACAAAAAAAAACATTGCCCGCCGTTCCTCTTTTATGCTATGATGACAGCAATGATTTCATATCGGAGGATCGATCATGATTTCTGATTCCCTGTTTCAATACGTTACGGACATACGCCGCCGGATCCATAGGCATCCGGAGATCGGTTTCGATCTGCCTGTGACGACGGCACTCGTCTGCTCGGAACTTGAGCGGACCGGCGTTACCTATTCCACCGACTTTGCACCGTCGAGCGTCGTGGCATACTTCGGAAACGATCCTGACAAGCGGACGATCGCCGTCCGTGCGGACATGGATGCATTGCCGGTCGAGGAAAAGGTCGACCTGCCGTTCAAGTCCGAGATTCCCGGGAGGATGCACGCCTGCGGACACGACACGCATACGGCGATCCTGCTCGGCCTCGCGAAGATCTTAAAGGAACGGGAAAGCGAACTTCCCTGCAACGTTCGGCTCTTTTTCCAACCCTCTGAGGAATGTGCGGAAAGCGGCGCGGAAGCGATGGTGAAAGGCGGCGTCATGGACGGCGTGGACGAGGTCATCTGCACGCATTGCGAACCGTTCATGGATCCCGGCGATCTCGGGATCGCGACCGGCGACTACATGGCCGCCTGCATGCCGTTCAAAATCGAGTTCATCGGGCGTACTTCACACGCGGCGGCCGCACCTGAACTCGGGATCGACGCGATCCGGATGGCGGACGAGGCATACCACAGGCTGGCTGCACTCGTGAAGGAATGCTTCGGCGAGAAAAAGTACGTCTGGAACGTCGGCGTGTTTCAGGGCGGCACGGCGCATAACGTCATTGCGGATCATTGCAGGCTGGAAGCGACCTTCCGCTTCTTCGACCAGGAGACCGCGGAAACGTTCCGGGACAAGGCCGTATCCGAACTGAACGCGATCGCGAACCGATACGGCGGAAAGGTGAAAGTCGAGGCGGAACAGAGCTGTTACGCGGTCATCAACGACCCGGAACTCGCCGGACGGTTCCGGAGGATCATGGAAGAAAAAGGGGTCGCAAGGGTCCTGGATCTTTCGTCCCGCATGAGTTCCGAAGACTTCAGCTGGTATCTTACGAAGGCGCCGGGGTTCCTCTTCCGCTACGGGATCAAATGCGAACCCGAGGGGCAGGTCTCTCCGGCCCACAGCAATACGTTCATCGTAAACGAAGAAGGCATGCGGTACGCGCTGGAAGCCTTCACGGAATACATTTTCGGAAAGGATTGAGATGTCCGGGCTTGGTCCGGAATGCTGACTTATGGACGCTCTCATCGTCATGCTGAAAAACGTGGCCCTGTTCATCCTGCTTGCGGTGCCGGGGTTCCTGCTTACCAAAGCGAAGATCCTCAGGGAGAACGAGTCCGGGATCCTCTCGAAACTCCTCATGTACGTCGGAGTTCCGTTTCTCGTCTTCACGGGCACGGTGGACAAGGTCGAGTTCACGGGCGAATTCTCGCTCACCCTTGTCGCGGTGTTTCTCATCGGCACGGCATTCACGTTTCTTTTCTTTTTCCTGTCGGCGCCTCTTTCACGCTTTGAAAAAGACGTAAAAAAACGCGGAATGATCCGCTTTTCCGCCGTGTTTTCCAACAACGGTTTCCTCGGCATTCCGCTTGCGATCGCCGTTTTCGGAAACGGTCCGATCCTCACGATGGTCGTCGTTCTGAACGTGCTGACGAACGTGCTCATGAACACGCTCGGCGTCTATCTGGTCTCCGGGGACGTTTCCCGGATCAAACCGAAGAAGGTGCTGCTCCAGCCCGTTCTCATTGCCTTCCTGCTCGGGATCGCAGTAAACTTATCCGGTCTAACGAAGCTGGTCCCTGAGATCTCCGCCTATTCCGGCCATTTCTCGAACATCGTAACGCCGGTGTCAATGACGGTGGTCGGGATCAAACTCGCGAGCATCCGCTTCGGGACGCTACTGAAAAACAAGAGAACTTATTACGTTTCTGCACTGAAGTTATTGCTTTGCCCGGTGTTGATCACCGGAATCCTTCTGCTTGCGAAGGTCTACTTCCCGGGCTTCCTTCCCGGAAAAGCCGCCGTGCTCGCATTCTTCATCGCGTTCTCGATGCCGACCGCGGGACTGGCCTCCTCTTTCGCGGATGCATTTCAGGGAGATACGGAAGGCGCCGTGATCTATACGCTCGGCACCACGATCCTCTCCGCCCTCACGATCCCGTTACTTTATTTCGCGTTGTCTGCGCTTCCCGTCTGATTCCCAGGATCCTGCGGTTCATTGCCTCCGGCGTTTTGGCCGGAGGTTTTTTCACGTTCTTCCTTTTCGAACGCATAATAGGCGTGCACAAGGCTTTGAAATCCCAACGCCTTCAGGTCCGTGTAGCGCGCATTGAACCGGCCCTTGGTCCGTTTTCCCGTCAGAAGGAACCTGACGTTGTCCGCCGCGTACCGGTCAATGACCTGAAGACTGTCTGTCCGGTTGATGACCGAGAAAAACCAGCGGCTCCAGGAAAGATCATTGTCCGGTGAACTCTCCATAAGTTTCCGGTTGAAGACGCGGATGAACGCCTTCGCCGCCCGCTCCCGTTCAAGTCCGTTCCGGTCTCTCCAGCGTTCCAATGCCCTGGCCTTCCGCCGCATCTTGTCCTTCAGTTTCCGGATCGTCGCCGGAGCAATGTCAACGGCGCCGTTTCGGTAGGAAAACCCGAGGAACGTGAACCCGGTTTCCGGCGTGAAAAACTCTTCCTTCGCCGGATTGACGCTGAGGCACCGTCCGGAAAGAAACGAACGGATCACGTCCGCGTATTCCTCCGCTTTTTCCGGAGAATCAGCGAAAACGATCACGTCGTCAGAGTACCTGGCATACGGGATGCGGCGTTCTTCAAACCACTCGTCCATTTCCTTCAGGAACAGATTCGCGTAGAAAGAGGACAGCGGCGTGCCCGCCATGATGCCCTTCTCCTCTTCGACCGGCTTTCCTTCTTCCAGCACAAGCGGCACTTTAAGGAGCCCGGAAAGGAAAAGATACAGTTCGGGATCGCCGGACAGCGTCTCCTTCAGTGCCGGCAGGAGCAGGGAAAGATCCACGGAATTGAAGTAATTGCTGATGTCGACCTTGTAGGCGTACAGTCCGCGAATGCCGGGAGTTCTGATGAGTTTCCGCATCGCGTCCTTCGCCGACCGGCCGGGCCGGAAAGAATAAAGATTTCCGGAAAAGATGACGTCGTATTTCCTGAGGAGCAGATAGGTCAGGAGCTTCAGCACCGTGTTTTCCGGTTCGGGATAGATGTAGACCGTCCGTTTCTTCGTCGATCCCATCTTGCTGATGACGGCTTTTCTGGGTAGAGGAAAAGAAGGTACGTCAAAGAGCCGTTCACTGACCGGAAGATAACGCTTCCCGTCAATGAACTCCCGCAATTCTTTTGTAAACGCCTTCGGACAGGCAAGACCGGTCTTGTAACTGTAAAACCCTTCCCAGACTGCGGGATCCGAAAGCTTTTCAAGAAGCGACATGACCTTTCCTTTCCTGAAAAAAACGGGGCGCTGCATCCGCAACCGCCCCGTACTCCGTAATGAATGGGAACAATGGGGCTCGAACCCATGACCTCTCGCGTGTGAGGCGAACGCTCATCCCAGCTGAGCTATGTTCCCACGTCGGCCTTCTTTCGTCGACTGAAGGCCATTATACCATACTCCTCCGAAAATACAAGCCCTATTTTTTTATCGGTCTTCGTCCGGGGCCGGAAACCGTTTCAGAACTTAAGTTCGACGAGCTCGTAGTTCGTGGTACCGATCCCGAGCTCTTCCGCGACATCAATGGTGTGCTCTCCGTTTCTCGAATTCACCCGTTCCATGAAATGCTCCCGGCCTATGTCCTTCGACGCCTTCACGAGATCGAGACACGCCCGGTCAATGGCCACGGGATCCAGGGACGCCAGAATGCCGATGTCCTTCAGACAGGGATCTTCCGCCACCGCGCAGCAGTCGCAGTCCACGGACATGTTCGCCATGACGTTGACGTAGACGATCTCGCCCGCGAAGTGATCCACGACCGCGGACGCCGCTTCCGCCATGGATTCCAGAAATGCATCCTGCGCCGGAAGGTCATTCCAGACGACCGACTGCTCCTCGGCCTTCACGTATTTTCCCGCGGAATGGATGTTCACTTTCCCGGCCGTCGAAGCCACGCCGATCGAAAGCTGCTTCAGCGCGCCGCCGAAGCCGCCCATGGGATGTCCCTTGAAATGCGCGAGCACCAGCATGGAATCGTAATTCCGGAGGTTTTTCCCGACGATGTCGGATTTCAGATGTTTCTTCGGCCGGAGGATCGGAAGTTCCATGTCCGGTCCTTCCGCATCCATTAAATCAACGGAAAAGACGCGGCTCCAGCCGTGTTTTCGGATCAGTTTCAGATGCTTTGCCGTCGTGTTCCTCGCTCCGCCGTAGGCGGTATTGCACTCGACGACCGTTCCTCCGACGTGATCCACGACCGGTTTCCAGAATTCCGGTTTCAGAAAGTTCTGATTTCCGTCCTCTCCGGAATGCACTTTCACGGCAATCTTTCCGGTCAGTTTCTTTCCGAGTGCCTCATACATGCGCAGTACGTTTTCCGCGGTGATCTCCCGTGTGAACAGGACTTTGGCTTTCTCTTTCATTTGTCGCTCCTTTGCTGCCTTTCCGTCTGCTAAAACGGTGCCGATCATCTCAAGAAGATGTCTCTTTTCCTGCTTCAGTTTCGCCGTCCTGCAAGACGGCGCCGACCGTTCCAATTTCTCCAGGATCTCCCGGGTTTTCTTTTCTTCTGCGGAAAGCCAGCCAAGAAAGACCGGCGTTCTCTTTTTCAGCAATGCGGGGCCGAACAAAAGGGACTGCTCGTCCGGATCTTTCTCTTTCCCCTTCCCGGCTCTGACCGCACGGATCACGGTATAGTATTTCCCGTCCTCCAGGACCATTTCCTCGTCCGCAACGGAAAACCCGTTCCGGAACAGATACTCCCTGACCTTCGGAACGTCCGAATGCGGAGAAAGCACGAACTCCGGCGTCGAACGGACGATCGCTTCCGATTCCTCCAGGATCCGCACGATGAGCCCGCCGCCCACGCCGGCAATGATCACGCGGTCCGCCTCCCGTTCCGAAAGCGTCTGCAGTCCGTCGCCGAGCCGGCAGTCGATCCGGTCCTCCAATCCTTCTTCTTCAATGAGTTTCTTCGCGCGAAGAAGCGGTCCTTTTCTGACGTCGGAAGCGACCGCACGGGAGACGACTCCGTTCTTCAAAAGAAGCACCGGAACCATGCCGTGATCCGTGCCGATGTCCGCTGCGACGGTTCCCGGAGAAACCATGCGGAAAATGGTCATGATGCGTTCGGACGGCGCCTTCATCGGATCTCCTGCTTCTTTTTCATGAGTTCCATCAGTTTGACCGCGTCCGTCGTCTGTTCGATCTCCGCCTCCAGTGATGAAAGCTTCACTTTTTTCAGCGCTTCGGAAAACGCGCGGTTTCGCTCTTCGGAAGAAAGGGAGTCGACATAGACGCTCGTAAAGAGCGACGCGACTTCATTGTACTGCTCGTCGTTCAGGAAATGATTCATGATCGCCGCGGGCGTCACCTTCCTGTCGCCTTTTTCCAGCGCGGCGAACAGAAGCCCCGCCACTTTCCCGGCAATCTCGCCGCGGAAATCTTCCGGAGAAAGCATCTTCCTGGTTTCCCCGAAACGTTCCGGATGCTCGGAAAGTTCCGTCAGGATCAGTTTCTCCGCCTCATAAACGCCGGCGTCCCGGCCCTTAACGGAACGTTTTTCCGGCGGCCGGATCTCGCCGGTCTCCGGCTTCTTTTCCGCAAATTCCATGCGGTTTCCGTAGCTTTCCGTCTGTTTTTTCAGCGTGCCGTAGTCGATCCCGTACTTCTTCGAAATCGCTTCGACGTAGGAATTCCGTTCGATCTCGTCCCGGAACACCGTCAGCATTTTCGCGGCGCGGTTGAAGAACATTGCCTTTTCTTCGGGATCGTTGAAATCGTATTTTTCCCGTTCCGTCCGGACCTCAAAGAGGAAGGCGTTCTCGGCGGTGTCGATCCGCTTCTGAAACTCTTCCTGACCGAGATTCTTAATGAATTCGTCCGGGTCCTTGTACGGATCCATCGACAGCACCTTCATGCGGATGCCTTCCGACCTAAGGATCGGGATCGCGCGGAGGATGGCCTTTCTTCCGGCGCCGTCCGAATCGAAGCAGAGGATCACGTCCTTCACGTTAAACCGGCGGAGCACGAGGGCATGCCGTTCCGTGAACGCCGTGCCGAGGGCCGCCACCGCATTCGTGAACCCTGCCTGGTGCATGGCAATGACGTCCATGTATCCTTCGCAGATGATGAGCTGTTTTTCCTTCGATTTCCGGGCGGCGTGCATACCGTACAGCGTCCGGCTCTTATCGAAGATCAGCGTTTCCGGAGAGTTTAAGTATTTCGGTTCCCCGGCGCCGAGGACCCGCCCGCCGAAACCGATGACGCGCCGCGAGGGATCCATGATCGGGAACATCACCCGGTTCCAGAACTTGTCCCGGCCGCCCTTTTCCGTGATCGTGACGAGGCCGGAATCCTTCAGCACCGCATCCGAATAGCCTTTTCCCTTCAGGAATTGATAGAGTCCGTCGGGATGCTGTCCCGTGTACCCGAGGCCGAACGAGATCATGGTCTCGTTCGTAAGACCGCGGTTCCGGAAATAGCGGTAGCCGAGCTGGCCCGTCTCGCTTCTCAGGATCTTATGATAGTAAACCGCCGCCTCTTTGTGGATCTCGAGAAGCACGGACCTCAAGTCCTCTTCTTCCCGCTGCTTTAAGGTGAATTCCTGTTTCGGCAGCTCGATGCCGGCCCGTTTCGCCAGGATCTCCATGGCCTCCGTGAACGACACGTCCTCGTACTTCATGATGAACGAGATCACATTGCCGCCCTCGTTGCAGCCAAAACACTTATAGATCTGCTTGGAGGGAGAAACCGAAAACGAGCCCGTTTTCTCACTGTGAAAAGGACAGAGACCGAAATAGTTCCCGCCCTTTCTCGTCAGATGCACGTACTGCCCGACCACGTCCTGGATCGGATTCCGCGCTCTCACCTCTTCGATTAAATCGTCTGAATAATACATCTCTGGACGCGCTTTCCGTCAATCGTGCCAGCCCGCCGGTACGAAGAGTTCCTTGTATTTCTGCACCGCATACTGATCCGTCATTCCGCTTAAGTAATCGCAGACGACGACCGGTTCCGGAACGCCCATCTCCTTAAACTGACGGTAGGACTGCGGCACTGCGTCGAAATGGCTCATGTAGTAATCGCCCATGGCCAACAGCATCTGCTGCGCTTTGTGCTCTTCCCCTTTCACGACGGCACTCTGGTAGACCGCGTGAAACATGAACTGCCGGAGTCCGAACATCGCCTGTTCGATCTCCTCGGACTGCAATATGTCTCCTTTTCCTTCGGACTGGGAAATGATGTCGTGTATGATCCGGTTCAGACGGATCTTCACCGAATGGCCGAGCACGTCCCGGTATTCCATCGGGATCTCCTCTTCCGAGAGCACGTGTGCCCGGATCGCATCGTCGATGTCGTGGTTCAGATACGCGATCTTGTCCGCCAGCCGGACGACTCTCCCTTCCAGCGTGGCCGCATGTCCGGGAACGCCGTGATTTAAGATCCCGTCCACGACCTCCCACGAAAGGTTCAGACCGCGGCCGTCCTTTTCAATGAATTCCACGATCCTGACGCTCTGCTCGTAATGCTTGAATCCGGCGTATCCCGCCTTCTTCATCATCGTGTCAAGCGCCGCCTCGCCCGAGTGACCGTAGGGCGTATGGCCGAGGTCGTGCCCCAGGGCAATGGCCTCGGTGAGGTCCTCGTTCAGCCGGAGCGCCTTCGCGATCGTCCGTGCGATCTGCGAGACCTCCAGGGTATGCGTCAGACGCGTCCGGTAATGGTCTCCCTCCGGATTCAAAAAGACCTGCGTCTTATTCTTCAGGCGCCGGAAAGAACGGCTGTGCAGGATCCGGTCGCGGTCCCGCTGGAAGCAAGTCCGAATGTCGCACTCCTCTTCTTCTCTTTTCCGTCCCTTCGAATCCCGCGCAAAGGTCGCGTAGGGTCCCAGGGTTTCGTATTCCCGTTCTTCGATCTGCTCGCGTATCGTCATGGATTCTCCTTATAATATATAAGAACTTTTGTTCGATTTTATCATATCATAATGAAACTGCCGCCGTCAAGTACCGTCTTTCGGTTTCAGCGTTTTTTCTCAAGTTTCACCAGGTTCAGCCGGAGCGCGTTCATGACCACGGTGAATGAGGACAGGCTCATGGCCGCCGCAGCGATCATCGGATCGAGCGACCAGCCGAAAATGCCGGAAAACACGCCTGCGGCGAGCGGGATCATGAGCACGTTATAGAAGAACGCCCAGAACAGGTTTTCGAGGATGTTCCGGTAAACGTCTTTTCCGAGTTTCACCGCCTTGACGACGTCGTACACGTCGCTCCGGACGAGCACGAGGTCCGCCGCGTCGATGGCCACGTCCGTTCCCGCTCCGATCGCGGCGCCTAAGTCCGCCGTCGTCAGCGCCGGCGCGTCGTTCATGCCGTCGCCGACCATCATGACCGGGACCGTTCCGCCGCTCTGGTATTCCCGGATCCTCTCCTCTTTTTCGTCTGGAAGGACTTCCGCCGCGACTTCCGTGATGCCGGCTTCTTTTGCGATCGCATTCGCGGTCACTTCATTGTCGCCGCTCAGCATGACGGTGCGGATGCCGAGACCGTTCAGTTCCTCCATCGATTCCCGGACGCCGTCTTTTAAGACGTCCGATACGGCAATGAGCCCGAGGAACCGCCCTTCCTCTGCAAACCAGAGCAGCGTTTTTCCCTCTTTCTTCAGCGCTTCCGCTTTTTCGTCCACCGTTTCCGGAACCGGGGCGATTTCAGAAATATAGGCATTTTTTCCGCCATAAACCTGTACATATTTCCCGTTCAGTTCCAGTTCTGCTTTAAGTCCTTTCCCGGGTACCGAAACAAAGTTTCTCATTTTTTCCGGTGAAATCTCTGCCGGGGCCAGACCGTTTGCCCTGCTTTCTTCGACGTAACGCACCACGGAAAGCGCCAAGGGGTGCTCCGACTGTTTTTCCAATGCGTACGCGATGCGGATCAGTTCGGTTTCGTCTTCGGAGACCACGTCCGTCACGGCGGGTTCGCCTTTCGTCACCGTTCCCGTTTTGTCGAAGGCTGCGATCCTGACCTTGCCCGCGCCTTCCAGTGCGGCCGCCGTCTTGAACAGGATGCCGTGTTTCGCGCCGACGCCGCTGCCGACCATGATCGCGACCGGCGTCGCGAGGCCGAGCGCACAGGGGCAACTGACCACGAGCACCGATACGGCGTAAGTAAGCGATTTTCCGACGTCACCGCCGGAAATGAACATCCAGACCGCGAAGGTAACGAGTGCGATCCCGATGACGACGGGAACGAAGATCCCCGAGATCTTGTCCGCGATCCTCTGCGCCGGCGCCTTCGTGGCCGACGAGTCGCTGACGAGACGGATGATCTTCGAAAGGAGCGTCTCCTCCCCCACCTTCGTCGCGCGGACGACGAGAAACCCGTTCAGATTCACGGTGCCGGCGCTGACGCTGCTCCCCTCTTCCTTGTCGACCGGAACGGATTCTCCGGTGAGCGAAGCCTCATTGACGCTCGATGCACCGGAAACCACGACACCGTCCGCCGGGAAGGATTCGCCCGGCCGGACCGCAATGAGGTCGCCGGTCTTCAAATCTTTCGTCTGGACCGGTTCTTCCGTTCCGTCTCTCAGAACGTTCGCCGTCTCCGGAGAGAGTTTCCGCAAGCCTTCCAGTGCATCCGTCGTCCGGCCCTTGGAGTAGGCCTCCAGCATCTTTCCGAGTGTGATGAGCACGAGAATCATGGCTGCAGACTCAAACCAGAACGTCGGCATGCCGCCGCCCCGGACGAATAACAGGATGAGGAGCACCAGACTGTAGACGTAGGAAACGCCGCTGCCGAGTGCGACGAGCGTATCCATGTTCGGCGCGCCGTGAACGGCGCCCTTCCAGCCGTTTATGAAAAACTTCCGGTTGACGACCATCACTGCAAGCGCCAAAACGGCCTCAAAAACGCCCATTGCCGTGTGAGTCGATAAAAATCCGGGGAGCGGCCATCCGAACGCCATATGGCCCATGGAAACGTACATGAGAGGCAATAAAACGGCAAGCGACACGAAAAACCTTCTCCGGAGCGTCTTGAACTCCGTATCCTGCCCCGTTTCCGCCCGCTCGCTCTCCTTCAGGGCTTTCGCGCCGTACCCCGCCTGCTTCACTGCGGTCACGACCGTTTTATCGTCCGCCGTCCCTTCGACGGTCATCGAGTTCGTGAGAAGCGAGACCGTCACCGAATCGACGCCCTCCACGCGGGAGACCGCCTTTTCCACTCTGGCGGCACAGGCCGCGCAGCTCATTCCTTTGATCTGATAACGTTTCATTGCAGATTCTTTCGTTGTTTTGCACCTCCGGAACGCCGGAGGACCTTAAAAGAAAGGCTCCGGCATTTGCCGGAGCCCGTGAAGAAAAGAGAGATCAGTGTTCCGGCTCGATCAGTCCGTAATTCCCGTCTTTCCTCTTATATACGACATTGACCTCATCCGTGTCGGAGTTTAAGAACACGTAGAACGTGTGTCCTGACATTTCCATCTGGAAGCAGGCTTCCTCCGGATCCATCGGCTTCATCGCGAATTTCTTCGTACGCACGATCTTGATTTCCTTTTCCTCTTCGAACTCCTCGTTCGCTTGATTTTCCAGGAAGAGATTGGAAACCGATTCGGCGCTCTGCCGTCTGTCAATGAGCTTCTTGCGGTTTCTGCGAAGCTGACGCTCAATGATGTCCTGAAGAAGATCGATGGTCAGGTACATATCCTGACTGGTCTCTTCGGCGTGTACCGTCGTCCCCCGCATCGGGATCGTGACTTCCACTTTCTCATCTCCGCGCTGCTTCGAAAGCGTTACGTGAATTTCCGTGTCGTCCGTGAAATAGTAGTCCAGCTTGGAGAATTTCTTTTCCACATACTGCCTCAGTCCTTCACTGACTTCCATGTTCCGTCCCGTAATAACGTACTTCATATCCGCACTCCTTTCTGCCTCGGCGTCCGGCCCGGCCGGACGTCACTTCTCTTTTCTTGCGTTTTCATTATACAACATATTTGCTGAAATTACAAAGGATTTTATGTAAACTTTGTGTGAACGTCACAAAACGGGACTGCCGGACGGAAACCGCAGTCCCCGTCCGGCAGTCTCATATCAAGTATTCCGTCCGGATCCTTACCGGCAGCGGTCGTACAGCACGTTCATGACGGAATTGTCCGAAACGGCTTCCAGATTGCTTAAGAACACGACGTCGGTCACGTTTTCCTCGAGCGCGGCCTTCACGATGCGGTCCGAAGTGTACCGGTAGTCCACGATGACGACTTCCTCGTAATGATCGATGAGGAACGGCACGAAGCAGTTGCCGAACGATTCCTTCACGACGAGGCATCTCCTGCCGTTCTTCAGCGTCGGATTGTTCATGTACGAGATCGCATGGTCCCCGTAGATGTAGCCCATGTAGCCGTACCGCGGATGGTAGTCCTTCAGGTTCCGGATCGCCTTACCATTCCGGAACGTGTTCTGCTCCTCATCCCAGAAGCGGATGTCGTTCGTCGACAGGGGATAATAATACGTGATCGAATCCGGATTGGCTTCCAGCTGCTTGTATCCGTTCGTGTTCACGTAGCTTCCGAGGAAGGTCGGGGACACGTCGCTTGCATAGGCTGAGATCGGATTCGCCGTGAAGCCCGCCGCCTTGCAGAATTCCTGGTAGGCGTAGTATGCGCCGAGCTGCGTCCAATGGTGGTCCGTTCTGAAGTAAACGTATTCGTTCTTGTGTGCGAGAAGCGTGTCGAAGACGTCGACCGTATGAACGGCCGGCGCCAATGACCTCGTTTTCCCGTAATAGTACTGAATGACCTTCCGTTCGTCAGAGAGGGACCATGCCTGTTTCGTCGCGTCGTCCAGCAGGATCGCGGAATTGTTCGGCACCATGATCTCGTAGAACTGCACGTTCCGGTCCGCCAGCAGGGACTGGAGGCTTGCGACCGCCTCGCAGTACCGGTCCGCAGCCGAAAGGTTGAAGCCGTAGACGCAATACCCCGCCAGATCCTTGACGTTCACGTCGCCCGCTTCCTGCGGGTTCATCTTCGCGATCTCATTGCCGTCGATGGTCTCGGGCTCGGTCGTCTGCGGCGGCTCGGTCGAGGGTTCCGTCTCAGTCGAAGTCTCCGGTTCCGTTTCGGTCGGCGCTTCGGAAGAAGGCGTCTTGGTTTCACTCGATGAAGGAACCGGCTCCGTCGGGATCACCGGGATGTCCGGGATGTCGTCGCCGTTTCCGACGTTTTGCACCGCATCCCTTTGAATGCCGTACAGGAGTTTCAAGCCCTGCGCCGCCTGAATGAACATCTCGCGTCCGGGATAGGTGTCCGCGTACCAGGTCCCGATCCCGGAAGTGTACTCGCCGTCCGCAAACTCCGCCGCGGAAAACGACGGGAACTTCGTGAGTTCGCGCTTCTCCATCTCCGATTTCTGAGGCCGGAGCGCAATGATGAACCCGAGGATCAGTCCCACGACCATGAGGATCGCGAAGGACGAAACGAGCAAAAGCTCCGAAAAGCGCTTGCTCTCTTCATTTTTCATTTTTCGTTCAAGATTCATGTTCATATCGTCTCAAAAAGTCCGCCGCCGTTTCGTAAGGAACCGCGTCAGAACTGGAAGTACAGGAACGGATTGTAACTGTTTCCGACGAGCGCCAGCACCGAAAGTGCGAGCAGTATTGCCGGGAGGATCGCCGAACCGATCCGGATCGCCATCCTGAACCAGTTCTTGTCCGTCACGTCCGCAGCGTTCTGCAGTGCCTCGTGCAGTTTCTTTCCGACCGGGAAGACCGCGACGGTCGCGAAGATCAAGAAGAACAGATTATTTAAAAGCTGCGAGCCGGCCGGCAATGCGTTCGCCCCGGCGTGCGCTCCGAAGAGCCCCTTGATCACCTCAAAGCCGACGCCGAGATCCGTGAACCGGAACAGGACCCAGCCGATGAAGACCACGAACAAGGCGTACGCGTGACCGATCGCCCGCGTCACGGGATGCTTGTCCAGAAGTTTCCCGAGGAACAGCCGCTCAATGAGCAGGAACACGAAGAAATACAGCCCCCAGAGTATATAGTTCCAGCTCGCGCCGTGCCACATGCCGGTCAGGAACCAGACGATGAACAGGTTCAGCACCGTCCGTCCGAATCCTTTCCGGTTTCCGCCGAGCGGAATGTACACGTAATCCCTGAAAAACGTGGAAAGCGAAATGTGCCATTTCCGCCAGAAGCCCTGCACGGACCACGCCGTATACGGATAGTCGAAGTTTTCAAGATAATGGAACCCGACCATGCGGCCCATGCCGATCGCCATGTCGGAATATGCGGAAAAGTCAAGATAGATCTGCAGCATATAGGCGAACATCCCGAGCCAGAGCGCGGGACCGGACGCCTGTACGGCGGCCGTCATGTCCGTGGGAAGCAGCGTGTCCGCCACGACCGCCACGCCGTTTGCAAGGATCGCCTTCTTCGCGAGGCCGACGGCAAACCTCCGGATGCCCGCCGCCACGTCGGAAAGCTCGATCTTCCGGTGATCGATCTCCTCCGCCACCGTCTCGTAGCGGACGATCGGACCGGCAATGCACTGATGGAACAGGCTCGAGTACAGCAGCACCTTCCAGTATTTCGGCTGCGCCCCGACCCTGCCGCGGTACACGTCCGCGACGTAGGAAATGAGCTGGAACGTATAGAAGGAAATGCCGATCGGAAGGATGATCGACGGCACCTGTTCCGGCCAGTGGATGATGAATTTCAGATTGTTCAGGAAAAATCCGGTATACTTGAAGACTGCCAGGAGTCCGAGCAGCAATACGACGTCCAGAATGAGCCAGCGCCTCTTCATGGCCTTCAGTCCGGTCTTTCCGATCTCCCGTGCGGTGAGCCAGCTGATGAAACTCTCCAAAAGCAGAAGGATCAGGTACTTCGGACCGCCCCATGCATAAAAGATCAGCGAAAACACGAGCAGGATCACGTTTCTCGCGGAAATGCTTTTCACGAGATAGTACACGATGAGCTGCAGCGTGAGAAACGCAAAGATGAAGATGAGACTTGAAAAGACCATAAATGCCTCCGAAAGCCGCAACGACTGCGGCGGAGCTTCTTCTTATTCGGGGATCAGCCGGCGGACGGTCAGGATCGGCGCCATGTAAAGCGGTCCGAAACAGGCCTTCTTGCCGACGCTCGGCTCGTGAACGACCATGCCGTTTCCGTAATAGATCGCCACGTGTCCCTGGTAGCAGACGAGGTCGCCCGGGAGAATGTTCGCGAGGTCGACGGCTTTTCCGACGCCGCGGAACCGGAGCGAATCATAGGCGTGGGCATTGGCGCTCGCCTGATCGATGTAACCGAAATGCGCATAGATCTGACCGCAGAAACCGGAACAGTCCGCCCCCTTGGTCAGGCTCGCGCCGCCCCAGACGTAGGGCAGGATGTCAATGAACGTCGCGGCGTAGTTCGCGATCTTCTCGCCCATAGTATAGACGCTTTTCGCCTGCCGCTCCGCCACCGCCTTCTGGATCTGTTCCTTGAATTCCTGATCGGAAGTATCCGTCGTATCCGTCAGATTTTCCCGGATGAGACCGACGGTCTGCATGTCCCGGACGGCCGCCTCGAACGTGGCGTTCAGGTGGAAGGCCTGCGAAAGGTCGATCACCCGCTGATATAACTCCAGCACGTAGACCAGAACGGAATACATGTTCATGTAATTCTCATTGGCCTCCGCCGCCGGATAATCGTTCTTGAGACAGTAATTGATCAGTTTCACGGAAGATTCCAGCGTCTTCTTCGACTCCGCGTCCATTGCCGACGTGTCGTCCGAAACGACGAGCGCGTCCGGCATGACCGAGGTGCCTTTCAGCAGCGCGTGAAGATCCGTGAAATACCGGACCACGTCGTCTCCGAACTTGACGTAGTCCGCATAAGCGTAGCCCATGATCCCGTTATACTGCACGTGATACCAGAGACGGCCCTGCACGAGATGCTCTCCGAGCACGGAGATCTCCTTCTGCTGGTAGGCAATGGCCACCACGTCCGACAGGACCGATTCCCGTTCCCGGACGTTCAGCGTGCCCTCAGTACAAACGATGCCCGTTTTCGGAACGCCGTAGGTCACCGGCTCTTCCGTCTTCAGTTCGGTTTCATTGGCCTCGTTGAATTCCTTCAGGACCGCCAGCCGGTACGCCAGCGCGTCGTGCGCTTCGGCGCCTCCCGAAAGATACTGTTCCAGCCGAACGGACGCGCCCGCCGCCGGACCGACGCCCGATACGGAGTCACCGTAAGAAGTCACGCTTCCGAGAAGAAGCGTGACCAAAGCGACCGCTGTGAGCATTTTCCGTTTTCCGTTCATCTACTGAAACCGCCGTATGGTCAGGATCGGCAGCATGTCGTATCTGCCGTAAGAGCAATAGTTGCCGGGGCTCGGTTCGTGCACGGCAATGCCGTCGCCGAAATACATGGACACGTGTCCGCTGTAGCAGATGACGTCGCCCGGCTGGATGTCGGACAGCGCCACCGGGATGCCCATGTTCGGGAAGTCATAGGAACAGTAGGCGTGCCAGTTCGCCTTGCTCTGATCGACGAGGCCGAAATGCGCCAGGATCTGTCCGACGAATCCGGAGCAGTCCGCACCGGTCGTCAGGCTTGCGCCGCCCCAGACGTAAGGCAGTTTTCCGACGAAGCTCGCCGCATAGTCCGCCATCTGACGTCCGAGCGTTCCCTGACCTTCGGCCGCCGCCTGATTCACGGCATCCGACATGGCCTGATTCGCCGCTGCCTGCGCCGCCGCTGCCGCCGCTGCCGCTGCCTGCTCTTCTTCGAGGCGCTTCCGCTCGGCTTCCTGCGCCGCCGCCGCTGCCGCTGCCGCTTCCGCTTCGAGGCGCTGCCGTTCGGCTTCTTCCGCCGCCGCTGCCGCCGCCTGTGCCGCCGCTGCCGCTTCCCGTTCTTTTCTCTGCTGTTCTTCCGCGGCGAGTCTCGCGGCTTCTTCTCTCTGCCGCTGCTCTGCCGCAGCCGCGCTCGCGGCCTGGTTGCTGGCCGTGATCTGCTGGAAGAAATCATCCGCAGACTGTCCCGTCAGCGTGCTTAAGTACTCACGCCGGGACTCCACCAGCTTCATGCCTTCATTGGCCGCCGCGACCGTACCCTGCAGCTGATTTGCCTGCGCCACGTCCGCCACCTGATGATAAAGCTCCAGGAGGTAGACGAGGATCGAGTACATCGTCATGTGATTACCCGACTCCGCCGCCGGGGGATAATCGTATTTCAGGGAATAATTCAACTGCTTGATCGCATTTTCCAGAGACTGCCGCGCCGATGCGCCGAGTCCCGAAAGATCGTCCGCCGCAGCGAAATGATCCGGCATGGCCAGCGGATCCTGCGCCGTCTCGATCTCTTTCTCGATCTCCGCCTTCAGCTGTTCCGCGCTGTCCCCGAAAGCGAGGAAATCGCCGAACACGTATCCTTCCGCGTCTTCGCGGGTGATCTTGTACCAGTAATGCCCGTCGTCGTACGCTTCGCCGACCACGGTCAGTTCCTCGCCGCGGATCGCCTGTCCGACGATCTC
>JAEEGL015867136.1_pt1 | contig 44189 bp, 41 predicted proteins | sample 9134231 | NCBI WGS metagenome assembly JAEEGL01 (sample SAMN16246548, study PRJNA631951) | gut metagenome | biome: gut microbiome; feature: rumen; material: fiber-attached | host: Bos | place: Iran: Karaj | collected 2018-10 | reverse complement strand
TATCCGTCCTCATCCTCCAATGCGGAGCCCTGTGCCTCTTCCCCTGCCCAGTTCCTCTGGGTCGGGTGCATGATTCTGATTGCTGCTTTCACAGCGTAATCTCACTGATATGATTGTAGTATATTAAATTTTTCTATGTTGATATTTCCCCATCTGACGTTTTTTTTCTTAGTTTCGTCCGATTTGAGTGATTCCTTTGCATAAACCTTGACTTCTTGCCTTTTCTTTTGCACCCATCATTGATTGTCAGGTTTCTTACTTTCCAAATCTTTTGTTCCAATCTTCACTCTGAATCTGACCGAACACTGTTAAATCAGCGTTTGGGAATTCATCCGCATGAAGAGCGACAAACTACTGGGTGCCATCGAAATCGGCGGGACCAAAATCATATGCGCAGTCGGCAATCATGACGGCAGCATCCATGAGAAAATCAGATTCCCGACTTCTACCCCAGATGAGAACATCCCTCAGATGATCGATTTTTTGGGCGGCTATGATATCGGCGCTGTCGGCGTAGGCACTGTTGGGCCCGTCAACATCCGCGAAAGATGCCGCGATTACGGCATGATTCTCGCCTGCCCCAGAAAAGCCTGGTCTTACTGCCGCCTCTGGGAATCTCTAAGCTCAGGCCTTAATGTTCCCGTCTCTGTTGACAGCGACGTCAATGCCGCATGCATCGGGGAGGCGAGATTCGGTGCCGGGAAAGGCAAACAAAATGTCCTCTACATTACCGTAGGCACCGGCATCGGCATCGGAATAGTAATCGATGGGAAGCCTCTGCACGGCATGCTCCATCCTGAAGGCGGCCATTCCAAAGTCGAGAGATATCCCGGCGACATCATGCAGAGCGCCTGCAGATTCCATCCGGATTGCGCCGAAGGCATGGCCAGCGGCACCGCTCTCGGCAAGAGAATCGGCGGAAGAGGGGAGAATATCCCGGAAGACGACCCAGTCTGGGGTATAGAAGCCCATTATCTTTCTCAGCTGGTCAGGAACTGCATGCAGATCGTGTCGCCGAACGTCATCGTCATGGGCGGAGGTGTGATGGAAAGGGAGTTTCTGTTCCCGATGATTCGCCGGAACGTAGTTGAACAGCTCCATGGGCATTACATCTGGGGAGAGAGCGAGGACATGGATTCATACATCGTCCCATCGCAGCTGGGCGGCGATCAGGCCCTCAAAGGATGCCTGGCTATGGCGGCTGACACTTTCGGCCATCCCTCTTGCCCACTTTAAATACTGTATGAAAAATCCCTCCCTGGGGGATGGGTCCCCAGGGGAAAATGGGATGAAACACATAGGTTCCGTAAGCTCTCGCGGACCTCCTGAGAAGATACTGGACTGGGTCTTCGAAGGGGATTTCGTGCCTTGGGACGAGTTTTTGCGCTCATATGCTCGTTGCGGATGTCAAAGGAAAGTGCCTGGATGCTACATCATACTGATCTACAGAGGGGGCCGCATCCCTAGGAATCTTTCGAAGTATAATGCAGGCTATGTCGGGCAGTCCGTCGATGTCGAGTCCAGATTGCGCGACCATCTGGCCGGTTCCGGCAACAGCAACGTCTATGCAGATATAAGATCCGGAATGGCCGCGGCCGTCCAGATCATCCCGTGCTCCGCAGAATCGCTGAACGACGTCGAATGCGCGCTGATCTATGCGTTCGGAAGGGATAAGCTTTACAACATGACAGACGGCGGTTCGATGCGCAGATGCGAAAGCGGTTCGGAGTTCATCTTCGCCGATAGGAGGCTTTATCCCCGGCACGGATCCGACCGCGGCGAGATGCGCAGAGCCGTGTTCAGGGCGGCCGGGAGGAAGCCGGTGTCAATCTATGCCGACGGGATCAGATTGGGGACAGCCTGTTCCGGCCTCCCTATCAGCACGGACCTGGCATACGGAAGGCATTCCTTCAAAGCCAGATGCGCCGGGCGGCTCGCCGGGAAAAAAACCGTTTCGATGTCTGACGGGATGATCTTCACCGCCGCCGCCAAACTGCTCCGCGTATCCCTGTCCGCAATCCGCCTGCCGCATGCCGACGAGGACACGCCTCCGAAGAGAGGCGGGCGCCTCATCGGGGATCCGGAGGGACCCAGCGAGGATGAGCGACCTCTTCTTCCGCCCGGGAGGGGACCATCCATCCGGCCGCCGGGACCGCCGATCAAATCATATCGGAACTGTCGCCAAAATCAGGGATGCCCGCGATTTGTCCGGAATAAAATAGCCTTTATTCTGGGGAGATTCGGATTCTATAATCCAACGCATTTTAGGGTTATTCAATCCTCAAAAAGTATGACAGAACGGCTTATAACCTCCGTCGGGATTCACCGGAATATGAGATGCGCGTATTGTGGATGCGAAATATCGTCCCTCTGCCCGTTTTCGATGTGCCCGTCTTGCGGGCAGCCATTCATGAAGCCGGAATTCGAATGAACCGGCGGATCCAAACCGAAATCTGCGCTCCGGCTGCAAGGGGAAAAGGCGGCCGGACGCATTCACCGATGTTCTCGATGAGCTGTCCATGCTGATATCTTACGGTTCGGCATTTGTCCGGCGAACTGTTTGCGCGCCATATCGCACCGTTAAATAGAACCGCAAGGATGTGGGCGCATGTTCGCAGAGGCTTGCGGAGCCGCCAAAGAATTCGCGCGTCCCGTATTGGTATCCGACCCGAAGAACTCCTGGGCCGGCTGCGGAACATTCATGGTGCTGAACAGGTCCGGCTGGGCCGTCACCGCCAAGCACATTCTCGGCGAGGCTCTGGAAAAAGACGGCGCCGATCTCGTCTGGGGCTGGGAAGGCGTCGTCGCGGACGAAGTAATCCTGGACGACGACACAGATCTGGCCGCCGTGAGGCTGGATCCTTTCGAACCAGAACGCATATCCGATTATCCGATGCTTATGGACGGGGACGCCATCTCCCTGGGGACATCGTTCGGAAGGCTCGGCTATGCGGTGGAGGAAGGCTGCGGAATAGCGTCCGCGCTTCCCCTTTTCAACAGCGGGATCATATCGCGCATCTGCGGCGGCCCGGACACAGGGTATATCGTCACATCCTCTGCCGGCATCAAAGGCCAATCCGGAGGGCCGGTATTCGGCTGCGACGGATGCGTCATGGGCATGCAGACATCCACGCGCCGCTCGCATCTGGGATACAGCGGGGCGGACGACAGAGGCGTCATGAGGCCCCTCATGTCCGTCGAAGGCATCGCCCTGCATATCGGCTCTGTGAGGAGGTTCCTGGATGCGGCCGGGATATCCTACCGCATCAGGGCGTCCGAAAGCTGATTCCCTCAGCCAACGATCCTGTATTCCTCGCCGGGGTCGTCGCTGCTGTACATTATATTCTTGGAATCCAGGAACTGGCGGATCGTCTTCACATGGACGGCGCGCCCTACGCAGCAGAACTGGTCGTCGAGGGGATTCTTCTCGGCATCCAAGAAATGGAACCCGAACGGCATGGCGATTGTGTTGATCTGCATGCCGCAGACTTTGCCTTCTGCGTTGACTATCGGGCCGCCGGCCTGCCCTCTGTATCCGGGGGTGGAAGTGTCGAGGTACACGGCGTCGAACGGGCTGTTCCCGGCTTTCTTCACCGTGACTATCTTGGAAACCATGCCGTCGTTGGCGAAGATGCAGGCGTCCGAATCGATTTTGGGGATGCGGAACGCATTGCGGGCGGCATCGAAATCCGCCGGGGGATCGACGAACGGATGGCCGAGCCTGCAGACGCTGCTGCCCACCGATATGTCTCCGGGATCGGCGAATACCGGATAGTTCGGGACCATGTTCGGCCTGAAATTGGCCAGCTTCACGAGGGCTATGTCGATCTTCCTGTCTACGGTGACTTCGCTGATCATCACCCCGTCCCATCCCCACCAAAACGAATGGTTCAGGATGAATTTGGGATCCATTTTGGCTGGCTCGGAAGAACCTGCGCTCATCTGCTTGATTTCGGCCATCTTTTTGCGGTCGCCTTCGAACTTCACCAGGGAATCGAACGTGTGGCCGGCGGTTATCGCCCAGCCATCTTCGTTGACGATGATGAATGAGTTGAGGACCGTGCTGACGACCCCGTCCTGATAACGGAGGGACGTGGCGACGGGGCGCGTGAATCCCTTCGCAATGCGGCATGCATCTGCGAACATGAGCCACGGAATGCGCTGATGAAATATAAATGCGGACTTCGGAACAGGTTTAGCAACCTTAAACAAAAATACCCGGTCGGGCATTGCCGGGTCGTGATTTCCGGAGAGACCCAATATCGGATGTATGCCGGCCTCGAGCTGGACGATTTCACCGGATGGAAAAGGCTGGAGGATGACGCTGACAGGGACGCATCCTACTGGGCGCTGGATCTGGGAAGGGGTTGCGTCCTCCACAGGGCCGTAAAAAAGACCAGGGGGCTGCTGGGCGTCAGAACATCCAAGCTGACCTCCCTCAAATTCGATTGGAGCGCGGAGGATCCCGACGGGGATTTCCTGGACGCTTGCATCGGCATCATCCACGGCGTCAAGTACAGCGTCGAGAAAGAGTGCATCTAGTTCAGGACCGACATGACCGTCGCCGCCCTCTCCAGGGAGCCGGCGGATTGGACAGAGTTCGAAGCGGGCAAGCCCGAATTCCCTCCGAAGGACAGCTCTTCCTATTCCAGCTTCTACGCCTGAGCCTAACAATCTTATTGCCCTCGGGAACGGCTTAAATCCCGTTTCCGAGGGTCCGCATCCATGGACCGCGAAGAGCTGCCTGAGATGCTGTCGGATTCCGCCTCGTCGCTCTATTCGTACATCGAAGACATGCAGTTCGCCACCGATCCGCCGATTGGCATGAGCGTATCGGAAGTATCGTCGTATGATGTCCGCGGCGATTATGCCGTTCTGCATCTTTCGTCGCCGCTTCAGGATACCGAATCGCTCATGCTTATGGCCGGGGCCGATCTATACCGGGGCGAAGATGCCGGATTCACCCGCTACGACGAGGTTTCCCGCACCATTGTCATACGTCCCGGGCCGGAGCTGCTGTCCCTCATGTCCGTCGGGCATCCCCGCCTCATGGTGATGTCTGACATGAAATTCCTGGTGAGGGCCGTATCCGAATTCTTGTCCAGGCATTCCCGGTCCATAGGGATCCCGCCCCGTCCTCCTTCGGCATGGGATCCCATCTTCCCCGACGGGTCCTCCCCTTCGGAGCAGCAGATTTCGGCCGTAGAGAGCATAATGTCCAGCGGGCTGTCGTATGTATGGGGAGCTCCCGGGACCGGCAAGACGCAGTTCGTGCTGGCCACCTGCATCAGGACGTGCATAGCCAGAGGTCTCAGGGTCGCGGTATTCGCCCCCACCAACAATTCCGTGGAGCAGGTGCTGAGAGGGATCCTAAAGGCTTTCGGCAGGAAAGATCTGGGCGACGGGATACTCCGTCTCGGCATCCCTTCGAAAGGGTTCCTTCTGGAGCATCCGGAAATGTGCGAGGACGGGCAGGCCCAGAAGCGCGCGGAAAGGCTCAGAAAAAGCATAGCCAATATGGAGGAGATTCTGTTCGAGCGCTCATGCGACCGCCTCAGGCCCAAGATAGATGTCATCGGAAAACGCCTGGAAGCCATGTCAGGGACCGAAGATTTCGGAGGGAGCCTGATGGAGGACATGAGGCCGGTTATCGCGCTCTGCCGGTCCCGCATGGGGGATGCCTGCAATCTCGAAGGCAGGGATCTGAGAAGCGTGCTGGCCGAAGCAAAATCGGCACTGTACGACAGAGACCGCCCGGCCCTGGACATAGAGGAATACGCAGGGATAAGCGATTCCGAGATAGCCGGGATGATATCGTCGATGGAGGACGAGCTGGAAAGCATCCTGTCCAGATGCACATTCAGACGCGTGAGGGACGTCTCCATAATCGCCGGGACCCCGCTCCAGTTCATTTCCCGCTTCAGACCGAAAGGATCGGAGGACGACGGGCGGATGGAGATGGACGCCGACCGCATATTCCTGGACGAGGCCGGATATTGCAATCTGGTCCATGCCGCGTGCCTGATGACCAACGGGGTGCCCGTGGCCATGCTGGGGGACCATATGCAGCTCCCTCCGGTATGCGAAATCGACGCCGACATCCTCGTCTCTTCCGCGGCCAAAGGAGGCAGGCTCAGGAATGCCTTCCTCTGGGACATGAGCGCTCTCTACTGCGAAGAGCTGCTGTCATGGCCGAGGGATGCCTTGGCCCTGGCGTACGCATCCGGGACGGAGCCCGAATTCAGGATGACCTCGCGCTGCAACCTGACCGAATCCCACCGTTTCGGCCAGAATCTCGCATCCATCCTGGACAGATTCGTTTACCGCAACGGCATGTCGGGCTGCGGCGCGGGCAATCTGGAGATATGCAGCATCGACGCCAGAGGCGCAGAGAGGAAGGAGAGGGCTAACGAAGCCGAGAAAGAGGCGGTCGAAGCCTTTCTCGCAGCCGAATCGCCTGAGCCCGGGGAAATAGCGGTTCTTACTCCGTATGCCGACCAGGCTAAGCTGTTGAGGCGGGGCGCGGGGAAATACCGCGATTCGATTATGACCGTCCACGCTTCGCAGGGCAGGGAATGGGACACGGTGATGCTGAGCGTGGCCGACAACGGCGCCGTAGACAGGGACGTCCCGCTGAGGTTCACCAGCTCCGCTTCGCCGATAGGCCTGAAAGTCATCAACACCGCCGTATCCAGGGCGAAAAGGCGGCTGATACTTGTCTGCGACATGGGATTCTGGGCCGCCAAGGAAGACGAGCTGATCGGCATGATCGCGGCGGCGGCAGAGCCTTGGGTCAGGCCTGAAAAAATGGATAAATAACCGAAGCTATATGGAACGGGGTTGCACATGGACGAAGAGAACGGCAGGACTGAAGGCAAGGAAGGCGAGTACAGGATAGTCGACGACGATCGCGACGGATCGCGCCTCAGACTGGCTACCCTGGTCACGAAAGAGATGATATTCTGCGATCCGGAGATGATGCTGTCGAAGTACGGGATCTGCGGAAATACATATTCCCTGGACAAACTGGACGGGGATGCGATAAGGGAGCTCACCGCTTTCCTGGAATCCGGCCCCTCGATCCCCGAAGCCGAAGGCTTGGCCAAGATACTCGACAGAGCCAGATGCAACGAGAGCTTCAGCATAATCGACCCGGTAAACGTCGAATCCATGTTCGAGAACGATCCTGCCTGCGGATCCGTCTATGCCTGCAACGTGATGATGGACTCCCTCATCTATGCGCTGGGCATAACGGAGACCGTGGATACGGCCTCATACGTGCTCTGCATCCTGCTCGCGATCAGGGACGGCATAATCAGCGGGGACGAGATCGATGATGTCACCGCCCTGTTCTCGTACAGGAACCGCTGCGCCATGGAGATAGAGGTGGAGAGGCCCGACGAGGATCTGATCAGAAGATGGGAAGCGATCCTTTTCAGGCTGCTGTCGATGATGTTCGGCACCGCATCGGACAGAGAGAACGAGTGAGGTGACGGGCTAAGCGGTTTGCGTTCCAAAACCAGTTTTCGTTCTACCCGCCACGTTCGGTTTATCATCCGCATCGACCCTATTTATCCTTATCTGTCAGACACCCCCCAAAACCGGGTGTCTGTCAGTCTTCAGGCCGATCCGAGCGCAGGCTTTCCAATTCATCGCCGAGAGTTCTGCGGCGGCGCTCCAGCGCGGAGGCGGACATGGCCAGCCTGGAGATAAGCTCGAAATCCGACGATGCCTCCGCCTCCCTTATTCTGGCTCCTATCTCCGCGATTTCGCCGGCGATCGATTCCATCTCCTCGCGGATCGAACTCTCGGTGGGGACGCCCCTCATTTCCGCGACGCGGCGGTCCGCCCCTCCCGATGAGATCTCGGCGATCCTTTTCCTGATCTCTTCCATCCTTCCGGCGTTCGCTCTGGCTTCCGCCGGGGTATCGGCGATGGAAGACATCAGGCCCAGGAACTCGGCCCTGAGCGATGCCAATTCGGCTTCTTCGGCGGATATGGGAGTCATGCCCTGTCTTTGGAGCCTTTCTTGGACGAGGCTTTGCCCTTCTTGCCCTTTTTCTTGCCTTTCTTCTTTTTCTTGGGCTTCATTATCCCGCAGAACTCTTCGTAGAGCTCGTCGTCGTTGAAGATGGCGTCTCCGATGACGCTCAGAATGTAAGGGTCCTGAAGGATATGCTTCATCATTTTCGGGGACAGAAGAGCCTGGATCCCGATGGATTGGTAGTTCTCATCGAGGATTCTGTTGAAGTATTCCGTGCGGATCTCGTCGGCTTTGGCCTCTAGCTCGGTGTCCTCCTCGCTGAGTGTCTTAAGATAATCCTGATAGTCATCGGGGCACTTGGGTTCGTCGATCTCGTCGGCATCGATTCCGTCGAGATATTCGCTGTCCCCGGTCATCTCGGCCAGGACCGCCATGTATGCGGCCATGTCGGCCCTCAGATAGCGGATCAGGGCGTCGGCATGCTCTATCCTCTCCTGCTTCCTGAGCCTGGACTTGGATTTCTCGAGATCGGCGATGTCCCTTTTTTTGTTCTCGATGACGGCCTTGAGTATTCTTTCGGATTCCTCCGCGCTGAAAGCTCCGTCTTCCATGAGCGAACGGATGCGCGGCGGAGATTAATAGATTGCCTGGGCAGGCCCGGCGGAAATGTTCCCGCCGGAGGCGGCTCAGTATTTTTTGTCGCGGGGGACAATGTGTATGGGCGCCCCGCAGAAGGGGCAGCTGTCAAGGACCGCGTCCATCCCGTCTTTGTCCTCGCCGAGGAGGGCCGGTCCTTTATATGAATCGATGAAGACTATGCTCTGCTCGAGAAGAGAATCCAGCATAGGCTTGCAGCACGCCGCTTCGACGTCAACGTCGGAGATTTCCAGCCTGAGAAGGGGTCTGGCGCGGAGATTCCTGTTCCTCTGTTCGGTCAGTATGGCATCGACGCGCTCCGCATCGATGTCGGCCCCGGGGAATCCCATCTCGGCCGCATAGGCCAGCATCCTCACGGCTTTCTGCATGTCCTTGGGGACGCCGGAACCCACCTCATACATCAGCCCGAGATGGTACAGCGCGCTAGGATCCAGAGAATCCGCGGCCTGGCCCAGATAGCGGACGGCTTTTTCCATGTCCGGCTGGACGCCTTTGCCCGAAGCATAAAGGATCCCGAGCTCCCTGCGCGCAGGCAGGCTTCCCATGCGGCAGGCGCTTCTGAAGCATTCCGCAGCTTTGGCATAGTCGACCGGGACGTTGGTCCCATAGAGGTAGTCCAATCCCGTTTTGTAGAGCTTGTCAGCCTCTTCCTCAATGTCCTGCATTCCGGAATCTTTCTCAGAAACCATGTTGATCGCCTCCGAATCGTCAGCATCATTAATCATCCTTCGCCCTCTGGCCCTCCAGAGAGCGGAGGGTTCTTTCCGCGTCGGCATCGCCGTTCTCTGCCGCCATCCTGAGCCATTTGGCGGCCTCGGCCTCGGACTTATCTATCCCTGTGCCGCTGAGATAGCAATGTCCGACCGTGGACATAGATGAGACAGCCCCCTCCATGGCGGCCTTCAGGAACCATTCGAAAGCCATCCCCTCGTTCGGCTTTATGTCCCCGAAGCCTATGGAATAGAGGTACCCGAGCCTTTCCATCGCGAAGGCATCGCCTCCGTCGGAGCCTTTCCGGTACCATTCCGCTGATTTGGCGGTGTTCTGCGGGGTGCCGATTCCGAATTCGTAGCAGACGCCCAGCTGGAACATTGCGTTCAGATTCCCGGCTTTGGCCGCGGCCCTGTACAGGATGAAGGCTTTTGCTTCGTCTTTGTCTACCCCCAATCCGTGCTGATAGAGATAGGCCAGATTAGTCTTCGCATCGGAATTGCCCTGGTTCGAAGCCAGCCTGAAGTACCTGGCGGCCTCCCCGTAATCGCGCTCGACATAGACGCCGTCCATGTATGCCAGCCCGGCGAACGCCTGAGCATCCGGGATCCCGTCCTCGGCGGCCTCGATGGAGAGCCTGGCCGCTTCCTCGGCGTCGATCCCATCGTATTCGCCCTGCATGAAAAGCCTCACCATCAGCGCCTTCGCATCGGTCTGGCCGGCGGCCACGGCCTTCTCAAGGTAGTAGTATCCCCTCACGGCGTCTTCCTCCACGTCCCATCCGAAGAGGTATGCCATCGCCATCGCATACATACCGTCCGGATTCTCTTTGTCGGCGAGCTCCGAGACCTGCTCGATGGTCAGTTCTCTCTCGCCCTGTGGCGTATGGAAAACAAAACCGCTTCCTTCCTGTTCCATGGCCTGCCATATGCGCAGCGATTATTAACTTCCGAGCCTCGACAGCACTTTTTGGATGCTGTCGTAGCCGGGGAACTCGCGTTCCTGGCGGCGGAAATCCGTATTGTGATAGCGTCTGCCGAACATCAGCCCCTGCCTGATATGGAGGAACTCATGGTAGACGACGAAATCCAGGCAGTCTTCCGGGACGCTGCCGGAATCAAGGATGGGAGATATCGAAATGACGCGGAACATCGGATAGCATCTGCCGAGGACCCTCCGGGTCTTCCTCTTGGTCCAGGTTATGTATGTGTTGCTGAAATCGTCGGCCCCCAGCAGCCCCGAATCGTAGAGCCTCTGGGCGGAATCCGACAGGCTGCGGAAATCGCCTTCGGAAGTGCATGTGAATCCGCCGCGCTCCAGAAACAGCGGCCTTTTCGCCAGAATGAATTCGTCGGACGACACGTATTCCCGGAAAATATCCGGGGACGTTTTCTTCCCGCTGAATAGGCAGGCCAGGATGTCCTCCACCACTTCCGGCGGCGAATCCGAAAGGTAATCGGACAGAGCCGCGAACCGCTTCCCGCCTTCGACGCCGTAGCGGCAGATTCTGCTCCCCGTATCCTCGAAATCAACCCTGACTGGGGTCTTCTTCCCGGATATCCTGACGTCGATCTCCATCGTTTCCTGGCATTCCTCGGGACCAATATGTCCTTTTGCCTCTGTTTCCTCTGCATGGAATGCTCCGATCCCACATATTTCCCGCGGAGATCCTTCCCGCAATGGTACATCATCGTCGAGACTGTGGACGGCGTCGGGGTGAAGATCTGGACCTGCTCCGGGTTGGTTCTGAGGACGCGGCGGCAATAATCGGCCAGATCCCTCATATCGTCTTCGGTGCAGCCGGGATGGGCAGCGATGAAATAGTACGTCAGATACTGCTTCGAGCCGCATCTGGAGCAGGAGTCCGCGAACATCTCCCTGAAATCCTCGAGGACACCTCTGGGAGGCTTCCCCATCAGGCGCAGGACTCTGTCAGAAATGTGCTCCGGAGCTATCTTCATCTGTCCGGAGACGTGGCGTATGACCAGCTCGTCGAGGTATTCCTGTCCTCCGCCGGAGTCAGCGGCGATCATGTCGTAGCGGATGCCGGAGTTGACGAAGGCTTTCCTCACCCCGGGTATCGCCGAGATCTTTTTCAGAAGCTCCGTCTGGGAGGAATGGTCTATCGGAAGCCTGGGGCACGGGGCAGGGAATAGGCATCTCCTGTCCTTGCAGGCTCCTGCGATGGATTTCACCGGGCAGTCTATGCCGTACATATTGGCTGTCGGCCCGCCTATGTCCTGGATGATCCCGTTGAATGAGGGATTCGACGCGAGCTTTCTTGCTTCCCTAAGTATGGATTCTTCCGAGCGGGAGACCACCGCCCGCCCCTGATGGACGGCTATGGCGCAGAAAGAGCAGTCCCCGTAGCATCCGCGGTGGGTGGTTATCGAATTCCTGACGGTATCCATTGCCTTCACCTTCCCCTGGGAGGCGTACAGAGGGTGCACAGCGTTCTCGTAGTCGGATTCGTAGGCTGAATCCAGCTCCTTCTGGGTCATCAGCCTCTGCGGACGGTTATGGACGAGATACCTTTTCCCGTATGCCTGGGCCATCCTCCTGCCGGATACGGGATCCGAATTGTCCCTGAATATGCGGAACATCTCCGCGAATGCCTCCGTGTCTGAAGCGCATTCCTCATATGGCGGGAGAATCACCGAAGGCTCAGGCAGCTCGGACGACATGTAGCAGATCCCCCTGACATCCTTCCAATCCTTCCCGCCGCGGATTCTCTGGGCGATCTCCAGATTGGAAAGCTCGCCCATGCCGTATACGATGGCGTCGGCCTTGGAATCCAGAAGGACCGAGCGGCGGACTGCATTGTCCCACATGTCGTAATGCGCTATGCGGCGCAGGCTGGCCTCGATTCCGCCCAGGATTATCGGCTTCCCTTTGGCGTATCTCTTGATGAGATTGGAATATGCGATGCAGGCGCGGTCGGGGCGGCGGCTGTTGGCCCCTCCGGGAGTGAAGTCGTCGTCTTTCCTGCGCCTGTTCGTCGGCGTATAGTTGGCCACCATGGAATCCACGCAGCCGGCGGATACCGACCAGAACAGTTCTGGGGTTCCGAGGCGCAGTATGTCTTCCGGAGAATCCAGCCTTGGCTGGGCGATCATTCCGGCCCTGAATCCGTGGTCAATCAGCCAATGGCCGACCACAGCCGTCCCGTTGTAGGAATTGTCGGTGTATGTGTCGCCGGAGACGAGTATGACGTCGAGAGAATCCCATCCTCTGGCGCGGACTTCTTTCTCGGTTGCCGGTATGAACATCGGTTCCCTTCCCCGGAACGCGAAGCCAGCTCTTCTGCGGGCCCGTATCCGGCGTCGGCCGCGGCCAGGATGAGATCGTATTCCTCTCCGTCGTATTCGGCATCGGCTTCGCCGCGGATTATCATGACCCCCAGGTTGTACATGCACGACGGGACGTCTAGATCGGTACCCGCACGGAAATACTGGGCGGCCATCTCCAGGTCAGAACCGACGCCGTCGCCGTGATAGTACGCCTCGCCCAAAGCCGCGATGGCTTCCGCTTCTCCGCCCCCGGCCACCTCGCCGAGGATGCCGTCGGGGTCGGCGTCGGCGATGTCTGTCAGGCCTTCGCCGGCAAGCACGGCCATGTGGTAGTACGCCGGGCAATAGCCCAGATCGGCCGCCTGCCTGTAATAGGAAAGAGCAGCATCCAGATCTCTGCCTACCCAGAGTCCGCCTTCATACATCATCCCGAGGTTGCACATCGCCGAGCATTCCCCGTCCTCTGCCGCCTCCTTAAGAAGGCCGAAAGCGCCCTCCTCATCTTTGGGCAGGCCGTCTCCCGAAAGCATCATCGCGCCCAGGTTTGCCTTGGCTTCGGAGCTCCCGAGCTCTGCCGATTCCTTCAGAAGCCTGAGGGCCTCTTTCTCATCCTTTTCTGTGCCTATGCCTTTGAGGTAAAGGACGGACAGCATGAACAGGTGGTCGGGATCCCGGCTTTCCGCGGCCTTTCTGATCATCGAGAACGCGCGCAACTCGTCTTTGGGCACGCCTCTGCCGTCGAGGATGAGCATCCCCAGATCGAAAATGCCTTTGTGGCAGCCCTGATCCGCGGATTGGGAATAAAGGTGAGCGGCGGTGGCCAGATCTTCCTCCACGCCGTCTCCGTCCTCATACATGTTCCCCAGGATGTCCTGGGCCATTGCATGACCTTCCATGGCGGCCATACCGAGGAGGCTGCGGGCCTTTTCGAGGTCGGCAGGGGATTCCGCTTCGGAATACAGCCTGTATCCTTCCGCGAACAGCTCTTCGGAGCTCAAATCCCGCGCCCCATGATGAAATCGTCCATGAAGAAACCCTCGCCTATGTCGGTCTTCGATTCGGAGATCTTTTTCAAGCCCATGCTCTCGTAGAACGCGATGGCCTTTGAATTGTTTTTGTTGACCGTGAGGTGCATGCGATCCGCCCCGGCCGCTTTCCCGGCTTCGAAAGCCATCTGAAGGAGAGCCTTTCCGATCCCTTCCTTTCTGTGCTGGGCCATGACATAGATCTTCGATACGAACAGATCGTTTCCGTCCAGTCTGTACCCTACATATCCGACGTCATTCCCGTCGGTGCGGGCGATGTCGTAGGCGTATCCTTTAGACAGCTGCTCCGCGATCGCCTCCGCGGACTGGAATCTGGTCAGCATATAATTTATCTGGCTCTCGGGGACGATGTTCCGGTATGCCTCGTGCCATATGGCCTGCGCCATGCGCTCTATCGATTCCAGGTCTTCTGCGGCAGAAGCCACGCGCACCGGCGCCTTGTCTCTGATGGAATACGCATATCCAAGCAGACCGCATTCGAAATTGACGCCGAATCTCACGTCCGTGCGGGCGGAATAAGTGCGGATGATGCTTCCTACGGTGAGATCGATGGCGATGGAGACGGAATCTCCGAGCGGAACCCCGGCTTCCATCGCCCCCACAAGAGCGGAGCCGAAGATATCGCCCGTCCCATGGTAATAGCCGGGCACTTCGTCCCTCATGTAGCTTCCTGTCTCGCCGGTGCGGTAATCCTTCCATACAGCCCCCAATCTCCCGGGCTCGAAGCTTACCCCGGTTATGACGATGCGCGGGACACCGAGAACTTCCGCCCTATCGAATACGCTTTCGATGTATCCCTCGGAATACGGGCCTTCCTCATACTCGAAACCGAGCATGAACGCCAGTTCGGTCAGATTGGGCATTATCAGGTCCGCCTTTTCGCAGAGGCTCCTCATGCCGGCAGGAAAATCCGGGCCGAAAATCGCGTACATCTTCCCTTTGTCGGCCATCACCGGATCCACATAGACGGCGGGCCTCGGACCGGGGAGACTGTCTATAAGATTCTTTACGAGATCGATCTGCTCGAAAGATCCCAGGAATCCGGTGTAGACCGCATCCATCCTCAGATCCAGTGAATCCCAGTGGGCTCCGATCGGCTCGATGTCCTCGGTAAGATCCCTGAAAGTATATCCGGTGAAACCCCCGGTATGCGTGGACAGCACGGCGGTGGGGAGGACGGCGCATTCCTCTCCGGCGGCCGAAATGATCGGAAGAGCCACTGTGAGCGAGCATTTTCCGACGCATGATATGTCGTGGATCGCCAGGACCCTTTTCTGCTTCATGCGCCTCCATCATTGATGTATCATTATAAAAATGACGGTTTATCGTGAAACATAAAGCCCAACATATATACGGGCTTCGCAGTTGCATGATGCATGCCAGAGGTGCCTGAAGACTATCTCGACAAAGCTCTTTCAGAATACAACGAAAAAGTCAACGCTCTGGAATCCGGAGGAGACTCTGAGGAGCTTCTGGAAGCCTACGTCAACCGGGGGTGCATCCTCGGCATGATGGAGCATTACACGTCGGCATTGGACGATCTCGAGACGGCATCGGATATCGAATCCCGCATCGGCTCGGATGACGGCACATTTGTGAAGATGAAGACCGAGCTGGGCAGGCTCTGCAGCCATTTCGGGATAGATCCTCAGGATCATTATGCCGATGCTGCCGCACGCCTGGAATGGATAGGCCCGTCATCCAGACATTTCGATGCCAAAGGGGTGGTCACCATGTGCCTCGATTCCGCAGAAATACTTCTGGAATTCAGCCATACGACGGACAGCATCCCTTTCCTGAAAAAGGCCATGGACATGACATACGGCAAGATGGACCCGTGGATGAGAAACCGCAGGATGGAGACGCTAAATATGGTAGGCGAAACATATGACGACGCAGGCGATGCCGAGCTTGCCGAGAAGTACTACGGGGAAGCGGCAGAAATCGGCATGGACCTCATGAAGACCGGGAGATTGGAGGACGTAGAGCTCCTGGCCGCCACATACATGTCCAAAGCCGAATGCGATCTGGATATGGGGATGATGGATCGTTTCGTGGAGGATTCTGACAAAGCCATCCTCATCATCGAAAAGATGCATGAGAACGGCATCCTGAACGATATGAGCGAAGCTTCCGATATATGCCACAACGTTGCCGCCGAATTCATTAAGCTCGGAAAAGTCGGCGAAGCGGAGAAATATCTCATGAAAGCGGTGAAGCTGACCCTGAAAGGCGCCCAAGAATACATGGACAGGAATGTCAGCGACCGCGAAGACGGGCAGAACGGCCCCTCCCTCGATTTTTGAATGGTAGACTATAGTACTAGAATAATGAGTACGAGTGACACTATAGTCTGATTTTCCACAATAGACCTGCAGGCGCCGCATTCGCCGATTTCCGTCTCGAAGAAACCTGACGAAAGATTATAATCGTCAAGCCGATTGAGCTGCATGCAGGGCCTTTTCTGTAAAAGATGCAAAAGCCTATTGCCCCCCGGAAGCGGGAAATGCCGCTCCTGCGGCGCTCCGGTGGATTCGACATCGGTATCCAGCCAAAGCTGCCTATTCGATGCGATGGGCGAGGCCGGGCCCTCTGCTCCGCCGAAAACCACTGAGGTCGAAGGCGCGCCGTACATGCCTTACGAGCCCCGCGGATGCCAGATGGCGATCATAGAGGACATCCGCAACGCGCTGAACGGCGGCCGCCATATAGTGATGGAATCGGGGACAGGAACTGGAAAGACTATAGTGTCATTGGCGGCATCCCTGGAACATGCCAAGGAACGCGGCAAAAAGATAGTCTATCTCACCAGAACCATATCCCAGAGCGATCAGGTGATGAGGGAGCTGAGATCCATAGGGACTATAAGGCAGGTCTCGGGCATCGCAGTCACAGGTAGGAATAAGTCATGCCCCCTATACCGCGGCTCTCCGGGCTTCGAATCTCTCTCGCCGAACGTCTTATCGATGATGTGCGACGAAAGGAAACAGAAAAGCACCAGAGGCCAGGCCGGAGGATGCAGATATTTCGACAGAGTCAAAACAGAGCTTCCAGCCATTGAGGAATATTGCAAAAAGGAGTTCCCCACCTCGGAGGCGCTGGACAGATACTGCGAAAAGCTGGGGGCCTGCCCATACGAAGCCAAGAAGGCGCTGATGCGCAAGATGGACGTGATCGCCGTCCCTTACGTCCATATCCTTTCCAAGGACATCAGGGTGAATCTTCTCGCCAATCTCAATACCGCGGGGGATGCTACCGGAGTAGTCCTGATCATAGATGAGGCCCACAACTTCATCGATTCTGCCCGCGGCGAGGAAAGCTTCGAAATCAATTCCAGGCTGATCGATTCGGCCATAGACGAATGCAATTCCATGAAGAACGCAGACGTGGCTCCCGGAATCAAGATGGCCGATTTTATCGGGTATTTCAAGAACAGCGTAAGAGCAGTTGCCAACGAAAAGATAGGTCTGGGCCAGAGGGAATACGTCTTCGACGGGGACTTCATAGAGGAAAGGATGATGGCCAAATTCGGGATGGGACGCGGCGATTTCATCACGGCCCTGGACATCATAGCCGAAATCGGAGAGGAAAGGAGCCAATATCTCATGGAGAAAGGTGAGGCCAGGCTGTCGGAATTGGAGACACTGGGCCATGCGCTACAGAACTGGTGCTCCGCATCTTCCAGAAGATTCGTAAGATCGCTTAAGATCGATCAGGACGGCGAATATCTTAGCGCTGCCTGCATTGATCCCGTGGAGATTTCGGTGTTCCTCAGAAGCGTCCCCGGATCCGTCCATATGTCGGGCACGCTGCAGCCGCTGAACCAATACGCGAGGGTCCTGGGTCTCCCCGAGACCACCAGGTGCCGCACATATCCGTCGCCTTTCCCGCCTGAAAACAGGAAAGTGATCTACGTCGGCGACGTGACCACCCGGCAGGCGGACATGAAAGCCGACCCGGGAATGCAGAACCGCATCGAGAGATACATCGTCAATCTGTGCGAATCCGTGGACAAGAATACCCTTGTTTTCTTCACTTCATACAACAACATGAGGATGATGCGCCATTATATCGAGATCCACCTCAGCAAAGACATGTACTGGGAGGAGGCCAGGAACCTCAGGAAGACGATGGATGCCCTCTCCCAATTCCGCGCCGGAAGGAACGGCGTTTTCTTCTCGGTCATGGGAGGGTCTGTCGCCGAAGGCATCGATTTCCCCGGGGACGAGCTTTGCTTCGCCGTTATAGTCGGCATCCCCTTCCCGCCTCCGTCGCCGGAGATGCAGGCGATGTCGGCGATGTACGACGAAAGATACGGCGCAGGCAAAGGTTGGCTTTACTGCAGCGAGGTCCCGGCCATGAGAAAGATGAAGCAGGCGATAGGCCGCCTGATAAGGACCGAGACCGACAGGGGTATGGCGGTCATCCTCGACAGCCGCACGTCCCGCTACGCCAAGCAGCTGGACGCATCGTTGTCAGAGGATCCGGCAGGGGATTCGGCGAAGTTCTTCATCCGCCGGTGAACGTGGCCGCCAGAGTTATCAGGAAGGCTACCGCGGCTATCAGCGTCCCGGATTTCCATCCTTTGACGCCTATGTATTTGCCGAAGTGCCATCCGACCACGAACATCATCGCGGACGATATGGCGGATGCGACAAACATGGCGTCGTAGAGGTCGTCTATCAGCAGGAGCGGCAGGACAGCCGGCACCAGAGGGGTCACCGTGGCGATGAAGCAATAGACGGCGCTGGTAAACATGCGTCTCCTGTCTTTGCGCATGACCTCGCTGCTTTCAAGCGGGGAGGACGCGACTTCCATGCATATCCTGCGCCTTGAATTCTCTTCTATCAGATCCAGAGGGCTGCAGTCGAAATCACCGTCGATCATCTCCGCTTTCTCAGCCGCCGATACGTCGGATCTGAGATCCTTGAGCATCCGCTTCTGATCGAAGGTATCTACCAAATAGAACAGTATGCAGTCTATGGCGCCCCACGTGAAATCCATCCCTATCATCAGGACCACCAGATCCGTGGCGTCCGTTATCTGAATCAGGCCGAATCTGGCAGCCGATATGAAAAGCATCGCCATGATGTATCCGTACAGCATCTCCTGGAGCGCGAGCCCGGGGCCGGTACGGTTGGCGATGTTGCTGAATATCCCGATCACAGATGGAAGACTGCGCCGCAACTATATTTCGGGAACGGTCCGCTGGAAAGAAACTTATATGGATTGGGCATAAACAGAGCTGCTGCGGAGGTAGCCCAGCTGGCCCACGGCGCCGGTCTTGAAAACCGGTGGAGAATTCCTCGGGAGTTCGAATCTCCCTCTCCGCGCTTTTTGTCGACTGCCATCCTGCCGTCCCTTCCAACAGTAATAAATAGTGTGCCGTGCTAACACGTATCACGGTAATTCAGATGTTCGGAAAGAAGATAAGAATCGAGAGGATAATCGACAGGAACAGCGGAAATGCGGTGGTAGTGCCCCTTGATCACGGGATCAGCATCGGCCCCGTCCCCGGAATCATCGATCTCAGGAAGACCGTGAACGATGTGGCCGAGGGCGGAGCGACAGCGGTTCTCATGCACAAGGGAATGGTCCCGCAGGGGCACAGGACATCTGGGAACGATGTCGGGCTCATCCTCCATCTTTCGGCTTCCACCGATATAGGCGTCAACTCAAACAGCAAAGTCCTGGTGGCCACCGTGGAGGACGGCCTGAAACTCGGGGCAGACGCCGTTTCCATCCATGTCAACGTCGGAGCGGAGACCGAGCCCCAGATGCTGGAGGATTTCGGCAGGGTGTCCAGCGAATGCATGGAGTGGGGAATGCCGCTTGTGGCTATGGTATACCCCCGCGGGCCTTCGATCCCCAATTCCTACGATCCCAAGGCGATAGCCCATTCGGTCAGGGTCGCAGCCGAGCTTGGAGCGGACGTCATCAAATGCAGCTACACGGGAGACATCGATTCGTTCTCCAGGGTGGTCGAAGGCTCCATGGTGCCCGTCCTCATCGCCGGAGGGCCCAAGATGGATTCGGACCTGGACATACTCAACATGGTCCACGATTCTCTGGAAGCCGGCGGCCACGGGGTGTCCATAGGGAGGAACGTATTCCAGCACAGGAACGTCAGAGGCATGATGTCCGCGATCTCGGACATAGTCCTCCATGGGGCGACCGTGAAAGAGGCTGCCGAGAATCTCAGATGATCAGGAAGGGATCGTCAGCGGCCGCGGATCAGATCCCCGAATTCCGCGGGGACCATCTCAGGGATGTCGCCGAAAAAAGCGACTTTCCCTCCGCATACCGCGACGCATCCCTTGACACCGTCTATCGAGCCGATTTTTTCGGCTGCGGACGACAGGCCCCCTTCGTCCGGACCTCTCACCGAATTCCCGAGGGCGGTGGCGCAGCAGTCTGCGAGCGCCACGTCGTCAGAGAAGACGGTGCAGAGATCGCTGGATCCCAGGGACACAGACGGGCCTATCCTCGCGGATGAGGAGCAAATCCCTGTGATGCGGTCGGATCCCACCAGAAAAGCGATGTCCCTGAGGACGCTGTCCTCGGCGTATATGCCGATGGGAATCTCTCTGCCGGGGGAATACAGGGCGATATCGCCTCCGTTCTCTACTATCGCTTCCCCGGCCCCGGATTCCACCATCTTTCCGGCGGCATATTCGGCAATCGCGCCCGCCACCCCGGCCATCGGACCGACGCCCGCGGCCGAAGAAGCCCGGCACATCCTGCGTATCAGCTCCGGATCCTTCCCGGATTCCAGATAGGGCTCGTATGTGATGCCGAAGAACGGGTCGCCGCGTATTTTGTCCTCGACGATGGCCCGCGCTTCCATTGCAGCCCTCTCCCCGATGCGGATCGATTCCCCGTCGGAGACCAGAGTCAGTATGGTCTCCCCGCACCGGAATTCTGCCCTCATAAGTTCAGTCTCAGCGCCTTCACTGGGCAGCCGGTGACGCAGGACCCGCATGCGATGCAGGTGTCGATGTCCAGATGGACTTCCCATGTCTTCTCGTCGAAGGTGAACGATTTCGTCGGGCAGAGGGACAGGCAGGCCCCGCAGCTGAAGCATCTGGCCTTGTCGCGCAGGATATGCCTTTCCAGGCTGCTCACCGTGAATCCCTTCGATCTGAGCCCTTCCGCGGCCTCATCTATCTTGGACTGGTCGCCTTCGAGGGTGAGTATCATTATCCCGCTGCTGTCGTCCTTGATCTCCGCCTTCAGGACGTTGGGTTTGAGGCCGTATTCCGTCGACAGTATGTATGTGACGGATTCCTGGACGTTCATCTCGTCGAACTCAATCTTGATCTTGGTTCCCATCCGCCTCACTCCTTCGCCACAAGATGTTTCAGCCTGCCTTCCCTGGGAAGCGGGGCCGACGGTCTGGCGAGGGTGAATTCGCCCTTCTCGATCCAGTCCTTGAGCTCCTCGGCTACTTTCTTGGCTCCGGCATAGGATGACATGGAAGACGTCCTGATCGATCTGCCTTCATATTCCACTTTCCCGGACCTCAGCTGGGCATAGCTGTATCTGGCCATGGGCTTGCGCCCCGACGGGAGGCTGTAGTCCAGCATATCCGAGAATATCTCTTCGTCAGAGATCGCGGCGCGCCTCATGACATCTGCGTCGAGGACCGGCAGGGGTATGCCCACCCCCAAGGCGATCGACGTTCCGTATCCGCTTATGTCCAGGCCGCGGACATAGCTGGAATCCATGCCTTTCATGTCGCCGATCAGCGCCAGCGTGCGGGAACCTCCGACGGGGACCCCGTTCACCTCCTCGTTGGCGGTGTTGAACTGCGTGCCCTGCCAGGCTACATAGCCTTCCCCTCCGGCCAGGAAGATCTTCGTCCCTATGCCTGTGACGTCGCAGTGGGGATCGTTGAGCAGCGGCGACAGCTGTCCGGCGGAGCTGTAAGTGATGTTCCTCATCCTGGGCAGAAGCTTGCCCATGTAGGTGTAAATGGTCCTGGATGACGTGTTGGTGGCGATGCCGTAGTTCTGGTACGAGTTGCGGGGGTTGTACAGATACGCTTCGTTGATGTCGTCCAGCGAGATGTCGGCTTCGATGCTCTTCCTAACATAGCAGTCGGTTCCAGGGCCCCATGCGCGGAGATGGACCCTCTTGCCGGCGATGAGGTCCTCGATGACATGGCCTCCTCCGTACCCTCCCGCAGGATCCTCGGTCATCTGGGCGGCGCCGATGTATGTGTCCACGGCGGCCAGCCCCCCGTATGCGGGAACGCCGTTCAGAAGGATGTTGGTCATCCTGATCGGCGGCGTGGCGTGCCCGAAATTGAGGAACGCCCCCGAAGAGCACATGGCACCGAATGTCCCGGTAGTGATGACATCTACTTCCTCGGAGGCCTTTTCCGCGCCCTTCTCCCTGACCAGATCTATTACTTCCTCGGCGGTGCATACCACCGCTTTTTTGGCTTTGATCTTATCGTTGATCTCCTCGTACGTCTTTGACACTGGTTAACGCCCCCGCCGACGGCGATGAATGTGCATATGGTATGAGGGGAAGCATTTAATCCCTTTCCATGGGCCCTCGGACACGGTTAAATAAGCGCCGGCGATAGCGCACGCGGGCGGCGACGGATGATGATCGACCGAGGCTGACTGATGATGAGCCCTATGAGTTCTGACGGCCGCCCTCGCTCCACGGAATAATCGGACATTCCGAGGTAGAGGATGAGATCGGACAGCTTCATGCCCTCCTCCCAGCGCATGATGTAGTTGCCCTCGGCCGAGACGTCTATCTTCGGCATCCTGCGGTACAGAATCGCGTGGCGGCCTTTGAACTCGTGGTCGGTGGGTATCGTGAACACCCTCCAGGGATCCCCGCGGATGCCTTTCAGCCTGAATGCGTATATCGGGACCAGATGGGAGCTCTCGCAGTCCGAGAGCATCCTGTCTGCCTGCTCGGACAGCCTCTGGCTTCTGCTGAAATGGAGCGTGGAATCCGCCGAGCTCTTGACCTCGATGGGAAATGAGAAATCCCATCTGAGCGCAACCAGATCCACTCCCAGAGAGCCTGCGGCCCTGATGACGAGGAAAGGCTCGGAGCGCATGAGCATATAGCCGGCTTTCTCCATGGCGCTGCACGTTTTGACGGTCTTCGAGATAGCCTTCTCATCGCCTATCAGAAGCGATTTCAGCTCTCTTTCATAGACATCACCGGGCGCGGCCATCACATCGAGTGAAGATGACCAACTATATAACTGAAGAAGAGGGGGTGCCCGAAAGTGTTTGGAGAGGGCCGGAGCCCTCCGTCTCAGGGGGAAAGCCTGCTGGGATCCCTTGGGAACAGGATGGCCTCCCTGATGTTGGGCAGGTCCAGCATCTTCACCAGCAGCCTCTCGATGCCGATTCCCCATCCTCCGTGGGGAGGCATGCCGTACCTGAATGCGTCGAGATAGAACGAGAAATCCTCGGGATTGAGGCCTTTCTTCTCCATCCTGGCGACCAGCCTGTCGTATCTGTGCTCCCTCTGGCCGCCCGAAGATATCTCCTGGCCGCGGTAGTCCAGATCGAACGAGAACGAATACGGGGTGCCGTCCTTCTCCATTATGTAGAACGGCTTGGCTTCCTCCGGATACTCGGCGATGAAATACAGGTCTATTCCTTTGGCCGCCATGGCGTCCCCGACGATCTTCTCCCCTTCGGTTCCGAGGTCGTCGCCGTCTTTCAGGCCGAGGCCGCCTTCGTTGGCTATCTTCAGGCATTCGGAATATGTGAGGACCGGGTACGGGCGGGCCGGGACGGAGATGTCCTTGCCGATGGCCTCCAGCTGTTTCCTGCCCCTCTCTTTGAGGCCGGTCAGCACGTAATCGATAATCTCCTCGATCATGGCCATGACCTCCTCCTCGTTCTCTATCCAGGACATCTCCCCGTCGAACGAGATGAATTCGGTGACATGGCGGTTGGTGTTCGAGCGCTCGGCGCGGAACGCAGGGGCGATCTCGAATATGCGGTCGAGGCCGGTGCTCATGAGGATCTGCTTGTATAGCTGCGGGGACTGCGCCAGATAAGCGGGCCTGTCGAAATACTGGACCTGGAACAGCTCCGCACCGCCTTCGGCTCCGGCCGCCGAGATTTTGGGCGTGTAGACCTGGACGAACCCGTTCTTCCTGACGGCTTCCTCTATCAGGCCGACCATCATGGACTTGAGCTCGAAAATAGCCCTTATCTCGGGCTTCCTGAGGTCCATGAACCTGTTGTTCAGACGGGTGTCCATCTCGACGTTGACTTTGTCTATGACTCCCATCGGGAGCGGGACGCCTGCTTCGCTGTAGACCTCGGCCGAGGTCGGGATGATCTCCAGGCCCAGAGAAGTCTGATTGCTGGCTTTGACGTCCCCGGTGATGGAAACTGCCGTCTCTCTGGGAAGCTTGGTGAGAAGCCCGAAGAGGTCCGGATCGACCTTCTTCTTGGGCATGGTGATCTGTATGGTCCCGTGCCTGTCGCGCAGGGTCAGAAATGAGATCCCGCCCATGTTCCTGATGTCCTGCACCCATCCGCGGACGGTCGCGACCCCGTCCTCCACGGAAATGCTGCCGGAATCTTTTATGGCTGCCATAATTTGGAGCGAATGGGGACGCTGTATTTTACGGTTGAGACGAATCGCGGGCCCGTCCGCGGCATGGGCAGACGCGTTATGCTATGCCTGTATACAGCGGACTGTTCAGGATCGCTTCTTTCCTTGGTTCTTGACGGCATCGATCTTCGAGCGCAGGGCTTCCTGATCTCCGAGATATCTTTTGTCCAGGATCCTCATGTCCTCCGACAGCTCATAGACCAAGGGCACACCCGTGGGGATGTTGACGCCTACGATCTCTTCCGGAGACAGCCCTTCGAGCGTCATCACCAGCGCCCTCAGAGAGTTCCCGTGGGCCGCTATGAGCGCCCTTTCCCCCGCCAGCATGCGGGGCTTTATCTCGCTCTCGAAATAGGGCTTGACGCGCCTTACAGTGATCTCCAGGCTTTCCGTGAGCGGAACCTCCGACCTGTCCACATTTCTGTATTGGTCCTGGTTCGCCGCATTTCTCTCGTCGTGCTCTTCGAGGGCGGGCGGGCATACGTCATAGGACCGCCTCCAGACCCTGACCTGCTCCTCGCCGTATTTCTGGGCGGTCTCGGATTTGTTCAGGCCCTGGAGCGCTCCGTAATGGCGCTCGTTAAGCTTCCATGTCTTGATAACCGGGAGCCACTCCCTGTCCATGGATTCGAGAGCCAGATTCAGCGTGTGTATCGCGCGCTTGAGGTATGAAGTGTAGCAGACATCGAAATCCAGCCCCGCCTCCTTCATCAGCATCCCTGCGGCCTTGGCTTCCTCGCGGCCCTGATCGGACAGATCCACGTCGGTCCATCCGGTGAACAGATTGAGCCTGTTCCATTCGCTCTGCCCGTGGCGCAGAAGCACCAATTTCATCGATTCCTGGGGCTGCCTCATTGTTTCCTCACATCCATATCAGCATTACGGATAAATTGCCATCGGAAAGATCAGGCCAGACGGTACGGGATTTCCCTCCCTTCCGCCATCGCTTCCATGCTCAGGAAACTGTTGCGGACCATGTCGGAAATCGCCCTGTCGTAGTAGAAGGCCATGTGGTGCGTGACCAGGACGTTGGGAAAGGAGCGGAGCTCATCCATGAGATGCCCTCCCATATCCATGCCCCGGCAGTCGTTGTAATAATAGCCGAATTCGTCTTCGATGACGTCCAATGCCGCACCCGCGAGACGCCCGGATCTGAGCGCCGATATCATGGCCCTGGAATCCACCAGCGGCCCTCTGGCTGCGTTCACCAGGAATGCGCCGTCCTTCATCTTCGAGAACTCTTCCGCGCCGATTATGTGGTGGGTTTCGCTGTTGTGCTCCAGATGCAGCGAAATGATGTCGCTTCCGGCCAGAAGCTCGTCCATCCCGACGCGGACGGCCAATCTGTCTGCCTCCGGGGAAGGGCTGCGGTTCCAGTATGTCAGCCTGCATCCGAAGCCGGAGAGATCGCGGAGGACCGCCTTCCCGGCCGCCCCGGCGCCGATGATCCCCACAGTCATGTCCCTGAGCTGCTTCCCCATGAGGCCTTCCAGCCTGAAATCGTTCTCGGAGTTCTTCGCCTGGATCATCTTAAGATTCCTGATCGCCGCCAGGATCATCATCACAGTATATTCCGCGACCCCGTCTATGCTGTATGTGATGTGCGATACGGCCATCCCGATGGCTTTCGCATGCTCCAGATCTATGTGGTTGTACCCTATCGTGCGGGTGCATACCATCTTCACCCCCATCTCCGAGAATCTGTCCAGGATCTCCGCGGTGATCGGAGTGGTGAGGACCGAGACGAAATCGCTGCCTGCGGCCAGACAGCAGTTAGAAGGGCCGGGAGGCTCCTCGGTGAATCCCAGGTCGAAACCGAATTCTCCGGCATATCTCTCGAAATACTCCTGCTCATCGAATCTGCGGCAACTGTAGACGAAGACTTTCATCCTCTCACTCTGACAGGGTGAATGCTCCGCCCTTTTTGAAACAGCGCCTCAGGAACGCTCCGGGTTCTGCCTGCCTCTGAGCATGGATGCGGCCGCGCCGGCCAGACACATCGCGGTGCATATGGCGAAGGTGATCTTCATCACGTCCATGAAATCCCCGTATGTCTCCGGCACTATGTTGTCCGCGGACCCCATTATCACGGAGATCAGGGTCATGGCTATGCCCATGCTGATCATCATCCCGGTCTGTCTCATGACCGATACCATGGCTGATGCTTCCCCGGTTTCCTCCGGCGGGACCGACGACATGATCGAAGCTGTGTTGGGAGCAGAGAACATAGCGAATCCGAACCCTATCAGCACCATCATGGCTATTATGCACCACGCGGGCGTGTCGACATCATAAAACATTATGGAAGCCACCCCCGCGGCGATCAGGAGCATCCCTGCCGTGGGAAGTATGCGCTTGTCCTCCATGAGATCTGATTTCCTGCCGAAATACGAGGACAGCAGAGCCTGGACTGCGGGCTGGACCAGCATCATGGTCCCGGCTTCGGTAGCGCTGAGCCCCTGGACGCTCTGGAGATACAGCGCCATGAAGAACGATATGGAATACGAGGACGCATAATTGAGGAATGCCGCGGCGCAAGACCCCGAGAACATGCGGTTCCTGAACAGCCCGACCTCGAGTATGCGCCTGTCGGATCTCATCTGCGTGCGCACGAATGCCGCGCCGAGGGCGAGACCCGAGAGAAGCATGGCGGCCGCCCACATCTCGGGAAGATTGATCACCCCGCCCATAGCCAGCAGGATCGATATCCCATACAGTACGGAGCCCCCTATGCTCAGGCTCTCGCCGCTGTCGGGAGCTATCTCATGCCTGAACGACAGCATCAAAGCTATCGCGACGGCTGCGAATGGGAGGATCACATAGAACAGGGCGCGCCATCCGAGGGCATCGTTGAGCATGCCGCCGATGAACGGGCCGAGAGCCAGGCCGAGATAGACGCATGTCGTGTTGACGCCCAGCGCCCAGCCTCTTCTGCTGCGGTCGAAGACGTCGGCGATCATCGAGACGCTGGTGCATGAAAGCGCGGCGGCGCCTGCGCCTATGACTGCCCTGCAGGCGACGACCATCCAGAAATCCGTGCTGAACGGGGCGGCCAGGCAGGCTGCGGCCACTATGACAACCCCTGAAAGGAACATCTTCCGCTTCCCGATTATGTCGCCCAGCTTCGCGAACGGCACCATGAATATAACGGAAGAGAGCAGGAATGCGGTGTTGACGTATCCCAGCGCGTGGGACCCCACATCGAACTCCTCTCCCAGGGCTTCAAGGGAAAGGTTCATCATCGTGCTGAGAAGCGGCGTTATGAATGCAGCCGCGCAGCATGCGACCATGAGGCGCCTGCTCTCTGAATCTGTGAATCCGTCCACTGCGCGACTATATTGCCGACGTATTTACCGCTTATGCAGCATTCGCCACAATTAAAACCGTGCACGTGCATCCATGGTCCGCTATCATGTCAGCCGAAGCTGAAATCAAAAGGAAACTCGGATTGGTGCAGGTATACACCGGAAACGGCAAAGGCAAGACCACCGCATGCCTCGGGCTCGCTTTCAGGGCTGCCGGCAGAGGTCTGAACGTCGTCATGCTGCAGTTCCTAAAGCCAGCCAAAGGATACGGGGAACACATGGCTGCCGAGATGATCCCTAATTTCGAGATCGTCCCGATGGGCGCCGACCACATGGCCGGGAAGGAGATCACCCGCGAGGAAGACATCGAGCTGACCAGAAAAGGCCTGGCCAAAGCCGAAGAGGCCCTCACTTCGGGGAAATACGACCTTGTGATACTGGATGAGATCAACAATTCGATGAAATTCGGCCTCGTCAGCCCGCAAGATGTCATCGCCATGCTGGAAAGACGCGCCCCCAACACCGAAGTCGTCCTCAGCGGCAGGGGAGTTCCCCAGGAGATCATCGATTACGCCGACCTCGTGACGGAAATGAAGCTGGTGAAGCATCCGTTCGACAGAGGGATCGGCGCCAGAAAAGGGATAGAGTATTGATACCATGGAAAAAATCAGCACAGACAAAGCGCCGGCCGCGGCGGGGCCTTATTCCCAGGCGGTGGCAAGCGGAGAGCTCGTATTCGTTTCGGGACAGATACCTGTCGATCCGGCCACTGGGAAGATGCCGGAATCGATGGCGGACCAGGCAAAGCAGGCTCTGGAGAATCTGAAGAGCGTAGTAGAAGCATCGGGATCGTCGATGAACAGGGTCCTGAGGACAACCATTTATCTGACTGACATGGACGCTTTCCCGGAGGTCAACGCCGTTTATGCGGAGTTCTTCCGGAAGCCGTACCCGTCCAGATCCTGCGTCGGATGCGCATCCCTTCCTAAAGGTTCCAAAATCGAGATCGATGCGGTCGCCCTCCGCTGATCCCTATGCCGCCCGTCCCGGTTCGTTCGGGCGGCCTTCTCATTGTATGACGGTTTTAGGATTAACAAGCTTGCCGATAACCGCGTCCCTTATGAAACGGTTGTAGCGGCCCATATCCGGCTTTTCATCCAGTATCTTCTGGATTTCTGCGGCCACATGCGCGAATATCTCCCTGTATATCCTGCATGAATCCCCGGTATTGTTCTCGATGCCGCATTCGTGATAGAAATCCATGCTGCATCCTCCGCCGCAATAGCGGTAAATCTCGCAGCCCCTGCATTTCTCGCGCCTCTCCACGGACCCGCGGAGGATGTTCCCGAATCCTTCGGATCTGAACAGCTCTGCGATGGAAGCCGCATCATTGATGTTACCCATCCTGAATTCCGGGGGGCAGGCTTTGGCGCAGGGGTATACCGTACCGTCCGGGTTCACGCATATCCATTTCGTGAGGCAGGAGGTATGGGCGCAATCGGACGGGACGGGCTCGCCAAGATAATTGAGCACATACAGATAATGGGGGATTAGCGGTATCTCTGAGCCGGAATCCAGAAGCCAGTCGTCGAATGCCTCGATGCTTCCTCTTATGTAATCGTCGGGATCCGGCACCAGGCCGCCGCATCTGGCGCATCCGGCCGGGATGACCGGCGACAGAGACACGTCGGTATTCCTGCCGCGGAAATAGCGGTATATCTCTTTCTGACGGAGCGCGGTCTCCGCCGAGATGGTCGCGCTGGCCGAGTATTTGTTGTCCTTGTCCGACAGGGATGCTATCGCTTTGGAGGCGTCGCCTTCCCTCAGCACGCCGTTGAACGGCCCCTCATACGATACGCCGATGTTGATCTGCTTCTGCCTGCAATAGGCCATCAGCCTCCTGTTCAGGCCGAGGCCGTTCGTCTGTATCGTATTTCCGTAGCGGAAAGACCCTTTGCCGAAGTATTTCTCCTCGAGGGCTATCGCTTCCTTATAGAAAGACAGGGGAAGCGTGAGAGGCTCACCGCCGTGCCATATGAACCAGGCCGCCTCATACTCCTCCGAGACAAGCCTCATTATGTTCTCTACCGTGGCCAGGGACATGCTGCCTTTCACCCTCTCTTCGGGGGTGTGGTAGCAGTGCCTGCAATCGGTATCGCAGTATAAGGTCGGCTTTATGACCACTGAAAGATAGTCTTTCATGTAGAGGCCCTTATCGTCTGCGATGGGGCGAAAGAATCGCCGATCAGAAAGGCCAGTAGGTCCAGACGCCGTTGAATCCGTGCGTTATGTAGCAGCAGCAGGCGCAGCAGCATATTATGCCGCCGGCGAGGCAGGCATACCATCCGCCCGAATTGCAGCAGCCCTTGTCGTCGCAGCAGCAATAGTCACATTTGGAAAGCCCCTCATGGTCTCCTTTGTCGAAACGCTCGGCATGGTCGCTCTCGGGAAGGCCCTCCATGGCCAGCGCAGTGAACGCCACGGGTGATTGGCTCTCATAAAGTGCTGCAAGTTTGTCTACGGAAGCGGAATCGCTAGACATTTCATTCACCAGTCCGAATCTTATATTCGGTTAATGCACGCAGTACTGTTTCCCGATATTTAATGATTGGCGAATCCAGAATTTATTTTGCGTGTCGTTGTCGTAAAGCCAGATGCTTCCGGGGAGAGGGCTGCCGGAGGGCCCTCCGCCTCTGCCGGCGAGGCATCGGCAAGCATTATAACGTCGCCTGCGATGGGCCTCCGATGTTCGGATACACGGTCCCTTCGTATCAAAGGCTCCAGCCCACGGACCTCAAAAGATACAGGAAGTATTACTGCGAAGGGTGCCACCATCTCAGAGCGGGATTCGGGCTGAGAAGCACCGCAACCGTGAATTTCGATATGACGTTCAACACGATACTTCTCTCCGGCGTGATGGGCGAAGCCCTGGAATTCGGGCCCACCGAGAAGACCATATGCGTGCTCGACAGGCCGAAGGCCGATTCGGATCTCATGAGGAAGATGGCAGCATATACCGTGATCCTTACGAAATGGGAGCTTTACGACGACGAAACCGACAAACCGTCCATGAAGACCAAAGCCATCTCCGCCGCTCTCAGGAAGGCCATAGACAAAGCCGTGAGCCAATATCCGGAATACGACGGCATGGTGGGCGAAGGCTTCTCCGCCCTCCGCGATATGGAGCTGGCCGGATGCAAGGATGCCAGGAGAATGGGCCTTACCTTCGGCGAAGGGCTCTCCGGCGCTCTCAAAGACATCGCCGGGGATTGCTCCGGCGCAGATCTGGACAGGATATTCGAGGAGCTCACCGCCGCCGTCTATATTATGGATGCCATAGACGATCTGGACGACGACTACATGGACGGGACTTACAATCCTTTCCTTCCCGAGACCGGGTTCATAAACTCGGAATCGTTCATAAATTCCAACCTGTACCGGCTGACTTCCGTCGTCGGAGAGACCGTGGGAAGCCTTCAGGAGCACTATTCCAGGATCAGGCCTTCCCTCCGGGGAAACCAGACCCTATGCGACAACATCGTCTATTATGGGATACCGGAGTCTGCCAAAAAAGTGATAACAGGCGAGGCCAAAGCGAAAGCAAGCATCAAGAACGTGCTTTCCAACAGAAAAGAACGCACATCAGACAGGGCACGACGGATCGTAGAACTGGCATACGTCCAGATCATACACCTCATTGCCGGTGAGCGAGCATTTCCCGTCCGAATATGAAGCGCAAGCCTCGCAGCATCCGGGACGGTACCTTCCGCAGGATGACGCCGGTTCGGTGGCTCTGCCGTCCGGGACGCATTCCCATACGTCGCCGGAATGCCTGCATAGCCTGCACGTCATGCATTTGTGGTAGGTTTCGTCGGTCATCGCTGGCGGTTATGGCGGTTCCGTATTTACGCTTGAGGTACCGCCCCGGAGCGCACTGTTTATCTCATGGTCGGCCATACTCCGCGGGGTGATAGGTTGATATCGGACACAATCGAGGAGGACCTCCGCAGCCTTGAAGAGATGACCGCGGAGCTCAGCAAGAAGGCCAACAGACTCCGCGATTCCCGCGACAGATACCATCAGCAGGCCGCTGTGCTCGCCGAGAAACGCAACAGGCTCCAGCAAAAAGCCAGAGAGCTTTCTTCGGAGGCTCAGATATACCGCTCAAAGAGGGACGAATGCAACCTCGCCGCCAGGGAAGCAAAGCAGAAGCGCCAGGAATTCAACGATCTGGCCGCAGAAATCAAATCCCGCGGGGGAATGGGCGATGCCGGAGATGCCAGATCCAAGGCGCAGGAGCACCATCAGACCGTCGTGAAGATGTCCGCGGAAGGGCAGGCCAACCACGAGAAGATGTGCCAGCTCATGGACGAAGCCTCGAAACTCCGCGATGAGGCCCAGGTGTGCCACGAGCAATTCCTTGACTGCAAAGCGGCCGCCGATTCCGAGCACCAGAAATTCGTCGAGATTCTGAAGAGAATCGATGAGCTGAAGAATAACCTCCCCGACTGAGAGGCATAACCGCGGATATCGCGCGGGCTCCGCATAGCAACGCTGCCCTGTGCTATCCTGGGCCCGCATATCCAAATTGATTCCATGTTTCCGGATTGTATCCGCTTCGTCAAGTGGGGCTGCGATCCTTCAGCATGCTCATTATGGCGCTGCAGGAGACTCCGGTCTCCATGGCTATCTGAACGCAGGAAGCTCCTTTCCGATCCAGATCATATATCTTTTTTCTCGTGCTTCCGTCGATTTTCAGCGCCTGCTTCGCTGGCTGCCTGAGATCCTTGCTTTCGGAATCCCAGCTCCTGCTTCCGCACTCGGGGCATTTGCCCGGGCGGTTGGCGTTGAAAGACGTCCATTCAAATCCGCATTGCATGCATACATTCCTCTTTGGAGGAACGTTCCAGCATTTGGACCCGCAGAACGGGCAGCGCAGAGGGCTGCCTTTCTGGGAATTCCATCTGTGGCCGCAGCGAAGGCATTCTATGGGAAGACTCGGGCTGTTCCATTTGACCGAGCGACATTCTGGGCAGCGTTTCGGAAGTTCGTCCCCGCGGGGAAACCAATCGTAATTGCACCTGCAGCAGTGCATTGGGGTCCCATGTGCGCGTCCAGCCATCTATACCACCTCCTTTACTTTTCCTTCCTCTTCACATTAAATCGGTTCTCCTAGAAGAGGCTCCAGCCGCTTCTTATGTCCGGCATCCTGCGAGTTCCCAGACGGACGGTGTCACCGCATAGCGGCGCCGTCTTGACTCCGGCATGCACAGATGTATTACGCCAAGGTAGAATATATTATATACGTATGGATATCAATACTAATCGCCATCCGAAACGGAAACCCATCCAACATGCCATATACACACGCGCATACTTGGGATGGCGCAATATCGCTAAGAAACCTTTAAGAATAGTCGCATTTCCGTTCAATGGACGCATGGCATCCTGAATATCTCCATCCGTCCAACGGGAGAAGCTGCTGTGGGCATCCATGAAGCGTCTGTCGAACATCCTGTCATGGTCTATCCACGAATCGTAACCGCGCCAATCGCCCGAGACCGCCGCCTCTGCGGCTCTGCTCCCTGAGATCAGAGCCGCACCTATCCCCCCGTAGCAAAGGGGATTCGGAAGCCCCGCCGCATCTCCCGCCAGAATGCATCCTTCCTGGGCCGCATGAGGCAGGCGCCCTATGGGTATGCAGCGGGCGCCGTGATTGGAGTCTTCCGGGATTTCGCCGGAACCTTTTCTGAACCCCACGGATTTCCTTCCCGCGGACGAGGGGAAATCCCAGCTGTAGAAGCCGTCGTCGCCGGCTTTGACGCTGAATCTCAGCGTGCCGTCGGAATCGCCGGGCACGACGGCATTGATCACCGGCACCAATTGTTCGGGACGGGTGCCGAATATGCATTTCCTGACGGTCGAATGCGCTCCGTCGGCTCCGATGAGTATGTCGCAGACCACCGTCCCGGCGCTGGTCTCGGCTATGAATCCGCCTTCCGGGAGCCTGGATACCGAGCGCAGAGATGCCCGGATGCGCTTTGCGCCGGATCTTTCCAGAATCTCTTCCAGCATCTTAGGACGGTCTACAATCGAACCTCTGACGCTGATGCGCGTTTTCCCCAGGCTTCCGCATGATATCTCGATCGCTTCCACCCGGCGGACGGCATGGGATGTTTCTATGCCGGCACGTCTCAGGGATTTGTCACTGACAGCCTCCCCGCATATGGAATGGTATCTGCTGTGGGCCTTCTCCGAGAGCCTCTCGATGACAGCCACATCCTTCTCTCCGAGACGCGAAAGATGATAGGCCGCCGACGCGCCCGCAGGGCCAGACCCTACGATAAGAACTCTGCATCTTATCCCGTCCATGCTCACGCCTCTGCCAGCAAAACAAACCGAAAAATGGCGAACAGGAGGGGATTCGAACCCCCGGCCTGCAGCTTAGGAGGCTGCTGCCATATCCAGACTAGGCCACCTGTCCGCTGAAACACGTGAAGTTGCCGCTATTTATAAATTTTTCTCTGAGCCACAATTCTTGGCCGCCTCTCCGATTTCTCCGACATGGGCCTGGCATAGCGGTCCCGTTTCTTGTTTCCGGCAGAGATTACAGCAGTTTCATTATTAACGGATAGTATTAAATCGGAGCCGATTCTTGTTTCTCCGATGAGAACCGGACGCAAAAAAAGGATAATGGTCGCCTGCGTGACGTTCGAGACCGACAAAATAGTGTCCCCGGCGAGATTCTACGAAGCCAATAAGATACACCTGATCCATTATTCGAAGGATCCTCTCGACAAGGACAATATCTACAACATGTTTTATGACCGCGTCATCGAGCTCATCGGCGAGATTCCCCGCGACATCGAGATCGTGGAGCACAACGCTGTCGTCTACAACTTCGGCGAGATGCTGAAGACGGTGCTTAACATCCTCCAGACTGAGAATCGCGACGAGGAAGGGTGCGAAATCTACGTCAATGTCTCCGCCGGAACATCCGAGTACACCGCGGCATCGACGATCGCCTCCATGATGGTCAAGGGCACGGTCCCGTTCACGGTCAACAGCCAGGAATTCACGGTCAGCAATGAGATGATGAAAGAAGTGTACTTCTCCGGCGGGAAACCGGTTGGCATGACAAAAACCGCGGGAGAGCCCAGAACGCTCCCCAACTACAGCATCGATATGCCTGAAGAGCACCTTGTCCGCGGGCTCCGCATCATGGACAGGCTTATCAGCGAGAGGAAAACCGTGTCCGCGCCGGTGATGATCGAGGCGCTCAAAGAGGAGAAAGTCTGGTACAGGGACGTGAAACCCTCGGCGAACATGAAAACCACCAAGCGCCAGACAGAAGCTGTGTATTATCAGAGGGATTTCATATCGAAATGGCTGAAATACGGGTGGATAGAGAAGAACACGCTCAACGGGAAATACTCGCTCACCGAACGCGGGAAGACCGTGATAGACACGTTCTACACCATCGATGACAAACATAACTAAAATAACAAATATAACAAAATACAGTTATTATATCCAGCAGAGGATGTAATCCCTGCTCTCATGAGCAGGATGATTGGAATGGTGCAATATCAGACCGTACTCATGCCTCTGCCGAAGCAGCGCCTTTCGGACAAGGGATGGTACAGAGACTCTCGCAAGGGAAACGCGAACAACAACAGGCTCAACAGCGAGATAAATTCCATACTTGTGTTTTATAAGTGACACAGGCATTCGACATACCATGGGACAGCAGGCAGAAGCGTTCGTACTCACGGATGACCCCTCAGAACCGGAAGGACCCGCCGTCGCATCGATATCGGGGAGAAAACTGCGCAGATGCGTTGGCTGCGTCCGCTGTCTGACCGAGACGCCGGGGAAATGCGCTATAAAAGACGGTTTCCCCGAAATCTCGGAAAGAATGATGGAATTCGAAGTCCTTGAGATCCATTCGGCCGCGTATGAGAACGGATTCGCCCCCATGATGACAAAAGCCGTGGAGAGGCTCAGCAACGAGCTTCAGGCATTCACGGACATGGGCGGGGCAGTGCCTCTGAGCAAGGACAGCGTCAGAATCAGAAAAATCAGGGTGATTATGAGGGGAATACCGGAAAACAGAGAGGAATTCGAGCTCGAAACCCTCAAGAATCTCGGGATAGGCCCGATAGAAGAGGTATATTTCGAATATAGGTAAGAAAGCCGGAGGGAATCTGGTTCCCCCGGCTGTTATTGGCGGGCCGGAGGCTCACTCTTTCTTTTCTTCGGCAGCTTTCTTGGGGATGTCCCAGACCTGCAGGAACTCGATTCTGTCGATGCCGAAGACGGACCTCAGGTCGGCGACTACCTTATATTTGGCGATGGCCCAGTTGTTGTCGTATTTGCAGAGATCGGGCTCCTTGACGAGGACTTTGTCTTCCGCTACCTCGAACTCGAATCCGTCGGCCATAGAGAAATCGGCCTCAACGACTGCCTTCGCTTTCTCGACAGGGTCGGTGATCTCCTCGGTGACGGTGAACTTGTACATCAGGTCGTGGCCGGCGAGGGGGTTGTTGAAATCGACTTTGACACGCCCGGCACCGACGGAAGCGATGGTGCCTTTTTTGTTCCCAATGTTGACGGTCATCCCGGGCTGGGGGTACTGATCCTCCTTGAGGAAGTTCTTGAGGGGGTAGTACTCAACATTCTTGGGGTTCCTCGCACCGGCCGCCCTCTCGCAGGGGATGGTGACTTCGTACTCTTTGCCGATCTCGGCAGCGGAAAGGGCGTCTTCAAGATCCTTGAAGAGCCTGTCGGTCCCGGTGATATGGGCGACGGGTTCGTAAGGGTACTTCTCGTTGTAGATCCCTGCCTCTTTGGCAGCCTCTGCGATGTTGGTGTCGTAGAGCCTGTCTTCATCTGCGAGATACGATCTGAAATTGAAACGGATGAGCCTCTTTGCTTCGTCTGCCATATAAATACACCTTGATTCGAATGAATTGGATGAGTCAGCGATACCATCACTTCTCTTAAATATATCGGAAACCGGACAGATTGCATTCAGGGGCCCAGACGATAAGAAAAGCATATATGCGGAATCGATATACGACGGCTTGACGCCACTTTTGCATAGCCCGGTAGTGCGGCTGACTTGTAATCAGCAGGTCGGGGATTCGAATTCCTCAAGTGGCTCCATTCTTTCTATATATAATATCGCTAAATTATTATATACTATAAGAGAAAAGTCAAGCTTCTGAGGAATGGCTGCCGAAGCATTTTTACATTTTTTTTACAGAAACAAATCAGACCGTGGCGAACAAACCGATGCGAACCCTCGGGTTTCGGACGATGGCCATGCATCCAACTGTGGGGATCTGACGGCCCGAGACGCCCCGACGACCGGCAGATGAGGACGGAATTCAGGCGCGACGCTGGGCGCAGCCTCACCGAAGCCCATCGGCAGGAAGATAGAGGAACGCATCAATGCGGCGTCCCTGGCAGGAGGCCGGCCTGTCCGAGAGACAATGGAACGGGCCCCTGCGGCCTTGGGGCGTGGGCCTCGGCATGGCAGCCGCCAGGATTGTCTGAAACGACGGCCGATCTGGGCCCGAGCCGAATCACAGGCGGATGGGCCCCACAGAAATGGCCGCAAAGCATCCACGGCAATGGCCGAGACTGATGCCGATGGAGGGCAAGGCCCGACCGTCATTCTTTTTCGCCCTTCGAGGAGAGGCTGCGGTCAAGGACGATCTCCATGTCGTAGAGGGTCCAGCATTTGCCCTCTTCAATCGACGCTACCTTGTTGTAGTCGCCGGGGCGGGGGCGGGGGCGCGACAGGGATGCCATCACCGACTGGGCCTCCGTCGTGGTGTAGCGTTTGGGGCGGCCCCCGCTGCATTCTAGGAACCCCTCTGCCGACAGCCGGGAGAGCCTTCTGGACAGGGTCTTGTAATTTATGCCGGTCTCTTCTGCCAAGGAGGAAGAATCGCTGATTCCGAGGGAAACCTTGCGAAGGATGAGGATGTCGTCGTAGTCGAGGGACCCATAGTCTATCTTCGGGGGCCCCACCTCCGCCACGGAGCCGTCGCCTGATGTGACCACCACCCTGCCTTCCGCGGCCTTGGCAGTCAGAGCCACGGAGGCGGCCAGATAAGGCGGGGCGAAGGTTATGTCTACCTCGGAACCGGGACCCGAAAGGTTCTGCGCCAAGAATCCCGAAAGCCTGGGATAATCCTGCTCCTGGATCCCGACGATGTTGGCGTGATAGAGGGGAAACGATCCGAAATATCCCTTGAGATGGTCGCACTTCTCCTTCGACCCGCAAACCACGAATAGGACGTCGCTGCCGGTGTATCTTTTGGCGATGCTGAGCTCGAGCTCGGAGAGCGAGGGGCCAGGAGGCAAGAATACGACAACGTCCAGAGACATTACGATGATGCCAGAGCAGCCTCCAAATTTAATCTTTGGGAATATGGAATCGACTCAAAGGCATAAACACGACGATCTTTCTGTATTGGGGCCTATGGGACGAAGACGATGGTGATTGCCCCGGGGACGATCTCCCGGGGCATAAAGGAAGGGCCGGAGCCCCGTTTCAATGGACTGCCGCCAGGGCCCCGCCCTCGTACGAGAACGAGAGGCCCCTGAGGGAGTCGGCGTCGTGCCCCAGATCGCTGCCGCCGTCGCGGAACACGATGCCCCTGAACGCATCCTCGCCCACGGAGGCCAGGTCGCTGCCGAAGGCTATGCCCAGCATGGGGTCGCCGGTGGCGAACGCGAGCTTGCCTATGGTGGTCGCGTTGCATGTGTCGACGTCCGCGAGGCCGCTGCACGCATAGAAGGCGTAGGCCCCTATCGATGAGATCTTGGCTCCCTCCGCCGAGAACCCGCCCAGGGAGTAGCAGAAGGAGAAGGCGTAGGCCCCGACGGTCCGGAGGGAATCGCCGAGCCCCACCGAGGACAGGGAGCGGCACATGGCGAAGGCCTTCATCCCGATGCTCTTGGCGCCCTCCATCGAGACGTCCCTGAGCTTCGAGCATCCATAGAAGGCCTTGGCCCCGACTGTATCCACGCTCCCGAGGTCCGCATGCAGGAGGGTGACGCACCCGGAGAACGCCCCGCCCCCTATGGCGACGACGTCGTAGGCCTGCCCGCCGTATGGGACGGAATCCGGGACGGCCACGGATCTGATGCCGTCGGCGTGGCCGACGACCGCGGCGCAAGCGGGAGCGGAGGAGATAACCTCGTACTCCAGGTCGCCCGAGGAGAACCTCATGCCGGCCCCGGGATTGGACACGCGCACGAACTTCCCGCCGGACTCCTGGTAGAAGTAGCCGCGGAGGGTCTTCGCGTCCGCGCTCAGCGTCTCCCCGTCGGAATCCGCGAACGGCAGCGAGAAGACGCTCGCGTTGATCTCGGACAGCGACGAGGGCATGCATATCCTGGCCAGCGAGCCACAACCGGCGAAGGCGTCCTTTCCGATGGTCTTCAGGGTCCTGCCGGAGTCCTCGAGGTTTATGCTCGCGAGCTTGGCGCAGGAATAGAAGGCATAGGAGTGTATCGCCTTCACGTCCCCGCCGACGTCGACGGTCGTCAGCCTGGCGCACTGGGCGAAGGCCCTGGACCCTATGGTGGAGACACCTCCCAGATCCGCGGATACCAGGGTCTTGCACCCGTAGAACGCCTTGATCCCTATGCCCGTGACCTCGAACGAGAGCCCGCAGTAATCGACGCGGGCCGGGACCTCCAGGGAGACGGGACTCCCCTCGTACCCCGCCACGAAAGCCGTGCTGGGCCTTATGGAATCGATCTCGAAGACCAGTCCGCCTGAGGAAAACCTGTCCCCGACCTTGGCGGCGCCGTCGATAGGGGCCACTGCATCGGCGGCAATCATATAGGCCACGCGAGTCCCGACGTACGAGTCCGAGTACGACAGGCTGCGGATGGCGGCGGCGTTGGCGACACCGGCGTAGGAACCGTAGTTCCAGAGGCCACCGACAATCAGGCAGCACGAGCCGGAGTAGGACAAGACATAATCTCCGGGCTGGGAGAAAGAGTCATAAGTTCCACTGCTTGACTTGGGGAAATCCCAAAATAAAGAGTCCGAAAAAGTCGCTGAGATATAGCCGTCTTTAGGGAATGAAGTTCCAGACACGGCCTTCTGGCTCCCCAGTTTGGAACCGCCCAATGTGTTGTCCGCATGCAAGACCAAAGAGCCGTTGCTGCCGCTGAGGTATGTGCCCCCGACGAACTCTAACAGCGATCCCCAGGAGTTCTCGATGAACAGCTTGGAATAAGAGGACGTGGCGTCCGCGTAGGGGCCGGCCCTGTCGGCGAGCCCGGTCTTGGACACCGAGTGATTGCTAACTGGGCCGCTGCCGAGCATCTTCTGCGAGTTCTTGGTCCCCATCACCGTGTACGACATCATCTTGTAAAGGGTCCACTGCCAGAAGTTCCACTGCTGGTAGTCCGAGTTGGCGGCCGGGACAAGGTTTACGTCGGCGTACAACTTGTACTGGTCGCAGGTCGCGCCGGCCCAGGGGGTCACTCCGCTGGCGGACAGAAGCTTCCCGTCCGATACTGACGCCTCGTAGACGCCTATCCCCAGGTAAGGGAAAACCGTGGAGGAGCCGCCGGAGGTCGCGGTGTGCGCGTATGCGACCATCCCGCTCACGGTGGATGTGCCGGCCGTGTAGCTCGGCGAGCTTGACATGTACAGGGTCGTCGAACTTGATTTCCAGTAGACGGTGGGGACGACCAGCACGATGTTGTACGAGCCGGCGAACGCGGTCCCCTTCAGAGTCTTGGACAGATCATACGGGTCCAGGACAAATGCGATCGTCCCGGCCCCGTCGTTCAGCTTCGTCTCGCCGCTGTCGCTGGGCGAGCGGCCGTCCAGGTTCACCGCCGCGTAGAACGAGTTGAAGGGCCCCATGCCCGTCTCCTTATCGAACGCCCAGAAATCGGAGATGCTGGAGGCGCCCCCGCTAGTTCTCGCGCCGGATATCTGCCTCAGAGCGGAGCCGCCCTCGGACGCCCTGACGCTCTTTATCTCGGCGTTGTTTTCGTCGGTGCTTATGGCGTACATGTAATCTTTGGGAGCCGGAACCGGCGCCGGATCCTTCGTGGCGGCGGCATCAGCCCCGTCGCCCACGTCCGCCAGCGGCGACATGAGCATGAGGACCACCGCGACAACCGCGAATGCCATCGTTTTCGTTCTCATTTTTTCACCTGCAATTGCTGCTTCTGTTTGCATCACGCCTAAGTTCGGCCGGGCACGCCGTGTCCCATTCCTCAGGGCAGCCGGTTCTCATGTCCCCGCCGAGAATAGGAATCGGAGCGTAGCGGGAGAATCCATTGCTGTCTGCCTGGACGGCGGCCTATGGGCTTCCGAGCATGCGCTCGAATCTCGTGCGCAGGATTTAACTGTGCTGGGAATGCTCCGGGTATATGGCAAATCAGAGGCCGTACCGTTTGTGAAGACCCGCACGAGTTCGTGGGTATAGTCCCGCGCCGGATCGCCCCGCGGCACAGCGTTCGCCCTTGCCGCGCGCCATAAGCATCTGGATGCGCGTCCGCCGGCAGTACGCGGGGGCGATTGGGATTAGAGGCCGGAAGACTGCCTGTGAGCTTGTTTCGATTCGTTATTGGCCTGGATCAGATCCGCTGAGTCCGGGGCCGGGGGCCGGGCGTCGTGAAGCGCTGCCGGTCTCATGGGAAGCAAAATATGACGGCAATGCGGCCCGGCGCTTTCGGGATTCGGCGGACGAGTCGAATCGCTTGCGGAACCGTGGCCGAAGGGCCGCGGAAGCTGCAGGGATGGGGCGGGAAGGCGCCCATCCTGCCGGTGTTTGCCGGAAGGGCTGATAGGGCGCGCGCCGTCTCCTTCGGGGGAGTTGCGGGGCCCGGCCCGCCCGGACGCAGCCCTCATCTGCCCTTTCCCAGGGCCTCGGGGAGCCTGACCAGCTCGGATGGACTTATCGAAGGCAAATCCTTGCATTCGTCGTCTTCAAGCCACTCCTGGATGTCGATGCCGGTGACCACAGACACGACGCCGGCATCGGTGCCCGCGAGGACCATCGCCCTTGCGCTTGTCCTGCGGAGGACGTCCCCGCTAAGGTCGATGGCGACGCTCTCGCCCAGGTCCCTCAGCGCCTCCCGGCAGATGCCGAGGATGCTGTCGTCCGTCTCCCCGGGGCTCTGGCCGGATTTCATCCCTTCGCCCAGGATCAGGCGGCCCGGATCCTTCCAATGCGGGTCGGCCTTTTGGAGGCCGTCGCATATGAGCTTGCGATGCACGTTCCATTCGGCCAGGGCATCGGTGGCCCCACTGGTCATCGGCACGGTTCTGTCGAACCAGCAGCGATAATTGTAAGGAATGGTGATCGTAGTGGTGTCTTCATCCAATTTGCCCAGCGAGGCTATTTCTTCGAGGCCCATCGCCATCTGCAGCTGGAACGTGACCAGGAGCCGCTGGAGGGGCGTCATGCCTGATTCGAGGAGCCTCCTCACCTGGACCTCGGACAGCCACTGGGGGGAGCAGTGCAGGAAAAGCGCGCACATAGTTTCATAGCCGGCGTAATTGCCCAGGTGCCCTAGGCAGTAGATGAATGTCTGAAGCTGCTCCCAAGACCTCACATAGGCCTCCCTGTAGCGGCAGGCATCGCGCCCCAGATATTTCCTGACGAATCCCTTCATGTCGTCCGCGCTGATCTCGCGAGGGTCTTTGCCCATCCCGAAGAGCCCCATCGCCTCCACGACGTCCCTGATGTGCTCCCTGTATAGCTCGCTCACGCCGTGCTCGTCTGCTATCGAATCGATGAGCATGCACTCAATCTCGGACGCGTCCCAGCCCGCTGCCGCCGGGGACGGCCCACCGAAGCCGGTGGAAGTGACATTCCGCTCTCCGCTGGAAGGACCGGCCGCTGCACTAGCCCCTGTCATGATGCCGCCTCCGGGCGTGGCTCGGCGTCGCTGCGGGGCATGCGGTGCCCCTCTCTCATGAGCGCACCGACGCGCCCGTCGTCCATCTCTGACACACATGTAGACATGACTGTGAATGCCATGGCGGGGTGAGCGGAGTTTCTAGGATTTAAGCGGAAGGCAAGGATCGTCTTGCGCATGCCAAACGGCAGCCGCATTTCCGGCCGGATCGTCGTCAAACGCCGCCATTCGTACGCGGCAGCTCCAGATATGTGGCCGGCCCGGAAAGTTGTGGGGGCTTGGCTAAGCGGCGAAGCGCCATCGGAAAGCGGTCCGAGGATGGGGGCCTTCCTGATGCGGAATGCATGCCCGCTTTCGGCGCTCGTCTGACGCATCGCAGCGGGCCTTCCCTCCGGCTTCCCCGCCCCATCCGCCGGGGCTGTAATGGGCCATCCGCCACCTCCCCTAGGCGACGTCGCCCTGGTGGGAGTCGACGTACCCTTCGATTATGCGCAGGAGGACGGAGTACTTCGGCTCCTCGTACGCCAGGGTCAGGGCGCTGAGGTCGCTGCTGAGCGACTTCGGCATCCTCACGGTCACGGCCGCGTCGCTGGGCCCGCGGCGTGACACGTAATGGTTCCTGTGGAACTCGAATGTCATAGCTATAAGCATAGGGGCTCCTGAGATAAGGCTGTCCGTGCGGAAATGCACATGGGTACGGATACGCACATTGACAACGCATGCCTCGGCGGATCGAAGAACGCGGCCGCCGGCAGGAATAGCAATGGTAGAGGCCGCCCCGGAAAGGCGGATGGAAGCGCTCCGCATCGGTATCGGCGCTGCCGCACGCTCGTTATTCCTATCGTCCTTGCGCAGGAGGGCGGATGAGGGGGCGAATGTGGGTTCTCCGGCCGAGCCAGGCGATCGGGGCCACACACAACCCACACCACTCTCCCGCGCGCCATATATAGATATTTTGCAGAGGGGTTTTCGGGGGGTTTTCCCGGGGGCGGATGTGGTCGCCGGGGGCCCTGACGCGCGGCGATTTCGGACGGATCCACCATGGCCCCGGACCAGTCGCCGTCTGGCCGCCCCGCAGGACGCGTGCCGCCTGTGCGCCGGATATCGCCGTCGTCGGCGCCAAACAAAACACATGCTGGCTATAGGGGTAATTAGAAATACTTGTAAAACGGGCCAAACACCTCTCCGGGGCCCCCAGAACCCCGCTTGGATCTGGTCGCCGCGATGGCCTGAGAACCTTGCGCAGGCGGCGCCGGATCAAACACTGCTAGCTATGCGGGAATGCTTAAATACTTGTAAAACGGGCCAAACACCTCTCCGGGACCCCCAGAATCCCGGGCCCCGCGGCGGCCTCGCAGCACCGCCTCTGCTTAACTTCGATACCGGGGATCCGGAGGCCCGAGGAAAGTGTTGGGCCCGTATTACGGATATTTCAGCCTTTCCCGTGGCCAGCGTGTGTTCGGCGGGGCGCATTCGGCTCCGCCCGCGCCGGCACGGACAGCCGGATGGCCGTGGGCATCCCACCATTGCGCGCGGAATGCCTCCCGGCCCTGCCGGCCCCGGCCGTCGCGGATCCTGGCGAGGCAGCCGCCGGAGAGCCCACGGCGGCCACGCCCGCCCCCGGAAGTCCCTCCTGCAAGATATCTATATATGGCGCGCGGGAGGGGAG
>JAEEGL011121911.1_pt1 | contig 44189 bp, 36 predicted proteins | sample 9134231 | NCBI WGS metagenome assembly JAEEGL01 (sample SAMN16246548, study PRJNA631951) | gut metagenome | biome: gut microbiome; feature: rumen; material: fiber-attached | host: Bos | place: Iran: Karaj | collected 2018-10 | reverse complement strand
TAGGGCGAGCCGCACTCGGGGCACTTCTCGGGCACGGGCTCGTTCCAGAGGGCAAACTCGCACTGGGGGTAGCGGCTGCAGGAATAGAAGATCTTGCCCTTCTTGGTGCTCTTCTCCACTATTTCGCCCTCGCCGCACTGGGGGCAGGCAACGCCCGTGGAAAAGGGGGCCGCGTAGCGGCACTTGGGATAGGCGCTGCAGGCAATGAAGCGGCTGCCCGTGCGGGAGCGCTTGACCACGAGGGGACTCCGGCATTCCGGACAGGTGCCGACGACCTCCATCTGGCGCTCTTCCTTAGGCGCGATGGCGAGCTCGCCTGCGTCGTTGCGCATGAGGTTGCTCGTAAAACGGCAGGCTGGGTAGCCCGTGCAGGCGAGGAAGGCCCCGGCCTTGCCGAACTTGATTACGAGGCTCTTGCCGCAGTCGGGGCAGACAAGGGAGGTGGCAATGCCCCCCTTGAGGTTGGCCATGTTCTTCGAGGCCGCGTCCAGGGCCGGACTGAAGTCGTGCATGAAGTCGCCCAGAAGCTCGCTCCAGGACTCCTGCCCCTCGGCGACCTTGTCGAGGCCACTCTCCATGTCCGCCGTGAAGTTGACGTCCATGAGCTTGCCGAAGTTTGCCACGAGCTGGGCGCAGACGGCTCGGCCGAGGTCCGTGGGCACGAAGTGCTTCTCCTTCAGATCCACGTAGCTCCTGTCCTCGAGGGTGGAGATGATGCTCGCGTAGGTGGAGGGGCGACCGATGCCGAGCTCTTCGAGGGTGCGCACGAGGCTCGCTTCGGAGAAGCGGGCCGGCGGTTGGGTGAACTTCTGCTCCTTTTCGATCTTCTCGAGGCGCAGGCTCTCGCCTTCCTTGAGCTCCGGCAGATCCGCATCGCGCTCCCCCGAGGGGAATGCCTTCTGCCAGCCGGCAAAAAGCTCGCGCTGGCCCCTGGCCTGCCATTCGGTGCCGCGGCAAGCCACGGCCACGCGGGTGTCCATGAAGATGGCGGCAGCCATCTGGGAGGCGACGAAGCGCGCCCAGATGAGCTTGTAGAGACTGTACTGCTCGGCGCTCAGGCTCGCCTTGACGGATTCGGGAGTGATGGCGACGTCGACGGGCCGTATGGCTTCGTGGGCATCCTGGGCGTTGGCGCGGATCTTGTAGCTGCGGCGCTTGCCGGGAAGGTAGTCCTGCCCGTAGCGGGAGGCGATGAACTCTTCGGCGGCCTTGGCGGCCTCCTCGGCGATGCGGGTGGAGTCCGTGCGCATGTAGGTGATGAGGGCCTGGACGCTTCCGCCCTGGAGCTCCACGCCTTCGTAGAGGCGCTGAGCTATGCCCATGGTGCGCTTGGCCGAATAGCCGAGACGCTGGTTGGCCACCTGCTGCAGGGTCGAGGTGATAAAGGGCGGCTGCGGCGCCTTCTCGCGGCGCTTCTGCTCCACCCGGGCCACGGTGAAGGGGGCGCCTTCGAGGAAGGCCTCGAGGGCCTCGGCGTCGGCCTGGCAGGCTATGGCCGCCTTGGCGCCGTCGATCTTGGCCAGATCCGCCCTGAAGGGGGCGCCTTCCGATCCCTGCAGCAGGGCCCGGAACACCCAGTACTCCTCGGGCTTGAACTTTTCGCGCTCAAGCTCCCTGTCCACGATGAGCCGAAGCGCCACGGACTGCACGCGGCCGGCCGAGATGCCCCGCTTGACGGTCTTCCACAGCAGGGGGGAAATCTTGTAGCCCACGAGGCGGTCGAGAATGCGCCGCGCCTGCTGGGCATGGAAGAGGTCGGCGTCCAGCCCGCGCGGGTGCGCCAAGGCCTCCTTCACGGCGTGGGCCGTGATTTCGTTGAACTGAATGCGCTTGATCGCCTTGGCCTTGCCCTTCAAAAGCTCGGCCACGTGCCAGGCTATGGCCTCCCCTTCGCGGTCGGGGTCTGGCGCAAGGTAGGTGACGTCGGCCTTGGCGGCCTCGTTCTGCAGGGTGCCGACAACCTTCTCCTTGCCGGGGATGACGTGGTACTCCGGCTCGAAGCCGTTGGCCTCGTCCACGCCAAGGGTGCTGGAAGGCAGGTCGCGCACGTGGCCGACGCTGGCCTCCACAGCGTAGGCGGGGCCGAGGATCTTGCGTATGGTTTTTACCTTGGCAGGGGACTCGACGATGATCAGTTCTTTAGCCATGAGCGTCTCCGTTGGGGGGTACCATACGGAAAAAGCCTCCGAGGTCAAGCAGGCCGCAGGTTCGCGGAGGCCGGGCAGAAGGCGCTGCGGCAGGAAGGTGGCCGGCCTTGCGGGGGAAGGCCTGGGGCCATTCTGGACAAGGTCCTGATATGAATGGTAAAAGCCTGCAGCATCCCAACCAAGGACGGACACCATGCACACCTTCCAGCGTCCCCTGCCCTGCACCGTTCTCGCCCTGCTCCTCTGCCTTGCGCTGTGCGCCCTTCCCGGCTGCGCCTCCAAGGGCGGCGCGCAGGGCCCCATGCCGAACCTCACCCGCCTGTCCCCGCACCATCTCGGCGAGGGCAGCGCCGTCTTTGTTGAAGTCCGCGGCCTGAACGACGGCGCCAACGAGGATCTGGCCTCGCTCGTCACCGCCTCCCTCCAGAGCGAACGGGGCCTCGTGCCCGCCGACAGCCGCAATGAAGCCGATGCCGTCGTCGCCATCGACGTCAAGGACATCTACCTCTGCGACTCCACGGGCGCGCGCCTGAGCGGAAGCCAGACGCTCGGCAACACCCTGATGGGCACCGTTCTCGGCCTTGGCGTCGGCGGCCTTGCCGGCGGCCGCACGGGCGCTCTCATCGGCGCCGGCGCCGGCGCCATGCTCGGACTCGGGGCTTCGGCCTTCGACGCCAAGAGCGACAACACCTGGGCCATGGTGGCCGACGTTGCCATCGTCGGGCGGGGCGAGGAGCCTGCGCCCGAAGAGCACGCCGTCACCGCCCAGGGACACGGCATGAACAGGGAGGAGAGCCTTGCCGCCCTCAAGGAGCAGCTCGCCCAGGACATTGTCGGCTGCGTGCGCAGATAGCCTGCGCGCCCGCCGCCTTTTCCGGCAGGCCGAGGCTTCACCTGCCTGGCGGCTGCACGGACTGCGGACCCGCCCTGCCCTCCCTTGCGCCCTGCGCCGCCATCTGCCCAAGGCCAGCCCCCGGAGCCTGGCCGCAATACCGAAGGAGGCCGAATGCCCGCACGACACTTCACCCTGACAGCTCTTGCCCTGCTGCTGGCCCTGCTGCTGGCGCTCGGTTCGGCGTCCTGTTCGCAGCGTCCAGGCAGAGGAGGCGGATCCGGCGGCGCCGTTGCCGCAACGCCGCATAAAGACGGCCTATACCGTCCCTCGGAGCGTGCCGAGCTCTTCCGCTCCGCGCTCGTGGAGCCGGCCGAGCGCGGCAAAGGCAGAGCCTACTTTTCCATCCGCGACAGCCAAGGCCTGAACAGAGGCCTCCACGACTACGTCGGACAGCGTCTGGCACTCAAGGGCTTCTCCGTCACGGACAAGCCGAGCGAGGCTGACCGCATCGTCGAAATCGCCATCGTTGCCAGAGGCCGGGCCTCGCAGGCCTCTCTGGAAGCCTGCGTCAGGCAGGGCTATGCCGGCTCCGCCGCCCTAGAGGCCGGCGACCGGGGCGCCATCGTGGCGGACGTGCTCCTTGTGCGCCGCAGAGCCCACGTGGAAGGGGCCAAGGCCCACCTCAAGAACATTTCTGCACGCAACGCCGTCTCCAGCACCAAGCTGCGCATTGCCGCCCTCGGCTCGGAGAAGGCGCTCAAGGGTCGCGATCTCGAGTTCGCCCTTGCTGAGGACATCGCCGGCCTCGCCAGTTCGAGCGAGGACATGCAGCGCCACAAGACCCGCTCCAGCACGGAAGTCAGGCAGGACGCTCCTGCCAAAAGCCCAAAGGAGAAGGAGTCCTCGGCCGGCAGGCACAAGAACAGGCACAAGGTGAAGGTCAAGGTCAACCGCAAGCACAGGAAGCGCCGCTAGCCCTGCCTTCTTCTCCGTCCGGAGCTCTCCCGCTTCGGACCGGCCTTCGGGCCCCTGCTTCCGGCCGGCCTTTTCCTGCGCGCCTACACCATGACGCAGCGACTGCCCGTCATGGCCTCGCGCACCCTCGCCACCGCCTCCCGGATGTCGTGGGCAGCCACGAATTCGGAGACCAGGGCGCAGCAGCGCCCGCCGTGCTCGACGACCTCGCGCACGTTTCGGGCCTTGATGCCGCCGATGCAGACAAAGGGTATCTTGATGTTGGCGGCAACCCAGTCCAGGTAGCCGAGACCCACGGGATCGCAGACGTCCTCCTTGGTCCTGGTGGCGAAGATGGGGCCCACGCCGATGTAGTCGGCGCCGCCCTGCTGGGCCGCAAGGGCCTGCTCCGGCGCATGAGTGGAGACGCCGACGACGAGCTCCCTTCCCGCAAGGGCGCGCACGTCGGCGAGCGGGATGTCCTCCTGGCCCACGTGCACGCCGTCGGCATGGGCGAGCAGGGCCAGATCCACGTGGTCGTCCACGATGAAGCAGGCTCCGTATTTAGCCGTCGTCCGGCGCAGGATGCGGCACTCCTCGAGCATGCCGCCCTCTTTCATGTGCTTTTCGCGGTACTGCAGAATGCGGATGCCGGCGCCGAGCAGCGCCTCGGCAACCTCCTCCACGCTGCGGCCTCCCGACAGCTTGGAGTCCGTCAGGGCGTAAAGTTCCGTTTCGCTGGGCAAAACCACGGGCATGGCGCACCTCCGTCTTCAAGTTTTCCTTTAATGCATGTACACTGCCTCGCGCGTCCCGCTTCTGCCGGACCGGGACCGGACGCCGAATGCCATGCTACCCGCCTTCCGGCCAAAAGACGAGAGGGCGGAGCGGCTCTCCCGCGCGCTATGGACTTCTTTCCAAAGCTGACCGTTGCGTGTAAAGCTTGGCGTCCGCCACTTCCACCTCTGCCAGGTACTGCCCCATGAAACGCCCCTTCCTCTTCCTCCCTGCCCTTGCCTTTGCGCTCAGCCTTGCCCTTGCCCTGGCGCGCCCCGTCTGCGCCGAGCCGGACAAACCTGCCTTGGATGCCGATCAGGTGTCCCAGAAAGAGGCGAAGGGCCAGGAGGAGCACCGGGCATCCCGCCTTTTTGAGCTTCTGCGCTCGACGGCGTACAGCGAGGCCCGGGCCTTCGTGCGGGCCGACGAGGATGCGGCCAGGGAGGCCGAGAGCAAGAAGCGCGCCGAGGAAGTGCAGCGCCAGAAGGAGGCTGAGGAGCAGGCCCAGAAGGAAGCGCTCAAAAGGGAGGCCGAGGCCAAGAAGAAGGAGGCCGAGGAGCTTTCCCGCGACGACGAGTGGAAAAACATCTGGGAGACCCAGCGCGCCTCGATCGAGACGACCATTGCGGATGCAAGCAGACTCACCCGCAACTTCCAGCACGATACCGACGTTGCCAAGCAGATCCACCCCGTCATCGAGGACATCCGCCGTCTCACCGTCATTGCCAACAACTTCAAGGAATGGGCTTCTCCCCTTGAGGGCTTGAGCCGCCAGCTCTCCATACGCTCGGATCTCGTCCGCAGCCTCGTGGCGCAGGCCTCCACCAGCGAAAAGAACGCCAGAAGCCTTCTGGAGCGCCTCAACAAGAGCGCCGAGACCATGCCTGCGCTTGCCACCAACAGCAAGGAAGTGCGCGAGTACATACGCAATTTCAACAAGGCCCGCTTCCTGCTCACGGCCGTCATCACGCGCTACGAAAGCGCCCTTGCGCCGGCACGCTCCTTCATCAAGCAGATCGACGGCACCCGCAAGGAGATCGAGGGGCGCCTGCCCGTCCTCTGGAAGAAGCTCTACATGTCGGGTCCCGTGCCGTGGCTTTCCGGCGACTACTGGGCCAAGATCCCGCGGATCTTAGGCTACCTGGGCCAGAGCTTCAGCCTCAGGCGCCCGGTCGAGCTGCCGAGTACCAACGCCCAATGGCAGACCTGCATCGTCCGCTTCATCGTCGCCATGGGCTTCCTCAGCATACTGGGCACCATGCTGGCGGCCAAGCTGCTCGGCAGCGCGCCTCTCAAGGAGCACATCCTGCGCTGGAGCATGCCCTGGAACGTTGTCGGGCTTTCGCTCCTCACCTGCTCGATCACCCCCACGGGCGAAACCTACCGGCTCCTGCTCGCCCTCGGCAACCTCAGCCTCATCATGGGCCAGATCTTCCTTGCCTGGGATCTGCGGCGCATGAAGTTCCCGGAGGTCACCAGCGAGCAGTCCCCCTTCTGGAACCTCGTACCGCTCACCATGTGCGCGTACATCTTCCTCTATCTGCCCCTGCCCCGGCTCTTCCTCCTCCTCGGCTGGCTCGTCTGCCTCACGGCCAACATCCTCGCCCGCCGGCGCTTCCGGCACGCCGTCAGCCTCGGCGGCATGCAGATTGAAAACGCCGTGCTCGACCTCGAGCCCATTGTCCTGTGGATCTGCCTGCTCGTCGTGCTCTGCGGCTTCCACGTCTTCAGCATGCTGCTCTACCTGATGTACACCTCCATTTCCATTGCGGTGCAGCTCTTCGCAGGCAGCATGTACTTCATCTCCGATCTCAACGACCGGCTGCCCAAGGAAGGGGCCAAGGCCGTGATGGCGAGCCTGCTCATCGCCCTCTCGGCGCCATGCGTCATCGTGCTTGCGGTCATCGCCGTCGGCCTGTGGCTCGGCACCCTGCCGGGCGGCCTCTACATACTGCAGGACTACATCTTCAAGAGCGTCAACATCGGCGATACCCGCCTCAACTTCATCCAGATGCTCCTGATCATCACGGTCTTCTTTCTGGCGCGCACGGCCTCCCGCATGGGCAACAGCTTCATCCAGGGCATGCCCGCCAGAGGCATGAAGGTCGACGCCTCCCTCATCACGCCCATGCAGACGGGCTTCACCTACCTCGTCTGGGCCCTCTTCGGCCTCTTCGTGCTCCACGCCATCGGCCTCAACATGAGCAGCCTCGCCGTGGTCGCCGGCGGCCTCTCCGTCGGCATCGGCTTCGGCATGCAGAACATCGTCAACAACTTCGTCTCCGGCCTCATCCTCATCTTCTCCCGCACCCTCCAGGTCGGCGACGTGGTCGAGGTTGCCGGCGTCGTCGGCCGCATCAGGCAGATCACCGTCCGCGCCACGGTGGTGCAGACCTACTCCGGCGCCACCATCTACGTGCCGAACTCCGAGTTCATTTCCGGCCGCCTCACCAACTGGACCAGCGACAGCCGCTCCAGGCGCGTCGATCTGTCCGTGGGCGTGGCCTACGGCGCCGACACCGAACGCGCCACGAAGCTTCTGCTCGACGCCGCCCAGGCCGATCCCGACATCCTGGCCTTCCCCAAGCCCATCGTGCTCTTCCGCGAGTTCGGCGACAGCACCCTCGACTTCAAGCTCCGCTACTGGATCAAGGACTTCGAGGACAACGACCGCGTCAACTCGAGGCTGCACTTCGCCATCAACGAAAGCTTCGCCAAAGACAACATCGAGATAGCCTTCCCGCAGATGGACCTGCACGTGAAGGATATGCCGGCCAGATCCGCGGCCGGCCATGCTTCTGCCAGGACGCCGGTCCAAAGCCAGAAGAGCCGGCCGAGGCCAAGGTCCCTTGCCGGCGCCCGCAGGGCGAAGCCAAGGCGTCCCCAGCCTGCGTAGGCTATCCCGCATTCCGCATCCAGCACCCTTCAACCTCAAGAGAGGCAGCGCCATGATCCGCAGATCCAGCGACAAGACCACAGCCCAGAAGAAGATGTTCGACGCCCCCGGCGAAGTGATCTTCAACCACATTCTCAACGCCGGCGAGTTCCACGACGCGGGGCGCATCTTCAGCCACGTCGTGCTCAAGCCCGGCTGCGGTCTCGGCAAGCACACCCACAAGGGCGACTTCGAGGTCTACTACGTCCTCAAGGGCGAAGCCGCGTACGACGACAACGGCACCATGACGACGCTGAAAGCCGGCGACGTGGCCGTCTGCCAGGACGGCGAGTCCCACAGCGTGCTCAACGAGGGATCTTCGGATTTCGAGTTCATCGCGCTCGTGCTCTACGTGAAGTAGCGGCCAGATCCGGCTTTCCAGCATGCCAGGAGCTCCCGCAGGGAGCTCCTCCTGTCTGTGCGGGCTGTTCCGATCCTACGGCGTGCGCTTGCGGCAGCCGAGCCCCAGGAAGTCGGTCTCGAAGCCCGGGTCGATGCGCTCGTCGCGCACGAAGGCGTGGCCGGGCCACTCGTTGAGCGTGCGGCTGACCCGCTCCATGTCGACGTAGGCGAGCAGTTCCGGCCGGGCGTTGGCAAACTCCCGCAGGAGCCTGCAGGAGGCCACCTCGCCCATGCGCAGGCCGTCCAGGAACTCGCAGTCCTGGATGCCGCAGGTCTCGGGAGCGCTTGCATCGAGCAGATCGATGCCTCTGGCCGCCAGCGCCTGCTTCAGGCCGAAGAGATGCCTGTAGGCCCCGGGATCCGCCTTGAGCCTCGAAGAGAGCGGAGAGGCCAGGGGGGAGAGGTAGACCAGGGGCAGCATGCCCCTGCCCTTGATGCGGTAGTAGACGTCGGCAAAGGCATCGATGTGCGCCTCGCCGGGTCCCGCCGGACAGGGCGCAAACTCGCCGAGCCGGGCATCCAGGCGCCGCAGGGCGCCGGCAAAGCCGGGCTCTGGCGGAAGCGCCGCCTTGAGCAGGGAGAAGGGGTACCAGGAGCCGTCGGGACCGAAGCCGTCGCCGAGGCACTGTGCTCTGGCGCCGAAGCGGTCCTTGCGCATGCCGAGCCACAGGGGGGAGAGGAACTGCCTGAGGGAGATGCGGCCCTGGAGCAGCCACTGCCAGGGCCTGCGCAGCGCCCCGTCCAGATAGCCTGCGCCCTCGGCGGGAAGATCCGCCCGGCGCAGGGGATGGGCATCCCAGGCCGGGGCAAACCACCAGAAGTCGATGCCGATGAGCACGACCTCGGGCCTGTGGACGGCAAGGGCCTGGTCCAGGGCTGCGGCCAGCTCAGGGAGCGAGGAAGCCGTGCCCGCCATGTTGACGACGGGCCGCGAGAAGAGGGGCTGGCGGAACTGCCCGGCACTTGCCGAGCCCAGCACGAGGACGGCAGGCTTGCGGGCCGCGTGGAGCCTGATTCCATAGGCCAGCCGCTGGCGGTCCTCAAGCCCCCATCCGGGGCCGTAGAGGGCAAAGCCCTCCTGCTGCGCCTCGACGGCGCGCTCCACGGCGAGATCGCCGCTCTGGTAGAGCCAGGCGAAGGAGAAGGGCATGCCCAGCGCCAGCGCCAAGCCCAGCAGCGCGAAGCACAGGACAAGGACGCGCTTCGTCCAGGCCCAGGGGGCCATTGTTCCTTCGGTAGGTATTGCCGGCATCGCCCATCCTCCTGACGCGAACCGAATCAGCCCTGGCTAGCGGGCTAGAAGATGAAGGGCCCGGGGGCGCCTGCCAGCACGAGGGAGGCAAAGAGCCCAAGGGCGCAGACGGCGGCCCAGAAGCCGTTCATGGACCAGGCGAGCCACGCCCGGCCGCCATCCCTGCGGCCGGCCACGAACTCGCGGCTTGCGGGCAGGAGCAGGGTCGCCAGCATAGCGGGAACGAGGGGGAAAAGCATGCTCCAGGAGCCAATAGCCAGGCCCGGCAGAGGGGCATTGCCCTCGGCCGCAAGGCCGGCCATGGCGCTGTAGAGGAAGATTGCCGCAGCGGGGGAGTCGGCCCTGAACATGGCAAAGCAGGCGTTGAGGAGCAGGAAGGTGGCGAGGCCGAAAAGCATCCTGCAGGGCGCAAGCCTTGCCAGCTCCTCCAGGGGCCTGCCGGAGACGGCCTTGCGGAAGAGGTAGTTGACGAGAAGGAAGACGCCGTTCATGAGGGCCCAGACGAGAAAGGTCAGATGGAAGCCGTGCCACAGCCCGCAGACCAGCATGGCGCAGGCAAAGCTGAGGAGCTGCCGTGCCGGTCCGCACCATTCGCCGCCCAGGGGGGTGTAGACGAAGTCCTTGATCCAGCTCGAGAGCGTGATGTGCCACCTGCGCCAGAACTCGATGAAGCCCGTGGCCCTGAGCGGGGAGCTGAAGTTCTGGGGAAGCCTCACGCCCGCCATGAGGGCTGCGCCCGAAACGATGTCCATGTAGCCGGAGAAGTCGAAGTAGATCTGGAAGGTGAAGGAGAGCGTCCCTGCCCAGGCCTCGAGCTGGCCGAGCGGCGCGCCCTGGGAGGCCGCCGCGAAGACGGCGCAGGCCGCGGCGTCCAGCTGGTCTGCCAGCAGACACTTCTTGCACAGGCCTATGCCAAGCAGCATGAGGCCTGCTGCCACGTTGGAGGCCTCGAGGGGGGCAAGCCCGTCGTACTGGCGCCCCATCTGCTCGTAGCGGACGATGGGGCCGGCAAAGAGGTGCGGGAAGGCGCAGGAGAAGACGGCGTGCCTGAGGAAGCCCTCGGGCTCCACCTGGCGGCGGTAGATGGAGGCCAGCCAGCCTATCTGGATGAGCATCCAGAAGGCGAGGCCAGGCAGAAGGGGCGAGGCCAGCGTGAAGGCGCCTGCGTGCGCAGGGGCGGGCGGGGAGGCCAGGGAAAGGAAGGCGAAGCCCTGGTCCTGCAGGCGCAGGAAGCACAGCGGAAGCACGTTGGCGGTGGCCGCTGCCAGCAGGATGCCCTTGCGGCGCATGCCGTCCTCCCGCTCGCCGGGAGCCGCCAGCGCCAGGCCGAAGGCGTAGTTGACGCAGGTCATGGCGCAGAGCATCGCCAGTCCCCGGACGTCCACGAGCGCGCAGAGCAGGAGCGAAAAGCCGAGCAGGAGGTGGCCAAGCCACTCCCGGCGCAGAGAGGCCACGGCGTTCCAGCAGAGCAGGAAGCAGGGAAGCAGCGCGCAGCAGAAGACGGTGAGGGAAGAGGACATGTCGACTCCGTCGTCGGAAGGAAGGCTCGGCCAAGGACGTGCGGCAGGGGTGGCGCCGTGACAGCAGGGAGCAATTGCCGCACAATGGCATCTGGCCTCCGGCCGGGGGCGCCAGCCCCCGGAAAAGGCCAAGTCTTCGTTCACTACCATCCAGAGATCCCAATGTCGATACTCGTGCTTCCCTGGCCCTGGCGCAAGCAGGCAGGCCAGCCCGTCGTTCCCTGCTTCCTTCCCTTTGCCGGCTGCCGGACGCGCTGCCTCTACTGCGCCCAGCACCTCCAGACAGGACGCCCCAGCAGGGCGGATCCCTCGCCGGCCCTCGACGCCTGCGAAGCCATGCTCAGGCTTCGCCTGGAGCGGGGCCTGCCTGCTGCCGAGGCCGCCTTCTACGGCGGCACCTTCACGGGGCAGTCCGAGGCAAGCCTGGCGCTCTGCCTTGCCCGCGCCGAACGCTGGATGGCCGAAGGCCTTGCTGCCTGCTGGCGCTGCTCCACGAGGCCGGACTGCCTCTCCCGGGACATGCTCCGGCGCCTCGAGACGGCCGGCTGCCGGACGGTGGAGCTCGGCGTCCAGACCTTCGGCGCCGAAGCCCTCGAGCGGAGCCTGCGCGGCTACGGGCCTGACTGCGCACGGCTGGCGATGGGGCTCGTGCGCCAGTCGGGGCTGGCCCTCGGCTGCCAGCTCCTGCCCGGGCTTCCCGGCTCCACGCCCGAAGGCTTCTTCGCAGACGTCCGCGAGGCCTGCGCCCTTGGCGCCGATTTCCTGCGCTTCTACCCCTGCCTGGTCATCCGGGGAACAGGGCTGGCAAGGCTCTGGGAAGAAGGGCGCTACAGGCCGTGGGATCTGGCGACGGCCGTGGAGGCCCTGGCCAGGGGGCTCGCCCTGGCGGGCCCCGTTCCCGTAGCCCGCATCGGCGTGGCCTACGAGGAGGAGCTTGGGCGAAGCGTCCTCGCCGGCCCCTGGGACCGCGATCTCGGCACGCGGGCCTGGTCGCGCCTTGCCCTGCGCACCCTCGAGCGGGCCGTCGGGGAAGGAGGCCAGGGCAGGCGCCTGAGCGGGGTCTGGCTACCCCGCCGCATCCAGGGCTTTCTCTGGGGCCAGGACGGGGAGAACAGGCAGGCCCTGGCAGCCATCGGCATCGCGCCCTCCGCCGTCGCCTGGATTCAGGAAGACGAGATCCGCCTTGCCTTTGCCTAGGCAAGTTGCCACGCGCGCGCTTCTTGCGCCCAGGCTTGGCTTGTGCCTATATTTTCTCGATCCGCTCTCTGGCCCGGCCCCTGCCGCAGGAGAGGCGGCATTCCCGCGACGACAATTCCAGCGGCGACAGCGCGAGGGAGGGCTTGCAGGACTATGGACACGCAGCCGTCAAGGCCAGGAAGCGGACCGGACAGCAGTCCCGCGGCCGCGCCCAGTCCGCCAGTTCAGGCAGGCCAGAAAAATCAGGCAAGCCAGACAAGCCAGACGGGCGCGGAAGCCGCAAGGGCGCAGGAACCCTGCGCCGGGACGGCAGGCCGCAAGGAACTGGGCAAGGGCTCGGTCATGCGCAAGGTGCGCAAGGTGCGGCGCGCAGGCTACCTCGGCGAGCTCTTCGGTCCCGAGAACATCTCCCACATCCCTCTGGGCTTCCTGCTCACGCTGGCCGGCATCACGCTGGTGCTCATGGTTTCCCTGCCGGCCTTCATCTCCGTGCAGCGCAACGAGGAGACCCTGGCCCATCTGCTGGCCGACAAGGGCTCCTCCCTCATCATGGCCTTCGAGAACATCCTGCGCACCGGCATGCGATCCCAGGCGGGCGTGCGGCTGCAGATCCTCCTCGAGGAGATGGCCAGCGCTCCGGACATCGCCTTTGTCGCCGTTGCCATGCCGGACGGCACCATCATCGCCCACTCCGACAGGCGCCGCCTCGGCGAGGTGCTCAGCATCGACGGCCGCGAGGCCGACGAGGCGGCCGTGGCCGCCCTTGCGCCCAGCCGCAGCGTGCAGTGGAGCATCATGCAGATGGAAGGCACGCGCAGCTTCGTGGCCTACCGGCAGTTCCTGCCCGGTCCCCAGCATGCGAGGCGTCCGTCGAATCTTCCCATTCCCGCCATCTACCTCGGCCTCGACGTGTCGCCCTTCGAAGTGACCAAGTCGCAGAACAGGGCCTACGTCTTCATGCTGGCAGGCGCCACCCTCCTGCTTGGCCTTGCCTGCCTCATCGCCCTCTTCTTTGCCGAGCGCGCCCGCCAGTCGCGGTCGCGCGAGCAGGAGGCCGAAGGCCGGGTGCGCGCCCTCGAGGAAGAGGTGCGGCGCAAGGAAAAGCTGGCCGCCGTCGGCAGCCTGGCCGCCGGCGTGGCCCACGAGATCCGCAACCCGTTAAGCTCCATCAAGGGCTACGCGACCTACTTCGGCATGCGCTTCCCCGAGGGCAGCGAAGACCGCAAGGCCGCCGGCGTCATGGTGGCCGAAGTCGAGCGCCTCAACCGCGTCATCACCGAGCTCATCGGCCTCTCCCGGCCCACGGACGCGGCCCTCAGGCCCGTCAGGCTGGACACGGTGCTCGACCACGTGACAAGCCTCATCCTCAGGGATGCGGACACCCGCAGGGTTAAGGTCGTCATCCGGCTTCCGCGCAAGGCGCCGCTCGCCATGGCGGATCCGGACCGGCTCGGCCAGGCCCTTCTGAACCTCTGCCTCAACGCGCTCGAGGCCATGCCTCCAAGCGGAGGCAGGCTCACCCTGGCCGCCGCCCAGGCCAGCGGCCGCGCCATCATCACCGTGAAGGACAACGGCACGGGCATCGCGCCGGAACACCTCTCCCGCATCTTCGATCCCTACTTCACCACCAAGGCCAAAGGAACCGGCATCGGCCTGGCCACGGTGCACAAGATCGTCGAGGCCCTGCACGGCGAAATCAGCGTTGCCAGCAGGCCGAGCGAAGGCAAGCGCCAGGGCGAGACCGTCTTCACCATCTCCCTGCCCCTGGCGGACGCGGCAGGCGCAGGCGCAGAACCGGCCGGGGAAGATTTTTCCGCCAAAAGCGCGTACACCAGCTCTCCAGACAAAGCAGCGCACGCAAGCTCACTGCAAGACAGCTCCGCCCGCCAGGCGCAGGACCGGCCAAGGACCTGCCCGCCTGACCGGGACAGCCAGGACGAGGCTCCCCATGACAGCAAAGAACAGCGTACTGATAGTTGACGACGACGAAGCCCACCGCGGCATGCTCCGCATGATGCTCAAGACCTGGGGCTACGCCGTGGAGGAGGCCGACGACGGCGACAAGGCCGTCAAGGCGGTCCGCGACAAGCCCTTCGACGCCGTGCTGACGGACGTGCGCATGGGGCGCGTGGACGGCATTGCGGCCCTGCGGCAGATTCTCAGCTACAACCCGGCCCTGCCCGTCATCCTCATGACGGCCTATTCCTCGGTGCAGACGGCGGTCGAGGCTCTGCGCATCGGCGCCTACGACTATTTGGTAAAGCCCCTCGACTTCGACGCCCTGAAGAAGACGCTCGAAAAGGCCATCGCCCAGTCGAGCCTCAGCGTCGAAAACCGCGAGCTCAGACGCCAGCTCAGCGATGCGCCCAAGGACACGGAAATCCTCGGCCGTTCGGCGCCCATCCAGGATCTGCTCGCCCTCATCCGGCAGGTGGCGCCCACCGAGGCCACGGTGCTCGTCACCGGCGAGTCCGGCACGGGCAAGGAGCTGGTGGCGAGGGCCCTGCACGCCCAGAGCCCCAGGGCCGCCAAGCCCATCGTGACCGTGAACTGCGCGGCCCTTGCAGAGAACCTGCTCGAGTCCGAGCTCTTCGGCCACGAGCGCGGGGCCTTCACCGGCGCGGAACGGCGCAGGGAGGGGCGCTTCAAGCAGGCCGACGGCGGCACGCTCTTCCTGGACGAGATAGGCGAGATGCCCATCTCCCTGCAGGCCAAGCTCCTGCGCGCCCTGCAGCAGGGCGAAGTGCAGCGCCTGGGCTCGGACCAGAGCGAGCACGTCGACGTGCGCGTGATCGCGGCCACGAACCGGGATCTCAAGAAGGAGGTGGCCGAGCGGCGCTTCCGCGAGGACCTCTACTTCAGGCTCAACGTCATCAGCATCGACGTGCCGCCCCTGCGCAGGCGCACCGAGGACATCCCTCTGCTGGCCGCCCACTTCCTCGCCCGCTTTGCCGAGCGCAACCGCAAGACCGTCCGGGGCTTCTCGCCCCAGGCCATGAACAGCCTCCTCCACTACGCCTGGCCCGGCAACGTCAGAGAGCTGGAAAACGCCGTGGAGCGCGCCGTCATTCTCTGCACGGGGGATCTGGTCACCGGCAAGGAGCTTCCTCTCGCCGTGGCCGAGGCCGAAGCCCCGGAAGCCTCGCCTGGCCAGCAGCAGGCCCAGGGCGGCCAGTCGCTGGCGGGCCTGCCCCTCGACGAGGTCGAGCGCATGGCCATCGAGGACACCCTCAAGCTCACGCGCGACAACAAGAGCGAGGCCGCCCGCTCCCTCGGAATCACCCGGGCGACCCTGCACAACAAGATGCGCAAGTACGAGATCGGCAAGGACGGCGGCAGGCATGACTAGACCCGCCAGGCGAAGCGCCCCGGCGCGCTGCCCGAAGCGCCGCCCCCGGGCCTGCGCCAGCCAGGCCGCAGACGCCCGCCTCGGGCGCATTGCCGACTTCTTCTTCGAGGCCGGAATGCTGCGCCGCACGCCCCGCAGCGGCTGGCCCTTCCTCGGCCAGGGAAAGGAGAACGTGGCCGAGCACAGCTTCCGCACCGCGGCCATGGCCTTCGTCCTCGCAACGCTTGCCGGCGCCGATCCATGGCGCACCTGCGCCATGGCCCTCTTCCACGACTTCCACGAGGCAAGGACGGCAGACCTCAACTACGTGCACCAGCGCTACGCCGAGGTGGACGAGCGCAGGGCCATGGCCGACGCGCTCGCCGGCACGGGGCTGGAAGAGGTGCTGGCCGGCCTCTTCGACGAATTCGAGGCCCGCGAAAGTCCGGAGGCGAAGATAGCCAAGGACGCCGACCAGCTCGACCTCGTCTTCAATCTCAAGGCCGAGCTCGACAGGGGCTGCGCCTTTGCCAGGGAGTGGCTTGCCTCGGCGCTCCAGCGTCTACGCACGGACGAGGCCAGAAGCGTTGCCGGCGCCATGCTGCACGTGGACCACAACCGCTGGTGGTACGGTCGCGTCGACAGGCGCTGGTGGGTGGACCGCGACGCCAGGTACCGCAGAGACGATCCTGCCGGCGCCCTCTGCCGCGGATGGACGGCCGAAGGCGCTGGAGCTTCCGGCGCTCCGGCCGCTGGCCGATCGCCTGGACGGCGAAGTTCGTCCGCGGTCCAGAGCGCGGGGCAGGCTGGCCAGGGCAAGGGGGCCAGGGCAGCCAGACGCCCGCTCCGCCGGGCCTAGGGTCCGCCAGAAGCCGCATCAAGGCTGGCCGGAGGCGCCTTCGTTGCGCAAACCCGCCAAATTGCGTACAACCGCCAAGCCCGCACGCCGGGCCCGACTACGCAAAAGCAACCTTCTAGACAAGAGACCTCGACCCATGAGCGTTACCACCCGCTTCGCCCCCAGCCCGACGGGGCATCTGCACATCGGCGGCGCCCGCACCGCCATCTTCTCCTGGCTCCTCGCCCGCCACTTCAAGGGCGAATTCCGCTTCCGCATTGAAGACACAGACCTGCAGCGATCCAGGCAGGAGTACACCGACTCCATCCTCGCCTCCATGCAGTGGCTGGGGCTGACATGGGAAGGCGAGACCACCTACCAGACGAAGCGCATGGACGTGTACAACAAGTACGTGGACCAGCTGCTCGAGTCGGGCCACGCCTACTGGTGCTCCTGCACGGCGGAGGAGGTCGACGCCATGCGCGAGCGCGCCAAGAGCCTCGGCCTCAAGCCCCGCTACGACGGCCACTGCCGCGAGCTCGGCCTCGGCCCCGGCGAAGGCCGCTGCGTGCGCCTCAAATGTCCCCTGCAGGGCAAGGTGGTCTTCGACGACATGGTCAAAGGGCGCATCAGCATCGACGTTGCCGAGCTCGACGACATGGTCATCCGCCGCTCCGACGGCACGCCCACCTACAACATGGCCGTGGTGGTGGACGACCACGACATGGGCATCACCCACGTCATCCGCGGCGACGACCACGTCTCCAACACCCCGCGCCAGATCCTCATCTACCAGGCGCTGGGCTTCGAGGTGCCAACCTTCGGCCACGTGCCCATGATCCTCGGCCCCGACGGCGCCAAGCTCTCCAAGCGCCACGGCGCCCGCGCCGTCATCGAGTACCAGAAGGACGGCCTGCTGCCCCAGGCCCTGGTCAACTATCTGGTCCGCCTCGGCTGGTCCCACGGCGATCAGGAGATCTTCAGCCTGGAGGAGCTCATCGAGCTCTTCGACGGCACGCATCTCAACCCCTCTGCCGCCCGCTTCGACTCCCGCAAGCTGGAATGGCTCAACGGCCACTACATGAAGAAGCTCCCTGTCGAGGAGCTGGCCCGCCTGACCCGCCCCTTCGCCGAGGACTGCGGCTACGGCAGCCTTTCCGACGAGCGCCTGCAGGCCCTGTGCACCATGTTCCGCGACCGGGCGCGCACCCTCGTGGAGCTGGCGGCCTCCTTTGCGCCCATGCTCAAGACGGCCGCCGAGCTCGAGTTCGACCCCGCCTGCGTGGAAAAGCAGCTCAACGCCGAAGGCAGGGCCCACCTCGAGAAGCTCCTGCCCTACTTCGAGCAGGTGGAGGACTTCTCCCCCGAGCCCATCAATGAGGCGCTCAAGGCCTACGTCGAGGGCCAGGGCCTCAAGTTCAAGCAGGTGGCCCCGCCCCTGCGCGCGGCCGTGGTCGGCTACATGGGCGGCTCCCATCTTCCCGACATCATGGCCTTCCTCGGCAAGGAGGACAGCCTCGCGCGCATCCGCAAGGCCATCGCGCTCGGCTAGGACCGCTTTCCGACACCCATTGCTGCGCTCCGGCCCCCGCCAGCAACGGAGGCCGGAGCCTTTTTTCCTGCACAAGGCGCCTTGTGCCGCGCTCCGGCCGCAGGCGTCTTCCGCAACCACCTTCCCATGACGGACTGCCCCGAACTGCACCTGCTCGATCCGCGCCTCGTGCACTGGATCAGAAACCAGCGCTGGAACGGCCTGCGCGACATCCAGAAGGAGGCCGTGCGCCCCATCCTCGAGGGGGGCACCGACGTCATCGTTTCGGCATCGACGGCTGCCGGCAAGACCGAGGCCGCCTTCCTGCCGGCCCTGACCCGGCTTGCATCCCAGCCCGCCGAGGGTTGCGGCATCGTCTGCCTCAGCCCCCTGAAGGCTCTCATCAACGACCAGGCGAGGCGCCTCCAGGATCTGTGCGGGCCGCTCGGCATCGCCGTCACGCCCTGGCACGGCGACGTTCCCTGGAAGCAGAAGCAGGACTTCTGGGCCAAGCCCTCGGGCGTGCTGCTCATCACGCCGGAGTCCCTCGAGACCTTCCTCATGCGCCACAACGGCTGGTGCCACGAGGCCTTCGCCCATCTTGTCTGCATCGTCGTCGACGAGTTCCATGCCTTCGTTGGGGGCGAGCGCGGCTGGCAGCTGGCCTCGCTGCTCCGGCGCACCGACGCCATGCTCCACCGCAAGGTGCCGCGCATCGCCCTCTCCGCCACGCTGCCCAGCCTCGAGGAGAGCGCGGAGATGCTGCGCCCCAACCGCCAGGGCTACCCCTGCCGGCTTCTCGAAGACGGCAGGGCCCGTACCAGCCCCGTCATCCAGGTGCGTGGCTACCATTTCCGCTTCTTCAAGGAGAACGGCAGGCTCTGCACCACCCACGACAGGCTCGTCAAGGACCTCTTCACCTATCTCGAAGGCGGAAACCACCTCGTCTTCGCCAACTCCCGCACGCGCACCGAGCGCCTTGCCCGCGATCTGGCCAAGCTCTGCCAGGAGGCCGGCCTCGAGAACGAATTCTTCCCCCACCACGGCAGCCTCTCGAGGGATCTGCGTCGCCGGCTCGAGCTCAGGCTGCAGGATCCCGGCAAGCCCACCACCGCCGTGTGCACCATGACGCTCGAACTCGGCATCGACATCGGCAACGTGGACTCCATCGCCCAGGTGGCCGCGCCCAGCTCCGTCTCCAGCCTGCGCCAGCGCCTCGGCCGCGCTGGCCGGCGGGGCGGCCAGCCGACGCTGCGCCTCTTCATCATGGAGAACGGCCAGGCCAAAAAGGACACCCTCTGGGACAGGCTGCGCCTGGATCTCTTCCAGAGCCTCGCCATGCTCCGCCTCCTCGAGCGCAAGTGGTGCGAGCCCCTTGGCGACAGACGAGCCCACTACTCGACGCTCGTGCAGCAGATACTCTCCCTCCTCGCCCAGTACGGCGCGGCCCGCCCCTCGCAGCTGCACTACCTGCTCTGCCAGACTGGCCCCTTCCCCGTGGCGGGCCAGGACTTCATCGAGCTGCTCAAGGGCCTGGCCAGGCTCGAACTGCTTCACTCGGGCGCAGACCACGCCCTTGTCCTCACGGACAGGGGCCTTGCCCTCACCCAGGACGCCGGCTTCACCGTCGCCTTCCGCACGCCGGAGGACTACGCCCTTGAAACGGGAGACCAGGTCATAGGACGCCTGCCCATGACCGACCCCCTCGAGCCCGGCCAGCGCATCCTCTTTGCCGGCAAGAGCTGGAAGGTGGCGGAGGTGGACGACAGGCGCCGCAGCATACTGCTGGAGCCGGCCGAGGACGGCGCGCCGCCCAAGTTTGCCGGCCAGAGCGCGGAAGTCCATGACCAGGTGCGACAGGAGATGTTCAAGCTCTACTGCTCCCGCGTCAATCCCCGCTACTGCGATGCCGGCGCGTCCTCCCTCTTCCGGGAGGGGCAGGAGGCATTCTGGGAGTTCGACCTCGAGCACCGTTCGATCGTGCGCAGCGAAGGGCGCAGCTTCATCCTGCCCTGGCTCGGCGACAAGACGGTGCGCACCATCTCGGCCCTCCTGCGGCTTGAAGGATTCGAGGCCGACGACTACAACGGCATCATCGACGTCAAGGACGCCACCCCCTCCCAGCTGCACAAGGCCATGCGCGCCGTCGTCTCCAGGCCCCGGCCGGACGACGGCCGGCTCGTCGGGGCGCTTCCCGAGCCCCTTTTCGAAAAGTACGACCATCTGGTGGCGGACCGCCTGCGCAACAGCGATACCGCCCTCCACTTCTACGACATGGACGACGCCTGGGCCTGGATGCAGGCGCATGCCGGCAGGACGACGGCCTGAACCGGGCCTGTCCAGCCTGATCTGCCAGGACAGCCACGAAACAGCCTCGCGGGGCCTCCGCGCTCCCGGAGAAAACGAAAGCACAAGGACTCAACGCCATGAACTGCAAGCACTGCGGCAAAGCCATTTCCGACAGCGACACCATCTGCCCCTCCTGCGGCACCGTGACAGGCGTCCTCCCAAGCCCCCAGCAGACCCCTCCCGAGACAGGCCAGAACAGCGACTCCCGCGAGTTCTGGAACCGCATGCAGAACCAGCAGGGACAAAGCTTCCATCCCGGCTACAATCCGGGCTGCGCCCAGAACGCTGCCCCCAACGCCGCCCAGAACGCGAGCCAGGAGGCCGGTTCCGGCCAGCCAAGCCAGCCGGACCAGAGCGGCCAGTTCAACCAGCAGGGGATGCCCTATGGCCAGCCCGGCCAGCCGAGCCAGAGCGGCCCCCAGGGACAGCAGGGCCAGTACGGGACTCAGGGACAGCAGGGCCAGTTTGGCCAGCAGAACCAGTACGGAACCCAAGGGCAGCAGGGCCAGTTTGGCCAGCAGAACCAGTACGGACCCCAGGGGCAGCAGGGCCAGTTTGGCCAGTACGGTCAGTTCGGACAGTATGGACAGCAGGCCTGGCAGAAGGCGCAGACCACTTTCAGCAAGCCCGAAGGCTACGGCTACAACGATCCGGGCTATCCGGCCGGCTTTCCGCGCTACGACACGGCCGGCCACGAACTCAGCCCCAAGAACCGGATCGTGCTGAGCCTGCTGTGCGCAGGGCTCGGCACTCTGGGCATCCACCGCTTCTACGCCGGCAAGATAGGCACGGGCATACTCATGCTCCTGACAGCCGGCGGCCTCGGCATCTGGTGGCTCATCGACCTTGTCTTCTGCTGCGTCGGCCGCTTCAGGGACAAGGAAGGGCGCCTCATCGCCAGCTACTAGGCCGGCTCGGCCGAAGCGCCGCCGCTGCCGGGCCGCAACCGCTCCTCCAGGGCCGGATCCACGGGAACGCTGCGCGTGAAGAGCACCTTGTCCATGCGCATGGTGCCGAGCGCCGCGCCCCGCATGGGCTTGACGTGGCGCACTTCGCAGTAGGTGAGCAGGGCATTCGGCTCGTCCTTGAGCCAGCTCTTGAGCGCCGCAAGGCAGCCCGCCTCGTCCAGCGTGCGCTCGGGCACGGCTTCGCCGCCGTGGCTTCGGCGGATGATCACATGCGCGCCGGGCCCGCCTTCGGCGTGCACCCAGATGTCGTGCGGGGAGGCAAGCCGGCGAACCTCAAGATTGCCCTTGGCATCGCGTCCCCGCAGCAGGGTGAAGCCGTCCGAGCTCGCAAAGACCTGGACGCGCCTGGGCGGCTCTGCCGGCAGGGCCTGGGGCTGGGCCTTCTTTGCCTCCTTTCTGGCGCCCGTTCCGCCCATGAGCGTCTCGCGCAGGCGATCCCGGAGGGCCTTGAGCTCTCCGGCCAGTTCCCTGCGGCGCGCCTCCACGTGCGCAAAGCCGCGCATCGCGCGCTTGGCCTGGTGGAAGAAGCGCTCCATGTTCTCCCTGAGGGTGAAGCGCGGATCAAGCGCTATTGCCACCGGACCGGCCTCGCCCTCCACGCTGACGCTTCCTGCCCTGTAGTCCTGCGGCCACTGCCACAGCCAGCTCTGGAGCAGGCGCCCCTGCTCTCCCAGCGCCAGCATCTTCTGCAGGCGCTCCGTCTCCTCGTCCTGTCTGGCAAGCAGCTGGAGCAGGCGCTTCTCGCGCCGGACAAGGGGCAGGGCTGTCTGCTGGGCAGCCCTGCGGCTGGCCTCGGCCAGCACGAGATCGCCGCCTGCCCGCATCAGCGCTTCGAGCGGATCGGCAACGGCCTCTTCCACGAGCCCTCCGGCCTGCTCAGGAGAGAGCGGCCAGCAGGAGACCTTTACCACGGGACGGCGCCGGGATCCCTCCTCCGGCTCCGCCTTGGCATAGAGAAAGACGTCGCCCCCGCCGGCTTCGAGATCGGCCAGCAGGGCGCTGGCATCGAGTTGATCCATGTCCTTGAGCGTCCGGCGCAGGGCCGGCGTGAGCACGGGCCAGGCGCGCCAGTCCACGCAGGCGGAAGCCAGGCTTCCGGCTTCGGGCCAGGCGGGCTCGACGGGCTTCGGCGTCTCGTTCTCGTCCAGGAAGCAGAGCCGGGCGCCCTCGCGCAGGCTGAGGCAGAGCCAGACAAGCTTCGAGTCCCGGGCCTCCCCAGAGCCCCCGGTGCCGGCGCCGTCCCCGCCTGTCTGCTCCCGGCCCGGCATGGCGCCCGACATGAGCAGCCACAGCACGCGCCCCGCCCAGTCGGGAACGGCGCAGCGCACCGTCCGGCCGGCCGCGTACTTGCGCAGGCGCATGACGTAGGCCGAGGGCTCGGCATTGGCTGAGGTGCGGGCCGCGGACAGGAAGGCGAATGGATCCTTGCGCCCGGACTTGAAGACCAGCTGGGGCTTGCGACCAAGCACAGGATGCGGCCTGAAGAGCTCGAAGTTGAAGGTCAGCACGCCTTCGGCTGGCTCCTGCACCTTGGCCAGCCTTGCTCCGGTCAGCAGAGGGCAGGCGGCCGAGCAGAAAAGGCGGAAGAGATGGGCGTCCATGACAGGGCCTCGCTTCGGTTCGCGGAACAAAAGAAAAAGGCACGCCAGACGGTTGGCCGGGCATGCCTTGAAGATTCGGTGCCACCTGAGAAAGGCTAGTCGCCCCGCTGGTGCTCCTCTTCCTCCTGCTTCGCCTTGCAGGTGATGCACAGACGGGTGACCGGGCGGGCCTTAAGGCGGGAAAGGCTGATCTCCTCGCCGCATTCCTCGCAGATGCCGTAGGTGCCGTCCTCGATGCGCATCAGGGCTTCCTTCACCTTCTTGATGAGACGACGCTCCCTGTCACGGATGCGCAGAGTGAAGGAGCGGTCGGATTCGGCAGTGGCGCGGTCGGCGGGGTCGGCGAAGACCTCGCTGCCATCGCTGAGTTCTTCCAGCGTCGTGTCGCCCTTCTGCTGGGCCTCAACGAGCATGTCGTTTAAAAGGTTCCTGAAATAGGCAAGATCTTTCTGATCCATGATGCAAAATCCTCCCGCAGGGGGCATTCTTGGCGGGCCCTCGGGAGTGCCTGCCAGGGCCTTGGCCCCGGCGGAAGACAGGCTCCCGCATGGCTTACGAAAAATGAATTCGGGGACACTAGCATCCCTTCGACTTTCTGTAAAGCTTTGCAAAAAGCCGGCCAACTCGATGCAAAAGCGGGCTGTTGCAATGCCGTGCGAGATTGCTTAGAGAGGCGGAAAGCTGGGCTCGCGCGCACCGGGCCTTGCCAGAGAGGGGGAAAGCACCATGAAGAAGAACGCCAAGGACAGGGAAGACGCCCTTCCCGAGGGCGCTAGGGAGCGGGCCCGCGAAGTGCTCAGGCTCCTCAGGCTGCGCTATCCTGCGCCAGCCACCTACCTCGCCCACTCGACGCCATGGCAGCTGCTGGTGGCCACCGTCCTCTCCGCCCAGTGCACGGACGATCGGGTCAACATGGTGACGCCCGAGGTCTTCCGCCGCTGGCCGACGCCGGAGGCCATGGCCGAAGCGCCACTGAAGGATCTCGAAGACGCCATCCGCTCCACCGGCTTCTACCACAACAAGGCCAAAAACCTCATTGCCGCCGGACGCCGCGTGGCCGAGGTCTACGGCGGCGAGCCTCCGCGCACCATTGCGGAGCTCGTCACTATTCCGGGCGTGGCCCGCAAGACGGCCAACATCGTGCTCTTCGGCGGCTACGGCATCAACGAGGGCGTGGCCGTGGACACCCACGTCAAGCGTATCAGCCACAGGCTCGGCCTCACGCGCCACACAGAGCCGCTCAAGGTGGAGCCGGATCTTATGCGACTCTTTCCGCAGGAGGAGTGGGGCGACCTCAACCACAGGCTGGTCTTCTTCGGCCGCGAGGTCTGCGACGCCAGAAAGCCCCGCTGCGAAGCCTGCGAGATGAACGGCTTCTGTCCGAAGCTGGAGCCGCCGAAAAAGCGCTGACCTGCCGCGCCGGCCAAGGCCCCTTAGGCGCGACCAAGGAAGTCCAGCACAGCCTGCGACGCTTCGCCAAGAAAGGCCGGCTCGAGATGCGGAGCATGGCCTGCGCCCTCGACGGTCCGGAATTCGAAGCGCGGGCACATCTGAGTTTTGGCAGTTTTTCTACTAGAAAACACTATCGTCCAGCTAACTATCTGATTATAATCTATATTTTTGATGCCCGTCCATGCGAGAGGTCCTCGAAGCTAGTAGATTTCTAATAGAAAAGAGGTTTGCTGCATCTGGTAAATCAGGGGCCACCACATGTCCTTACATCCGCATTTCTATCTATAAGCTAGCGAAAATATTGAGTTTTTCGTATAGGCAAATAGAGCGTAGCTGATACTAATAGAAAACATGCCAAAACTCAGAGGGCACAGGGCCCTGAGTCGCGCGACCTTTTCCGGCAGCACGAAGCCGTCGCGGGAACCCGCCAGCAGCAGGAAGGGCATGACCAGTCGCCTGAGGTCGGCATCGCTGAAGCTGGGCCAGGCATGGCAGTTGTCTTTGGCCGCGCGGAAGAGGGCCTGCCAGCCGCCTGAGGACGGATGCTCCGCCTGCAACCTGGCAAAGAAGCGCGGCTGGCGCGCGAGGCCGCCCCTGTCCGGATCCAGTTCGGCGAAGAAGGCCCGCGCAGGCTCGTTGGCAACGCCCGCAGAGCCTATGGAGACAAGCGTGCGGCAGCGCTTGGGCGCAAGCACGCCAAGGCTCATGGCAACGTCGCCGCCCATGCTGTGGCCAGCCGCGTGCACCTGCCCGATGCCGAGTTCGTCAAGGAAGGCGAGCATGTGCCTGGCAAGATCCGGCGTTGTCCAGGAAGGCGGGCCGGCCAGCTCGCCCCGTGTCCCGGCAGGTCCGGCACCAGCACCCGGAAGCGGGCTGAGAGCATGCGGGCGAGGGGGGCAAAGGACGCGCCCGTGCAGAAGCCGCCGTGCAGCAGGAGCACGGGGAAGCCCTGCCCTGCCTCGCGGTAGCGGATACGCAGATCGCCGAGAACGGCTTCGGGCATAGCGCCTCCTGCTCAGAGGACAGGCAAGGCGCCCGGGGCCAGATCTGGACTGGCCAGGGGCGCCCTGCTGACTTTCAAAGATGGAAAGGCGCTAGTTCTCGACGACCGTGCCCAGCGGCTCGCCGTCCACGAGGTAGCGCTTCAGGGCCCCGCTCTCCGAGCCGTTGAGGATGAGCGCGCGGCGGCAGCCATGGTCGAGGGCGTTGAGGCAGGCGTCCACCTTGGGGATCATGCCGCCCGTGATGGTGCCGTCGGCCTTGAAGGCATCGATGTCGGCCCTCGTCAGCCGAGGCTGAAGCACGCCCTGCTTGTCGAGCACGCCGGGCACGTCGCTCATGAGCACGAAGTACTCGGCGGCCAAGGCGCCGGCAACCGCGCCGGCAGCCGTGTCGGCGTTGACGTTGAGGGCCCGGCCCTGCGGACCTTCGGCCACGGGGGCCACGACGGGCATGAAGCCGCCGTCCATAAGACAGGCAAGAACGGCGGGATCGACCTTCGTCACCTCGCCGACGTTGCCGAGCTCGGGCCTGCGCACCTCGGCATGGAGCAGGGAGGCGTCGCGGCCGCAGACGCCGCAGGCGCGCACGCCCTGCTGGACGAACTGGGCGACCACGGCCTTGTTGACCTGGCCCGCCAGCACCATCTCCACCGCCTCCATGGTGGCGTCGTCGGTGACGCGCAGGCCCTGCTCGAAGCGGCTCTCGATGTTCAGGCGCTTGAGCAGGGAGGAGATCTGGGGGCCGCCGCCGTGCACGACGATGAAGGATCGGCCGCCACGGGCCAGCTCCGTCAGGTCTCTGGCAAAGGCGCGACTCAGTTCAGGCACGGTCATGGCGTGTCCGCCGTACTTGATCACTACGGGAATGGTCTTCATGGATCTCCTCCTTAGCAAACAGTTGTCGTCAGCTGCCCTGCTCCGGCGGGCTGTCCGGATTGGCGCCGGCAGGCTGGCTTTCGCCTGCCTCCCCGGCAGACGGGGCGGGCTCGGCCGCCTTGCGCTCGAGGCGCTCCCTGCGACGCCGCTCGCGCTCAAGATTTTCCTCTGCCTGGTGCCGGCTCGCCTCGAGATGCTTTTCGGCCTTCACCTCGTCGAAGGTCATGCGCGTAAAGCTGGTCCGCTCCATGTCGGGCAGGACGCGGACGACGGTCTGGACGCCGGAGCGCTCCTTCATCCAGACGCCGATCTCGCCGCCGGCCTGCACGGCCTTGGGGGCGTAGGAGGCGATCATGGCGCCGGCCAGGCGCCTGGCCTCGTCCGTCCAGGAGCGCCCCCGCCGCAGGAGGGCCAGAGGTCCCGGATAGTCGCACACGCCGGCCAGCAGGTCTTCAGACTCCTGGCTCTTCTTGAGCGTCTCGTTGTCGTAGCTGTTCCGACCCATGACGAGCCAGCAGGCCTGGCCTTCGGCGAGGAGCCAGTACTGCCGCCCCCAGGCCGCCAGGCGGTAGTCCGAAGCGGAAGGGGATCCGAGGCGGGTGCGTATGGGCCAGTAGCGTCGGGCGTTTTCGCGCTCCGCAAGCCAGCAGCCGCCGCCCGGCGAAGGAATTTCCTCAAAGCCGTAGGCCTTGGCCAGGGCGAGCTGGTCCTGGCGGCCGCGGCCGTGGATGCCGAGCAGCCTCGAACGGTCCACGAGGCCTGACGTCTCCATGGGCGTCGGCTCGAGATGCAGGGCGCTCAGTGGCCGCAGGAGCAGGCCGTCCACGCCAGCCTCCCGGCGTATGGTGTTGAGCACGTCCCTGCGCTGGGACATGGGGCGCTGGCCCATGACTTCGCCTGTGGCGATGAACTTGGCGCCAAGCTCCTCCATGCGCCGCTTGGCAAGCCGAAGCAGGAGGATCTTGCAGTCCACGCAGGGATTCATGACCTTGCCGAAGCCGTGGGGGGGCCAGCCGCTGACAAGGGCGGCCATCTCCCTGGAGCAGTCCAGCGCCTCGACCTCCACGCCGTAGAGGCGCTTCCAGCGCTCCCGCGCCGAAGACGAGGGCGAGCCGAAGAAGGGCGACCAGAAATGCAGGCAAAGCATGCGCAGGCCCTGGTCCGCAAGCACTCTGGCGGCCAGTATGCTGTCCAGGCCGCCGGAGAAGAGAGAGACGCCGTCATAAATGTTTTCCATAGTCTGCTTTCTTATACGGGGGCTTGGATTTAGGCAAGGCGGAGCGCTTGGCGCTCCTTGCGGCTGGTTGCTTTATGGGAAATCCTTTTTTGACATTTATTTTACTTATAGGTAAAACTGCTTCCACGCACACGCCGCTCCCGCCGCAGGGCTGCGCTTCGCAGCTTTTCGGCCGCGTGTTGCCTTGCCCTTCGGCTAATGATAGAAAATCGACCTTTGCAAACGCCGTTTTGAGGAGAATTCCACATGGCAAGAAAAACCGCTTTGACTCCCGAAGAAGCCAAGCGCGAGGCGCTCGGCACCGCGCTGTCGGCCATCGAGCACAAGTACGGCAAGGGCGCCGTCATGAAGCTGTCCGACAGCGCCGTCGTCCGCATCCCGGTCATCCCTACAGGCTCCATCGGTCTGGACATGGCCCTCGGCGTCGGCGGCATCCCGCGCGGCCGCATCACCGAAATCTTCGGCCCCGAATCCTCTGGCAAGACGACGCTCACCCTGCATATCATCGCCGAGTGCCAGAAGCGCGGCGGCACCTGCGCCTTCATCGACGCCGAGCACGCGCTCGACACGACCTACGCCAAGGCGCTCGGCGTCGACGTCGACTCCCTGCTCATCTCCCAGCCCGACTACGGCGAACAGGCGCTCGACATCGCCGACATGCTCGTCCGCTCGGCGGCCGTGGAGCTGGTCGTCGTCGACTCCGTTGCGGCCCTGGTTCCCCAGGCCGAGCTCGAGGGCGACATGGGCGAGACCCAGGTCGGCGGCCACGCCCGGCTCATGTCCCACGCCATGCGGCGCCTTACCGGCACCATCCACAAGTCCCACACCGCCGTCATCTTCATCAACCAGATCCGCATGAAGATAGGCCAGATGGGCTACGGCAGTCCCGAGACCACCACGGGCGGCAACGCCCTCAAGTTCTACTCCTCGGTCCGCCTCGACATCCGCCGCGTCCAGACCCTCAAGGACAAGGACACCCCCGTGGGCTCCCGCACCACGGTCAAGGTCGTCAAAAACAAGGTCTCCCCGCCCTTCAAGAAGGCCACCTTCGATATCATCTACGGCCACGGCATCTCCCGCTCCGGCGAGCTCATCGACTACGGCACCGAGGGCAAGATCCTCGACCAGAGCGGCTCGTGGTTCGCCTACGGCGGAGAAAAACTCGGCCAGGGCCGCGAGAATATCCGCGCCATGCTGGACGAGGACGAGGATCTGCGCATGCGCCTCGAGGCCGACGTGCGCAAGTATCTCGGCCTGCCGCCGGACGACCAGCAGCCCCTCCCGGTCCAGGACGCCCAGCCCCAGGCCCAGCCTGCGCCGGCGAAGGACGTCCCCGCGCAGGAGCCGGATCCGGACTACGTCCCCGGCGCCGAAGAATTCTAGCCCCCCGTCTGCGGGCCGGCCCCGGGGCCGGCCCGCAGGCCTTTCCCACCAACCCCTCTGCACTGCCTTCACGGAGCCCCGCACATGCTCACTGCTCAAGAAATCCGCCGCCGCTACCTCAAGTTCTTCGAAAGGCACGGCCACGCCGCCGTCGAATCCGGACCGCTGATTCCGCCGAACGATCCCACTCTGCTCTTCACCAACGCCGGCATGGTCCAGTTCAAGAAATGCTTCACCGGCGAGGAGGACAGGGGCTACACCCGCGCAACCACGGCGCAGAAGTGCCTGCGCGTCTCCGGAAAGCACAACGACCTCGAGAACGTCGGCCGCACCGCGCGCCACCACACCTTCTTCGAGATGCTCGGCAACTTCTCCTTCGGCGACTATTTCAAGCGCGAAGCCATCACCTGGGCCTGGGAGTTCTGCACCCAGGATCTGGAGCTGCCCAAGGACAAGCTCTGGGTCACCGTCTTCCGCGACGACGACGAGGCCGCCGACCTCTGGCACGAGATTGCGGGCCTGCCCTACGAGCGCATCGTGCGCATGGGAGAGAAGGACAACTTCTGGACCATGGGCGACACCGGCCCCTGCGGCCCCTGCTCGGAAATCTACATCGACCAGGGCGAGGACATGTCCTGCGGTCCCGACTGCGGCATAGGCAAGTGCGACTGCGACCGTTTCCTTGAAATCTGGAACCTGGTCTTCACCCAGTTCGAGCAGATGCCGGACGGCACCCGCGTTCCACTCGCCAAGCCCAACATCGACACCGGCATGGGCCTCGAGCGCATCGCGGCCGTCTGCCAGGGCAAGCGCTCCAACTTCGACTGCGACCTTTTCCAGAGCATCATCCAGTATGCCGCCAAGGTCGCCGGCGTCACCTACAGCCACAGCGCCCCCGACACCAACGACATCGACACCGCCCTGCGCGTCATTGCCGACCACAGCCGCGCGGCCGCCTTTCTCATCGCCGGCGGCACACTGCCCTCCAACGAGAGCAGGGGCTATGTCCTGCGCCGCCTCATCCGCCGCGCCCTGCGCTTCGCCACCCTCATGGGCGTGCACGAGCCCTTCCTCTACAAGGTCGTGGGCAAGGTCATCGAGGTGATGGGCGAGGACTACCCCGAGCTCACGGAGAACGCCGATTTCATCACCCGTGCCGTGCGCCAGGAGGAGATCCGCTTCTCCGACACCCTGGACAAGGGCCTGCGCATGCTCGACAGCGAAATTTGCGCCTGCAGGGAAAAGGGCGCCAACGAGCTTCCCGGCGAGTTCTGCTTCCAGCTCTCCGACACCTACGGTTTCCCGCTCGACATCATCACTGACGTGTGCTGCAAGCAGGGCTTCACCGTCGACACGGCCGGCTTCGACAGGCTCATGGCCGAGCAGCGCGCCCGCGCCCGCGAGAGCCAGAAGAAGCTCGGCCTCCTCGGCCAGGATGCCAGCGGCGGCCACGGCATCTTCCAGCAACTTGCCGACGACGGCATCGAGTGCGTCTTCACCGGCTACGGCACGCTGTCCGATGAAGGACGCATCATCGCCCTGCTGGACAAGGAGGGCGCCCCGGCCGACAGGCTGGCCGAAGGCGAGACGGGCTTTGCCGTCACCAACCGCACGCCCTTCTACGGCGAATCGGGCGGCCAAGCCGGCGACACCGGCACCATGGCCGACGAGGGCAGCCTTGCCGAGGTGACCGCCACCCTCAAGCCTGCCCCGACCCTCCTCATCCACGCCATCAAGGTGGTGCGCGGCGAAATCGCCATGGACAGGCAGGTCTCCCTGGCCGTCGATGCCGAGCGCCGCATGGACACGGCCCGCAACCACTCCTGCACCCACCTGCTCCAGGCCGCCCTGCGCAAGGTGCTCGGCCCCCACGTCAAGCAGGCCGGCTCCCTCGTCGAGCCCGGCCGCCTGCGCTTCGACTTCAGCCACATCCAGGCCATGACGCCGGATGAGATCGAGGCCGTCGAGCGCGAGGTCAACGGCGCCATCATGGCCGACCTTGCCGTCACGACCAAGGTCATGGACCACGACGAAGCCATGAAGAGCGGCGCCATGGCCCTCTTTGGCGAAAAGTACGGATCCAAGGTCCGCGTGGTCTCCATGGGCGAGGGCGACGAACTCTACTCCAGGGAGCTCTGCGGTGGCACCCACCTCGGCCGCACCGGTCAGGCCGGCTTCTTCCTCATCCTCTCCGAGTCCGGCGTTGCCGCCGGCGTGCGTCGCATCGAGGCCGCCACCGGCTGGAACGCCTTCGGGCAGGCAGCCTGCATGCGCAAGAACCTCGCCTGTCTCGCCCACCAGCTTAAGGCGGCCCCCGAACAGCTGGCCGACCGCCTCGAAGCCATGCAGGCCAAGCTGAAAAAGCTCGAGAAGGCTAGCGAAAAGGCCTCTGCCGCCAGCCTCACCGGCGCGGACATCGCGGCCTCGGCGGAGGAGATTGGCGGCGTCAAGATTGCCTGCGCCACCCTCGACGGCGTCAACGTCAAGGCCATGCGCAGCCTCATGGACGACGTGCGCTCCAGAATGCCCTCGGGCGTGGCCGCCCTCTTCTCCACCGAGGGAGAGAAGGTCTCCATCATCGTCTATGTGTCCAAGGATCTCCACGGCAGATTCACCGCCCCCGCGCTCATCAAGGAGGCGGCACCCCTCTGCGGCGGCTCCGGCGGCGGCCGTCCCGACCTGGCCCAGGCCGGTGGCACGAAGCCCGACGGCGTGACCGCGGCCATTGCCAAGCTCAAAGAGCTGATGGCATAGTTTCCTCCTGTACTCCGACGACTTCGCAGCCCAGCGTCCGCCAAGGCGGGCGCTGGGCTATCGAGAAATATGCGACCGAAACGCCGCCCTTCTGCGGCGGGCCGGAATAAGGTACTTCGCTATGATTGGCATTTCTAAACTCTACTGCGGACAGGCCGAAGAGTCCGACGTCCTTCGCTACGGACGCGACTCCAGCAAGCTGCCCTCCCACCTGCTCCAGTTCTCCAAGGACAAGAAGCCGGTCATCGTCTGGAACATGACCAAGCGCTGCAACCTGAAGTGCGTGCACTGCTACGCCCAGGCTGTGGACGTCCACGGCAAGGACGACATCTCCACCGAGAAGGCCAAGGAGATGATCGACGATCTGGCCGCCTACGGCTGTCCCGTCATGCTCTTCTCCGGCGGCGAACCCACGGTCCGCGAGGACCTCGTCGAGCTGGCCAGCCACGCCAAGGGGAAGGGCATGCGCGCCGTCATCTCCACCAACGGCACGCTCATCACCAAGCAGAAGGCCCGCGAGCTCAAGGGTGTCGGGCTCTCCTACGTCGGCATCTCCATGGACGGCATGGAGGAGGTCCACGACAAGTTCCGCGCGGTCAAGGGCGCCTTCAGGAAAGCTCTCGACGGCCTTGCCAACTGCCAGGAGGAAGGCCTCAAGGTCGGCCTGCGCTTCACCATCAACAAGCGCAACGTGGACCAGATCCCAGGCATCTTCCAGCTCCTCAAGGACCACAACGTACCGCGCGCCTGCTTCTACCACCTCGTCTACTCCGGCAGAGGCTCCTCCCTCATCGAGGAGGACCTCAACCACGCCGAGGCCAGAGCCTGCGTCGACCTCATCATCGACGAGACCCGCAAGTGCTTCGACGAGGGCAAGCCCAAGGAAATCCTCACCGTGGACAACCACGCCGACGGCCCCTACCTGTGGATGCGCCTGCAGCGCGAGGATCCCAAGCGCGCCGAGGAGGTCTTCCGCCTCCTGCAGTACAACGAAGGCAACAACTCCGGTCGCGGCATTGGCTGCATCTCCTGGGACGGCAAGGTGCACGCCGACCAGTTCTGGCGCGAGCACGTCTTCGGCAACGTTCTGGAGCGCCCCTTCTCCCAGATCTGGGACGATCCCGCCATCGAGCTGCTCCACAAGATGAAGGACAAGAAGCGCTACGTGGGCGGCCGCTGCGCCAAGTGCAGGTTCCTCAACATCTGCGGAGGCAACTTCCGGGCCCGCGCCGAAGCCTACTACGGCGACGAGTGGGCGCAGGATCCGGCCTGCTACCTGACCGACGAGGAAATCGGCCTCAAGTAGCCCCCAGCAAAGCGCTCGACGGCTCCGGAGCTTCTCCGGAGCCTTTTTCGAATTTCTCCCCCCACACGCTGGGGGCACAGCAAGGAGACCACCATGAGCAGCTTCTTCCGCGGCAGGCGCATCCGCCAGACCCCGCAAATGCGCGACTTCTTCCGCGAGACGCCTCCGCTTCTCAAAGAAGACCTGATCATGCCCTACTTCGTGGTGAACAGCGGCGACTCCTCCCTGGAGAAGGAGATCGCCACCATGCCCGGCCAGTACCAGCTCTCCCTCTCCAAGCTGGAGGAGCACGTTGAGAAGGCCGTGGACATGGGCCTCAAGAACGTCATTCTCTTCGGCGTACCTGCCAAGAAAGACGAGCAGGCCACCGGCGCCTGGAAGGAGGACGGCATCATCCAGCGCGCGACCCGCCTCCTGAAAAAGCGCTTCCCCAGCCTCTTCGTCATCACCGACGTGTGCCTGTGCGAATACATGAGCCACGGCCACTGCGGCATCCTCGCCAAAAACGGCCAGGTGCTCAACGACCCCACGCTGGAGCTGCTGGCCAAGACCGCCGTGAGCCAGGCCAAAGCAGGCTCCGACATGGTCGCCCCCTCCGACATGATGGACGGTCGCGTGGCGGCTATCCGCGAGGCCCTCGACGAGGCCGGCCTCGTCAACACGCCGGTCATGTCCTACGCGGCCAAGTTCGCCTCGGCCTACTACGGCCCCTTCCGCGACGCGGCCCAGTCTGCCCCTGCCTGCGGCGACCGTAAGTCCTACCAGATGGATCCCGGCAACGGCCGCGAGGCCATGCGCGAAGTCTTCGCCGACCTCGAGGAGGGCGCCGACGCCATCATCGTCAAGCCCGCAGGCCCCTACGGCGACATCCTTCGCCAAGTGCGCGACGCCGTGGACGTCCACGTCTGCGCCTACCAGGTGAGCGGCGAATACGCCCTCATCCGCGCGGCCGGACTCAACGGCTGGGTGGACGAGGAGCGCGTCATGATGGAGTCTCTGCAGGGCCTCAAGCGCGGCGGCGCAGACAGCATCATCACCTACTTCGCCGAAACCATCCTCGCCAAGGGGCTTGCCCGATGAACTGCCATCCCATGCACGGCTGTCCGCACGGCCACGATGCCAAGGGCGGCATGCCACAGGGCATGAAGGGGATGGGGCCCAAGACGCTCGAGGACGGCAGTCCCGCCTGCCGGCTCATCGCCTGGGAAGTCACGCGGTCCTGCAACCTCGCCTGCAGGCACTGCCGCGCCGAGGCCCACCTTGAGCCCTACCCCGGCGAGCTCGACCACGATGAAGCCATCCAGCTCATCGACACCTTCTCGCAGGTGGGCAATCCGCTCATCATCTTCACGGGTGGCGATCCCATGATGCGCAAGGACGTCTACGAGCTCGTGCGCTACGCCCACGACCGGGGCCACATCTGCGCCTTCTCGCCCAACGGCACCCTCATCGACGAGGCCTCGGCGCAGAAGATCCGCGATGCCGGCGTAGATCGCGTGTCCATCTCCATCGATGCGGCCGATGCCGCAACGCACGACGCCTTCCGCTGCCACAAGGGAGCCTTCGAGGCATCTCTCAACGGCATGCGTCTGCTCAAGGAAGCGGGCGTGCCCTTCCAGATCAACACGACCGTCACCAGAAACAACCTCGAGAGCTTCACGCGCATCTTCAATCTCTGCGAAGAGCTCGGGGCGGCGGCCTGGCACATCTTCTTGCTCGTCCCCATGGGCCGGGGCTCCGGTCTCGCCGACCAGGTCATCACGGCCGAGCAGTACGAAGAGGTGCTGCGCTGGTTCTACGGCTTCCGCAAGCAGACGAAGATGCAGCTCAAAGCCACCTGCGCGCCGCACTACTACCGCATCATGCGCCAGATGGCCAAGGAAGAGGGCGTGCCCGTCGATACAAAGAACTTCGGCATGGACGCCCACACCCGCGGCTGCCTTGGCGGCACGGGCTTCTGCTTCATCAGCCACACCGGCATCGTCCAGCCCTGTGGCTACCTTACGCTGAACTGCGGCGACGTGCGCAAAATGCCCTTCCCGGAAATCTGGCGGACGAGCGAATACTTCAGGCAGTTCCGCGACCAGTCCTGCTACAAGGGCAAGTGCGGCGTGTGCGAATACCACAAGGTCTGCGGAGGCTGCCGCGCTAGGGCGTACAGCATCAACGGCGACCACCTCGGCGAGGAGCCCCTCTGCTCCTACATCCCCCAAGCCTTGAGGAAGAAGACCAATGCCTGACGCCTACACCATGGACGCGACCGACAAGGCCCTGCTCGACATCCTGCAGTCCAACTACCCGCTAGTTCCCCGCCCCTACGCCGAGATGGGCGCCAAGGTGGGCATCAGCGAAGAAGAGGCTCTTGGCAGAGTGGTCAACCTGCGCAGGCACAGGATCATCCGCCGCATGGGCGCGAACTTCCAGTCTAAGAAGCTGGGCTGGGTGTCCACGCTCTGCGCGGCCAAGGTACCTGAGGACAAGATGGAGTCCTTCGTCGAGGCCGTAAACGCTGAGCCGGGCGTCACGCACAACTACGAGCGCGAGAACGCCTATAACATCTGGTTCACCTTCATCGGCCCCTCGAGGGAACATGTTCAGGAACGGCTCGACGCCATCACGGCCAAGACCGGCATCCCCATCCTCAACCTCCCTGCCACCAAGCTTTTCAAGATCCGCGTGGACTTCAAGATGGGCGGAGAAAAGGCCTAGGGAAAATTTGCGGGAAGTCGCATTTTTCGCTTGCCAAAGTTCAGCCTTTCCTGTAAACACTCTTTTGTTCAACGCCACAAGGCAATGCCGAGGTAGCTCAGTTGGTAGAGCAGGGGACTGAAAATCCCCGTGTCAGCAGTTCAATTCTGTTCCTCGGCACCACGAAAGAAATAAAGGGTCTGTGTTTTGCACAGACCCTTTTTTGTTATGCATTTTTCCTTTCAATTCACAACGTTACACAACAGATAAATTCGAACGTCGTCAAGGTGTTTTCATTAAAGCCCTGACCATTGCCCATCATAACGACTGTACTAGAGCCCGTCCCAGACAAAGGCTTGCCATACCGTTTCCAAAATCATGCTCAGCGACATCTCGCCTACCAGCATGATGATGGCCTGCTTGAGGTTTCTCCGCAGGGCCAGCGAGAATTTCCTCATGACTGCAAGAGCCGCAGTCCCGCTCCCAAAGGTTTCAAGTCCCGGATCTCCGTCTCCCTTCCGTCCCAGATGTCCACCGAGCCTCGCCACCGCCTTTACGGCTCCCCTCGCAGTCGCGAGACTGCCCGGTTCGGCTGTCTCCGCGTCTTCCACGTCCAGATTCATGTCCATTACGACTATTCTAAGGACGGCCGCCTCCAGTTCGTCGAAGACGTCCTCCACGGGCAGGCTGTCCACCTTGAGGCCCAGCTTGAGCCTGTACATGATGAACCATGCGACAAGCACCTTGAGCGTCATGGCACGCTTCATGTGGTCGAGATCCCTGAGCGCGAGGTCCTCCACCCTGCAGCAGTCCTTGATCACGCGGTGCCACTCCTCGATCGTCCACCGCCTCATGTAGTGCTCCACGCACGCCACGGCGTCGGATCTGCGCTTCAGCTCCGCCGTGGACAGAAGAATCCAGTGCATCCGTTCCAAATACGCGGGCTCGGGCGGATCCGTCTCCACCGCAACGACGGCGGTGACAGTGACCGGCTTTTCGTCCCTGAGCCTCGCCGGCGGGCTGAAAGTCACCCTGCGCATGCTGAGGCTCAGATCCGCATCCCGCGCCTGTTCAGCCTTCCTAGCGGGCAATGGCCAGGGCCCTGCTCTGCCCAAACTTCGATCTCGTCTCGCTGTCCACGCGCCTGGAAAGGAAAGCCGAAGGGTTCGGCTCGCCTACTGGGACGGCTGCGACTGCAGGCTTCAGCGCCTGCGCTTCCAGATCTCGTCGCATTCAGTCGTAACAAAGCGCACCCTCGCCGGCCGCCCATCTTCGGCCGGTCGCATCTCTGCGGCCATCTTCAGCTCGTAGCCGCGGTCCAGCGAAATGCCGAAGGGAAGAAGCGCTTGGGACTCCGGCATCGGCGTGTGCCCGAAGACGACGAAGACATCCTCGCAGTCCACCTTCCTCGGCGTCTCGTACAGCTCGTCAAACTCGCGATACCAGTACGGCGAATCCTCCTGAGACGCCGCAAGGCGCGGCTCCATGGAGAGCCATTCCCGCCCTTCCTTCTGCGGCAGTCCAGCATGGACAAAGAGGACGTTTCCCGACCGCCACCACCCGGCGGCGCGAAGCCAGTAGTCCTCGAAGAGGCGGGGAACGGTCCTGGCGATCCCGCCGCTCGGGGCGCCGGCCTGCAGCGCCTCACGGAAGGCGTTGCGCGTCACGCGCCCTCCGTTGTTCATCCATACCTGCTCCATCCATGTACACGAGGGCTGGACTGAGGGATGAACATCGGGTTGCGCGAACCATGCCATAGCATCGTGGTTGCCACGCAGGAGCACATTCCGCCCGTCCGCCATGAGGACGGAAATTACGCCAAGCGGATCCGGCCCGCGGTCGACGGCGTCGCCGAGGAAGACGAGCCGAGCGTCCGCCGGACGGTGCGAGAGAAGCCTGAGCATGGCCTCCAGGCACCCGTGCATGTCGGTTATGATGTAGAGCGGCTCCTCCGGGGAGAAGCCCGTTGCGAGTTCCTTCCATTCGCCTGTCACTGTTTCGGTGATGCCTGTCATCTTGCCCCTCCTTGCGCCGGCATCTTCTTGACCGGCGCATGCGCTTTCGCATTCGCATTCTTCCGCCCCAGCTGACGCCAGCGGGTCTGTCGCCGGTGGCCCCAGACCGCGGATTGTGCGCTCCGTCATGCCGGGCTGGCCGCTTTCTGGGGGATTCCCCGCCTTGGCCGGACAAGGCCTGGGCGCCAACGTCCACAAGCAGACCGCTTCAAGACCGCCTTCCCCGTCTTTCCAACCAAGCCCCCGGACAGACTACGTTGCGACGGAAAACCTCCTCCCTATACCAGCGCTTCAATTCTGTTCCTAAGGGAGCACGAAGCATCGAATCTGGGGTGGGCTGACAGGAGGCGAAGACGTTCTACACCACGCAGGTTCGGCAAAAGATGACTTCTCTCATGCCGGACTGCTCCCCCATGTTTCATGGTCGGGGGGAAGCCGAAGCCTAGCTGGTGAATTGGAGATTTCTTCAGAACATGCGACCAAGCGTTCTGCCTGCTGCATGATGGAATTTAGACTATCCGCCGAAGAACGACAAGAGCGACGGCGCCTGGGAGGCATCCTGATGATCCCGACACCACGAAAGCGAACAGGGGCTGTGCAGAACACAGCCTCCTGTTCGCTGCATGCCTGCCGGCCTGCGTGCCGGCAAAGAAAGAGTGCCGAAGCGCGCCCCAGGCAGGCTCTGGCACCTCCAGCACAGGCGATGTCCTGCGCCAGACAGAGATTCGCTCCCGCTTATTCGTCTTCGTTGTCGTACTCTTCGTCCTCGTCCGGGTACTGGGACGGCGCCTTGCCAACGGCCTTTTCAAGACGTGGATAGCGACGCCCCTTCTCTGCGGGCAGATCAACGGCTTCAACGGTTATCTGGTGCTCCCACTCGTCGCCGAAGTCGAAAATGTAGAAGAAGACCTCGCCAGGCTCCAGCCCGAGAGAGCCTATCGTGGCCTTGGCTGCGTTCTTCGTCTTGGGCATGCCCATGTCGGGAATGCCCTCGAAGGCATCAGCCATGCCGTAGTGGTCAGCCTCGGGGCCATTGGGGTTCTCGCCGACAATGAATTCGTACATGTGCTCGTCGAAGCGATCGAAGGCCTTAAAGATGCACTGGTGCAGCTGCTCCAGCGTATGCTTCTGGCGGACGAGGACGGTGCGCGACACATCCCCCTCCTGGAAATCCTGCCAACCGTTGCGGACCAAATCCACGCGCAGGCGAACAAGCAACATGTCCTTCTCCGCCTTTGTCTTTGCCGTTGTCCTTGCAGTCATGCCTTGCTCCTTTGCTGCGTTGGACCAGGGGGGACGGGGCACACCTGTCCTGCCACCACTGCTGTTAACACGTTGAAAGAGTACGATGCCGGCGAGACCTGACGCCGTTATCCCCAGCCGCTCAGTCCTCGTCCCAACAGCGATACTGCGCCGGACTTTCCCCGATCTTCTCCACGAGCAGGGGATAGCGGACCGCCTCATGAAGCGGCACGTCGAGAGCGAGCACGGTGATGCGGTGCCACCAGTCGTCGCCGAAGTCGAAGTTGTAGTAGAACACATCGCCCGGCTTCAGGTTCAAGGACAGCATCCTGACTTTGGACGAATCGATGCAGGGGAAGTCGCCCGGAAACGTTTCCAACTCGTCGGGAACGCCGTAGCGCTTGATCCCTTTCGCTGGCCTTGCATCGTAGACCCAGGGCTGATCGGAGCCGAACCAGAAGTCGTGCAGATGCCAGTCGAAGCGGTCGAAGGCGGAGAAGATGCTGTCGTGCAGCTTCCTGAGCGTTTGTTTGGGTTTGATGTCGATGATGCGGTAGATATTCTTGTCTCCTAACTCCCGTCCTTCGCCGGAGAGCAGATCAATGCGGAGCCGAATGGCACCCTCAGGTTCCAAGTTTGCTGCATTTACCATGCTATCTTCTCCCTGCCTTTCCTCGCCGTCCTCATTGCAGGCTTGGCTGCGCCATTCAGCTTTCCCCAGCCACGCCACGCAGATCGCCTACCACCCGTAGCTGCTAAAGTCCTGCTTGGGACTGTCGCTGATGCGCTCGCCACGTAGGGATACTTGCGATCTTTCACCACAGGCGTCTTGACTGAGACCACTCGAATTTTGTGCCACCAGTTGTCGCTGAAGTCGATATAGTAGTGGAAGAACTTGTTTGACTTGAGCTTGAGGCTTCCCAGCTCCGTCTTGTAGGCACCGAAGGTCACGCCTTTTCAAAGACGCCTCTTAACTTTTCGCCACCTTCATCGCTGAAGACAACGGTGGCTCTTGAGGTGTAGCTCATCTTGTTGAAGGTAAACAGAAAGCCGTGTGGTTCGTCCCGGTTCAGGGCGCTAAATTGCCTAGTGGAGACCCGGGGGAGTCCTTGAAAATTCCCGATACCCACCCTCGCAGAAACGTCAGCACCTGGTAGTGACAATGCACGGTTACAATGCAAGTGTAACTTTGCTGAGCAGAACAATACGGTCTTGCCGTGCTTGCATGCGCTCCGCAGCGACGCGTCCCAGCCGGGATAGCTGTTCCTGCGCTTAACCCCGCAGGTAGGTTGGTGCTCGCCCGCCCCTGCTACGCCGAAAAGTGCTACAGCAGGTCCGCCAGCCAGTTGCGTTGCTGGATGCGGGAGTCCAGAAGCCTGATCTCCTGGGACAGGGCATCCACTTCCCTGCGCTTCTCGGCAACGTTGACCGTGCTCTTGATCTTGATTTCGCTTCGCATGGACCGGTTCGCGAGGTCGCTGGCCTCACCTAGGAAGTCGCGCAGAATGGCGGCCTTGGCTTGGAGGCTGTCGCGACGGGCAATGAGGGCCGTGAGCGTCTCGCCGCCATCGTCTGTGGCGGCATTCGTCAAGTTGATGCGCCTGACGAGTTCTTCGAGCCGTGAGACCAGTCCGTTCAGTTCGGCAAGCAGTGTCTTGGGATCCTCGGCAGGCGTCTCGCCCTCCTGCACCCGCGCGTTGCTGCGCAGGCGTCCCTTGAGCTGAGCCAGCCGTCGCTGCACGTCGGCGCGCTCCTGCAGTGCTTCAGCAAGCTTCATGCGCTCCTCCTCGTTGAGCCTTATTCATGCCCCCGCCCGCATTGCTTCAAGGCGAGCCAGAGAGGGGCAGAGCCACGTTCGGCAAGGCAAAGAATACTGCGAAGTCCTACCCTCGGCAAATGCCGCACAGCCTTGCGGCTCCGCCAGAGCAGACTTGCGGAAGCAGGGCGATATCAAGTACAAGCGAGTGTCCTGCAGGCTGGGACAGAACATGATCCGGCACCATGACGCCCCGCTCGCCAGTCGCCTTTCCCGCAAGCTTCCTTTCCAAGGCCCCCGTATGAAAAAATCCGCCGCATGCCTCGCCCTGCTTCTCTGCTGCGCCCTGTGCGCCTGCGATAGTTCTCGTTCCGACAAGCCTTCCACGTCGCTTCTGGGCATCGTGGACATGGACCGCGTCATGCGCGAATCGGCTCCAGCCAAGGCCGCGCGCAAGCATTTGGAAGATGTGCGCGATGTCCTGCAAAAGGGGATGAAGGCGCTGGAGGAAGAGTGGAAGGACGCGCCTGAAGCTGAGCGCTCCAAGACCATTGCAGAAGGCCTGTCCGCGCTGAACCGGCAGATGGCGGCTGAGGAAAACGCGGCAAACAGGCTTGTCGCGACCCTTCTGCAAGAAGAATGCGAACGGTGGCGGGCAACGCACAAGGCCGTTGCCGTGGTCTCGAAGCAGCGCCTGCTGGCGGCCGATGCCGGAGCCGACGTCACGACGGACATCGTTAGCGCCATGAACGCCCGCACGCTGGACTTCCCCGCTCTGCCGACTGTGCAGATCAAGAAGCGGGGGGAGCCCAGTCTCGGCGCTGAACAACAGTCCGCTGAAGAGCAGAAGGCAAAAACGGACAAGCGACCTGCTACTGCTGGCAAGCAGTAGCTTCTCAGGATACTCAGTGCCAGGGCAGCCATCGGAACCGCAGGATCTGCCTGGCGAAGTCTCCTGCACCGCATCCTTCGGCCTACGCGCCCTCTGATTGCGATCGGCAGCACCTTCTGCAGAATCTCCCTGAAATAGGCGACCGTCATGGTGCCAAAAATCTCGCACCTGCCGTCAAAGACACAATGGGAGACGAGGCGTATGCCCTGTGCTTTGGCTTCAGCCATGTCGGCAGCGAACTCGGTCGCCCATGCATCCGAAGCCAGCGTGGCGCGAACATGCCGCTCCTCATTTCAAGCCGGCCTCGACGACAAGTCCTGCCAGCACCGCATGGTCGCTGACATGGAGATCGTCCCTGAAGCAGGCATCGAAAAGGTGCTCCGGCATGTTAAAAAGATAACTGGCGACGGGTAAAAGATGCAACCGGCGACATGTTAAAGATGCAACAGCCATGCCAGCGCCAAGATGATGACAATGTTCTGGAACGGGAAGAAAAGAGCAACTCCGCCAGCCAGAGGACATAGGAATACAATCGACTATGGACTCTAGACAAAAGTCAACTTTCAATGATCTTGTGTTACTTTTTTAACACGAATTTTATATCATTTACCTCATTCATGCCTGCATCCAGGCACTTAAATATCACCTTTTTCCCTCCAAAAATTTTAACACCACCATCTTCGTAGTTAAACTGCTTCTGTGTAGTAATTATGAACGGCTTATCAACTTCATTATTATCCCCTCCCCAAACATTTTTTCCGCCTTGTGTCATTGCATAATAATACACACTGAAAAAAGGATTATAAGTATATGGTTTAATTATTTTTGTCTGTCCAGGATCAATAGTCCACCATCCTTTTGCCTTGTCTTTCGCCTCTTTTGCATCATCTCCACCAAAATCTGTTTGTTTTTCAGCAAAAGCTATAAATATTTTAGTATCAGTTTGGTTAGTAATTTTTACTGTAACTATTGGTTCGCCATTGCAAAATGCCTGTGAATGCATCATTAGCACAACAAGAGACAAAAATAATAAAAATACTATTTTTTCATTGCTACACCATAAAGTAAATTTTAATATTTCTAGTCTAGTTCACAGTAATTAAATTCTACTACAGGGCATTCCAGAAAGAAACCTTGAGAGGTTTGAGTTGCTTATCGTGGGCAATCATGTCGAGATGCATCATGCCAAGCGCCAGCGCATCGAGATCGAGTACGTGCTCGCTTTCGCGAAAGTCGATGGTGGGGCAGTAGGCCTTGCACTTCTCGCACCAGTCTATGCGCTCGCCCCAGTTTGTGCCCGACTGCTTGAAGATGTTGGACGAGCCCTTGTCCTCGCTTCCGCAGGAGGGACAGGCGATGCGCTTGAAGAGCCAGTCTGCGCCGCAGGCGCCACAGTGCAGATGCCTCCTGCCACCGCCGGCCTGCAGGAAGGGGTTGTCCTCCTGGCTTGGCCTGGCTAGCCAGGCTATGGTCGCAAAAGCGCCGCAGACGGGACAATAGCCCTGCTGCCAGCGGTTGCCGGCGTCCCAGGGATTCTTGCCGTCATGGGCCTTGACGTAGCCGTCCACCATGGCGCGCAGCACGGGCGAGAGGCACATCTCGCCGGCAAACTTGAGCACCTCGGCATCGATGCCGGCCTTTTCAGCCACGGCAACAACGGCATCGTCGTCGCCCGAGAGCACGGCATGGGCAAGCGCTTCGCGCGCATCGCGCTCCCCGCCGCACCCGCACGCCGGCTTGCCGGCGAAAAAGTCCTCGAGAGCGCCTGCGCTCTTCTTCAAGGCATCGGTCTTGACCAGCAGAGGAAGCATGCCCTTCGCGCTCTGCGCGAGCGCATCGGCCGTGCCTGCGCAGTCCCAGCCGGCCAGCAGAGAGACGCCTTGGGCCTCTCGTTCCAGATCAAGTTCGGGAATGGCGACGCCCTGCGTCGCCAGCGGGCCAGCAAGCTCGCCGGCAAGCCTGCCGAAGGCTTCGATCACGGGCTCGAAGGCGCGGAGCACGGGCTCCAGCACCGGACGGCGCTCCACGAGAATCTTCATAGTTTCAGAGACACTGAGGGAGGAAGGCAGAGACATGGCACACTCCGGCGTTGCTGTTGTTTGGGATGCGGAAAAGCTAGCACAAGTCGGCACCGATTGATACGCAAAGCGCAAAAAAACGCGGCGGCCCCAGGCATGTGCGCCTGAAGCCGCCGGCTTCATATGGTCTGCGCCCTTCCGGCAAAAGCCTGAAGGCGACTTGACTGCGTGCTACGCTACTGCACGGAAGCGAAGGGGAAGTACCGATCCTTGGTATCCACCAGCAGATAGATGACGTTCACGTCGTTGGGATCGGCAAGATAGGCTTTCGGGAAATCCTTTTTGACCACTTCCAGACGCTTCTTGGCCTTCTCGAGGATCTCCTCGCGCTCGCCAAAGGACATGGCTCCGGTGGGACAGGTCTTGACGCACATGGGCACCATGCCGGCGCCAACGCGGTCAATGCACATGTCGCACTTGGTAAGCATGCCGGTTTTTTCGTCCCTGCGGGGGACGTTGTAGGGGCATGCCTCGCGGATGGACTCGCAGTCCTCCGCGCTGAGCTTCTGGGTCAGCTCGGTGAAGATGACGGCACCCGTTGCCTCGTCCTGGACAATGGCGCCTTCCATGGTCATGTCGGCCGTGTCCTTGCAAGGAGGCTGGACGCAGTGGCGACACTGTTCCGGGAAGAAGTTCCAGTGCACAACGCCCTTTTCATCCATGTAGTCGTTGAAGCGAACGATCTTCAGGTTGTAGGGGTTCAGCTCCGGCGGATTCTGGTGCGACCCGGTCTGCTTCGTGTCGTTAGCAGGCAGATTGTGCCAATCCTTGCAGGCCAGCTGGCAGCCACGACATGCCGTGCACCTTGAAGTGTCTACAAAAAAAGCTTTCGGCATAGTATTGCTCCTTGAATGGGGGCCCTCCGCCAAGGGAAG
>JAEEGL016142664.1_pt1 | contig 44192 bp, 43 predicted proteins | sample 9134231 | NCBI WGS metagenome assembly JAEEGL01 (sample SAMN16246548, study PRJNA631951) | gut metagenome | biome: gut microbiome; feature: rumen; material: fiber-attached | host: Bos | place: Iran: Karaj | collected 2018-10 | reverse complement strand
TCACATGCATAATAATACGCCGCTTCTCTACCGATATTTTTCGGAAAGGGGAGCGGCGTATTTCGTCTGTGTTCTCAAGCTCTGCGAAGAGAGCTTGTAGCAACTTCAGATCATGAACGACGGTGGATTCTTTCATCCGTTTCTTGGGCGGTCGATGTCCCGACCCTCGTGGATATAACCCTGGATACAGATCCACATATTTGTATTCATCGATGATAAATTGTCGGAATTCGAGTACTTTGTCGGTTGTAAATTCGCGCACAGTCATCGACGGTCTGCCGATAACAGTGAGAAAACGGTTCAACTTTCTGGCCTTGCCCAGTGCGACTGCATAACGGTCATCACCCATCACACCATCACGGTGACCCTCCTCCAAGAACTGCAACAGTCGGGGGTATACACGCAATTCCTTTCGCCTCCTGACGTGGAATACGCCTAATAATTGATTGAAATTGATTGTTAGTTCCATAGACTTTTTTTATAAAAACGGAGGATTGGCGGTGTTATTGTGCAGGAAAGGAGAAAGATTTCTTCTCATACTTCCCGTCCTTCGCCTCTAGGATCGTGCTCGGCTCATGCACAACCACGCTATGCCAAGCCCCCAAAGGCACCTGAATCCCATATAGCCCTTCTCTTGGGCATATTCTAAATCGTGCTGTCTCGTTAAAACACGATTCGTCTTCAGCTGTTTCTCCATCATGTATCGGCCCGCCTGCATCCATATTAGGTAGCTCTTCGTAGAATACCCAATCCAAACACCCTTCAAGGCATATAACCGTCTCTGAGCTCTTCAGATGTCGATGTATCGGCACATGAGTTCCAACCTCCAGTGCGTTCAGCATGCGCTGACTCCCATCGGCAGGGCTCGTGCGGAGGTCAAAGTTCTGTCGAAGCCTATACGACTCAGTTGCTTTCCGATGCAGGTTCGCCAGCAATTCTTCATTGATTAGTTGTACATCCATACCTACACCCTCTTCACATACTTCATCCATTTCATAATCCCATTCCATCCGTTCCTGATGGTATAGAAGAACGATGTAATCGGTCCTAAATCCTCTTCAATGCGATACACCTCATAACGCCACTTAATTTTATCAGTTTTTAGAAACCTGCTAAACACGCCATACGGAGTTCTCATTGTTGCCAGATTCTCCGATAGCAAATAACAATCATTCCTCTCGCTGATAGCCAACCAAAGCGCATAATCATTATTCCGTCGGGTATTATGCAGTCTGAACTTACCCACCTTCTCCGCATCAAACATCACGGTCAGATAGGCAGGCCAGCAACACTTCAGCATATCCTGGTATGTCACATGCTCCTTGCCACTGACTACTAGTCCTCGGTTCTGTGACTTATTGTTCATCAGACCATACTCTGTATATGAAAAAGAATATCCATTCTCTTCCATAAACCGAATCTGCTTCTCCAGCTTATCCGGAGTCCACACATCACCTACATCCAGGAAGGCAATCCATCTGCCTTGCGCCTCCTTCAGAGCCCTGTTCCTATTTACCGCCTCGCCTCGGTCTGACACAGTCTTCGACACCTGGATGCGGTCAATGAAAGTATAATCCTCTTTCCTAATCTTGGCCTCGTCCTTCAGGCTCATTATCTGGGTTATGGTGTTATCCTTCGAATTGTCATCCACAAACAAGAGTTCCCAGTTCTGATACGTCTGCGCCATGACGCTCCTGACGCTTTCCTCCACAAACTGTGCACTATTGTGTGAAAGCATAATAATGCTTACTAAATCATTACTCATTATTCAACACCTTTCTTTTCCAGAGAAGCCAAATATGCCTCATGCAGATGATAATACTTTACCATAAACAAAATATATACACCTCCCATCATTGCAGCTGAAACAATCAGATAAGCCCAATGAGCCAATACAGTATCTGGAATGACATAGATAGCGATCAACGAGATTACCAGCTGCAGAACCATATAAATACTGCTTACTACTATATGCGGCATCTTCAGTTCATTCGCCATCAATTGATAAGCATGTTTGCGATGAGCCTCTCCCAAGTTTTCATGTAGCATGATGCGATGGAAAATGGTCATCATACCGTCAGCGCCATAAATTAAGTAAAGTACAATCCAGGTGATATCACCAGTTACATACATCAGCCTTCCGATGCAAAATACCAATATCAACGCCATGCCGATGCTGCCTACATCCCCTGCAAAACATTTCGCTTTTTGGCGGAAATTGAAGAAACAGAATACCAGGACTGACAGGAGGATAACTATCAACATCGTATCATCGATAAATCCAGCTCCACTTTTCACTTTTAACTCTTCATTTTTCACAAATAGCGGTATTAAGACCGCAATTGAATAGCCGCCTGTAATACCATTGATACCATCCAGAAAATTGAAAATGTTAGTTCCTGCAACTGCGACGATTAATGCGAATGGTAAGATCCACCACATATTCCATTGTAATATACCTATCTCCTGAAACACCAAAAACATCGACACGAAATGCGCAACCAATCTTAGTGAATCTGGTAGTGACTTTATATCATCAACAAACGAGATGCCTGCAGCTAACGTAACACCAGCCAAAAGCCAGGGATATGGGAATCCATACATGATACTCCATACCCATAGAGCTATGGCAAAAATGATTCCACCACCACGAAGCACAATCTGAGTGTGCGAGCTGCGCTGGTTCGGTTTATCAATAATGTTAAACCGATCTGCAATCTTAAAATAACATATTTCCAGCAAGAATAATAGTGCCAGAATAATCATGTAAGTCAGCATGTATTATCTTTTTAGAAATTCACCGCTACATCCAAAGTATTACCTGAAGAACCGATGGCGAAACATTTATTATGCTTAGCAAAAATCAAATCACTCAGCCACCACGTGAGTTCTGCAGAACCGATACCAATAGCTGCGCCAGCTGCAACATCATACCAATGATGCTTGTCATTAACAACGCGCTCTACGCCTATCGCTGTAGCTGCAGCATAGCCCACTATCGGTATCCAGATGCAATCCTTTCTAAATTCTTTGTCTATCGACCTGGCCGCTGCAAATGCCATCGCTGCATGGCCTGAAGGAAATGATTTGTTATCGGAATAGTCTGGCCTCTCCTCATTGACGACTTTTTTTAGGACAGTCTTTGCGCCAAAAGCTAAAATCACCGATGCGCCTGTATTCACGATAAAACGAGGCCAATTGTGCCCTGAGACTGTTTTCACTGAGTATTGTTTCTCCCCTGGCTTATCCCAACCTATAGTCTGCCCCAACTCATATTGCACGCCAACATTAATATCAAACCACCCGTTACTACAATCCCAAAGTTTACTATTATCAAATTTTGCATCGAGGAATCCGCCTGTTGTTGCCTGATAAGAAATATCAGCATAAATTTTCAGTCTCTCATTTATGGCAAAAATCTGTTCCGTTCCTATTCCTAAAATCGGGCACTCAGCATAGCTTGAAGTAAAATTACATGCCAAACCCGCCCGGGGATAAACAATAGCATTCCATCTTTTATCAAATTGGTACCCCCCAATAATATGATGTAAGTTAAGAAACAAGTCAGCATAAAGAGAAAGAAATCCTCTCTTATCTAGTTTACCTTCCGGATTATCTTTGGAAGCTAAATAAGAAGCATGATTATTGGTAATGATACCATTCTGCCAATTCGTCCCCACCCTTACACCAGCTTCAGGCGTAAACCATTTGCCAAGCCCTACATTCAATCCATATGTACTACCATTAGGGAAGACATTCTTAAGATCTGTATTGTAAGGATTGAGCAGAGACATCCCTAAACCAGCCTGAATGAACCAGTTATCCCAAAATGAGTTTATGACCGTAGCATTTTTATATCTGAAACTTTTATTTGATGTCTTATGAAAAGAGTTGTTCTTCGACAGGCTCATTTCAACGCCAACATTAATCTCCGCATAGCTATTACCGCCATGATCAGTACCAGATGCAACACCATTGACACTAGCTACAAATGAATAACCGAGGTCGGCAAATAGTTTCCATTTATCATTAATACGATAAGTGTTAATAATCCCCACTCCCATTAATGGTCCTCCGCCCGATCCTAAATTGAACCATGCACCAGCATGAGGAGCGATGATTATATTCCATTTCCTATCAGGCTTATACTCACCAAGAAGGTTATGCAAGTTTAACTGAATATCCCCATTGATTGTCAGAAAACCACCATCGTGATAGCTGCCGCCTTTTACACCATATGGCTGATACCATACATTACTATTATCTCTAATGATACCATTGTTCCAATTCACCTTAATTCGACCTCCGAATTCTGGAGAAAACCACTTTCCTACTGCCAAACTCACACCCAGAGATTTCCCATTTGGAAAAACATCTTTGACAGCATGGCCTTTAGGGAACAACAGAATCATATCTGTGCTTACTTGCCCATACCAATTATCCCAAAATGAGTTGGTCACAATGGAGTCTGAAATGATCTCATCATTATTCCTAGCAAATAATCCCAAAGACATGAAAAATGCCAAAGTCAATAAAAACAGTTTCATCATTTCATATTATATAATTTTCCAGAACATCCATCGGCTCCCAGCCTAATTCCTTGCGAGCCTTCTCATTGCTAAAAGTAAGACTCTTTGTCATCTTTTCCAGTTTATAACTATTAATCGGAGCCTTATTCCCAAGCAGATCACCAACCTTAGCCATACACCATGCTATCCAATATGGTATACTAAGCGGTTTCCCCTTACCTAACTGACGCGCTACAGATTCGGAGATTTCCCCAAACGATGGCTGTCGGGTATCACATACGTTATAGATACCGCCCTTTTCTTCAAGCAAAGGTACCAATCGTGCAATATCCTCCGCCATCAATATACTCTTAACAACTTTACCCCCGGCAATATTCATATAGAGTCCCTTCTTGATTCCATTCACCATAGCACCAAGGTTCCCTGGAGCATCCTTTCCTGCAAGCAACGAAGGTCTTAATATTCCAATTCTCACTTGATGATCTATACACCATTTCGTCAAGTAATCTTCTGCCATACGTTTACTTTCAGCATAAGGAGAATCCCCTTTCAATGGGTGAAATTCATCAATACTATCTCCAAACTCGCATCCATATACTGCTACTGTCGAAATAAAAATCAAGGCTTTCGGCACTCCAACCTTCTCCAGTGCTAAACAAAGATTCACTGTCCCCTGATAATTCACATCATAGAATGCTTGCTTCTCTGCCTCTGTCTTCGGAACCACATGCGCCTTTCCACAAGCATGTAATACCACATCATACTTCTCGGACAACTCTGGCACTTCCTTAGCCAGATTTGCCTTAATCATATCGTCTGGTGTGATACCACATGTCGTCACTTCGTATTGTTGTGTCAATAGAGGCATCACGTTCTTTCCTAAGAAACCTGTCCCCCCTGTAAATAACAATTTCTTCATAATAATAATGTCTTTCAATGCCTCAAAGTTGCAGGCTTCATCAAATGGGCATGTATTTGATAGACAAAAGTAGATAATAGACTATCTGAATAAACTATTTTATGTCTCCATCTATTCAGCCACCAATTCTTACACCGCTGCACCACATATTTGAAAACGCCCTTCGCTTTAGGTTGGAAGTTAGCAGGATTAAACAAATCCTTCAATACTTTCTCGCCATATTCAGCTTTTCCTACGACTTTGAAAATTATCTTCTCAAAACCCAGATATTTGTAACAGATATAACTCACGGCTTCCATAAAGTAGTACATATTCATCTCCTTTGCCAAAGCCAAAAGCGAATCCCAATTTATTTCATTATGGTATTTCTTCACAAACAGCCCCCAATCTATCACCTGTCTCAAATACATTCCATTTGCAGAAAACTCTTCCGCCATATGTCTTAGGACAAATAATGCATCGAAATCCACAGAGGGCAAAATAACAGTGGCACCGCTAATCTGATTCTCCCTCAGATCTTGAGAAGATAGTTCTTTTAATTTCTTCTCTATCTTTTTGGTAGATGGGTGAGTATTTACATTAAGGAAATCGTAGTGGTTTTCTACGGTTACACCATGATATACGAATACTGAATGACAATGGTGGCTATTATCTACTTTGATTCCAAGTTCATTTTCTATCAACTTATCTGCCCTTTCCTGCTCTCCAAACAAATAGATATCTAAATCACTACAGGGCCGATGCTCAGGTTTTGGATAATTCCGGCTTAATCCCCACCCCTTCAGTACCATCATCTTAATACCATACTGATGATAAAAATCTGCCAGCGATGCAATAGTTTCTTCTTGTCGTTTGAATGCAAGTTCTTGCTGGTGTACCGCACCTATCCATTTAAGCTTGGTTTGAAAATCAATTTCTATAGGAACATTCTCATCAATGCATCTTTGCAATCCATCGAGGGCGACCGCCCCGACTCTGTGTATAAATGACGTATTAAGAATCTCGCTCCAGTCGGTTTGCTCGGACATAATACAATTGTTTGTATTCCCCAAACCGTATTTAAGCAATTCAAATACTTTCTTTGATGATTCTTGTATCATGGTAATTCATCTTTCTGCTGTCCATTTTCTTCCTTAAGACAAAGGATGTAAGATAATACAAACCATACCCTAACATGCATCCCATTGTATTGTGAATGACGTCATCTATTTCACTATACCCTCTTTTAAAAACAAATTGCAAAAATTCAATCCCTACAGATACACAAATACCTATGAAGATGATTTTCCACCATCCTAGGCGTCTGAAAGCAAATCCTATCAGAAATCCCAAAGGTATGAATACTATAATGTTCATCAATATTTCAGACGAATGTAATTCAAAATTGTCATAACTCCATAGAGGTCGTAATTTATACTGCCATGTTTCAGAAGCTTCCCTAAAAAAAACGGTTGAACTGCAAAGCAGAATAACATATTCTACAACAAGAAGGATAGACATTTTTAAACTCCATTCTTTAGTACCGCTTGCTTTATAAAAAAAAATGCCTCCTGCTATGGCAAAAACGAGCAATAATATATACAATACCTCTGGAACGCTAGAGGCCAAAGTATGAATATATTTCCCCATCGTATTACTAATCCAAACAATTCACATTCTTGGAAAATATGTCAACAAACTCATCTACGCCACCCCATATTCCAAGAAAAACCTTATAAGCCGGGTCAATAGATGCCAGATACTTGCTAAAAGAGTATGATTTATTGGTTGCTCCTAATAAGGGCGCATAATAAAGTGTCGTTGAATTTGTACCGATAAAAGTGATTGATTTGTCTTGTTTTGCTAACATTTCTGTTCCACCCTTATACCAATTAATCTTAATTCCCTCCTCATTAAAACAGCTTTCTATAAATAATTGGGCGCTTTCAAAATCCCAGTCTGCGGGATGTAATCTGGACCAAATCTCGTGTTTCCCGTGAGAAGAGCAGAATCTTATGATTTCATGAAGGCATTTTAAATAATTATCCAATTGATATGGTCGGCCATGTGAGCTGATTCGGTCTAATACGACAAAGAAGCTTCCATTTTTTATGGTTGTATCGATTTCGTTCAAACTCACCTTTGATATATCCACAATTTTTTTCTCAAACACATAACCATAATGTGTGTAAGATGTAGGAGAACAAACGTATAATTTGGTTCTCTGGGTTGGCGCGTCCGTCATTTTATCATATAATAAAAGATATCCACGCACATCCTCTTTCACAAATCTCATAAGCTGTTTCAATATAAACTCCCCGAAAGTTCTCTTTATTGTGTTTCGTAGCTTGGGAAATGTTCTTCGATATGCTGAAAACCCCTCCTCATAGAAAACGATTTCATTCACATAGGATTGGCGAGGAAACAAATAACTAAATGGAAGATATGCTATGACATAACTATCACCGAAGAATGAATGAACTAATTGTGGATACCGAAGATAAAACTTGAAACGATTAACAACATTCCCTCTTACCCCCATAGGCAGGGGGAATGTCTGCATTCCTTGCTCTATACTCGTCCCACGACCACATACGAAATAGCAATCCTTGTTATTTAGTTGGTTTTCTAATATAATACTTTTACAAACCAAATAATGAAAAGTACTGGTAATGAAAAACAAATGTTTCTCCCTGCTCATATAGTTATCAAACTATTAATAAATTCGCGAACACAACCTTGGCCTCCTTTTAAATTCATAACATGAACATTTGCCAGATTAGTGATTTCATGTTGAGCATCTGATGGGCATGCTGCAAACCCAACTGTTTTAAGGAGCTCTTTGCAATTAACATCATCTCCAATATAAGCAACTTCATCCATGGATATCCTCATTTCTTCACAGATTTTAATGACTGCTTCTAACTTCCCTTTTCCTCGTTGTCCTTGGATTACATAGTCAACTTTCAATTTCTTAGCTCTATTAGTAACTATCTTAGTGTCTTCAGAGGTTATGACACCTGTCTTGATTCCTTTTTCATTTAATAATTGGAAACCCATTCCGTCGCGCGTATTAAACTTCTTAAGTTCATCGCCCCTTTCTGAATAATACATACCGCCATCCGTTAGTGTCCCATCTACATCAGACAAGAACAACTTAACTCCTTTTCCTGCATCTTTAGAAAGGACATGTCTCCGCATCAGGTCCTCGATAATAGCCCAATCATCTGGTTCGTCAATCTCTGTTGCAGTATATTCCGGCATCTCATAGATTCCGATTTTTCCGCAAAGGCGATTTTCGTACTTAATGACGTTTCCTACTGTGTTTACATAGAATGCGCCATTTTCCATGAAAATGCCTTTAAAGTCTTGGCGTCTCGGCCGATTTTTGTAATCATAGTTTTGTGAGGTTCCATCTTCATTCCAAAAAAAACGGAAATTCCTCACACATGTCAAAATACTATCATATTCCCGCTTTTCATACATCTGTAGAGCTTCTGAAAAATGAACAGTCTGGGTTAATGGAGATGTCGCTTGTACCAACATGAATATGGTATCTTCGGCTAACTTCGACTGGTGTAAATACTCTAGCATGACACTTTCTGTACTTGATGTGTCCTCGGCATTCTCCGGGGATCTGCGATATAATGATGTTTTCCGATAAGCCTGAGATTCTACTACAGACCAAATAGCATCAGAATCAGTCGCAACTATAATCTCATCCACCAGGTCACAAGCTTCAAGTGCATCAATATTCCAACACACCAAAGGCTTGCCACATAGCGGTTTTATATTCTTCAACGGAATAGATTTTGATCCACCCCTTACAGGAATAAATGCAACTGTTCTTATGCCGTTTACCATATCACGTGTCCTTTTTTCAGTTTTTCTCTTTGCTCTTCCTCTATGCTAAGCACGTCTTTTATTTTATATGTCAATGACTTTGCAACCGCCTTACAGTCACGGGCTAATTTTCTGACACCATCAGGCTCTAGTGAAGCAGCATGGTCTGTTCCCTTCCATGTCCTGTCTAATGTAAAGTGGCGTTCTATGTATTCCGCCCCTAACGCAACTGCTGCGGAATCAACGGCTATTCCTAAGTGATGTCCTGAAAACCCTATAGCCTTAACTCTATTTCTATATTCCATTCTCATCCGAGTAATCTCTAACAAACATACGTCTTCAAATGGAACTGGGTAGCCTGAAGTACAACTATACAAAACTAAATCCTTTGCTCTATTCTTCTCTTCAAAATAGCACACAATATTATTTTCTTCCACTTTTGTTGTCATTCCAAGCGAAAGATGTATCTCTCCTTCGAAATGATCACACAGATACTCTAACAATGGCTTGTTTAGATTACATGCCGACGGGACTTTTATCATCTTTGGATTTAAAGAAACTATCTCTTTTGCAGATGTCACATCCCATACAGAACTCGAATACTCCACATTATATTCTTTACACCACTCCTGTAGTTGTCGATGCTGTTCAAGTGTAAACTCTAAGTACTCTCGATGTTCCCCATACGTCTTTCCATAAGAGTACTCAGGATGAGGATGAGGTGCATTATATTCTTCCGGACTTAATAACTCCTTGATGCATCTCTTCTGAAATTTCACCACATCAGCTTTACAGTAAGTAGCTGCTGTTTCTATCATATCTCTTGCTATCTGCATATCACCTTTGTGATTGCAGCCAATTTCGGCAATTATCTTTGGCGCTTCCATTTAATGAATTTCCTCCAATTAAACTCTAAATACTTATCACACAAATGCTCATCAATATCTGCCAGATGATTCTTCACATAAGCCAGATGGTATGCTTTTTTGTTATTTTTATTATATTCATCTAAACGGACAACAATTTCATAAGGAAAGGATGGAATATAATAGTTCTTGATGGATTGACGATTGGCTATCAAATCCTGAGAAAATCTTGCGGAAGCCCTTCCAGTTCGATGTTGCGTTGCGACATCGAACAGGAAGGCCAAATTTTGGCCTTCCTGTTCGAGTCGTACCAAAGTACGATACTCTCTTCCATGCTTGTCTTTACACGGAACCGTCTTAACAATATATTTATCTTTATAAATCTCAACATCACATAATATCGAGGCGAGAATTTTACTGTATTCTTCCTCGTTTTCACATATAATATCAATATCCTTTCCTAATGCATAATAATCTGGAAAATCTGCCGGCATATAGGGGACATCGATCTTTGTTATGACATATCTATAATCATGTATATGATCAAGTATAGTTTTTATATCTATCTTTGGCATTGTCATTAACTGATAGATACTTTTGTTTTGATAAAAATTATCTCCTATATGAATGATCACATCGTGATAATAGTGCTCAATCCTATCTTTGTATGCCCGTCTGATTAATTGCTTAATTAGCTCCCCTTTTTTCGATAAAGTCTTATGATTAGATGTCTTTAATCTAAAATCTGGATCCTCTATTTTTAATGATACCATTCTCAGGGAATAACTGTTACATTCTTCGAATACCATATATCCAATTTTCTTCTCTATTTTCCACTTCTGTATATCATCAACAGCATATATCCCCCTTGTATAATATTGATATTCTTCCTTAGTCAGATTATAATCTCTTATCTCATTGACAACTCCGAATAATAACAGATGCTTTGCTATTTCATTGAAATAATCCTTTGCAGGATGCCAAATAGTACAAATAAACGAATTATTGTATCTTTTTCTTATTTCATTATACTTCGACTCTAATTTGTTAATATCATCGTCTGAAAAGCCATTCACTTTGAACCATCTGATGTCATAACAAAACACTTCTTGTGAATATTGTTTTACCTTAACAGAAATATATGGGAGTTGATAATACAAGGCCAGCGCCATCCGATGAGATCCGTCTATGAGATGAAGATTCTCATCTACTGTTATTTCCGACTTCTCATCATAGCCGTTTTGCTCATAGCTTTTTATTAAGTCTTTAAAAATGTCAGTTGCTTTATCTGCCCATTCTTTACCCATTCTGCATTTTTGCATACGATAGTAAAGATCAAATCCAAAAACATTCTTCTCGTAATAGTTCTCAATTGCAAGCAGACGAACTATCATGTCATAACGAAGAAACCCTTTTTCAGAGTTGTGTTGGAAAAACAACTCACCAACATCCAATTTAAGATGTTGAACTCTTTTAAACACGAAAGAACCATGCATCGATGCCTTTAGTCTATAATAGACTCTTGCTAAGCCCCTTCGAATTTTAAATAGAATATTTTGCATATTTCCTAAGCCTTCCATCGCAAATATAATTCTGTATTCGTCAAATATTGATAAATACAATACTTAACCTTCTTGTAGGGCCTAAGAATAACTTCTTTCACCAAATCTATGTTAGTCATCTGACTATTTACGCATCGTTGTAATATCAAGGAAGGATATTTAGATAAAGAGTCATCAATCGGACTGTTATCGGAGATAAGTTCACCTTTCTTGAGCACGAAGGTACACTTGTCATCACAATATAAAACACTAAAGCCTAATCCTATAAATAAATGCTCTAGCCATTCTTTATAGAAATAATATACATGTGCTATCTGAAATCCAGATAAAGGATAATGTGGCTGCGGGTTTGAAAACAGACCTGGTACCTGTATTAACAGGAACTTACCATCTCTAATCTTTTGTGCAAGCCTTTTTATTTCTATAATTGGATCCAATAGATGTTCTAGCACATGTGACAATATAACTAAATCACAACTCTTATCTTTTATGATATCATAAAAATTTCCATTTTTTAAATTTAGGCCGTTTTTTCGTCCCAGTTCTAAAAATTCATCATTCAAATCAACCCCAATAACTCTTATACCCTCTTTTGCAAAAGGTAGTAAGACTCCTCCTGCTCCGCAACCCATTTCTGCTACTTCTTTTATATCATCTATAATAGACAATTCTTTTAGGAGGGAAAGGAACTCTCCTCCTCTTTTAGATTGCATAATAAAATACCTCTTATCTGTATTATTGCTAGAATTATATAACTTACGATAATATTTTTCATAAAAGAGGTTATTAGATTCGGGTGAAAAAACAAACTGATTTCTGACTAGGCCGCACTTAGAACAAAGGATCTGTCCAATTCTTAGACCCCACGAATCTTTTTCTGTTAGCAAGACATCATTAGATTCATGAATATTGCCGCAAACACAATGGTTATTGAATAATTCTAGTCCTCCACTGCTAATCAGATCGTTGACTTCTGAAACCGTCTTCTTTTGATCCTTATTCAACAATCTATGTGGTTGTTTAAAATAACTAATGGCTACATTCTGTTTCATAGAGAAAAAGGAGTTCAACCAACTTTATGAATGATCTTTATCATTTGCGTCTTAATGAGAACTCTCTCATTATGTTTAATTCCAATCAGCCAAATAATTATAAAAACAGAAAGGACTATCGTTAAAACACATGCAAGTAGTCCTATGATTCCATCATTGCATTTACTTTCATGAATTAGTTTTGATAAAAGACCGCCTGCCGCAAAACATGTTATTAATACAATTGAGCAACGTAATAACACATTGAATACATATACAGGTACATCTAGGCCATAGTATTTATTGCACAAATAAACTCTTGGTATTAAGGCTATGATAACCAATGTCATATTAACATATAATGTACATTCTGCATCATATCCCGCATTAAGTAAGACGATAGATATAGGGAGATTCAAAATGTATATTGCTGCTATTACCTGTTGGTGAATTCTTATTTTCCCTGTCGCTAGTATTCCTGTTGTAAGAGGCATGTTAAACACCTCTATTAAAGAGGTCAATAATATAAGTTTCAAAAAGATAACACTATAAATAGGGTATGATACTAGCCATATTTTTAATATTTGCTCAGTGTTAAAAAATATAGGTACAGCGAATAATAATAATAAGCAGAATGATAATCTTGAACTTGAATAAATAAGATTCCTCATTCTGTCTAAATCCCCCGCTGAATAGTTTTTTGTTATCTGTGGTCTTAATGCCGAGTAAAAATTGGAAGAGAAACTATTTACTGCAGTATTTACCTGGTATGATATGGCTCTTGCTGCATTAATGGCGGGTCCGAAATGTATATTTAATAGTATATTTATACCCTGATCCCTTATTATATTGGCGATTGGGCCAAACATGCTCCACCATAAATATGCAGTTATTTCTTTTAATTTTATTTTATTATAATTATATGAGAAATGACTTTCTTGATAGTGTTTCCTACAATAATAACGATACAATGATGCAATCGTAAACGAACAAAGAAACATCAAGATTGCATATACGACTAGATGATCATATAAAAAGTATTGCAGAATGTAAGCTGACATTAATGTGATGATGGCTTTGATAATGCTCAAATAGGCAAAAACCTTCATCTGTTCATGAGCAATGACTACAGCCATATATGGTGCAGTCATAATATTGATGATAAAGCTAAAGATAGAAAGTTGTAAAACCCAGTTCGCTGCAATAATTCTATCTTCTGGGATATTCATATATGTATTCAAAAACCAACTCCCAATAATCTCTGCTAAAATAAATGTTCCTATAGAGACTATGCCGTATGATAAAAAAATTAAACTAAAAAGTTCTTGTAAGCTTCTCCCGTCATTCCTTGGTAATTCAAATGCAATGTAACGTTGTGATGCAGAGCTCAATGTAGTAGAGATAAAAGAGAACATTAGTACTATACCTCCTACAACATTGTAGATACCATAATCATCGACACCTAACACTCGCAAAACGACTCGTGAGGTGTATAATGTAACGAGCATCACAACAAGTGTTCGGCAATAGAGTACTAATGTATTCTTTGCTATACGCTTATTGCTTCCAAAGTTCTCGTTCATCTATTTTTTTTGTTAATTGCTTAACTATATTCTCTTCTGCATACTTCAGATCATCCTCATCATCTATCTCATACCATTTGACATCAGACGAATTATGAACATACACAGGGCTTACATGCTGAGACATCCAAAGCAATTGGTACTCATAGCCCAACTTTGGCTTTTCTGCCACGACCTTCTCATACTCAGAACACATCTGATGATAGAATGTAGATGACAATTTGTGAATGCCGACCAATTCTCCTTTGGCATTGATCTCAGCCTTATTGGTTGAGCATCGTGTTAAAGTTCCATTTTCATCATACTCGACATAATACTGATCCTGAAACTTGGTGACTGGTGTAATCAACATGATATCAGGATGTTCATTCTCCTGAAGTTCCGTAATCGCATTCTTACTATAGATGATATCCGACTCCAGAAGAATGAAATCATCATCGCCAATAGCTTCGCGACAGTTCCAAAGCGTGTACATGCTGTTAGTTTCAGCATAGCGAGGGCTAAACACACATTCTATCTGCGGATATTTGTTCCTCAATGCCTCGTATGCCTCTTTCTTATATCCAGTACCTATAATAATACGTTTGAATCCGCAGGCTATCAGTGTCTCTATGGAACGGACGACCATCGATTGGCCTCCCACCTCTATAAAACCCTTGGGCATCGTCTCAGTCATCTTACCAAAGCGACTGCCCAAGCCTGCTGCCATAATAACCGCTATTGTTACCATACTATTTGTATTGAGCAGGGATTTTTATATCGTTAGCCACCATCGCGTCTTTCAGCACCACGAAGAAATCCTTGATATCATCAGGTAAAATGGTTCCTAAAGCACAAAGACGGAATGTATTTGTGGTTGAAATCTTTCCAGGATAGATGGTAAAGCCACGCTCATAGCAGTAGTCATGAATCTTCTCGAATGTAAAGTTGGGATCATCAGGATAAAGCACTGATACAACCAATCCCGACTCAATCTTCGGATCGATGACGGTCTTGAAACCTAATTCCGCTACCCCCTTATGAATAGCCTCATAGACTCTGCGATGACGAGCAAACTTAGCCTTTTCACCTACCTCAAAGTATTCCTTCAATGCTTGAATAGTGGCATAGATAGTCTGCACAGGAGGCGTAAAGTGCATCTCGCCCGTTTTCTCAAAGCATTCATATTGCATATAGAGGTTACAGTAATAGGATCGTGTAGGATAGTTCTTACTTGCTTCAATAATATCCCTACGACCAATTATAAAGCTCAAGCCCGACATAGCCATCAAACCCTTCTGAGCTGATGCCATACAGAAGTCCACATTATCTTTCACGACATCGAGAGGTATCATTCCTAGCGTTGAGGTGGTATCACTAACAAAAATGGCACCATACTTGTGCGCCAAAGCACCTATCTCACGAATAGGATTCAGCACTCCAGTTCCTGTTTCATGATGACAACAATAAACCACTGCCACATCGGGATTCTCTTGCAACGTTCTCTCCACATCATCCAGATTAGGCTGCTCATAGACAGAAGACTTCAAATCAATATGCGGAATATGGTACATCTGACATACCTCTACGGCACGAGTATTGTATGCGCCATTGTTCACGACAAGGATATTCTTACCTTCTGGTACCAATGAGTTGATACAAACGTCAATATTGATAGTTCCAGATCCGCAAAAAAGTACGGATGTATATTCGGGTTCTGGTGCATGAACCACCTTACACAAATCACTACGCAGGCCCTTCATCAAACCTGCGAATTCTTTTTCACGGGGACAAATATCAGGTACAACCTGAGCATATTTGACGGTATCTGTTGTAGTAGCTGGACCAGGGTTCAGCAACACGTTTCTTTTAATTGGTTCCATCTTTATTACTTCTTTAAGAATTCCATTAAAGCTTCTTTATTCTGAATGGGAGTTGTAGTAGGTCTTCCCAAATCCTTACGATTTCCCTTCTTGACCTTAATTTCCAAAAATACAGGTCCTTCGCCAAAATTAGATAGTTGCTTCTGCAAGTCATCTTTGTTATCCACTGAGAATATCTGCTTATAACCAACGGCCTTTGCAACAGCAGGCATATCTATCTTCAATCCCACAGTAGGCTGGCCACCTACAGAATCATGAGCACCATTATTGAACACTACATGGATGTAGTTCTTGGGGGCTTTATTAGCAACAATGGCCATAGAGCCCATGTGCATGATGCTGGCACCATCGCCATCAAAGCACCACACGTTGCGATCCTGCTTGGCCAAGGCAATGCCAAGGGCTATCTGGGATGCATGGCCCATAGAACCAACGGTGAGGAAGTCACGTTCATGACCTTCGTTCATTGCTGTGCGGTATTCAAAGAGTTCTCTGCTGATCATACCTGTAGTGGAAACTATGACATCTTTACCGCCCAGAACTGATGCAACGTTTTGAATGGCCTCTTCACGACTCATGGTTAGGTCATTCTTTATGTTTTGAAGGGTATAGGCATCGAAAGTGTCCTTCTCAATCACCAGTGCATAGCACTGCTTGGTGGCCTGCATATAGGCGATTGCCTTCTTAATCTGGACTTCAGCTTTATCTTCTTCCTTGCTTAGTACGGTATAATCAATACCCATCACATTAAGCAAACCTGTTGTAACCTTTCCCTGCTTGACATGCTGGGGTTCATCATGTACGCCAGGTTTGCCACGCCAACCAATCACCAACAGCACAGGGATATTATAGACGTCTGGATCTGTCAACGATGCTAAAGGATTGATGATATTACCCTCACCAGAATTCTGCATATAGACTACAGGTATCTGACTGGTGGCCAGATAATGGCCTGCGGCCAAGCCCATAGCACCACCTTCGTTGGCGGCGATAATGTTATGCGCCACATCAGCATGATCAGTGATATAGGCACAAAGATTCTTCAACAAAGAATCAGGTACGCCAGCATAGAAGTCAATGCCATAGCCGGCTAATGTGTCATAAAAGAATTTCGGAGAAATCATTTTTTTACTTTTTTACCTTTTCGCTCGGCTTAGCCGCTTGGCTCAGCCAAGAACTCTTTTACTTTTTCTTCGTTCCCGGAATCAGATTCAATATTTGCTTAATTGGCATACAATACTCATCAGAAGCCTCAAGACTGCGTGAAGTCTCAAGAATGCGCTCGGCGCACTTTACCATAGCCGGATATGCACTACGCAACATATGGTTGGCATAAATTACGATATTAATACCCCACGCTGCCAGTTCTTCCTCAGTGAACTGATTATAAGTAGTAGGTACAGCCACAATTGGAGTATGCGGATCTTTCTCACGGAAACGCAGGCAGAACTCCTTGATATCATCTCCGTTCTTGTTCTTTGAGTGTATCATCACACCGTCTGCCCCAGCAGCCACGTATGCATGGCAACGCTCCAAGGCATCATCAACTGGCTTGCCTGCAATCAGGGACTCACAACGGGAGATGATCATAAATTCACGTGTGATTTGAGCATCCTTACCGGCCTTAATCTTGTTACAGAAGCCCTCAATAGTATCCTGCGTCTGAATAGCATCAGTACCAAAGAGAGAATTCTGCTTCAAGCCAACTTTATCCTCTATAATCACAGCAGAAATGCCCAGACGTTCCAAGGTACGAACCGTAAACACAAAATGTTCCAATTTTCCACCGGTATCGCCATCATAAATAACTGGCTTGGTGGTTACTTCTAATGTATCATTTAGATCATGCAAACGTGTGGTCAAGTCAACTGCCTCAATATCAGGTTTACCTTTCGAGGTAGAGTCTGTCAAAGACGATGCCCACATACCATCAAACTCACGATGCTGTCCATTCACTTCAACTGAAGTGTGCTCAGCAATCAGACCTGTCAAGCCATTGTGAGACTCAAGAATACGAACAATAGGTTTGGCTGAAATCAATCTGCGCAGAGAAGCCAATCGAGCCTGAGGAGTTACACCCAAAGAATCAATTTCTTCCTTCAGACCAGATGCTGAGATACCTTTAGTATAAGGAATCTCAATGACTTCACCACCCAGTTTCTCCATGGTCTTAAACACCTCATCGCGGATGTATTTATCTGGTCCATAAACCCAGTCATCGCCATGAATGATAAAATCAGGCTTATACTTCAGGAGATTAGGTACATAACTCCATTCATTCTGAGGTACTATAGATGAAACTCCTTTAATATTCTCAATTACATTTTTGCGCTGCTCGTAGGTGAGATAAGGCAGACGCTTATGCGTTGCAATAGCCTTATCTGTATACAAACCTATCATCACATCACCATACTTCGCGCCTTGATTGATAATATTGATCAATCCAGGGTGCATGATATCACCAATCATGCCCAAATAAACAGTCTTTGCCATATATTTTTTATTACTTTCCAAACATTTTCTCTACACAGATTTCAGTAGCGTGTCCTCCGATATTTGTGAAGCGCTCTTTAATCATTTCTTTAGTCTTCTTGCACTCTTCTACATAGTCCATCGATTTAATCTGGGCTATGACCTCTTGCTCTGTTCGCTTCACCCCGCTCGGCATTTCTTTCTCCATATCAGGATAAACACCACGAACTCGACAATACTCTTCGTAGTCGTATGCGAAACAAATAATTGGTCGTTCCAATATTGAGAAATCAGCAATGCAAGAAGAATAGTCTGAAATCAGGATATCAGCCACCTTAAACAAATCATTAATCTGAGGATAAGATGTAAAGTCTCTGATAAAGTCATTAAACTCTATACCCAGTAATTTTGTTGTATAAGCATGGGTCCTCAATATCATCACATAGTCATCTTCCAGCTCTTTTTGCCAATACTCCACATTGATGGGAGGCTTGATGGCATATGTCTGACCATTATCTGTACTATCTCGCCATGTCGGAGCATACATAATCAACTTCTTATCCAAAGGAAGGCCTAGCTTTTTCTTCAATTCAACTATCTCCTCTGGCGATGTCCTATACAATGCGTCATTTCTGGGCAATCCGGTTGGTATCATCGCCTCCTCACGTGCTACAAAATCACGAATAATGATTTCTTTATGATACTCACTCTCATAACACATAAAGTCAACGGCTCTAAAATCGAAATCTTTTCTTCCCGGGACTCCATTCCCACAATGGTTGATGGAACATCCATGCCATGTATTCAGATACAACTGGCTTTTTTTCTTGTAATGCAGATGTCTTTCTATATTAACACATGTAATCCAATACTTGGCTTTCATAGAAGTAATAAAATACTTGGGGGTGTCAGACTTAATCTTAATAGCTGGCCCCGGTAATTCTACATGCTCTGGGTCTTCTAAAGCCCAAACATATTTGTAGCCCGCATACTTGGGATGATTGATCATATATTCATAGATAGTCCTCGGACTGTCATTATACTTCCTACTGTGCGCACTAAACAAAATCATCTTTTTGTCTATAGGCACAAAAAAACCTATCACTCTCATTCCAAAACTCACTGTCGTTTGGAAAAAACGATAGAATATATCATTATGCTTGAGTTGGTAGTCTAACCAAGCTCTAAATCCATGCATTTGCTTTTCTTCCATATTGTGAAATAAAGTTTTCCAAGTTATTATTTCATCTCTTTTAGTTTTTCATAGACTTCCCTATATTTTTCAAGGTTAGGCGTACTCGCATAAACTCTTTTTCCATATTCGTAAGCTCTCCGTCCCATCTCATTAGTTTCTTCACGATGATTGAAGAGGTATAATATGGCATCGACTGAAGCCTGATAGTCAAGATTTGAAGCGGATATACCTATCTTGTTCTCATTGAATTCCTTAAAATAGTAGGATTCGGGGTCAACGGAATTGATGACTGGGCGTTTGCATGCCATCAGCAATCCGGCTTTGCTCGGCACGCTGTTCCAAATCACACCATACTTCAAAGGGATATAACATACAGAACAGGCGCTATACACATCCGAGACAATCTCCTGGGGCTGTAGTGGCAGGAAATCAATATTAGGTAGACCCATGGCTTCTGCTTCGTTTTTAAATTGATTATACTGACTACCGCGTGCTATTATCTGAAATCTAATCTGAGATTGGTCTTTAAGTGCATTAGCACAGTACAAAAAAGCCTTGTAATCAAAAACATATCCTGTAGTGCCAGCATACTGAACATAAAAAATATCTTTTGAAAGATTATACTTCTTCACAAACCGGTTTTCTTCCCAAGGTACTTCCTCTACAATCCTGTCGTTATACCAGTTCAGTATCACATCTATCTTCTTTGGATCCACGCCCTGATCAACGACGCTCTTTTTCATATCCTCACTGATGACAGTGATTCTATCAGCTTTCTTGTATGCAATTTTTCCCAGCGCAAAGAAAAATTTCTGCATTAACTTGTTCCGCATCACGCCGCTGGCAATGGAACTACCAGGAAACATATCCTGAATATTCCAAACCCGAGGAATCTTTCCGTAAAGTTTTGCCAAACTAATGTCGAAGGGCATTGTTACATTCGATTCTACATACATCACGTCGTAATCTCTTGCCAGCTTGAGATACTTTCGGCTGTCCCATGCACATTTCATGCTTGCCAAATACCTCAGAGCAAACTGGCTTTTCTTAGGCTGGGATATATAAACTGCTGCATATTTAAAGTTGGGGTACTTCAAAAACTCTGCAGGTATCTTTGGATCTCCATGCGTTGATTTCTGACAAAGCACAAACACATCCCATCCTTCCTCTAAGCTCCTCAGCACCTTGGCTGACATGAGGTGATATGATGGTCCTTGTATGTCGAATCCAATACTTAGATAATAAAAAATCTTCATGTTTTCTTCTGCAGGTCTTTAATCTTTTCAATCATCTCATCTACAGAATAATCATCATACATCATCACAAACTTATTGTGAGCCTGATATTCCACCGCAAGAGTTGACCGGTATGAACACACCACGTCCACATCAGGAAACTTCCTTTCGAGAATAATCTTGCATTGGGGATACTCTTTCTCCAGATTGAGATATTTTGTCATATCTTCCTTACCAGGATGTGGTTTTAGATAAACAGTGTTTCCATCTTTCGCAAACGCTTTAACGATGGCTAATTCATTATCAAATAATAAAAAACTAGGAAAACCTACTATTAACACCTTAAAGTTGTCATCCCCTTCCATCTTAGTCAAATCGATGGTAGGTTTCAGTAACAGCACATTAGTGGGTTTAACCTTGAAAGCAGCCCGAAAAAGATCAATCGATGCTTCCGCAGATAGCACATAAACGGTATCGGTATGTTCAAATTTCACAGGCCAGTCTGCATAAGGCATCTCTATTCCATGTTGGAAAAGAATTCTATTTGTCTGGGGGGCATTATCAAAAAGTATTGACCATCTGTCCATTTGATTACAAAAGCACAAGGTCGTTTCTTTCGGTATGTTTCTTAAAACAAAATAAGCTAGAAAGAACTCAAAACTGTTAAATGTCCTGAATACATATTTGAACCTTAATTTCGTCTGTGCCCCCAATATTGCTATTGCAGATAAAAAATATGCTTGTATGACATTCCAAATACTTACATACTCAAACAGACTATGACATCTTTTCGTTAAATCCCAATCCTTCTTATCAACATCAAAGGAATAAATCCAGTCAACAGAATCCTCATATCTGCCTGCAGACTTTGTTCGTCCCCTTAATAAAGGGCAATTGTCAATATATAAGGTATCACTGAGTGGCTGTGGCTTGGTAAATGCAGCTTTTACACACCAAGGTATCAATTTGGCTGTCACTATCAAGAATGAAGCCAAAGGTTCTAATACAATACAAGTCTTATAAAGAATATCCTGCGCCCATTTTGATTGTATCTTGTTCAATACAGGCACACGATTAAATATCAAGGATTTATTCTTGTCCTCGAAACTACTGAAATATTTTTTTATATTTTCAAAAGAGCTATAATATAACGATATTGGATTCATAAATCTATTCTGCTCCTGTTTATACATTATTCAACAACTCTGCATATCGTGCTATCGTTTGTTGAATAGAGAATTTTTCCAGATACCGTTGTCTGGATTTTCTTCCCATCTCTGACCAATCATATTCTTTAATATGACGCAAAAAATGTTTAACACCTTCTTTGGATGGTTCAATTAATATACCATTTTCACCATCTATCACTTGTTTGGGGACACCACCAACTGGTGTAGAAACAACGGGTAACCCGGAACGCATAGCTTCCAAAATCGAAATGGGCATTCCTTCCTCCATACTTGGCAAAATAAAAATGTGAGCTTTATCCAAATATGGAATTACATTTTTTTTCCTTCCGCAAAAAGTGATATATTTATCAAGACTTTCCTTTTTAACCCTTATTTCCAATTCTTGGCGAAGAACACCTTCGCCTACTATTGTAAAGTGTATGTCTCTTTTTTCTTCATCTGATAGTTCCGATAGTGCATCCACAATAAAACCTTGTCCTTTCCTCTCTATCACATTCCCGATACAAACTATTTCAAAGACAGATGACCTCAAATGATTCAAATGTTCCTCTGGATGTTCAAAGTCAGCAATACCATTGTCAACGTATGTTGCTTGGCCTTGTCTTATATATGGATATTTCTTTTCGAAAATATTCAATGCTAATTTACTGTTAAATACAATCAAATCTACATTTTCAAATATTTTCTTTTTAAGGCGTTTTAAAATAAAGTTGTAAAAAAAAGTATAACGCAATAATGGATAATCTATTAATAGTATTTGAAAGACATCCCCCATTGTGTGCATGACCATTACTATTTTCTTTCCTTCATCGTGTTGAAGATACCGAAAGCACGTAGGGGTCTCATGGAGAAAAATGACATCATAATTCTCTTTCTTTGATTCCAAATAACAACGTACACCTTTATTTCCCCTTACATAAAAATTGTAATAATTTCTAATAATACCAATATAATCAATCTTAAAGACGATGTCTTTGAGAGTTCTTTTCAGGGAAGTTTTACTTGTTCTGCTCTCAAAGGTCTCTCCTTTAGGCGCAAATGTGTCTAATTTAATTCCTTTTTCCAAAAACAAATGTTTGTTTTCGTCAAAGGATGACACCACTTTACTAGCCCCATCGGGTTGTGTGATGGGCGCATAATATATCATCGCAACTTTTTTCATTCTATATAGCTAATTCTTTAGGGGATTAACGGCTGATAATTCTATCAAATAAAAAACTCCATCTATTAATTACTTTATCCGAAGAAAAACGGTGAATACCGCGTGGTGCTTGTGATGCTAATTGATGGCGCAGTTTTTCATCTGTCATAACTTCTTCTAATGCTTCTGCCAATTTTGTGTTATTTTGATTTTCAACCAGTATTCCACTCCTATAGTTTATAATCATATCGCTAGGTCCGGTTACTACATCAAAGGCTACACAACAACATCCTGCTGCCATTGCCTCCATTAATCCCATAGGGAGTCCTTCGTAACGGGAGGGTAAAACAAATATTTCTGATTGTAACATTAACTCATAAACATCTGTTCTAAATCCTAAAAACTCTATCTGTGAATCTGCTCCATCATCAAGAAGCCCATATAAATCTTCAACATCCTTCTCGTTATATTTACCAGCAACAACGAGTTTCCAATCTGGATGTTTCTTGTAAATCATATTCCAGCATCTCATTAGATTGTCAAACCCTTTTTGTTCTGCACCTACCCTTCCCACTGCAAGAACAATTTTCCTTCTGTTATATTTCTTTTCAACATTTGGAACATATAAAGGATTGGGCATATAGACAAGGTTATGAATCTTTAACTTCCATCGTTTATAATCCCAGCGGGTCAGTACGGTCACGGCAGAAGCAAAGCGATACAATACTCGAGCGATATACCTGTATTGTGGGTACATACTATCCAAATTATTATGCTCATTAACAATAATGGGGATTTTAAGGCCCGCTAAAGCGACCAAAGTGAAAATAGCGCAATCGCTCATGACCCCAATCGCAATATCGGGTTTTACCTCCTTTGCGATTTTTCTCATATTAAATAGCGTTCTTAGTAGTCGATATAGGATAAATCGAGACCAAAATTTTGTCGTTTTCGTTCCTACGGAGTGATTTATCTGCTTTACATCTTCTCCTATGGTATAAACAGCAGGATAATTCATGTTATAGGAAAGAAAAACTTCATATCCTCGTTCGCTTAATTCATTGACTATAGTTGTGCAGACTCGTTCTGCTCCCCCACCCTGAATAGAACTTATAAAAAAAAGAATTCTCATTATATATACTATAATGTAAACAATTTAACTTTGGGTTGAAAAACACGATAAAGAATAGCAAGGAAAATCATATACTGTATATAATTTTCCGAGAGGCACAGTTCTGACCGAGCAAAGAAAACATTTTTTGAAAGATACAGAAGAAATGCTATCTTAAAATAATTACCATTTTTTATAAAGTCCATATATGCCATATTTTCCATCTTTGCTATTAACCATGCATAAAAAAGCACAAAAGTCCATCCTAACCAACCAAAGTTAAGATACGCTTCAGACATAAATGAGAATCCAAATCCAGGCATGTTTGCTTTATGAGCCAAATAAGATGCAGGAGATGATAAGGGTTCTGGAAAACCGAACGAATCAATCGGAATTTTAAAAACTCGATGTGGAACTACTGTCAAAATGGAGAATAATATAGATTGATGGTGGGGTTCCCCATTATCACACATTCTCATAGTTAATCCTAATGTCTTTCCTGGGGATCCTACATCTGTCATGGCAGTATAAAATAAAAATGCCGTACCTTTACTTGTGTCTACTTCCGAAATATCCACAGTTTCATGATATCGCGCTGCACTTATGATTCCCAAAAATATGATAGAAAAGAAAATTCCGAGAATCCATATCAATACAAATTTCTTTTTAAAAAAATAACTGTGAGTAATAGGTAGTGTTATAATAAATAATGATATATATGGTATCGCTCCACTACGCAATCCCAGCATCATATATAAAACTATAAAAAATGACCAGCCTGCATATATCAATAAAGTCTGCTGCTTCCTTAATACTGATCTAACACTAAGAAAACAAAAGAAATAAGTGAAATAGAACCGGTTCGCGACCTCCATCATGCCTTCATACATATACTCCTTGTATGACATTGAGCTCCGGATTTTCGCCATTTCTAGTGCCGCATAAACACCTCCTATGAAGCACATCCACATAATTATATTTAATTTCTTATCCGTTTTTGTCGGTTTAGAGTTTTCATTTTTATACCATTCTATCTGTTGAGATATATTGACACAATCTTTTTTATTTTTTGTCCCCAGACAAACTCCAACATTTAATGCAGCTATGCAAAGAAGTTGAAATCGTAATGAATATGAAATGTTTGAAAAGGCCTGAACTGTATATGTATTTAGAAATTCTGTTGGTACACCACAAACAAAGAGAAGGGGTTGTCCACAGTTACATAAGAAAGCGTATAACAAAAAGAAAGTAAATATTGATATAATCCTGCAACCGTTTTTTACCCAACTGTATATACATAACAAATATGACAATACAGTACACAAAACAAGTATTGTATGAGTTTCCGTTGAAGAATCAGACAGCAGAACTGCTATGATTATTGAAAGGGCTAACCAATAATATGATAGCTTTAATATTGTTTTTCGCATGTTCTAACTACCAGAATGTACATTCTCAAAATCCACAGAATACCTCTTCCATCTATCTGGGTACATCGGATGAACTAAAATATACAAGCTCCTTTTCAGTCCTTTATTAAAAAATAATATATTTTTATCAAACAGATATTTTATACCGTATTTATATGAGTTTGCAGATAAAGAGAAATACAACAAATACAAAATGTCTTTTAATTCATTCTTATCTTCAAATCTATTTTCATTCTCCTTCACACTTTTATATACTTCCCTCACACTATTCTCATTGCTTTTTAGCACTCCTTTCTTCTTCAAGTATGATAGTATATATGTACTTCTGATTTTTCGAAGATTTCCTGATTGATCTACATTATTTTTCCTTGAAACTTGTTGCTCCGAAGATCGATACATCATAAGTGGAGTATGAATATAACCAAACTTGATATCATTCACATCTAAGAAAGTCCAAAGCTCATAATCTTGAGCACTTCGATAATTCTCATTATATAAACGCTCTCTCATGTTTTTTAAACTTGCCCTGTACATGACAGTAGAATGGGCTACATAATTGAACCATGAAAAATGAGCATGTTTTAAATAAGATGGATTATCATATTTTATCCTGCTTTGCTTTCCGTTTTCATCAATAAAGAAATAATTTGTATGACATACCCCTATATTAGGATTATTATCCAAATAGTCCACTTCCAACTGGAGCCTGTTCTTTAAAGATATATCGTCTGCATCCATTCGAGCAATATACTCACCTTGGGCTAAAGATAAGCCGATATTCAACGATTTAGTTAAGCCAAGATTTGTCTGATTAAAAATGAGCTTAACTCGTTCATCCTTTTTTGAGTAATTTTCTATAATAGATATTCCTTCCTTATATTCAGGATTATCACAGATAATAATAAACTCAAAATCTGTAAAAGTTTGATTTAATATAGAGTCTATAGCTTGTATTAACCATTCCTTAGGCTCTTTAAATATGCTCATTACAACTGAAACCTTCAACACAACTTTCTCTTATTAAGTAATTTCTCAAGAAAATTAATGAAATGAACTGGGGAAAACTCATTATTATACTTAAAATCTACTATTTGATTGTTCTTTATAAAATCAGTATTAATCATTCTTGGTTCTGTAAAGCACTGCATATAAGCTGAATTATAGAAAGGTGTATCCATTATTGACACATTGTCCGTTAATAACTTACGATTATACATAACTGCTTCTATAAAACGTGATGTATATCCTACAGCTCCCTCCTGATTAATCTCAAGAAGACATTTTGATTGCATATCGTAATCTAACATTTGCTTATAAGTAAGATATTCATCTGAATATACTATTCCTTTTCTTGGTATTTGTTCATCTGAATTTGCACTCATAATATAGAAAAAACAATTTAATCCTGCATTTTCCAATTTATCATATACCTCTACAATCTTTGACAATCTTTTTTTTGCTCTTCCTGCAAAAAATACGTCATATTTTGGTTCTTTGTATTCTATAAGACTTATCTTTGATTCCACCTCTGGATGATATAGCATCCCATATTTCTTAGCCTCATTTTCATCGTAGGTAATCCAATAGTCAACCACGCCCGTAGATTTTAAATCATCTATAAATTGCTGTTGCGTTGATATTAAATCCCTTGTAAAGCGTACAAATACTGCATCTGGATTCTTTTTCCTAAGCCATTTATAATATTCCATTGGCCATGAATAGCCAACTATTACAAAACAAAGAGGTTTGTTGTTACTGAACTTTTTCCTAAAATAAAAAGGATACCATAATTGCGAAAATGGAAGTTTAAATTTCAACCACCCATGAAATACCTTCTTAACCCAAAAGTTGGCATAGTCAAGAGGGGAATTACTTATCAGCACATCATTAATCTCCCAGAGATCTCTCATGCATATTGAATAATAGCCATCCTCATTGTATGATGAAGGAGAATTTGGCCCGTCAGAGCCATTAAATATTATATAATTATAAATCATTCTAATATAAAAATCAACAGACAAAGTCGTTTACAATTTGCGCCACTTTCTCTACATCTTTATTAGTTAACCACATATGCAATGGCAACGTTATAATATGCTCACTGATTTCGTGTGCTTTAGGACATGTACCCTTAGCATAAGTGTACATACTATACTCAATATTATCACGATAGTGTACACCACCATAGATATCGTTCTTAGCCAACTCTCCTAATAATGCTTCACGATCAGGAACAATCAGCTCATAAATATGATAAGAGCATTCGCTGTGATAAGGTGCTTTCACAATCTTAATCTTAGGATTGTTCTCGAATGCCTTGTTGTACATCTCGACAATTTCTCGACGACGTGCATTGTCGCGATCCAGATACTTCAACTGAACAAGTGCAATGGCGGCCATAATAGCGTTGCCGTTGTACTTATAGCCTACATAATCAACATCATACTTCCATGCATATGTTCCCTTATTACTACGCGCATAGGTATCTTTGTTGATCCCAAGCCACGCAATCTGGCGGACCAGTTTATCCTGTTCCTCAGTTTGGAAACAGATCATACCACTATCACCAGTAGGCAGGTTCTTTACAGCCTGATAGGAATAAACTGTTACATCAACGCCATCCCATGTGCCTGGCGTTACACCATTAACTCTTGTTCCTGACATATGAGCTGCATCAAGAATCAGTTTCAGATTGTGTTTCTTACAGATTTCAATAATCTTATCCAACTGACCAACACGACCACCATAGCCTACAAAGATGACTGCACGGGTCTTGTCGTTAATCTTTTTCTCTACATCATCAGGGTCAAGACAGAGATACTCATCAACATCTGCAAATGTAGCATGCATATTTTCATAAAGAATGGCATGGTTAGTTGATACAAATGTGATTGGGGTGGATATTATTTCATCACCATCCTGCCAGCCATTCTGCATCTTTAGAATCTTGACTGCCAAGTGAAGGCCCACTGTATTGGAATTAAGATAATAGGCATATTTATGCCCTGTGTACTCTTTCCAAGCCTGCTCGAACTGAACGGTTTTGAATCCCATTCCTGTCCAGCCCATCTCTAAACACTCTCTTACTGCGTCGAGGCACTCTTCGACCTCGAACTTCGGTTTCAATACTTGAATTGCCATAAGTTGAATCTCTTTATACTTTATATTATTAATCTCTATAACAACTATATTCCAATGATGTTGATATCTCGTTATTTTTTAATTTTCCTTTAATTCTTAAACCGGAATACATTAATCATAATCAATTTATTTGTCTATTATGCTTATTTTTTACTATAGTAATTATATAATTAAGACTCTTGTCATGAAATGAACAAGAAAGAGTCAGGTAAGTTAATATACCTGTCAACACTTGTGCTATTATTAACATTATTCCCTCTAGCCCTGTCAAATTAACTATCCACATAGTCGCCATCATAATAAGTGAATTAATTACGGGGAGCGATAAGTCTACTACTCGCTCTCTTATTGTATAGGAATATATTTTTCTACTAATAATAACTATTACAAAGCTGGAAATGTATTCTACTGCCAATGCCCCAATAGCTATTGCTTCAATACCTATAGAGACAGTTATCAATATCATAATAATATTAGCAGCAAGTAGGAATAACTCGAAATAAAAGAAGATAGAACTTTTCCCTAATGCCATATATACCTGTTTATCAATTCCTACAATACTACCTGCTAATCGAAACACAAGAAATAGCATAAAAAAAGGTACACAAGGTAGCCACTTTTCTGTAAGAAGTAATAAAACAAGGGGTTTTGCAATAACAGTCATTCCCAATAAGAAAGGAGCCATTACAAATACGGATATCCTTATCGACTTTCTTGCCATTTCTTTTAAATGTTCCAAATCATCCTGCGTTCTTGAAAAAACAGGTAAAAGAACACTTTGAACAGAACTATTTACCACTTGTTGTACAAGTAAAGAATAATTATATGCTCTATCGTAAAAAGCTAATTCGGAGGTCGTATATTTTTTTCCTATCGTCATTGTCCTAAATAAATCACTAAAGCCACTTATCATATTGGCTCCCATTATTTTAATGCTAAAAGAATATAACGTTCGCGCGCTTTTTTTTGAAAAATGAAACCCCATTTTTATATGCGTTCCTACCGACATAAATATAACGGCTAATAAAATATTAAGAATAGAATAAGATATCAATGACCAAATGCCAAATCCATTATAAGCCATCAATATTCCTATCGAACCAGATACTGGAACAACAACGGAATTCCTCACGAAGATGGTCTTAAACGCCATCTTTCTAGATAAAACTCCAGATTGAATAGAATTTATGCTATATAGAAAGAGTATTACAGAGGTTATTCGGAGTGGCAAACATAATTCGGGCATTTTATAATAGCAGGACACAGAGGGGGAAATCACAAATATAATTGCATAAATAAAACCTGCAATACCAAAACTAATTGTAAATAATGTATCAATATCAATCTGTAATAGGTCTTTCTTCTGTATTAATGCTGCTGACATTCCTGATTGAACAAACACAGAAAAATAGTGAACTATTGCTACTATAATAGCAACTGTTCCGAAATCAGATGGAAGAAGAAGTCTTGCAAGGACAATTTGAACGACCAAGCTACTTCCACGGACTAAAAATTGTTCTAGAATTCTCCAAATTAAAGACAGGATTATGTTATTTCTGCTGATTGTACTCTTTTCTTCCATTATGTACGTTCTATCAGATTGACAAAATACTCAGTCTTATTACATCCTCATATCTGCCATCTTCTCCTAAAGATTCATCCTTCAATATAGTTTCAACTGTAAAGCCTGCTGTTTTTAATAGTTCTACTTCTTCTGGGTACTTATAGAAAACGTAAGAATATACTTTATGCATCCCCAATTCATTAAATGCCTTTTCTAACAACATTTTGATTGCTATGCTTTGACCTTCTAAGTCCCATTCAACATCATTACTCGTAAAAATACAAAGTTCACATCGTTTATTCTCTCGATCTATATCTTTCAAATATACGGTAGCTATTGGATATGATACTAATCCTGATTCTTCCTCAATTCGCTCTACAATATACTGCTTATATCTTTCTGTAACAATATTTTCCTTAAAAAACCTCAGGTGTGACTCTTCGGATATTGGTACCTTTGTCATACAATGACTTCTTACTTTATCTGAATTACGCCACTTTACAATATTGGCAGTATCTTTCTCTGTGATAGGTCTTAAAAATATTCTCATCTGTTTTCTTAATTAATATAAATTCATATTTATTTCAAATGGGTTGTTATCAAAGGAGTCTAGCATCGGATGATTTGTATCTTTCTCTGATAAAATTGCATTATCTATAGGAATACGCCAATCGATTCCTAATGAATCATCAAGGATGGAGATACCACCATCAGCCTCAGGATGATAGAATTCATCACACTTATATTGGAACACTGCCGTTTCTGACAAGACGGCAAAGCCATGGGCAAAGCCTTTGGGAATGAAGAACTGGCGATGATTGTCTTCAGTCAACTCTACTGCCACATGCTGTCCGTAGGTTGGTGATCCCTTGCGAATATCGACTGCTACATCCAAGACTATTCCCTTGACACATCGAACTAATTTACTTTGCGTATATGGCGGTCTTTGAAAATGCAAACCACGCATCACGCCATAGCTAGACTTTGATTCATTATCTTGTACAAACTTAATCGTTCCTACTTTTTCATCAAACTCGCGCTGTGAGAATGATTCAAAGAAATATCCTCTACTATCTTCAAAAATACGTGGTTCAATTATCAACACACCATCTATCTGAGTTTTTAAAATATTCATATCCTATTGTTTCTTTATTATCTCAATTCTTCTTAAAATGATTGCCTTTCTTTCTTCTCCTTTGCTATTCTTTGTTTTAAAATCTGAATAAACTAGGAAAAAAGTATTATCATCTATGGGTAGCACACTCGTATACCCGCAAGATGCATAAATGTCATAATTATCATTTTTATCCATATATGGTACCATTTCTATTGGTTCTGTCCACAGCAATCCATCTCCATCCAAGTTTAACCGTAACTGTACGCCTGGTCTGCCCGATGTTAAAACAAGTATTCCATTTCCTAACAATAATAGGCTTGGAAAAACTCCATTAGGGGTAATCTTATAAGGCGCTGTCCATGTACAACCTTTATCGTGTGAAAACGAAATACACATAGGGTCACGCGGTCCCGTTCTCATCACACAAATGTAATCTCCATTATTTAAGATTTCAAATGCTGGTTCATAATAACCTTCATTATCAAAAATATAATCTTCAAAATTATCTTTCTCACTTTCCTGATATGGAATATTTCCTTGTATTGTCCAGTTTTGTCCCTGATCTATGCTTCTATAAAAAGATATACTTGTTCTTAAAACTTCACCTTTAGAATTTTGATAATTACAAGGATATACTCCTGCGATTAGTGAACCATCTTCAATTTCTTTGATATTACCCCACCAGCAGATAGGCATTAATCCGTTAATTGTATAGCGTAAATATCCAGGATCCGTGATGCTAGCATGAATTTTAATAATTTCATTTGTTTGTTTATTCCATTTTTCAAAATAGACTCCTTGCAAATCTTCTGGCAAATCTGATTCTTTATAAAAGTCATATCCAAAAATAGATTCCGGGTTAACAGATTTAGGAAATGATGTATATGCCGTAATATCTCTAGCGGCTGGCGTCTTTACTTGTAATATATTTCCATTCTTTAACTCTACGCCATATTTCCCATGTCCGAAAAAATCATCTTCATGAGGTTCCCATGTATTACCTTCATCCTCTGATAATAATATGCCGCTAGATGGATTCCCATATGCCTCATATGAGTCTTCACCCATTGAGTATGTAACAATAATATTCTTATTATACTCGTCACGAAATATTGATGGAAACTGAAAATGGCCCCAACTTTCTTCTATCAAAGATTGAGCTATAATTTTAGGTTCACTTAGTATTACAACAGCTATAACTTCTTTATTTCTTATAATTCTTATGGTATCACATTTTTGACTAACATATCCTTCTTTGATTGTCATACTGATAGGTCGATATTCCTCAACTATACCAGCTAAAGATGTATCATTAAAGCACATTAATATGTCACCAAATTCATGATCATCATTTGAACAAGACATAAAGAGGAGCACCGTCATAATGGCATATAAACATCTCTTCTTTCTTATCATAGAAATAATACTATCCTAAAAAATTCTCTATATAATCTAGCGAAAATCTATCACCCTTTTCTAAGTCTCTTCCAATTATCTTACCCTCTATCTCTGGCAGATACTTCGGATGCAGACCAAATCCTGGTCTCACTGATCTAACATTTCTTTCAGTTATTACATCTCCCACTTTCATATCTTCTGCCACATATAGAGAGCGAGAAAACTCACGACCTTTAATCTTAGTCGGATCTGTAGGATAATATACTGAGCCTAATGCCTTCTCTACTTTTCGTACGTCCTGTACCATCTTTGCAAACTCCTCAGCATTCATAGAAAAAGCAGAATCTGGTCCTCCTATACTTCTATCTATAATGAAATGTTTCTCTACAACTTCAGCACCTAACGCTACAGCAGTCATCGGTACAGTACTTCCCTCTGAATGATCTGAAACACCAACCTTTGTACGGAATCTATCTTTCATGTCTGGAATAGTCATCAAATTTGCATCTTCTATGGGTGCTGGATATGCAGATGTACACTTCAATAACGTAATATCCCTATTGCCTTCTCCGTGAATTGTCTCAAGAGCCAAACTAATATCCTCCTCCATGGCAATTCCTGTGGAAAGGATTATTGGCTTATGCTTAGACGCTATATACTTAATCAGAGGAATATCTGTTATTTCGAATGAAGCTATCTTATAAATAGGGTTATGCAAATCCTCCAGAAAATCAACAGCCGTTTTATCAAAGGGTGTCGAGAAGCATACCAAACCTTCTTCTTTTGCCACATGGTATATTTCCTCGTGCCACTCCCATGGAGTATAGGCTTTCTGATAAAGGCTATAATAGTTTTCACCTTCCCACAACCCTTTTCCTAACATAAAGTCAGGCTTGGTACAATTCAGAGTCAATGTATCTGCCGTGTATGTTTGTATTTTGATAGCATCAGCACCTGCTTTTTTGGCAGCCCTAATGGTATCAATGGCTATATCCTTGTGGTGATTGTGGTTTGCCGACATTTCGGCTATGATAAATGTTTTGCTCATATAGGACTCCTTATTCTTTATTTCCAAATATCATTTCAGCTTTAATTGCTATTTCAGCTTGATAATCTTCAAGCTTAACAACACCATTGGGGGTCTTTACAAGTGGATATCCATCTTTTACTGATATCACCAATCCGTTTGCCATAGTATCTACAAACCCATAATCAGAGAAACTAATACGGTTAATTATCACCTTATGACTATTAACGAATGTAAACGCCCCTGGATAGGGATTTGCTTGGGCTCGGACCCAATTGCGAATTCTTTCCTTCTGCCATTCCCAATTGATCTCGCCATCATCTGGTGTCCTCTTCCCAAAGTATGTAGCAAGGTTAATATCTTGCTTACGAACCTTGATTTTCCCTAATTCAATGTCTTCAATAACTTGATTTACCAAATCAGGATATTGTTCGTTATACTTCTGAAGGATACTTGCTCCTGTATCTTCTGGTCCTATAGGTACGATCAACTGTCTGACAATATCGCCATCATCGCACTTCTCATTCATCAGATGTGCTGTGATACCCGTTTCTCTTTCTCCATTGATGATTGCCCAAACATGTGGTGTACGTCCTCTATATTTCGGCAGCAATGATCCATGGAAATTGACTGCAAAATTGGTTGCTTTTGAAAGAACATCAGGCTCAAGAATAAACAAATAGTTGATAGAGAGAATATTATCAAATTCTATATTGCCTTCATTCAGCCAAGCGATAGCTTTTCCTTCACGCGGATTGCCTGCAAATACTGGTATCTGTTGCTCGTTAGCCCTTTCTATGATTTCAGTGGACTTCTTATCAGTAAGTACACAAGCTATATTAATCTGCTTTGCTATCAGAGTGTGGAGCAGAGTTAGCCCTAAACCTCCTGATACACAAATACAATACTTCATCATTTATGCTCTTATTGTTTATTCCAAATAGAATGAATAATTACATCCTTGTATTTTCCTTGGAACAAGCAGTGCTCCTTTAGAGTAGTCTCACGTGTGAAGCCATTTGCTTCTAACGTTGTATAGAGATGAGGGCGCAAATCAAAAGCATAGGTATATAACTTGTGCAGTTTGAGGTCGTCAAAAGCAATTTCCCTCAACATAGTGAGCCAGTTGGTCCAATGCTCCTTAAAATGTTCCTTCTCCAACTTCGTGTCCATAATAAAGGATATTTCAGCATTGTTGTCAATCCAATTAATATGGACAAGTCCTCCATACCCGATACAGACACCCTTCTCTAGGTAGGAGAAGAGTATCTGATCCGGTTTGGGGTTATCATACAGTTTGGCCACTACATTGTCAAAATACCGCTGCTGGTCCTCTTCAGTCAAAGGCCGGGCCTGGCGTAAATGATAAATCTGTTCATTACGCCACTTCATAATATCAAAGCGGTCTTCGTACCTAAGTGGTACTATGCTGTAATCCCCAAGGGAGTACTGCTGCTGTTTAAGACATTTGTAGTCTGCCATACCTATTATAATTTAATTGAGACGTTTGAAACCAGCCTGGCATACAGGACCATCAAGTACCTTCATTACATCCTCGCCATCCTCGAAGTCGCGAATCTTGGCGAAGATAGGATCAAGTGCCTGATAATAATCCTCAAGAACCTCGTCGGTATGAGCAAGACAGGTGTACATCAGCGTACCTGCGATATATCCCTTCTTAAGCATTTCCTGAGTTACATACGTCTTGTAGGCAAGGGCATTAGGCGAATCAAAAGTATATCCGGCGAGAGCAGGAATACCCCACTGGTTAATCTTTAGTCCATACTTATCAGCCATCTGCTGCCAGCGCTCTTTATTCTTAAGACCCTGTTTGGTAATGAACTCCCATGACTTAGTCTTTTCCATCACATCAAGAGCAGCCAAAGCAGCAGTCGGTCCAATGCGGTCAGTCCAGAAAGTGGAGCTAATCCAAGAGCCTTGAGCCGCATCCATAATTTCCTTCTTACCAATAACTGCTGCAATCACATAACCATTGCCCATTGTCTTAGAGTAGATGGTCATATCAGGATATACGCCATATTTCTTGTGCAGACCAAAATAAGTCTCACGGAAACCAGATGTACATTCATCAAAGATAAGGATGACACCATACTCATTGCAGAGATTACGGATGTGTTCCAGATAACCTTCAGCTGGCCCAAAGTTACGGCATACTTCCATCTTAACAGCTGCAAGGTCGGGAGTATTGCGGATGATATTCTCAATCTCCTCAAAGTCGTTGTAGTGGAAAGGAATGGCTGTTCCACGAAGTTCGCGAGGCACACCATTGGTAGGAATACCAGGCAGCAAGTGCCCTGCAAGGGCATCACTTTCACCAAGGTTCACAGACACATACCAGTCATGCCAGCCGTGATAGCCGCAGATAGCAACTTTATCCTTACCAGTATAAGCTCGGGCAATACGAATACACATAGAGTTGGCTTCGCCACCACCACGGGTATAACGTACGCCGCCAGCCCAAGGGTTGTTCTGAAGAATCTTTTCTGCCAGATAAACCTCTTCGGGGCAATTGAAAGTGGTTAAATTACCATCACGAACAACCTTCATGACAGCCTCGTCAACCTCTTCACGTGCATAGCCAAGAGTATTCGTTCCAACTCCCATCAAACCGCAGTCAATATACTCACGGCCATCCAAATCCCACACATGACAGCCCTTTGACTTACTATAATATGCTGGCCAGTTCTCAGGAAGTAACTGTTCTGGTCTTTTAGATAACAGCGATGTTCCTCCAGGAATCATCGTCTTTGCTTTCTTATAAAGCTCTTGTCCTTTTCCCATTGTTTTATTTCTTTAAATTCAACTGATTCTCATAACCTTCATTATAGCTAAACTTGCTATTGATCTCATAAATATCCTTATGCTGAAGTAAATAGTCGATATAATCCTTCCAATATTTATCTTCTCCCAAGGTCTCAATCAATGTCTTCAGCACTTCATAATCCTCTGGATTATCCAAAGTAATTCGATAATCATTAGCATTGAAATTACCTTCCTTATTCTGCATGCTAAAGGATTTGAAGATAGTGCCACCCTTAGCTGAGCCATTTCTCCAAATATATGGAGTAACATGCTCACGGTCATATTTCGTATCTGCCTCGTTGTATGCCTTTTCAAGCGCCGAGAACTTTATGACCTCAGTATCCAATCCATCTGGGAAACAAGCAGGATCCACATTCACATAATCGTAATCATGGGTAATTGCAAAGTTCACTACTTCGTCAATGATAGTAGGGTCAATCAAAGGACAGTCTGATGTAAACCTAATCACATAGTCTGGCTTCTCAGGGGCAGCCGTCCCATAGAAGCGTGATAGAACATCATCAACAGATCCCTTATGATAGCCAACACCTACCTTATCTGCAACCTCTATGATATATTTTGCTCCTTCTTCGTCAGTTGTTGCAATTTTCAAAGCGTTAACTGTCTTTGCCTGAAGTATTCGGCGCAGATGTATCTCGAGTAGAGTCTTTCCATTGACCTCTTTGAGAATTTTGGCAGGGAGGCGTGTTGAGCCATAACGAGCCTGAGTAATTGCTAATACTTTAACCATATCCTAATTCCAGTTTACCGGGTTTAATAATTCTTTTTCTTTCACTTCTATCTCAATATCTATGGGGGTATCCTTTACAGAAGACAGGTTCATCTTCAACTGTTCAACATTATCTACACCTATCAAAACGCCATCAATATATGGATTCTGTAGGTTGTAGTTCAAAGCTATCTCAGAGATACTCAAACCTGTTGATTTAGAATAATCATCCAATTGGAGCAAATACTTCTTCATTGGCTTCAACCTTTCAGGGAGTTTTTCTCTATCCTTGAAGAACAAGCCTTGCAAGAAGGTGCTTCTGACATGAATCTCGACACCCTTCTCATGCAATTCCTTCATATATGGCAAGAACTTCTTATCAAAAATATTAAAGGGTACCTGTATCAGATCAAACGGCGATTTTTTATCAAGGATAAACTCTAACTCTTCAGGAGAATATAAAGAAAAACCTATTTTCTGTAATTTTCCGGATTCCTTCAATGCTACAAACTCATCCCATACCTTTGGATTTTCCTTAAATACCTCAAAATGATGGAGAAGATATCCATAAAGCCGCTTTACCTTCAAACGGTTCAGAGACCCATTGAACATTTCTGCAACAGGAGTCTCACCTTTAGGGTACTTAGATACAATTTTGAAACCTTCATCAGGCGTAATACACTCACCCAGAATTTCTTCAGAATTTCCGTATGCACTAGAAGTATCCAATGTGGCAATGCCACCTTTTGAAGCCTCTGACAATATGTCTTTTACTGCTTCCTCACTGGGCCGACCTGCGGAATTAACGCCATATTGAAGCCCAAACTGTACAGTACCAAGAACTAATTTACTCATAGGGATTTACTTTTCCAAACAAAACATCATCTACATATTCCCCATGACATAAATATTGGTTCTTTTTTGCGCCTTCCTGTTGATATCCGTTTTTTAAGAATGCTTTCATGGAACCAATATTTGGTGAATAAGCTCCGCCCCAAAGCTTGTGGAGTTTAAGTGTTTTAAACGCAAATTCTGAAACTAAATAAATCGCCTCTGTGGCTATCCCTCTACCCCAATATGATTTATCTCCTATTAAAAAGCCAACATCAGCATATTTGTGATAATGATTAATACTTCCTACTTTTATGTTGCCAATATGCTTCCCTGTCTCTTTTTCGAATATACCAAATTGGTAATTATTATCATTCGTTACCGAACGGATAAACGCCTTGGTGCTTTCAACTGTTTGTGTATAAAAACGACTTTCGAGGTACTGATTAACTTCGGGGTCGTTCATCCAATCAACATAATCCTGAGTTGCATCATCTTCCGTCAATCGCCGAAGAAAGATTTGCTCGCCTTGCAATGTTGGTATTTCCATATCGAAAATGTTATATCACTTTTTATAATTTGATGTTATTTTTTTCACTGCATATATGACATCATCAACATCTTTATCTGACAATAGTGGATACAGTGGAATGCTCAAGATTCCCTTATATACTTCTTCAGCTTTGGGGCATAGTCCCTTTTCATATCCCATGTGCCGATAGAACGGAAACCAATAGACCGGAACATAATGAATCTGACACTGTACATTTTCAGCACTCATAGCATCGAAAAACTGGCGACGAGTACATGTCAACTTGTCAAGATCGAGACGTATAATATAGAGATGGCGACAAGTATCTGACTCTGGAATCTCTTTCTGTACGATAATACCAGGGACATCCATAAAGGCCTCATTGTATTTATTAACAATCTCCTGACGACGCTTCTTAAATGCGTCAAGCTTTCCTAACTGACTGACTAACATTGCTGCCTGAAAATCAGTCATGCGGTAATTAAATCCCATACTAATTTGCTCATAGTACCACATTCCTTCGTGAGGAGCATCTTCCATCATTGACTCATCATGAGTTATACCATGAGCATGAGCTAGAACCAATTTCTTATAATAATCATCGTTATTCGTTGTGATGGCTCCGCCCTCTCCACTCGTAATAGTCTTCACTGGATGGAAACTGAAACAGGTCATATCGGCAAGACTACCCACTTGCTTCCCATTATATGTCGTTCCGATAGCATGAGCAGCGTCCTCTATGAATACCAATCCAAACTCATCACAGATTTCTCGAATCTCCTTGATTTTTACTGCCTGGCCTGTGAAATCGACAGCAACTACAGCCTTTGTTTTGGGTGTAATCTTTTCACGAATGCTTTGAGGATCAATATTATAGGTTTCTGGATCAATATCGGCAAAGACAGGCTTTGCTCCACAATATACCGCGCAATTAGCACTGGCTGCGAATGTTATTGGGGTTGTAATAACTTCATCACCTGGGCCTACGCCTGCTGCCAAGCATGCACAATGAAGGGCTGCAGTACCATTACTACATACTACAGCATGCTTTGCTCCTGTATATTCTTCTAACTTTCGTTCTGCTTCTGTCACCTTAGGGCCACATGTAATAAACGGGCCGCGTAGTACTTCTGCTACGGCCTTTATGTCATCTTCATCTACACATTGGCGGCCATAGTAAATCTTATTTTCTCGTACCGGCTTACCGCCCAATATCGCTAATTTTTCCATATCTTATATATTAATGTTATTAATTCATATTATTCGACTATGTCCGAATAGGTATCAGGTCGTTCTGGATTAAAGCAAGCGCTTGCCCAAATAACCGTTACCATATCTTCTGTATTTGAGAGATTAATTAGATTATGCGTATAACCTGCAATCATTTCTACAACTTCGAGTTTTTCTCCACTAACTTCAAAATTATAAACAGGATATTGATTCCCATTTTCATCAAAGCCCTCTTTCCGCATTTGAATAAGGCCATGGCCTGATACTACCAAAAAGCGTTCAACAAAGTTATGATGCCAATGCTGGCCTTTCGTTACGCCAGGTTTACTGATGTTTACGCTAATCTGACCATGATTCGTAGTCTTAATAAACTCTGTAAAACTACCACGATAATCTGTCTTCATCTCCAAAGGGTAAGAAATCTTCTCTTTTGGTAGATAAGAAGTGTAGGTTGAGTAGAGAGCCTTACGAAAAGAATCATTGACGTATGGTATCTGTAGGTTCAGCCTGCCTGTGTCATAGCTATAGAGTAAGTCTGCTATATCGCCCAAACGTACATGATGAACTTGAGGAACATAACAATACTTTCCCTCTCTATGCTCATCTCCAGTCAATGCACCAATCAGTTCATCTACGACATCATCAATATATGTCAAATTAAGCATCACATCTGGATCATTTACCTTTATCGGCAAATTATTGGCTATGTTATAACAGAAAGTGGCGACCACTGAATTGTAATTAGGTCTGCACCATTTACCAAAGAGATTTGGAAATCGATATACTAATACTTTTGCTCCTGTTTCTTCAGCATATTGGAACATAAGTTCCTCGCCTGCCTTCTTTGATTGACCGTATGGATTATCCAAAGCGGCCTGACTTGAAGAACTAATCATAACAGGACATGTATTATGATACTTCTTCAGGGTATCAAGAAGGGTAGAAGCAAATCCAAAATTCCCTTTCATAAACTCGTCAGGGTCTTTTGGTCTGTTGATTCCCGCCAAATTAAAAACAAAATCTGCCTTCTGACAGTAATCTTCTAATTCTGCTGGATTAGAGTCTATGTCATAACGAAACAGGGTAATATCTTTCGGTACTATATACCAGCGTGCCTTGTTGGTAGCTATATTATCCAACTGGGCACAGAGGTTCTTTCCAACAAAGCCCTTAGCTCCTGTTACAAGTATATTCATTATTCTGAACGGATTTCTTTAGCTTTTGCACGTGGCTGCAGTCCCAAGTCTTCACGGATAAAGGTGAGTTTCATAAGGAGTTCCTTCATACCCTCAACATCCAATCGACGTGTATTATGACTATGGTACTCCTCCATTTTATCAATTTCAGGATTACCACCCTCTACCTTATCGTAATTCAAATCACGACCATCACAAGGTATACGGTAATACTCACCACAGTCAATGGCGCGAGCCATCTCCTCTCTGGTAACAAGTGTCTCATAGATTTTCTCACCATGGCGGGTTCCTATCACCTTTACCTCTGTTTCGCCATACTTAGGATCTACCTTAGAATATACCTGCTTCAAAGCTTCTGCTAATACGTCAAGTGTAGCTGCTGGTGCTTTCTGAACAAAGAGATCACCATTATGACCATGTTCGAAAGCATAGATAACCAAATCGACGGCATCATTCAAAGTCATCATAAAACGGGTCATCTGAGGATCGGTAATTGTAATAGGCTTACCTTCTTCCATCTGCTCAACCCAAAGTGGTATAACTGAGCCACGGCTTGCCATCACATTTCCATATCGGGTACAGCAAATTGTTGTTTGTGCATCGTCACCCAACTGACGTGCTTTGGCTACAGCAACCTTCTCCATCATGGCCTTACTGATACCCATTGCATTAATAGGATAAGCTGCCTTATCAGTAGAGAGTACAACCACATTCTTCACACCATGAGCAATAGCCGATTCCAAAACATTGTTGGTACCAATAACATTAGTCTCGACAGCCTGCATTGGGAAAAACTCACAAGAAGGAACCTGCTTTAAAGCTGCAGCGGAGAAAATGTAATCAACTCCGCCTCGCATGGCAACATCTATGCTCCTTCTATTACGGACATCGCCAATGTAGAATTTCACTTTTGAAGCTTGTTCAGGATACTGCGCCTGTAAATGATGGCGCATATCATCCTGTTTCTTTTCATCACGACTGAAAATCCTGATTTCCTTAATATCAGAATCCAAAAACCTCTTCAACACCATGTTACCAAAGGAACCTGTTCCTCCAGTAATCAACAAAGTTTTGCCTTTAAATATAGACATATTTATAATTCTTTAATTATACTATTCAACTTAATGCGAAATTTTAACCATCCTTAATTCAATTGCCCATCATGCTCCCATTTCTCAGGCCATATTCGCTCAATAATCATAACTATACCTAGCAAAAAACAAACGCCTGAAACAATTGGCTGGCCTATCATCAAAAGAACAAATAGACCAAATAGAATTAATAGGAATGGAGTGATTATTTTCATCATACTCAATTATTATATTATTATCTTCTGTACTTTATCAATTTCATCGGATTTCCTACCACTACAGCATTTTCTGGAACATCCTTATTCACAATTGTACCAGCTCCAATGACTGCTCCATCATGAATTGTTACTCCTGGCAGAACTACTACATTTGCCCCAATCCATACATCATTTCCTATATAAATAGAATGTTTGCTTACATCCCAGGGTTGGCCCGTTATATTCATCCCTTTCTTTATTGAATGATTTGAAGCAACTAGTGTTACTTGTTGAGATATACAGCAATTATTTCCTATCTTAATAGTACCTCCTGCAGCTCTTAAATTATTTAATTCTCCAACATAAGTGCTTTCTCCTATCTCTAGCATAGAAGGTACTTTCTGTGAACAATTCTGATCTTCAGAAACAGTAACAAAAGTAAAATCACCTATTATTGATCCTTCGCCTATTTTAATCTTTTGATATGCATCCTTTCCTGTAATTCTGCATTTCCTCGATATACTAATATGGGGATTCCTCATCATAATACGCATCTTCATGATAAAGTCGCGATATGAATCTCGGCAATATCTAATTGTTGCTTTAATCGCTATCATTGTTCTACTCCATAATCCCAACATAAGAGATACATTCAATTGAAATGAAGGTATCTGATAAGGAGTTGTAACTTGAATGGAGTTGCTCGTAACCATTTTTATCACAACTCACTTACCAGAATGATGTGTTTCTATCCTATTTATTACCAATGAACAATTTCTTTAATATCCGGGTTGGAACTGCAGCAATCATCTCATCTGTATACCGAAGACCTTCTTGATAACCAAAGACCTGACTCATAAATAATCCCATCAAGGAAATCTGATTGATACTTATTATGGCGAAATCAATGTGATTGTAATTCTCTTTGATTTCTGGTGTTTTAGATGGGAGTAGTTCGATGAAAATGCTTCTTATTATTTCGTTACGGCCAGTTATATTGCGCAAATCTTTGGTTAATCCGCGCGGGATTAACCACATCTTCTACCCTATTCTTACCTTAGCCGCACCTAGGCGCTACCTAGGCGCTACCTAGGCGCTACGCGCCCCAGTAAGCTAAGCACTTAAAAAACATCTCAAACCGCGCCAATATACACAGTTTATTACCCGTAACCCTAATAAAACCCTTCCTGATAGACGTGTGCAAAAGGTTGCAAATCAGTCCATTAGGATAAATTTAACATTCTTTTATAAACAGAAATAATGGGAGCCAAGGGGAACCGGTTCCATATTTCCGCCGCAAAGTTACGAATAAATAACCAAAATACAAAATAAAAATGCTTTTATTTGGTACTTTTATCTATTTTAAT
>JAEEGL010223053.1_pt1 | contig 44207 bp, 43 predicted proteins | sample 9134231 | NCBI WGS metagenome assembly JAEEGL01 (sample SAMN16246548, study PRJNA631951) | gut metagenome | biome: gut microbiome; feature: rumen; material: fiber-attached | host: Bos | place: Iran: Karaj | collected 2018-10 | reverse complement strand
GATAAATTATCTATTCACGATGCAGTATATTGGTTACCCGAACCGATGAGCCCGGAAGCGAATGCACGGTTTTCGCAATTCATTCAAAGAAATATTCTCTATCAGAATGCAGAACACCGGACAGTTCATCGCCCATTGAAAGAACTATCGATTATTGCTAAAAACTGGAAAGCTTTAGAAAAAAAATTACAAGATCAGGAAGATAATTCTGCAATAGCAAAGCTCAAATACAATGATGTTCTTTCAATTTGCATGAGTGTAATATATGAAGATCAGCGCAATAATGTTTTTGCAATTGAGGCGGCAAAACATGGCACACCTGAGGAGGAATATCATAATTATGAAGATATCTATCTGGCCGGATTAAAAGTTCCTGAGCCGTTTGACAGCAAAAAAGAATTTAAGGAAGGCAAATATACAGGAAGATTTTTGCCACGAGAAGATCCCAGAACCGGATTTTTTGGAGATTACACCGACTGTTGTCAACATTTTGGAGGAGTGGGGCATTCTTGTGCCGTTTCAACAGTAAAACATCCGTTCTCGCAGTTGTTCGTAATTGAAAATGATAAAGGAGAAATTGTTGCCGGCTCATGGACATGGGAAAACACCGAAGGCAAATATCGCGAAGTTTGTTTTGATAATATAGAAGCTTTGGGAGAACTTAAAAGCCGCCCTGAGATAAATAAAATCTATGAACAAGTCGGGCAGTATCTGACCCAAGAAGAAAATTGTCATAAAGTAACGATAGGTATAGGCTATCAAGATGCAGATGTGTCAGGTTATAAACAAACAGAGGCCATATCTCTACCCAAATTATACGGTCATGATGGTACAGATAACTATTCTGACGCACATTCACAAGTTTTGTTGTCAGAAAATCCGAATGCTCAACCTCTGGATAAAACACAAGAAAGTCAGCGTTATATTCGAGATGTTTGCTTTTTGGATATTGATGCCATGGACAATATTTCATATAAGGTATTTCCTGAAAGTGATAAACAGCTTCAAGCACCTGATAATATGTCCGGATTTGTCATTGAAGATCGCGAAAAAGGAGTTGTTGGATACTGTTTGTATAATAAAGAAGAAAAATCCATTTACGATATGGCAGTTCTTCCCGAATATCGAAAAGACAAGAACGCCTCATCACGCAAATTATTTGCTGAGATGATCCGTGTAATACATAAAGATGGCGGAGAATGGAGTGCAGAAATGCGTGATGAAACTACATTAAAATACCTGAAAATTATGGCTGAGCGCGGATTAGTTCAATATAAAGAAAATGGTGTTGATCACACCATGTGTGATGGTTCAAAAGTAGTTTCGGTAACTTTTAGAGCGACTTCCCCTGAAGAGCAAGAACAAAACAAAAGTTTAAATAATATACACAAAGTTCCTCTTAACCATAGTAGATAGAAAAACAATAAAACCCTTGATTTCTCAAGGGTTTGAAGTGGTAGCGAGGGTCGGATTCGAACCAACGACACGCGGATTATGATTCCGCTGCTCTAACCAACTGAGCTACCCCGCCATAAAGACTGCATATTACTTAAGGTTATTTTCACATCTTGTCAAGACATTTTTATAAAAAAATCATAAATTTTCCAACAACAAAAAGCTGTTAATATTGCTCCTCTGCTCTTGTCAACTACTGCTCCTCTGTATAACGTAGAGTTGAACTACAAAAATGACTATCGGAGGAACTATGAAAAAAAATTATGCTTTTCCTGCAATATTATGTTGCGGAGCAATATTCTGCTCTAATGCTATGGCAGACGAACCCAAACAAAACTTAAGCGATCTTCGTGCAAACTTTCGTCGTGTAGCCCTTGAGATGGCTTCAACCGAAGTCCAAAACGGCGAATATTATGTTGATAACCCTAACTCAAAACTAAGTGCCGATAGTCAAACAATGATTAAAGGCGTTTTTGATTTTGTTCTCGAGTATGATCAACCGCAATGGCAATGGAACAACAGCCTGTTTGCTGAATATGGACGCACCAAACTCCGCCCTGCTAACGGCAATGATACCACCAGTGAAGATGCCGATAAAATATTGCTTACTTCTGACTACAACCGCAAAATGTGGCGTTTTGAAGCTGATAATGCCGACATCGGCCCGTTTGCCAGCATTGCATATCAGACCGAATTCAAACCCAACAAACCGGCTCCACGTCAAAAAGTCTTCCGCGGCAAAACCGGTCTGAAAATTTTCAACGGCAATATAATCAAAGAATTATACGCTGCTGCCGTCGCTGAATATGATATTACCTACAGCGAACGCAAAAATACCAAATCCGCATACGAAATCGGTTGGCGTACCGAATATGCTCAATCTGAACAGGTAAAATTTCAATTTGAAGGATATTTCCGTGACTATTTGAGCTATAGCGAATATGTTTATACCGATCTCAAATATGAATTGAGCGCCATTGCTCGTATGGATGTAAAAATCTACAATAATTTCAGCCTCGCTCCATACATTCAATACTTTATGGGCGAAGCTCGCGGTGTAAACAAAACCGGAAGCAACTTTATGATTGGTGTTTCATTTGCTTATTCCGAATTGTTCGGCCTGTAAGCCCCAACAAACAACAAGAAACGCATTTTGCCTGACGGCAAAATGCGTTTCTTGATACTTCAGACCGACCATCATTGCTGGACGTAACCCAGCAATGTATCCGCCACTCCTTCCAGAGTCATATACTCCATATCACCTATGATACCGTCTGGAACAACAATGTTACACTCTCCTCTGAGCTTTTGTCTTAACTCATTGAGGTCTTCTCGTTTCAGGCCCAGTTTTTGACAGGTCATCCCATTACGGGATTGATCTTGAGAGATACCAAAACTCTTTTGCAGAGTACCACGAAGCCATGCTAAAATTTGTGTCTTATCCATAATATACTAATGATTTTAAAATAATTAACTATTAAATAGTGAGTCTATACGTGAAAAAAGCTTCTGTCAATATTCTATTTTCTGACTATGTTTTTCACATTACTATCTATACAACAAACAACAAGAAACGCATTTTGCCTGACGGCAAAATGCGTTTCTTGATTGTTAGATTATTTACTGGTTGATAACTCCAGAATCTTGTCTGCAACCTCACCAAGCGTCATATTGGCCATCCCTTCGGGAAATTCAACACCAAACTTGTCTTCGATTCGCATCACCAGTTCCACTCGATCGACACTGTCCAGTCCCAAATCGTCGTAAACTCCGGCGTTTGCATGAGGGACCTCAGTCACCACAAAATTTGTCTTCAACTCATCATAGAGCCATTCTAAAATTTCTTGTTTATCCATAACAAAATTATTTAAGAATAATAAAAACCCATTAAGTATGTTCTATTGCACAAAAAACAATTTTTGTCAATATATTACTTTCCGACTCCTTGATATTCAAACCCTGCTTTTACAACATCATCTACATTTAGCATATTTCGTAAATCAACAATTTCCGGTTTTGCCATTATCGATTTGATTTTCAATAAATCAATGTGCCTAAAATCTTCCCACTCCGTTAATATCACCATAACATCAGCTGTACGACAAGCATCTTCTATCGAATTAGCATACTTAACACTATCACCTAAGATAGCTTTTGCATTCACCATCGCTTTCGGATCATAAACGCAGATATTATGTGAGTGTTTTACCATTTCTCTTACAATATCAATTGCCGGAGATTCACGACAATCATCGGTACCACCCTTAAAGGCCAAACCTAACACCGCAATTTTACCTTCAGGATTAGATTTTATTGCCTCAATAACTCTCAATCCCATTTTTGCCTTACGTTCACCATTTTTTGCGATTGTTGTTTCAATCAAATTCAACGGCGCACCATATTTTCTGCCCATTTGAGCCATAGCATTAGTATCTTTAGGAAAACAAGAACCTCCATACCCCGGTCCTGGATTCAAAAACTTCTTTCCAATCCGTGAATCCATCCCCATACCTTCTGCAACTTCTAAAATATCTGCGCCTGATTTTTCACAAAAATCAGCCATTTCATTAATATAATGAATTTTCATCGCTAAAAAAGCATTTGAAGCATATTTAATAGTTTCCGAAGAACGTCTTTTTACTAATAAAAAAGATGTTTTACCAACAAACGGAGCATATAACTGAAGCATAATTTCTCTGGCTCGTTCCGAATTTGTGCCAATCACAATCCTATCCGGATTAAAAAAGTCATGAATAGCAAAACCTTCTCGTAAAAACTCCGGAATTGAAACCACGTCAAAGTCGGCATCACAATTAATTTCACGGATAATTTTTTCAATCTCATCACCGGTTCCCACCGGTACTGTAGATTTTGTTGCCACAACGGTATAACCATCCAAGTATTGCGCCAGCTCTTTTGCCGCCGCATAGATATATTGCAAATCTGCCTCTTTGGTTATCGGATGTGGTGGAGTTCCGACTGCCAACATCACAACATCAGCATTACACACGGCACTTTGCATATCAAGAGTAAACTTAATTTTTCCTCTTTCAACATTTTTCCGGAACAAATCTTCCAAACCATCTTCAAACAAAGTCAGTTCACCACGGTTTAGAGTTTCTATTTTATCCGCAATTTTATCCACGCAGACAACATCATTCCCTAATTCAGCAAAACCCACACCGGTCGGCAAACCTACATACCCTGTACCAATAATTGCTAGTCTCATCAATATCTCCTTTTACAATTATCGCTCAATCATAACATTACACCCTCAAAAAACAAGTTTTACCTTTGTTTTTATACGCAATAAAAAAATATTGCGTAATAACAAAAAACTGTTTATATTTGCCATGTCAATAAACAAGGGTATAACTGATGGATAGAGAGCTACACCTGTTTATCATTTGGAACAATGCTCGTTTTATGGAAAAGCAAATTCTGAATGATATCAAAAAGAAATTTGAAATATTTCAAACTTACGAAATAACTTGGTCAGAGCAAAATTTTGCTAAAAACCTTTCTCGTTTTTATGGCAAGAAATTACCTAAAAGTTGCAAAAAAGAGAAAGAAGTAGGACTAGGCCCGTTTTTGGTAGTTCTGGTACACGACAATCACCCAAAAATGATAAACAATAGAAATCACAACATTGTAGCCACCAAACAGTCTTATCGCCACCTTTTAGGCAAAAACCTTATTCATGCCTCTGATACTACACAGGAAGCAACTGAAAACATCCTTTTCTTATTAGGTAAAAACGTAAAAGAAATTGAGGAGGCAGGAGAACGACCTGTTCAACAAATATCAGGCGATATCCCCGGAAGTATTGCGTGGAAGCACATTGATGAGGCTCTTAATTTGGCAAAAAAAGTTCCATTTACAAAAATTATTTCTTATAAAGAATCATACCTTATTCACAGCCGACATGCCGATATTATACGTCGCATCTTAAACGCCACACCCTGCAGATTTAAAATTCCCGGGCGTCATAAATATTATATAAAAGTTGGCAAAAACAAACAACCTATATACATACGTAAAGTAGTTTAAATATCATTTTCTACATCATCATCTTCATAATTTTCAAATAACGATTTCCATAATTGCTTCTTAAATATCCACAAATTTATTATTCCGAGAACAACCAACACTGATAATGACAGATATAATATATAATACCAACTCACTGCCACAACATTCATCATAATTTCCTGATTAGTAATGCGCCAAAAGCTCAAAGCCACCGCTGTCATCACAAATATAACAATAAATGCCCCCAACCACACTCGGCGCAACCTCTGTTTATCAAAAAATACAACCGTTATCATATATGCCAAAAACATAGCCAATAATAAATAAATTTCCATTTTTATCTCCTTTGACATATATATAATCACAATATTTAAATAAAAAAGACCACCTCTCGGTAGTCTTTCCGTTGCTGATTCTTATAATTTAATCAAGACGTGGCCACTCACCTTTTTTCAATTGCTTTAGACTTTTGCTATCTTTGCCTCGTCTGGAATTATAAATCCAATAATTGGCCACAACCTTTTTCACATAAAGTCTGGTTTCTCGCCACGGAATCATCTCCACAAACAACAATGGGTCATTTTCGTAGTTTTTACGATCAACCCATTTTTTAACATTATGTGGTCCACCATTATATGATGCCGCCAAGAAAAACAAATTATCGCCCACATTCTCATCATCAAGCAATATCTGTACATAATCCTGCCCGATTTGTAAATTTCGTTTCTTATCATATAGTTGCTTACAGCCTTTACGGTACTCTTTATTTTTTGTAACCGCCGCCGCAGTATAAGGCATCAACTGCATCAGACCGCAAGCCCCTGCATAACTCTTAACTTTATAATTAAACAAAGACTCTTGCCTTACCAATGCCCACACCCAAGATCTGTTAACCGTCCACTTTTTTTCAGGCTCCCATTCGGGGTATGGATACATAAAACTGTCATAATTACGATTTTTAGAATAATTTTTTAATCCGTTAGCAATAATAAAGCTCAAATTAGCAAAATCATATTGCTCACACATAAACATTACCAATTCTTTTTGTTTACTGCTCAATTTGGTATAATTTTTACGCAAATCAGCTTCCGCCAAATCTTCTTCCCCGGCTTTTATCAACAATATAGCCCGACGAATAATATCCGACTTTAATATTTCATTACGATATTCATCATTTTCCATATTGTTAAAATGCGCTTGCGTTTTCCAATCATAATCAATATCACGCCCCAATTCATAACGAGCTAAAATACCATAAAACGTATGTTCAAAACCTGCGGCTTTTTTCAGGTATTTTTTTACATTTTCATCATTCTTCAATTTTTTATTAGCACGCGCAGCCCAATAAGCGCCCGATGCTGCCAACCACTGATCTTCTTCATTAAAACTTACAAGTTTTTCAAACAATTCTGCCGATTTTTTATAATTTCCCAATTTCCATGCAGCCAACCCGCCGAACCAAGCTGCAGTAGTTTCATGACTGCGACGAACAGCCTTCTCAGTCCATTTCAGAGCTGTTTCATATTCTCCCTCGTAAAAATAAGATGCAGCCAAAGTAGAACTCATTCCATCATATCTTTTATCGGGAATGGTCATTCTAAAACGGTTATCAGCCATTATTGATGACGCTTTTTTATTATCCGTACGGCGAATTGCACGCAAAAACTCGTCTAATTGCTGTCTGACAAATTTACGATCTTCCGGCTTTAAAGAACTGTATGTATCTTTGTACCACGCATATGAAGCATACATTCTCTTTTTAGCCGGTACCGGTTTAGACGGTTTATATCCAGGAGCTTTTGTTTTAGCCAATATTGCCAATATTCCCTGTTGTGGCAAATCATTATATTTTTTCAGCCACTCCTTAAGCTCCTTATACGAGGTCTTATAATCACGGCTTAAATATTTTTGCGCTAACACATGCCCCATCAGAGATTTACTTTGCAATTTTCCGACTAACTTGTCAGCTTTTTCTATCTCATTATTTTTTATTGCCTTAAAAATTTTTGCATAATGCTCAACATCTGCTTCTGTTGCATTTGATTTTTTGAGAACTTGCTCATATAACTCATTATCAATTATTTTATTTTTAAAAAATGATGCCTGCGCTGACAAACTTATGCAGCACACACACAAACATATAATTATCTTTTTCAAAATTTTTTCCTCAGAACATTACATACGGGTAATCCATCTTACCTTTGCGGCACATGCCTTTTGAGACAGCCCCTTCACCCGACAACGATTAATAACAATATTTGGTGCCTTATCCATCGTATAGCAACCATCACCAATCAATGTATATCTATACTGATTTCCGACTTGCGGTTCTACATTATTAAAACTCAGAGCTGTTTCAATACCTGACCATCTAAGTCTGTAACTGATACTTGAAAGTTTCGTCGGCAATGATGTCATAATAGCAAAACGCATTGAGCATCGAGTCTGTCCTGAAGGACTTTTATAAACCTTATAATCATCCATATATAACAAAATCAATTCTTTATCAGCATTTTTATCTTTTGAAAACACCTTTACTTTTGGCTCACTGCTATTTCTTACATTTTTCTCTGGAGAAATATTGCTCTTTTCATAATTAAACGGAGATACTGCCTCTTTTTCTTTACTTTCCATAATCGCCTGTTGTGCGGCAGTTGTCGGCTTAGCAACGGTTTCTTCAGCCTTTGGCTTTGAATCTGTAACTTGTGCTCTGACAGGTTGAGTATTGGCAGACTTATTAGTTTCAGAACCAAAAAATTGCGCATACACCGGAAGAGTCGACAAAGCACCGACCAAAACACCGACAGCTAATATATATTTTTTATTCATCAACAAACTCTCTTATTTAATTGTAGAAATAATTGAATCAGTCATTTCCATTGCTTTAATGGTTTTTTCATACAAACCATCTGTCTCCGACTTTTCTTTTTTCTGCTGAGCTTCTTTTTCTTCTTTTTCCTGATCTACAGAAATAACCTTAAACTCAAGATAATACTGCGGATCTTCTGCCGACACATAACGGAACAACCCCGAACATCCGCCACTTCTACCCATATTTGAATTACCACTGCGAGCAACAGCTGAACCGACTGTACAATTTTTAACTTCAAATTGAGGATCATCAATCAATAAAAAGCATCTGTCTGAATTAACTCTCGATTGTACCGTAACTTGTTTTAAAGGTTGGATGGCCGGAACATCAACCAATGCATCAATATTTTTATCTGTGATTCTTTCTGTAGTACTGTTTGCACGCCCTGACGACTGCTTATTTTTGGCATCCTCTTTTTTCTCCTGGTCAATGACTTCACTAATAGCCTTATCTTCCCATTTCAAGTTCAATGTAGCACCGCTTATTGGATTATCTGAACGGTTGTACAAAGTTGTGCTATAATCGCAACCAACAACTTCACCGTCATTGTTTTTGACAGGTATGACATCATGGATTTTAAACAAAATTGCCTGATCTTTAACTTCACTAGCAGCCACCGGCTTAACAACATTATTAACAGTCCTATTTTTAGCAACATCCGCCATAGCACAATCGACCACTCCGATATTAGCCGCTACCAAAACAACGCTTGTTATTCCCATAAACATCTTGTTGATATTCATTGCATTTTCCTCACAAGTTATTACCAATTTACACTAATAATAGCTTATATATTTTAATTTTGCCAACAAATAATGAAAAAAAAGCTAACCGTTGGATATCTTTTTAACTAACTTCAGCAAATCACTCCAAACCCTAGCTTTCTGCGCTGGGTTTCTTAATAAATAGGCCGGATGGAAAGTCGGCAACAATGGAATTGATATCCCCGGCAATGGAGCATACTCCAACCATTTTCCCCTAATTTTAGAAATACTTTCCTCAATATCCAACAGTGCATTAGCCGCAGGAGCGCCAAGCGTTACAATAATCTCCGGCTTAATCAATTCTATTTTTCTTCTTAAGAATGGTAAACAAACAGCAGCTTCAGTACTCGTCGGTGTGCGATTCCCCGGAGGCCTCCACATCAATACATTCGTAATATAACACTCCTCACGTCTTATTCCGACTGCAGCTAACATTTTATCCAACAAATGCCCGCTTCTCCCAACAAAAGGTTTTCCTAACCTGTCCTCATCTGCTCCAGGAGCCTCACCAACAAACAAAATTTTAGCATGCTCGTCACCATCACCAAAAACGGTTTTATTAGCCGTTAATTTTAATGCACAACCATCAAACTCAGCTACGCCCTTTTCCAGTTCTGCAAGGTTTTGAGCCTTTTCGCAAATATCCCGAGCATTTTTGCATGCAACCTGGCTAACCTGCGCTAAATCGGTAATTGCCGGACGAGCACTATTTGCGTTCGATAATTCTTTCGTCTCAGATTTTTCTGCATAAACAAACGGCTTATCCCCGCAAATCACATCAACACCTGCGGATAAATACCATTCCAATATTTCTTTTTCACTCATCATAAAAGCAATGCTAAGCCCTTCATTTATTTTTTGCAAATAAATAATTACATTATCTTCATCTTTTCTATTGTACTCTTTCAAAGTTTTGTTTAGAATGTACAACACTTGGATATATGGAGCGTACTTTGATGGAAAAAACTGCATTCATTTTGGCTATATGTGCCGGCATTATTTTTGCCCACAATTGTTGTAATATCAACAAAAAACAACTGTTATTAAACAATCAAGATACTCCTGTCCATATTTCTTATAGTCAATATGGTGCTTATTTATCTGGACGAATGGCTCACATCAGGCATGACCTCAATAAAGCTGCGGATTATTACATTATTGCATCTGAAACGGCACCTAAAGATCAAATGCTTCCTAGCCAATTATATGTAATGCTTACTTCACAGGGACGTGTTGACGAAGCTGTAAAATATGCTGACGAAGCTCTCAAAAACGACGACAACAGCCCATTTATATATACTATAAAAGCAGTATATGATGCCAAACAACAAAATTATCAAAAATCAATTGACGACATTAAATCCTGTAACAATCCCTTTGCTCAAGAAATTTTTATGCCTGTCATGAACGCATGGAATTATGCCGGTATGTCTCAATACGATAATGCCATACATTCACTTAATACTCTACTTAGAAATAAACATCTTCACGGCATGTATCTCCTTCATGCCGCGGCAATCAGCGATTATTTGAACAAAACCAAAGAAGCTGACTTTTTCTACACAGCCTTGTTGCGTGGCAAACGTATTGGAACCTCAGCCTTTCCTCTGCAAATAATTTCAAACTTTTATCTTCGCCAGGGAAACTATGATAAAGTTAACGACATAATTAAAATTTCCTCAGCACATGAAAATCCGACAATAAAACACATTATCAAGGAAATAAAACAATCTGTTGATGAAAAATCCCCGGTTTCTCCGATTCTCGATTCTCCTTCCGTTGGCATATCTGACGCTCTGTTTGGTATTGCTCTAATGCTACAAGCAGACGGACATTCTGATGAAATTTCATTACTTTTTGCTTCTCTTGCAACATATTCAAACCCGAGGTATGATATTCCTAAAATACTTATGGGTAATATTCTTGACAATAAAGAGCTCTACCGTGAAGCAAATGAAATTTATGCGCAAATTACTGATGAACAGCCCAACTACTTTATTGCTCAATTTCAGATTGCTAAAAACCTCATTGTAATCGGCAAATACGCTGAAGCTGAAGCCATATTGCATAAATTAATCAGAATATCTCCCCAAAATCATGACCTTTATATCAATTTAGGAGAAATTATGCGCTTCACTAAACGCTATCATGATGCAATCATTTATTATCAGAAAGCTATTGATTTATACCCTCAGAATTACAAAGAACAAAGTTGGCTTATCCTTCTTGCGCAGGCTGCCGCTTATGATGCTTCAGGTGACAGAGAAAATACCGAAAAAACATTGCGCACAATTTTAGAGTTAACCCCTAACTATCTGGTAAAAAATCATCTTGGCTATACACTTATCCGTAATGGCAAAGATATTGACGAGGCTTTCGAATTGATTATCGACGCATACAACGAAGCTCCGAATGATGGCAGTGTTATCGACAGTTTGGGATGGGCTCTTTATAAAATAGGCTACTACCCACAGGCTGTAAAGTATCTGGAACAAGCATCTGACTTATCCCCTTCCGAAGCAGTAATTTATGATCATCTCGGCGATGCATACTGGGAAGTAGGACGCAAAAATGAAGCGGTCTTTCAGTGGAACCATGCTTTATCAATGAAAGATGACAGTGGTGAAATTGTACCTGAACTTATAAAACAAAAAATTTCACAAGGCAAAAAAACATCTACTCCTGTAGTTTTTGATAAAGAAAAAATAGATTCCATGCTCCCTCAAGAATAATTCTAAAAAAACCGCTGTTATGGCGGTTTTTATTTTATCAAAAAATATAGTGAGTAACCGGGAGCTTTTTCTTGAGTTTATTAATCTCGGTGCTAAATTTAATCCTATCATTAAAAAATTTTTTTAGGGAGTTCTCATGATAGATATAGTAAAAACCACCCCATACGACGACCAAAAGATGGGAACTGCAGGTTTGCGCAGAAAATCACAGGTAGTTTCGCAACCGAATTATTTTGAAAACTTCGTTCAAAGCATTTTCAACGTAATCAACCCCACCGGTAAGACCTATGTTATTGGTGGTGACGGACGTTTTTATAACGAAATTGCCATTCAAAAATTAATTAAAATGGCCGCCGCCAACGGCGTCAAAAAACTCATTGTTGGTCAAAACGGATATTTATCAACTCCGGCCTCATCAAATATAATACTTAAAAATCATACTGACGGAGGATTTGTTTTAACAGCCTCACATAATCCGGGGGGACCCAACGGCGATTTTGGTATCAAATTTGCCACCGAAACCGGGGGGCAATGCTCAAATACAATAAGCAATAAAATCTTTGAACAAACTCAAAACATTACTGAATACAAAATTTTACGCATTGATGATATCAAATTAGATACATTAGGTATTCAAAAAATCGGCGATATGACTCTTGAAGTCATTGATCCGATTAAAGACTACGTTCTGATGATGCAAAATATTTTTGATTTTTCTGCAATTAAAAAACTTTTTGCTAACGGCTTCACTATGTGTTTTGATGCTATGAACGCTGTAACTGGCCCTTATGCCATCGAGATTTTTGAAAACATTCTCGGTGCCACCAGAGGATCTGTTCGCAATTCTACTCCAAAACCTGATTTTGGCGGATTGCACCCCGATCCCAATCTGGTTTATGCAAAAGACTTAGTCGATATAATGTTTAGTGATAATGCACCTGATTTTGGTGCTGCCAACGACGGAGACGGCGATCGCAATATGATACTCGGCAAAAAGTTTTTTGTTTCCCCAAGTGATAATCTGGCCATTTTAACCGATAATTATGCCCTAATTCCTGGCTATAAAAACGGTATTTACGGGGTAGCTAAATCTATGGCTACTTCGACAGCAGTTGCTCGTGTAGCTGAGGCTCACAAAATTGGTTATTATGAAGTTCCAACAGGTTGGAAGTATTTTGTTAATCTTATGGATAGCAAACGCATTACCTTCTGCGGTGAAGAAAGTTTTGGTGCCGGTTCCAGTCATATTAGGGAAAAAGACGGAATTTGGGCTGTTTTATTCTGGCTCAACATTCTTGCCGTAACCGGAAAATCCGTTGAACAAATAACCCGTGAACACTGGCAAAAATACAATCGGAGTTATTATCTTCGTTTTGACTTTGATGGAATTCCGACTGACATTGCTAACGATTTAATGCAAAATTTGGAACAAAAACTTCCTTCATTAAACAATACCATCCACGGTTCTTTCAAAATTCGTTTGGCCGAAGTATTTACCTATAATGACCCTGTCGATAATTCATCAACCACTAACGGGATACGTATTTTGATGGAAGACGGTTCACGTATTGTATTTCGCCTTTCTGGAACCAGCAGTAGTGGTGCAACTTTGCGCGTTTATCTTGAAAAGCTGGAGAAAAATAATCTCAATGCCACTCCTCGTGATATGGTTGACGAATTGCTTAAAATTGCCATGGAAATCGCTGAGATAGAAAAGAGAACCGGAAAGAAACAAGCTGATATTATTACCTAAAGGATAATCTGACGAGGATAACCAGTGAATACGCCAAAGCAAACATTTTTTTCGCGCCCAGATAAACTTTTGCAAAAAAAGTTGATTGCTTTGGCGTACGCCTTAGTTACGCTGACAGCCTTGTTCATTGCTTTTATAATCTACCCTAAATATTTAATGATTCTGCTTTCATTAATTGGTCTTTTAACCCTAATCTGCCTTATGCTATCACTTCAAATTTTGAAAGTAGCTGAACAAGCCATAAACTATGGAGGATTTGCCAACGAAATAATCAGCAAAAGTTCAAACGCTAAAAGAATAGAAACCTTTGACGGCAAAATTATTATAGAAAATGACAGTGCTCGCGATCTTTTTTCAGGGCAAAACATTTTATGGTTTTTGCAACACCATTTATCTGACAATCGCAACAATAATTTTGCCTTTCAACAACTTAAAAATGCATTTGTTAACCTTAACACAATCAAAATCGTATTATCGCTAAATCTTACCGACAGCACAAAATCAGAAAGTGCATCTTGGTTTCAAATTTCACTTAAAACCATTTCCTTACGTAAAGCCGATTTTTTTCAAAGACCTTTTTCCATAAGCCGTGTCAAAAAAGACACATATTTATATTGGAGCTTTCGCAATATCACCGCTGAACATAATATGGAAGATATTTTTCAAACCGAACGCTCGTCTATGCATGACTTTTTGGATTATCTACCGGCAGCTCTATATATCGTTGATCAAAATTATAAAATTGAATATTGCAATCATATTTTTGCCTCAAAACTTGGAAAAACACGAGAAGAACTCATAGGCGCTGATTTAAATGATTATATTCTTCCAAATTCACAAACACCTCCAAATAATTCTTCATGGAACGGTATAATTCACTTTTTTAACACCGATGGACAAGATATTGAAACCTGTATTAAACAAGAAAGTTTTCGCGAAGGAAACGAAATAAAAATTCGTGCTGCCGGTATGGCAGATCTACCCAATGATAATGTTTTGCGCAGCAAATTGCGTACAAGTAATGATGAAATAAGTTGGTTATTTGAATTCGCTCCTATTGGTATTATTTTTGCAAATCGTTTTGGTGTTATCAAAAAATGTAATCGCCAAGCTGCAAAATTAGCCAACTCGAACATTGAAAAATTGCAGGGTACCAACCTGATGCAAATTATCAAAAATACCGATCAACATACTTTGCGACGTGAAATTGATTATGTTTTGCGCGAGCAAAAACAGTCATCATCGCTAGAACTTTCTCTCAGCCCGAATGATAAAACTACCACCGCTTATATTACTCCGATGAAAGCGATGTTTGCAGATCCGACATCTCCAGCCGAAGGATTCGTTCTCTATATTATAGATGCTACCGAACAAAAAAATCTTGAAGTTCAATTTGCACAAGCACAAAAAATGCAAGCTCTCGGACAACTTGCCGGAGGTGTTGCCCACGACTTCAACAACCTCTTGACTGCAATAATCGGTTTTTGTGATTTATTGCTACAACGCCATGGAGTCGGTGATCCATCATTTGCTGACTTAATTCAAGTAAAAAATAATGCCAACCGTGCAGCAGGATTAGTCAGACAATTATTGGCCTTTTCACGTAAACAACCTTTGCAACCAAAATATATTGATGTTACCGAAAACTTTATGGAATTAAGCCAGATGCTAAAACGTGTTCTTGGAGAGAAAGTAACACTAAAATTCCATCACGGCGACAATCTCGGTTTTATTCGTGTTGACCCGGTACAGTTTTCACAAGTAATTATTAATTTGGCCGTAAATGCCAAAGACGCCATGAATGGCAATGGTGTTCTGACCATTAGCACTCATACGCAAAAACTACAAGCTCCGCAAAAATTCGGGGAAGAAATTATTCAACCCGGCGATTTTGTAGTTATCGATGTACAGGACACAGGATGCGGTATTGCCAAAGAAAACCTAAGTCGTATATTTGAACCATTCTTTTCTACCAAACAAAATGTCGTCGGTTCCGGTACAGGTCTGGGATTGGCTATGGTATATGGTATTGTCCGCCAAACTGAAGGCTTCATCAAAGTTGACAGCGTACTCAACCAAGGCACTACTTTTTCAATTCATTTACCTCGTTTTGAAACAAATCCTGACACCGAACATCATGATGTTGACGCTAAACCTCGTAATGTTACCAATTCTGAAGGAACGCCAATTATTAATGTTCAGCCACAAAACAACACTTCTACTCCGATGAACCAAAAATTTATTTTTGGTCTGAATGTATCGGCAATCGACAAGGGCATAGATACTCAAAATCCTCATACAGGTATCAAAATATTATTTGTTGAAGATGAGGATTCTGTTCGCAGTTTTGCCGTTCGCGCCCTCAAAAAGAAAGGATATGAAGTTATAGGTTGCAACTCTGCCGAAAATGCTCTAGAACATCTAAAAACAGAAAAAGATTTCAACCTTTTGGTAACCGATATGGTAATGCCTGGCATGAATGGTGTTGAACTGGCAACAATTGTCAAAGAACAGATAAAAAACATCAAAGTAATTTTAGCTTCCGGATATTCTGAAGAAATTACTCGCAGTGAATTTTCTGTTTCCAGCGAATTTGAATTTTTAGCTAAACCGTTCAGCCTTGGTGATCTTACAAAAAAAATATTCGATGTATTGAATAAGGAATAAAATGGAAAACAAAACAAACATACATCAACTACCTTTTGATTTTGCTCATTGTCCTTATCTTGGAAAAGAAGACTTTATCAAAGCCCCATGTAACGCCGAAGCTCTTGACATGATAGATTTATGGCCACAATGGCCCGCATTTGCCATTTGCATATATGGTCCTGAAAATTGTGGCAAAACCCACCTCACACATATTTTTGAAGAAACTGTCGCCACCAAAACTCAAAATCCATACCGCCTTCCTCGAATGGAAGCACAAAACATAACCATCGATATCATTCATCAACTTTTCGAACAAAATCGTTGTCTTATTGTTGAAAATCTGAACTCTGAAATCAACGAAGAAGCAATGTTTCACCTTTTTAATCTTTATCGAGATCAAGGAGGTTTTATATTATTTACCTCAAACACCGCTCCTGCGCGCCTACCAATCAAACTTCCGGACCTGAGTTCTCGCCTAAAGATGATTCCTTCCATCAGTATAAATGAGCCAGATGACGAATTACTATCTGCCTTAATAATAAAATTATTCATGGATCGACAAATTACCGTTTCACGCGATGTAATCAATTATATTTTAGTCAACATGCATCGTTCTTTCCACTACGCCCACAAACTGGTTGAAGAAATAGATAACATTTCGTTATCATACAAACGAGCTGTATCAATTCCTATTGTAAAAGAAGCAATCAATAATCTTGGACAACATCGCCAAGGTGAGCTTTTTTAAGCCTCGCAAACACTAAACTTATCCTCACCGCAAAATTCGGTGCATTTTGCTACCGGAACTTTTTCTTTTGACCTTGTTTCTAATTCATTCTTAAAATCGGCAACACTTCCCCAACCTTTGCTCACAAACTCACTCATCGCAAGATATATCATATCATCCAAAGTCGGATTATTATTAATCAACAAATTTAACTTACGTACAACCTTATCTTTGTACTTATAATTATCATTTCCGAAATTATTCAACCCGATAAGACGAGATTGAAGATCTTTGACCGCTCTTGCATTATATTCAATCCGTAACCGTGCCAATTTAGCCTGATATTTAGCGACCGATTCAAAATCGGACAATTTTTTTACTTGAGATACAAGATTATTTCGTGGGTAACAAGTTGAAGTTATATCTTCAAGATTGGCCAACAACACCCCCTTACTTTCTGCATTTTGCAGACTAAGAAGGAAATCTTCACCGAGAGTTCTCTGTACCAATGTTTCCTGCATAATCCGTCTCCTCAACAATAATTCTCTTATATAATTATACTACCACAAATTAGCCTTTTTCTCAAGAATAATTTGTTCAATAATGCAAATTATCATTTGCCTATTTTGTCATATTCTTTTATCCTTGCAAAAGAGGAAAAATAATATGGGTAATTTTTGTATATCATCCGAAACATATAAAATTGATACCAAAGACGTCGCTGTTTTACCCGACAACGAACTTAGTTCCCGTTACAAAAATCGCCGTAAAATCATTGTATTAATAGGAGATCTGGAAAAAGGAATTTCCGACACCCTTATCTGCGGACGCAAATTTGTAGATAAAGCCCTGCAAAATCACAAACAATACATTCCGGTCAAAATTGCTTTTAAAACCAATATCAAACGCTATGACATCATAACCACTTTCATCAAAAAATTGCGCGGTAAATACAAAATTTGGTCTTCAAATATTTATCATATGGATCCACATGAAATTCGCCGCATGAAAATAGAACGCAGTTTTCGTGATAAAAATAGTGCTTATACTTTTTCTAACCCTTTGTACCGCTACTCCGAAAGTGAACGCCAAAAACGCTACGAAACTCTTTATAATAGCATGCAAAAAGGCTATGATGACAATTATCCGATAGAAATTATGCTACTACGCATGCTAGGCATAAAAGATACAGTCAACAATGGTCATCACCGCATGGGCATTGCTCTGGAATGCAATCTCCCCCAGGTTGCAGTCAACTTCTCTGCCGCCGGTCAAGCTCCTTATATTCTGCGACCGATTTTAAAGATTATTGCCGATATTGCGATTCGCATCAAACAAAAACGCAAATAACCTTTTACACAATCAATTTATGCAAAATTTTATCTTCACTTATTAATTGTACGGCACGTTCAAAACTACCATCATCTGACAACACAGTATAATAGTTATTTTTGATTGAAGGAGCCAATTTCAAAGCTTCGACAAACTCCTTTTTACTGAGAGGTTTTTCTGCCACAAAGTCAAAAAATCCAACCTGTTGTAAGATATCTCTCAATCCCGATGTTAAAACATTATTTTGCAAAAGTGCACACAAATAACTGGCAACGCCGACCTGCACACCATGCAATTGCGGATGCTCTGAAATTTGATCTAAAGCGTGCGAAATAAGATGTTCCGAACCGCTTGCCGGACGAGATGTTCCGGCAATTTCCATCGCAATTCCGCTATACAATAAAGAATTCACCAAGCTTCTCTGAAATTGCGGACTGTTTATATCGCTACTATGGCGCAAATATAGCAAATCGAGTGAATTATACGACAACATCGAAGCAAAATCGTTGTACCTTTCATATCCTTTTAAAAAAGCTTGTTTCCAGTCCCACAAAGCACTTATTTTTGAAAACATATCTCCAATTCCCGAATATGTAAAAGATTTCGGACAAGCTGCAATCACATCCAAATCAACCACTACGCCATACGGAATTGAAGATTTTACGGTTTTTCTCGCTCCATTAACCGTCAATGATGAAGTCGGAGAACAAAAACCATCATTTGACATTGAACTCGGTACACTGATATAAGGTAACCTTAATAAATATGCCGTATATTTTGCAAAATCCAAGGCCTTACCTCCACCGATTCCCAAAACCGCTTTTATAGTCGGAGAAAGACTGAAAGTTGCTTTTGTAATATCTTCAAGAGCTATACTGTTAACAGTCTGTTCATGAGAAATTTTTATTCCATGCTCATTAATACCGGCATAGAATTTATCTCCCAACAAATGTGACATTCCCTCGCCCCAAAATACGGCAATTTCGTCCATTTCTTTATCAAATAGATATCTTCCGATTTTAGCAATTTTACCACTGCCGATTTTCAACAAATAAGGTATATTAATCTGTCTGTTTGTCATTTGCTGATATTTCATTTTAACGCTCCTTCCATAAATTTTCCGACCTGCATAAAATCATTCAATTTTTCTACTTTGATTTTCATTTTTTTACACTGTTTATATAATTCCGCTCTGGCAAAAACCTTATCAGCAATTTTTGCGGCACCGATATCAGGCAAACCGTCTCCGCAATATATAACCTCATACCCTTTTTTTTGAAAATCTTTCACTATTGCCGCTTTTGAAACTCCCAAATTTTCATCATAATATTTTTCATTTGGCTTCATCTGCAAACCATATTCTTCAGAATATCTTCCCCGATTGCTTACCAATTTTATATCATATTTTTTTATTTTTTGCCCCATAAGTTTTTTAATATAATAATCATTTCCAGCACTACAAATTACAACCGGAATACTTTCATTCCGACACCACTCTGCCACCTTAAAAAAATATTTATCCAACTTGATATTTTTTATAAAAGCGTTCAATTCATTTCTAGGAATTCTTAATTTTGCAAACATTTCTGCCAATGCCATAAAATGCTTTTTTTTACCAGACAAAAAATCATGCCACGGTTTCAACATTTCATTATCAAAATACTCATCAGCTATATAATAAAAAAAATCCTTATTGCTGATTGTACCATCAAAATCAGATATCAACGCTAACTTTTTATTCATCAGGACTTTCCTACTAAAAACTCTTTACATTTGCTTACACATCAGATATCCTACAGAAAATAGATTTTAGGAAAAATTTGCAAAAAAAATGTTAATGCTCATCATTTTTGCCTGTTCGGCAATTTTTATTTCGTTTTTATGTTCAATTTTAGAAGCAACATTGCTTTCAATCACACCGAGTTTTATTGCTCACCTGCAAGAAAACAATCCTCGGCTTTATGCTCGTTTGTATAATCTCAAACATAATATGGATACTCCTCTTGCCTCGATTCTCACACTTAATACTATCGCCAATACCATAGGTGCTGCCGGAGTCGGCGCACAAGTTACAGCCATATATGGACAAGCCTATTTAGGTATTGCTTCAGGTATTATGACCTTATCCATACTCATTATATCTGAAATTCTTCCCAAGAGTATCGGAGCAAAATATTGGAAACAACTTGCACCATTCATGGCCTCAATAGTTGACGTTTTGGTCGTTATCCTTAAACCGCTTCTTTATATTTCTGACTTTATCATGGGATGGTTTTCCAATTCTGAAGACAGCTCAACTCTCAAAGAAGAAATCCGCGCCCTTTCCCATATGGCTGAAGAAGAAAATGTTATCAGTAACAACCAATACCGCATGATAAAAAATACTATCAATCTTTCGCAAGTTTATGTTGAAGATATTATGACTCCGCGCACAGTAGTTCACTCCGTAAAACCCGGCATGACCATCAAAGAATTTGATGCATTTTTACAAACAACTCCTTTTTCGCGTTTTCCTATTATTGATGAAGACAAACAACTTTACAAAGGTTACATTCACAAATCCAACTCATTTAAGGCTAACGATACGGATATCATTGACAAATACGCTCGCCCCATGCGTAGCTTTGGACCTGAAGCCAAGATTGAAGATGTCTTATCTTCTATGCTAAAAGACCGTAATCACATAGCTCTTGTTGTTGACCCCTATGGTAATTGGATCGGAATTGTAACGCTTGAAGACATTATTGAAACAATTCTCGGCAAAGAAATTGTTGATGAAAGCGACCAAGTCGCTGATATGCGTCTATACGCCAAACTTAAATGGAAAAAGAAACGTGAGCAAAAGGGCATCAAAATTTGATGCTAATTAGCATTCATAATTACCCAACCAACACCCAGGGTTACCGCAGTAGCCACTCCGACGATTGCCCAATCATAGTTTTCTCTTGGTTGGAACGAGGTTGGATAATCTGAATATTTTACAACACTCGACGATGCCATAAACCTTTTATATTTTGCAGTATCCATATAATTCACACACATCGGATGAACAGAAGCACCTGCCTTGATAAAAGTATTATACGCTTTAATATCATGACGTTTGATAGCCACACAAATTCCACTATCTCCATCCTCATTCGGGGCATCCAAATCCAATCCGCGACTTGCTGCAGCCATCAAAGATCCCAAATTTCCACTTGATGCCAAGCTGTACATCTGTCCAAAATCTGCGGGAGGAAGTTTTCGTGCCCAAACATCCATCGGCATCAATGATGACACCAACGACCAACAAACAACAGAAGATATAGCACGTTTCATTTTTTTCTCCGCAATCGCACCCAGTTTAACAAACAACTCCCGCTTAAACAAGATAAAAAAGCAAACTATCAAACAGTTATGCAAATCTCTTATTTAAATATTTTTCCAAGAAATTTTGTAACTTGTCATTTAATTCTTTATCATTGTGATATTCTGACAACATCGAAAACATTTTCTCGATCAACCGTAATTTTTTACAAAAAACAACTGATGTTTTATAATTCAAATCAAAATACCAACTCAAAAAAGCCATCATAAAATCAGCCTTCGTTTGTCTTAAATCATGATCAAGAGTTCTGCATTTATAAAAATCTTCTACCACAGGCGCTGTTATCATTTTATCTTTATTATCAAGTTTTTCTACTGGCGGTAAAAATAGCTGTAAATAAGTGCGATTACAAATAAGGTTAAAATTAGCAATTTTATCAGCATCTCTTATCAACCAAAATATATGCTCAACTTTATCACGTAAATCCTCATCTTTTAGAGTTTGATAACGCTCGTCCTCATAAAATCGTTCTTTAACATGACCATGATGCTTGATTGCAAATGCCACCATCCACTCATCATATTCCGGCATTGTTTTTAGCATTTCGTACCCTGCTTCGCCGTGATCAATTTTTATGTTTTTGATAAACCTTTGTGTAATTTCCTCAAAACGAGCAACATCATGCAACAATAATGCTGTTTTTGCAATTTCGATTATATCTGCAGTCTGTCGCTGAAACCACGGCTCATGCTTAATAATAAAATTACCGGATCCCAAAACTTGCCGCGAATGTACCCATTTTTCATCGGCATAACAGGTATAAAAATCATTTTTATGTACCTGCTCCAAACATTTTTTATATTCTGATTCTAAAAGTATTCTAGCCTGTTTTAACATTGTTTAATCCTTGTTTTTTACTAATTTATCTTACTTCAGTTATTTTAAAGTTAAAATTTTTGAAAAAAACGCTTGCAAAAAGAACAAAAATAGAACAATATTATTTCATCGGATAAGTCAAAGTCATAATTTGTATTTTGCATCAAATTATCAGATATTAAAAACAGTTAATTTATAACACGAAAGATAGACACATGGAAAAAGATAAAGCTCTTGATGCTGCCCTCACCCAAATTGAGCGCACTTTTGGTAAAGGCTCAATTATGCGCTTGGGGCAAAACACCAATATTGATATTGAGGCTATTTCAACCGGTTCCTTAGGAACAGACATTGCTCTGGGGATTGGCGGTCTCCCAAAAGGAAGGATTATTGAGATCTACGGCCCTGAAAGTTCTGGTAAAACCACTTTTGCACTGAGCGTAATCGCCCAGTCACAAAAGAAAGGCGGAACCTGCGCATTTGTTGATGCTGAACACGCTCTCGACCCGTCATACGCTAAAAAAATAGGTGTAGATGTTGAAAATCTTTTGGTCTCTCAACCCGATTCCGGTGAGCAGGCTCTTGAAATTGCTGATACATTAGTCCGCTCAGGAGCTATTGACGTATTAGTCATCGACTCAGTTGCCGCTTTGGTACCAAAGGCTGAATTAGAAGGTGAAATGGGCGATTCGCACATGGGACTTCAAGCTCGCCTTATGAGTCAGGCATTACGTAAATTGACCTCTACGGTTTCACGCTCCAACACATTAATTATTTTCATCAACCAAATCCGTATGAAGATTGGTGTTATGTTTGGCAACCCCGAAACCACCACCGGTGGTAATGCTCTAAAATTTTATGCTTCTGTTCGTCTTGATATTCGTAGAATTGGCGCAATCAAAGACAAAGATGAGGTTATCGGCAGCCAAACCCGAGTCAAAATTGTTAAAAACAAAGTTGCACCTCCGTTCAAGACTGTTGATTTTGACATCATGTACGGCGAAGGAATTTCTAAAACCGGTGAATTGATTGACTTGGGTGTCAAAGCCGGCATTGTTGAAAAATCGGGTGCATGGTTCTCCTATAAAGGCGAAAAACTCGGACAAGGACGTGAAAACGCCAAATTATTCCTTCGCGATCACCCTGACGTCGCCGACGAGATTGAAAACAAAATTCGCGCTGATGCCGGACATTTGACTGTTGAAATGATGAGCGACGATAATTCCGACGATTAATTTTTGTTTCATATAAAACCAATAATCCGCCAAGGCCTCCACCTTGACGGATTGTTTAGCTAAGTTATTACTATTCCCACGGCATCGGAACTGGTGTTTTGTACATATAAATCCACAAAAACCACCAAATAAGATGTATGAACAAATATAGAGGAAAATCATCTTCCACTTCATCGGCTTTACCCCACGCCGTGGCAACATATGCACCAAGCAGTAACTCTCCTCCGAGCATGAAGAGAATGCCAAAGAAGCAAAATGCTTCAAACCCATCCACACTTTGCCCAATCTGGCTAAATATCACGTAGATATGAAACAACAAACCGCAAATTGTTTCAATACCAGCAAAAATGCGGAAAAACTTAATCAAGGTCTTCATAAAAATAAATTATAATAATTAGTCATTTACGCGCACAATGTATCACATTGTAGACAAAATGTCAACAAGATATAACAAACGCAAGTTGAGGCCTATAAAAAGGCATCGATTATTTTTATTGATTTTCTGCATAACGTTTTATCATATCTAATGCTTTTCCATAATAATCATGAGGAGCCACATCATCTTTTGTCATTCTGCGATATTCCAGCGTATATGTACTATCATTATTGCGTTTTATTCCTTTTGCCTCAATATTTTTTAGTTTACCATTCATCAAATCAATAAACTCATCAATATTGACTTCATAAAGCCCCGCCACTTCATCCGGATTTATTACCGCCTTATACGGTGAACCGTCAATCATCGCCACATATACCATTTGAAATTCACGATTTTTTACATTTCCGGCTTCATAAATTTCTTTTGCTGTAAAAAGTTTAACAATATCATCTTTAGCAAGTTTAAGCCCCAATTCATCCTTTAATTCACGATATCCGTCTTTAACCTCCTCACCGGCTTTAATATGTCCGGCGGCCGAAATATCAAACTTATTCGGAAATATATCTTTATCATGACTTCTTAATTGCAACCACAACATAATCTTACCATCAGGAGCTTTTTGTGCCAACCAGCAATGAAAAGTTTTATGCCACAATCCCTCGCGATGCGCCTGCGATTTCATGGCCGTTCCCAAAAGGTTCATATCTTCATCAAAAATATCTATCAACTCATCAGCCATGACATTGCCTCCCTAGTCCAGATAATATTCAACAGTCGAAACGACACGTACTTTCTTTTCAATGCTGTTCATTTCCATTGCATTTGCTGTCTGCTCGCGTGGCAAAATTGAGAACACCCCTTGATTAGCCTTACGGATTTTTCCTACTTTTGTATTTGAGCTTTTAGCAAACTCATTTGCTGCCGCTTCAGCATTTTTAGTGGCTTCTTCAAGCATTTGCGGTTTAATATCATTAATTTTGGTAAATATATATGAAACCGGATTATAATTATTGCTGTCAAAAACAATCCCTTTAGCAATCAATGAACTTGTCGAATTGACAGCTTTTTCAACCAAATCAACATTTTTTGATGTAAGTTGAATGCTCTGTGTCAAAATATACCGAGTCGCTCCAATCGATTCGTTACGATATGGATTTGCCATAAGATCATTGGTTTCGGTGCGTTTTACTGCAATTTCCGTATCTTCAAAACCGAGATTTTTCAAAAAGGAAAGAATAATTTTTTGTTGTGCCTCCATTTCTGACTGAGCTGTTGCCAAATCATTACCCGTAACCACATATTTAATATCCCAAACGCCCAAATCTGCACGAACATCCATTTCAGCCAAACCTTTTACGGTTACAAAGTTCGAACCCATTTTGGACTGATAATAATAATATCCCGGAAAAAATCCTCCAACCGCAATACCTGTGGCCAAAACGACAGATGAAACAAGTTTAATAACATCAGACATTTTTCTTCTCCTTTTTAAAGAATATTCTTTAGTAATAGCACCAATTTTAAAATTTGGCAACGATCCAAGAAAAATATTATAAAAAGTGTTGACGAAGCCGAAAACTTCAGCTAAATATACTCCGGTAACTTTACCAATGGAGAGTTGGCAGAGTGGTAATGCAGCGGATTGCTAATCCGTCACGGTGAATAATCGTGCACAGGTTCGAGTCCTGTACTCTCCGCCATTAAAACCGCCTCAAAAGGGCGGTTTTTTTTATGGCGGCAGGGCTCGAACCGTGAGGCTCGCTAAGCAAAAAACTGCTCAAACGCAGTTTTTTGTCTGCAAGAGCAACGTAATATCTTAATGAGCGAGGAAAGTGATAACGACCGAAGCGAATTTAGATACCATTGAGAAGAGTCCTGTACTCTCCGCCATTAAAACCGCCTCAAAAGGGCGGTTTTTTTATGGCGGCAGGGCTCGAACCGTGAGGCTCGCTAAGCAAAAAACTGCTTTAATGCAGTTTTTTGTCTGCAAGAGCAATGCAATATCTTAATGAGCGAGGAAAGTGATAACGACCGAAGCGAATTTAGATACCATTGAGAAGAGTCCTGTACTCTCCGCCATAAAAAAGACTTGACTTTGACAAAAATTTGCGATATTATGGCTACAAATTAAAATTATTATATAAACAATTTCAATGCTAATTTTATGGAATATTTAAAGATTATCCGTATTACACTTTTGGAGGAAACACGTGTGAAGAAAAGTTTCCTCGGTATTCCTCTCCAAAAAGAGAAGATTACTGTGGCACATGTCACCTTCTCGAACAACGACTTTAAAAAAATCTATACAGATAAGCATCCTGAGTGGATAAATGCGAGGGAAGGAGACTTTGCACAGCTCATTATCACAGGAAACGGATATTTCTTGATAGCTGACGCCTACGAACCACAAGGCGTACACTTCTCGCTTCCAAGAGATAATAAGTAACACCATCACAAAAACAGCAGACATCACAAGATGCCTGCTGTTTTTGTAACCATATTTTTACGACTACAAAATCATTGCCGTAAATTCAGCCTCAGATACAACTTTATCATCAACCATCGTCTTGCCCTTAAACACATAGACATTCCGACGAGACTGAACTTTTTCAACGTGCATTTTCAGTTGATCCCCTGGCTTTACCGGTTTACGGAACTTAACACCGTCAATCGACATAAACAATACATCAGGAGTTTTTTCCCCACTCGCCGCAGCTGCTACAATAGCACCCGCTGTCTGAGCCATAGCTTCAACCTGCAAAACACCAGGCATAACCGGATTATTCGGGAAATGCCCTTGGAAAAACTCTTCGTTCATCGTTACATTTTTTAGTCCCATACCCTTTTCACCGGGGATCTCAATCTCCAAACGATCCAACAGCAAAAATGGATAACGATGTGGCAAAAGTTTCATTATCTCTTCAATGGTATAAACACGACTTTCTGACATTACTATTTCCTTATTATTTTTTTGAATTCTTTTGCAAAAATGAAACTTGGCGCATAAAGTCTTTGAAAGGCACCGCAGGAGAACCCATAACAACTGTACCCGGCTCTATATCACGCATAACCCCCGATTGAGCAGCAACCTGAACCCCGCTTCCGATATTCAGATGATCTGCAAAACCGGTTTGTCCGCCACAAACCACATAATCACCAAAAGTACAACTTCCGGCGATTCCCGTTTGTGCAACGACAATACAACCGCGCCCCAACTTGTCATTATGAGCAACTTGTGCCAAATTATCGATTCGACACCCGTCGCCGATTACGGTATCCCCCAAAGCTCCTCTGTCTATACACGAACAAGAACCGACTTCAATATCATTGCCCATAATCACACGTCCCAATTGCGGAATACGCTTGTGTACGCCGTTTATGGTCTGAAAACCGAAACCGTCTTGTCCGATACGAGCGCCATTATATATATAGCAATTATTTCCCATAATTGTATAGGCAATGCAACAATGAGCACCCAAGCGGCAGTTATCACCGATAACACAACCTTCTGACACCACTGCAAACGGCTCCACAATTGTATTTTTACCGATTTTTACATTGGCACCGATTACAACATAATCCGCAATTGCACAACCTTCCCCGATTTCTGCCGTCGGATCAATTACTGCTGTCTTGGAAATGCCGGCTGACGGACGTTTTTCCACATACATAGCCTCATTCAGCTTCAATGCCGCCAATTTCGGATCATCGGTAGTCAAAATTGCCACCCCATCAGCCACAAACTGAGCCAAATCAGCAGTAGTAACACAAGCCGTTGCCTTTATTTCGGCTCCTTGAGCTTTTTTCTTGCGATCATAAAAGAAACAAACCTCCCCGTTCCCGGCCGCAAACATTGTATTAATATCATTAATTACTTCGTTCGCCATGTCGGAAGTCTGCAGTTCGGCACCACAGATTTCCGCAACTTTCGCAACAGTAAGACTGCCTCTATGTATAAAGAATCTGGTATCAACCATTAATCTTCCCCTTACAATCTTGCACCAAAGTTAAGTCTGAATACTTCCTTCTCATCATACTTTTCTTTGACAACTGGGAAACCGAAGTCGATATCGATTTTGCCCATCGGTGACAACCAAGTAAATCCGAAACCGACAGAAACACGCGGCTTAGATGAATAATCGACAATCTGGTTGCTTACGTTATCCGGTTTACCCAACGCACCGACATCAACGAATGTACGACCTTTAATGCCTACTTCATTAAGTCCGATCGGGAACATCAACTCAGAACCACCGTATACCATCCAGTTACCACCAAGAGCATCTTTGGTATATTTATCACGAGCACCGATACCTGCTGTATCAAAACCGCGCATCGTTGAACCACCCAAGAAATATCTCTGAGCCAGGCGAACATCTTCATCGCCGTATCCGGTTACATAACCTCCGGTAATAAATGTCTTTAATGTAAAGTCTTCTAAGAATGTATAGTAGTAATAAGATTTCGCATCAAAGCGCAAATATTTATCATCACCACCGGCACCAGAAACATCATTACCGAATGACAGATAATATCCGGCTTTAGGATCAACAGCGCTATCGCGCTTATCATAAGCCAAGGTCTGACCAAATCCTGAGTCAATATATTTGCCTTCTTCACGTTGAATATAGATTGAAGAATTCCTGCTTACATTCTTAATCTCATCTTGTTTCAAAGTATAACGTACCGATTGTGACAAGTTATCAGTATATTTCCAACCAAAACGAATTCTACCACCGGTAACAACTTCGTCATAAGATGCTTCATCTTGATAATCCGTTTCGGTACGGAACAAATCAATACCGGCACTTAAAGGTAATCCCAAGAAATATGGCTCGGTAAAGTTAATGTTATAATCTTGCTCACGCTGAGAAATACCTACATCAACACCCAACTGTTGACCTCTTCCTAGGAAGTTATTTTCGGTAACGCCGGCTCTGACCAAAGCACCGTTAACAGTCGAATATCCGACACCGACATTAAAGTACCCGGTAGATTTTTCCGTAACATCAACATTAATATCAGCTTTATTCGGATCTCCTGTCGGAGCTGTCTGAATATCAACTTTGCTAAAGTAATTCAAGTTTTCGATATTACGACGTGAAGCTCTGATTTTTGCGGCATTAAAAGCATCACCTTCCTGAACACGGAATTCTCTACGAATAACATTATCGTATGTTCTATCGTTACCTGTAATATTAATTTGATTGATAAATATACGCTCACCTTCTCTGATTCGGAAAACAATATCCATCGTTCCGTCATACATATTCTTATTCAAAACCGGTTCAACTTCTACAAAGGCAAAACCTTTCTTTCCGAGTTCTTCAGTCAAAGCATAAACACTTTTTTCAACCTTTTCCGAATTGTACCAGTCGCCTTCTTCAATCTCCAGTTCGCGTTTTAGTTTTTCAACATCAACATTACCACCGATTGTTGAATTAATATCAATCTTATTAATCTTATAGCGTTTTCCTTCTTCCAACACCATATTAACAATAAACGATTCGTTATCCGGACTGAGTTCTGCCACTGACGACACCACCCTAAAATCAGCATAACCGTGTTTAAGATAGAACCGACGCAACAATTCTTTATCATAATTCGTTTTTTCCGGATCATAGTTTTCTGATGTTGAAAAAATTCTCCACCAACGAGTTTCTTTGCTCAAAATCTCGCTACGCAAATCACTGTCTGAATAATGTTCGTTGCCTACAAAGTTAATCTTTTTAATTTTTGCTAAAGGACCTTCATCAATTTCATAAATTAAATCGACACGATTTTGATCGCGCTCAATAACTTTTGGCTCAACCACGGCAGCATGGCGACCAACTCTTTTATAAAGATTCAAAATGCGTTTAGTATCTTCTTGCACTTTGGCAACACTGTAAATAGAACGTGAATCAAGTTGGACTTCACTTTCCAACATTTTATCATCAACCTTGTCATTACCGTCAAAATAACGTTTATTAACTATCGGATTTTCTTTTACATCAATATCAAGGGTATTACCTTTCATATTAAATTTAACATCCGAGAACAAACCGGTTGCATACAACTTCTTAAACGATTCGTTCAATTCATCATCTGAAACATTACTGTGCGGAGTAATATTTACATACGAAAGAACGGTTTCACGTTCAACACGTTGCAGGCCATTAACATTAATACCATCAACCTGTACGGCCCAGGCACTATGCATACTGACCAATCCTGATAACAAAGCTGCCAAATATATTTTTTTCATCATGATATCCTTAACAATTATAACATTATTTAGACAAACCACCTTTTAAACAGGTGTACAAAATCGTTCCACGTTGCAAACACCATCAAAGCTACTAACAACGCAAAACCACATTTAAACAAAGCTTCTTTGAGCTTTTCATTAATTTCACGGCGAGAAACAATCTCCACCAGAAAAATCACTACATGTCCTCCATCCAACACCGGAATTGGAAACAGATTAATCAACCCCAAATTGATTGATAACAAAGCCATAAAAGCCAGGAAATCAATCAATCCTTGTTGTTTTGAAATATCTCCTGACATCTCGGCAATACGAATAATACCACCCAAATCTTCGGTACCACGCTCACCTAAAATCATCTGTTTTACACCACGCAAAGTACCTGTTGTAATTCTCCACGTTTCAGAACAAGCTTCTTTTACAGCTTCAACTGGTGACATTTTTTCATTATCAAGTTCTACGGCATTTTGCGATTTGATACCCAACATCGGGCGTTCCTCTTTACTGCCGTCAACCGACATTTTTTTCAGCGGAATACTGAACGAAAGCTCACTACCGTTTCGTTCTAATACAACCTCAGCTTTTGCTCCGGTTGTAAGCGCAACTTCAGCACTAATATCACTAAAATCTTTAATCTTATGCCCATTAATTGAGATAATTCTGTCCCCGGCCTCAAGCCCTGCTTCCATAGCCGGACCATCAGGCAGAACTTCACCTATAATCGGCGGAAACGTCAGTTTCCCCAAAAACATGAACATTCCGGCAAAAAGCACAATTGCAAACAGATAATTAAAACCAGGACCTCCCAAAACTATTGCCAATTTCTTCCACGGATTTTGCAAAGCAAACGCTTTTTTCTTATCTTCTTCACTCAACGCCTCAATAGTACTATTATCATCACCGGCCGAAGCTCCGTTTGCATCACCCAAAAACTGACAATAACCACCTAGAGGAATAGCACAAATCTTCCAATTAGTCTGATATTTATCAACAAATCCCCATAATTGTTTGCCAAAACCGATTGAAAAGTCTGTAACTTTAACTCCGCACATTCTCGCAATCAAAAAATGCCCAAACTCATGCACAAACACCAAAATACCGAGCAGAACAATAAACGGTACAATGTAATATACTATGTTTAACAAACTTTCCATCAAATTGCCTCTTGATACAACACCTAATAAATAATTGTCGAATAAACAATCACACCCAATAAAAAGACCATCGCTGCAAAAATCAAACCGTCAACTCGGTCAAATACTCCACCGTGACCCGGAATAATATCGCTTGAATCCTTAACTCCAACACGACGTTTAATTGCAGATTCTATTAAATCTCCGATTTGTTCAAAAATTGCCAGCACTGCCGCAATTACCGCATATACCCAACAATCCGGCAATTTTAAGCAATATGCAAGACCATAACCGACAAGCGCTGCTAAACACACCCCCCCAAACAAACCTGACCATGTTTTGTTGGGACTGATTTTCGGAGCCAACTTTGGTCCTTTAATACTGCAACCTACCAAATATCCACCGACATCAACAGCCCAGACAACAAACAACAGCCACAAGACCGCCGGCCATGAGAACATTAACATCAATATCATCAGAGAACCTACTCCCAAAGAGATATAAGGTACTCCTAGCAATAACAATTTTCTGTGTTTCTCACCACGTGCTTTCACCCAAACTACAATCATCGAAAGCACCAACATCAATAGAATTCCCAAAAGAGACTGTAGCATAACTGTCGTAGCCATGGCTAGCGTATAAATGCTTGCATAAACAGCTTTTTTACCAGAAGCAACCATACTGCTCCATTCCCAACTCAACATCGCCCCAATAGCTAAAAGCAATAAACTATAATACGGAAATTCCAACACAATACACCCGATAACCAGCGGCGCCAACACCAATGACGTAACAGTACGTTTCCAAAAATCACTTTTTACCATAGCGTCTCTCCCGAGTCTTATAATCTTGAATTATGCTTTCCAACTCTTTGCGCCCGAAATCAGGCCATAAAACATCTAAAAAACATAACTCAGCATATGCAATCTGCCACAGCAGATAATTGCTTATTCTTTTTTCTCCGCTGGTTCTAACCACCATATCCGGATCAGGAATTTCCGAAGTGTACAGTAACCCAGAAATATAGCTCTCGTCAATATCTTCTGCATCAATTATCCCCGATTTTACATTTTGCGCAACCTTTTTGGTAACATTCACAATCTCCTGACGTGAACCGTAACTGATTGCCAAACATAACGTAAAATCGCCATTTTGAGCCGTTTGCGCTTCAATATCATCCATTTTTGCCACAATATCTCCGGCCAACATATCACGCTCACCGATAAAAATGATACGCGCATTGTTGTCCTGCAACTCTTTCAAATCATTTTTCAGATATTCACGCAACAAATCCATCAGAGCATCGACTTCTTCTTTGCTTCTCTGCCAATTTTCAGTTGAAAAGGCATACAAAGTCAAATACCTGATGCCGAGATCTTTTGCATCTCGACATACCTGTTCCAAAGTTTTTGCCCCTTGTCTATGCCCGGCTACTGCTGGTAAACCGTGTTTTCTCGCCCAACGGCGATTTCCATCCATAATAATCGCCAAATGACGTAGCTTATCGTTATTATTCACTTTTCCAAGTCCCTACGGCTACACTTGCATAATATCTTTTTCTTTTTGCGACAGAACATCATCAACTTTCTTAATACTCTCGTCGGTAAATTTTTGAATTTCATTTTCATAACGCTTTTCTTCATCTTCAGAAATTTCGTTATCTTTCTTCAACTTTTTGATACCGTCCAATGCATCACGACGAATATTACGAACAGCCACTTTACTCTGCTCTGCATACTTTCCCGCTACTTTAACCAATTCTTTGCGACGCTCCTCACTAAGCGGCGGAATTGGAACACGAATCAGTTGACCATCAGACACTGGATTAAGCCCCAAGTCAGATTCTTGAATGGCTTTCTCGACCGCTTTTGCCAATCCTCTGTCCCATACACTCACTGACAAACAACGAGCATCAGGCACACTTATTGTTCCCACCTGTGCAATTGGCGTTTGCGAACCATACGCATCCACCATAATACCATCAAGCAAACTTGCATGAGCACGACCAGCACGCAATCCTCCCAAATCGTTTTTAAGCGATTCGATTGTTTTATCCATTCTGCTTTTTGTATTTTCCTTTATTTCCGAATAATCAGCCATATATAACCTCTTTAATCAATTACTGTAAATTTTCCTTTTCCTGCCACAGCCTCAATCAGTGACTTTTTACCCTTTTGTGCAAACACGACTATCGGGATTCCGTTATCCTTTGCTAAAGCCACAGCAGTTAAATCCATAACTTTCAAACTTTTTTGAATAACTTCGTCGTAACCAATACGCTCATAACGGACAGCCTTGGTATTTTTCTTTGGATCATCACTATAAACACCATCAACCTGCGTAGCCTTTAACAAAACATCGCATCCCATTTCCGAAGCACGCAGAGCCGCACCGCTATCTGTCGTAAAATAAGGATTTCCCGTGCCGCCAGCAAAAATAATCACCCGATGTTTTTCCAAATGACGTAAAGCCCTGCGATATATGTAGTTCTCACAAACTGCCGGAATACTAATTCCTGACATAACCCTAGCATCAGTTCCGATTTTTTCCAAAGCATTTTGCAGATAAAGCGCATTCATAACCGTTGCTAACATTCCGACCTGATCGGCTACTGAACGATTCAACCCCTTTGAAGCCTCTTTTGCTCCGCGAAAAATGTTACCTCCGCCGACAACTATACAAACCTCTACTCCGCTGTCATGTACGGCTTTAACCTGCTCTGCCAGTTCTTTAATTACTTTTTCATCCATACCGAAAGCACGGTCACCCATTAAACCTTCGCCGGAAAGCTTAAGCAATATACGTTTATATTTAGGTTTCATCTCACTCCCCTAATCATAATATGCCCCTATATTAACCTAATAAATTTCTTTGTCATCTATATTTTGTACTTTTCAACCAACAAAACTCTAATTTATTAACTTTTCCGCCACTTATGCCCCCGCGGGGGAAAAAACAAAAAAAATGATTTAAAACAAGACATATTTGCTATAAACCTAAAGCAAAACTTAACGAAAGGCACAATCATGACTACCACTCTTACAGTTTCTGCAATCTTAGGCTATCTTTTGGGTTCAATTCCTTTTGGCTTAGTACTTTGTTTCATGGCTGGACTTGGAGATATCCGCAAAATCGGTTCTGGCAATATTGGAGCTACCAATGTTTTACGCACCGGTCACAAATGGCTTGCTTTGCTCACTGTACTTCTTGACGCAGCCAAAGCCGGACTTGCTGCCTATATTGCTCAGAAATTATTGCCTACCGATGAAATTTTTATTTATGGAATTCCAACCCACATCAATACTCTCGGCGCATTAATCGCCGGCACGTGTGCTATAATCGGACATAACTTTCCGATTTGGCTTAAATTCAAAGGTGGCAAAGGAGTAGCTTCCTCATTTGGATTCATACTGGTCATAAGTCCGCTAACCGCTTTATGCACACTACTCACCTGGCTAGCCTTTGCCTTTGCTTTCCGCTACTCTTCTCTATCTGCTATTGCTGCCGCAATACTCACCCCGCTTTATGCTTTTTTCCTGACCGGACAAATTGAAACAACATTTTTTACAGCAATCGCCCTATTGGTTTTGGTTAGACATCACGCCAACATCAAACGCTTGCTCAATGGTACTGAAAGCAAAATTAATTTCAAAAAGAAAGCATAATGGCATCTCCGCAGGAAATATACGACTGGCTCCGACTTGTTAATACTGACGGCATCGGAGCCATAACTTTTGCCAAGTTGATTCGCAACTATGGATCTGTCGCTGAAGCCCTAAAAATTCTTGAAAAAAACGGACGTAAATTGCCGACACAGACTTGGGCCGAAACTGAATTCTTAAACGCCGAACGGCAAAACATCAAAATCATACTTAAATGTGATAACATCTATCCGCAAAATTTACTGGCTTTGCGTGATGCTCCACCGATTCTTTATGCCAAAGGAAATTTAAATTTATTATCTCTGGCACCGACCGTTGCCATTGTTGGTAGTCGCAACGCCAGTCTCAACGCTCGTCAAATAACTACTAAAATTGCTTTTGATCTGACCGAAAAGCACATTTTGGTAATTTCCGGCATGGCGCGCGGTATCGATTCGTCTGCTCACCTTGGAGCTCTTGAAGCTCTTGATAATTGTGGTCCGACCATTGCCGTTCTCGGCACCGGTGTTGACATAATTTATCCGCCAGAAAATTCTGATCTGTACCATCGCATTTCCGAACAAGGTCTAATTTTATCTGAAATGCCGTTAGGAAACTCTGCTCTCGGAAGCAGTTTTCCTCGGCGTAATCGTATTATTTCCGCTTTGAGCAACGGCGTACTTGTTTCTGAAGCATCAGAAAAATCAGGTTCTTTGATAACTGCCAATTTTGCCATTAAACAGCAAAAACAAATTTTTGCCATCCCCGGTAGCCCGTCTGATCCTCGCTCAGCCGGTCCTAACAAACTTTTGCGTGCTGGCGCCCATATGGTTGAAACCGCAGATGACATCATTCAAGTTATCAACACCTCCTCACAAAATAATTCTTTAAAAGAATTACCGCTTTTTTCCGATGACTTATTTACAATGCCTCTTGACAACTCATCAAAAACTACCAATATTCCAACTGATCGAAAACTTGAAATTGAAGAATTTCTATCGACCGACGCCGTTAATATTGACGAACTCATAAGAGTTTCGGGGCTTGACACCGCAACTGTAATGATGCAGATTGTCGACCTCGAAATGGAGGGACGAATTATTCGGATGCCGGGCAACAAAATAGCATTAAACGGTAAAAAATAGAAAGACACAACACAATGAAATTAGTTATCGTAGAATCCCCCGCCAAAGCAAAAACCATTAACAAATATCTTGGCAATGATTACAAAGTCTTAGCCAGTTTCGGTCATATCCGCGATTTACCCAGCAAAGACGGTTCGGTTCAACCCGATAAAGACTTTGCCATGACTTGGGAACTCAGCCCCGGCGGGCAGAAACGCCTCAAAGATATCATTGCTGCTGTCAAAGATGCTGATACCATTGTCCTCGCATCCGACCCGGATAGAGAAGGAGAAGCCATTGCTTGGCATATACTTGAAGAATTAAAAGCTCGCAAAAAAATTGCCGGCAAAAAAATTGAACGAGTTGTCTTTCACGAAATCACAAAATCTGCCGTAACCGAAGCTATCCAAAACCCTCGTCAAATTGATGATAATTTAGTTTCTGCATACATGGCACGTCGTGCTCTTGATTATTTGGTAGGATTTAACCTATCTCCGGTTTTATGGCGCAAACTTCCCGGTTCAAAATCGGCGGGACGGGTACAATCAGTAGCACTACGCCTTATATGCGATCGCGAAAATGAAATTGAAAACTTCAAACCTGAAGAATATTGGACCATTGATGTTGAGTTATTCACTTCCAAAAACGCATTAATCAAATCGCACTTAATAACTCTTGACGGTAAGAAACTTGAAAAATTTGATATCAACAATGAACAGAAAGCTCTTGAAGCTAAAGCCAAAATAGAAGCTGCTGATTTTGCAGTTTCCAATGTAGAACGCAAAAAAGCAAACCGCTATCCGGCTCCTCCTTTCACTACTTCTACATTACAACAAGAAGCTGCACGCAAACTGCGTTTTTCAGCTAAAAAAACCATGCAAGTTGCTCAAAAGCTTTATGAAGAGGGCTATATCACATATATGCGTACTGATGCCGTCAACCTTTCCAAGGAAGCCATTAGTGCTTGCCGTGAAGCAATCAAAAAATATTTTGGTGATGACTATCTGCCCAAAACTCCTAAAGAATACAAAAACAAATCTAAAAATGCCCAAGAAGCTCATGAAGCTATTCGTCCGGCAGATATTTTCAATACACCTAAAAAAATGGAAACCAAACTTGATGCTGACGGACACAAACTTTATGAGCTTATATGGAAACGTACTGTTGCTTGCCAAATGACACCTGCGGTTTTAGATAAAGTCAGCATCGATTCGGTATCATCTGACAGCAAAATTATTTTGCGTGCAAATGGACAAGTTATTGCCTTTGACGGCTATCTCAAACTTTATCAAGAAAGTTTTGATGATGAAGAAGAAAATGACGACAACCGTATTCTTCCAAATGTTGAAGTCGGAGAAAAAGAAACCAAAGGCGAAATTTCCACCGATAAACACTTTACTGCACCTCCACCTCGTTTTACTGAAGCAAGCTTAGTTAAAAAACTCGAAGAACTTGGTATAGGTCGCCCATCCACCTATGCGACGATTATTGCCGTTTTGCAGGAACGCAAATACGTAAAGGTTGAAAAATTACGTTTTATTCCTGAGGAGCGAGGACGCATTGTAACCGTATTTCTCGAAAACTTTTTCAAAAAATATGTTGAATATGACTTTACCGCTCAAATGGAAGAATTTCTTGATGATGTATCCGCCGGTGCCATGGAATGGAAAAAACTGCTCAGTGGTTTTTGGGTAAAATTCATCAAAAACATCGAAGCCGTTTCTCCTTTGCAAATGACTGAGGTAATAGACAAGATTGATGAAGTTTTAGGCAAACACCTTTTTCCTCCGCATGAAGATGGATCTGATCCGCGTCAATGCCCTGACTGTCATAACGGTCGTCTGGGAATTAAGCTCGGACGCTTTGGAGCCTTTATCGGTTGTTCCAATTATCCGGAATGTAAATATACTAAACAACTGATTGACACTACCGCAGAAGAAGAAGCTGTTGCCAATGCTCCGCAACTTGCCTCACCTGAAGATAAAATTATGGGTGAACTTGATAAACAGCCTGTTTACCTCAAAAAAGGTCCCTATGGTTATTATGTACAATTGGGAGATGACATGGGCAAAGAAAAACCCAAACGTTGTTCTCTTCCGCGCTACACTTCGCCTGAAACTCTCACTTTTGAGCAGGCTTGCATGTTGTTATCACTTCCTCGTCAATTAGGCAACAACATTGAAGTCAATATCGGTAAATTTGGCACCTATCTCAAACAAGGAACAAAAACCAAATCTTTGACCGGTGATGATACGTTATTCAACATCACCAAAGAACGCGCCGAACAAATTTTAGAAGGTGTAGCAGCCAAACCTGAAGCTAAAGTCATTGGCACCAATCCTGACAACAAGTTAGAAATAACTTTAAATTCAGGTCGATATGGCCCATATCTCAAGTGTGGCAAGAACAACTATGCACTTCCAAAAAACATGTATGGCAAAGAACCTACACTTGAGGAGGCTCTCAAAATTATTGCTGCAAAAAAATAAAAGTACAAAGGGCGGAAAATCACCGCCCTTTTAATATTACTAGTCCACAGCCTTAAAATTTTTATGGAATTTTTGCTTATAAAATGCTAGATTTAGCTCAAAATAGAACAAATTAAAAGGTTATCAACGTGAACGACACCTATTCAAAAGACGAAACTCATTCCATCAAAGTCGGATTATATACGATTTTGATTATTGCTGTTTTGGCTTCGTTTTATATAGTCAAACATAAGATTGCACAACACGATGAAGAAAGCAGTCATTATGCTGTACAAGCCCGCTTTGGACGTACTGACGGTTTGTCTATCGGTGATTCCGTCCGCATGGCCGGACTTGACATCGGTAAAGTCATCAATGCCGAGATTGATGATCATTACAAAGCAATACTCACATTTGAAATTAAAGATAATATAAAAATTCCCGATGACAGTTCTGCTTCTATCGTTAGTGACGGCATTCTGGGAAACAAATATATCGAGATTGAGCCGGGTGGATCGGAAGATTATATTTCTGCAGGTGGTGAATTTACATATACCCAAGACGCCATGGTTCTGGAAGAATTGTTAGATCGCATTATTGGTCTGGGCAAGGCCAATCGTGCAAAAGATAGCCTCAAGGATAAGGAGCAAAATAATGAATAAACGACCGTTTGAAACCATGATGGGACTTGTTGTCCTGCTGATTGCAGGGCTTTTCCTGTACTTTGCTTATTCCGTATCCGATTTACAGGCAGTTAAAGGCTACAATCTCACAGCTCGTTTTCTCAAAGTCGGTGGTCTTAATGTCGGTGCCGATGTTATGATTAACGGTATCAAAATCGGTACTGTTATTGGTCAAAGCCTGGACAACAACACCTATGACGCCGAAATCAAATTAAGTATCGCCTCGGATGTCAAACTGCCTAAAGACAGTATTGCCATGATTTCAAGCAGTGGATTAATGGGCAATAAATTCATCAAAATTGAACCCGGAAAATCACAAGAATTGCTTAAAGACGGTGATGAAATATCTCAAACCAAAGACTTCAAAACCATTGAGGACATGGTTGGCGAAGTTATATTTATGGTGACTGGCAATGATGAACAAAATCAATAAATATTTACTTACTTTAGCCTGCTCGGCTCTCGTATCATCTCCTGCTTTTGGAGGAGAAATCTCAACTAACACGGCTGTTATGCAAGCCATGGACAAGATTACCGGACAAGTAAGCTTAATAGAAGTTCCGGTAAATCAAGAAGTTGGCTTTGGAACTTTTTCTATTTTGGTAAGAGAATGCAAAACCCGGACTCCGGAAGAAACCCCAGAAAACTTTGCATTTGTTGATGTTGTAGACAACACCATAAGTCACGGCAGCATTAATATTTTCAAAGGTTGGATGCTTTCCTCTTCTCCGGCACTTAATCCCGTAGCCCACCCAATTTATGATGTTTGGTTGATAAAATGTGTTGATCGCAAAGTTGACGCCAAAAAACAAATGAATGCTGAACAACTTAGCGCGCGCGATGAAATTGAAATGAACCGCCAAACTGCTCCATCCATAAAAGAAACTCCTCACGAGTTACCATCAGCAATTGAAAACAACGGCGAACCTACAAGCCTTATCCCTTCAGACATTGAGCAAAAGATTTCGGGCACCTCAAGCACTACCGATAATGAGCCGATTTTGCCTGAAATCAATAATATAAATCAACACATTGACTCAAACTATGAAATACCTGAAGAAGGCGAACCGGAAGCATTAATTGATATTCCTGAAGAGCAACCTGCTCCGGCCGCTCCGGCACCCCAACCCGCAGATTATGAGGATATTTCCATAAGCACATCGGCTTCTTCGGTACCTGCTGAAAATCAGCAGGATACAATTTCTAAATTAGAGCGTGAACTTTCAGAAAAAGTTAATAACTGATATGGAGCCGTTCCATGACTGATAATGAGATTGATATAAGCTTTGTAATGACTGTTTATAATAAGGCTTACTACCTGCCATCAGTATTAAAAGCTCTGTTTAATCAAAGCGGATTAAACAATCCTGAGTTTATTTTTGTTGATGATTGCTCAACTGACAACTCGGTTGAGATAATCAAGCAAGCATCCCGAAAAATTCCCAACGTTACCATTGTTGAAAACGATCACAACCGCGGCATCAGTGCCCGCATCAACCAAGGTATTGCCTTGGCCAAAGGTAAGTGGTGTCGCATGCTTGATTCTGATGACATTTTACCGCTTGATTCCACTGCCAAAATGATTGATCTGGCAAACAATATCCATGCCGATATAGTCTACGGATGTTTTACCAAAACCGGTAAGGAGCCGCAAGAATTAGAAAAATGTAAACTGGAAGATTTTACCTATACTTATAATTCCAACGCTCTAATGGGAGTATTAACCGGGCGGTTTACTCGTATGGGACAGTTAATTAAAACTTCTGTTTTGCAAAAATGTGGTGGCGCAGACGAAAGAGCTTTTATTCAAGATGAATCTATTCCTCTGCGTGCGGCAGTTTATGCCAGCGGTATTGCCAAGATGAGTGCCAATGTAGTACTTGTTCCCAAAGAAATCGGCAACTTCTCCGGCAATAAAATCCAACTTGATCATGATCGTTTTATGGCTTATTATTGGATGATAAAAGATAACACGCAACTTTCTGAAAAGAATATGCACCTCATGTATTTACGAGCTTTATCCGCCTTTTGGAAATTCACCAAAAAAACTAATAAATCGCCATACAAAAGCGCGATTTTTTATCGCTATTTGTGGTGCAAAATCAGTAATTGCCAACCAGATATTGAATATCTGGATAAGCTATATAAGATTTTTAAATCCCGCAAAGATGTACGACGCATCAAAGCATAACTAATAACAATAACAAAAGCGGTTGTTTTCCATCACTGGAAACAACCGCTTTTGTTATAGAATGTCAGTAGGCTTTAGAGCTTTTTAGCACGGGCGATACTCTGCGCAGCGGGGCACACAACGCCCCCCACACGAGCTACGACGGCGAGAATAATCATCATCTCAAGTCCGGAAAAAAGCCGGGCGGCCTCCATCTGCGCCCTGGAGCACAGTTGCCGCTTCTCGCCAACATAAGCAACAACGCTATAAGGTGATGATTTTTTCACAAACTGCACCTCATCACACTCTGTCGGAATCTTTTCATTCTTCTTCATGATAATATAATTATATAATAAAAATTGATAACTTCTGCACTTCTACCACAAAAACGATCCTGTGTCAAATGTTTTTGTCAATTTTTTAAAAAAACACATGCGTACAAGCGGTTACAGCTTTATCTCTTTTAAAAACAACAACTATTAAGAACTCGAAAGCCTCCTTTTCGGGAGGCTTTTCAAACTTTCTAAAACGGAATATCGTCATCCAAATTCGGAGCAGCGGCCGGAGCTGTATCCCAACCGTTTGCAGCAGACCCCGAGAACACATCTTCACCGGAAGCGCTATCCCCTTTACCGTCCAACATAACCAAATTACCGCTAAAGTTTTGCAACACAACCTCTGTTGAATACTTTTCCTGACCGTTAGCGTCTTCCCATTTACGAGTTTGCAACTGCCCTTCAATATAAACCTTTGATCCCTTACGCAAATATTTCTCGGCAACTTCTGCCAACTGCGGGTTAAACACAACCACTCTATGCCATTCCGTACGCTCTTTTCTTTCACCGGAAACCTTGTCTTTCCAGCTATCTGAAGTTGCAATACTTAAATTAACAACCTTGCTTCCGTTTTGGGTAGTATTAACTCTCGGATCAGCACCCAAATTTCCTACCAAAATAACTTTATTTATACTTCCAACCATTATATTTCACCTTAAATTACAATTAAACTAAACAGACTATAAAATAAATCATCATTTAAGTCTATCCTGCTCACTTGACTTGTGTATATTCACCTTTTCTGATGCGATATACCGTAAATGGTGCCGCCTGTTTAGGAACACCGCCTTCAAAAACAACATTTCCCCATCCGGTAGCTACCTTTCTGTTATTGAGTTGTTTTAACACACGAGCATACTTAAAAGATTTTGCCCTATTAACCATATCTGCCCACATCTTTACAGACAAATATCCATATGGCATCAGCCCTTCAGGCTCAATTCCCCATAGGCGTAACCTAACCAGACTTGATGCAAAATTAGGATTGTTTTTCAGTGACGCCAACGAAAACAATAAACTCTCCTTTGAAAGTTCATTAGTCTTACGAATAAACTTTTTGCTGAGTTGATAACGATCCGTCAACAAAATAATTTTATCATTTCTATTTCTCAACCTTTCACTTGCCGCCAAAACATTGTCATATTTACCCATAACATAAACAATATCGGCATTTATTTCCAAAACCTTATCAACAACTCCCGATATTCCTTTATCACCGGCATATGGAATCAATAAAACATCACCTGTCTTGCCCATAACTGTATATTCATTACCGATTGCATCCACTATTGATCTCATCTCGGCGCTGTTTTCATCATAAATAACTGCCATTTTTTTGCTTGGATAGTGATCAACCACAAAATGCGCTAATCCTCTGGCTTGATCTTCCTTATACCCGGCAAAACGTACTACATTAGGTTTAGAAACAGAATAAAAAGCCTTGCTTATACTGGTCGGATGTATCTGTACAATCTCTGCCTTATGCAACAAATCTGCCACCTGATCGGCGACATTTGTACAATGAGGACCGATAACCAAATACATTTTATCTTCTGCAGATTTGTTCAAAGCCATCATTTGCGCCGTACTCAAAGATAAAACATCATCACACGGATCATCTACCGGTACTAAATTTACTTTTCTACCTTGCAATCCACCGCGATTATTAATTTCATCAACCGCGATTTTTGCTCCGTCAATCAACTCCTCGCTATAATACTTATAACTCCCGCTCATAGGAGAAACAATTGCTATATTAATATCCGCCCGCGCAGCAAACGGACATATCAAAATTGTCGCAATTAATATTTTTTTAAAAAAACTTTTCATCTTTTTCTTCTTTGTTCAATCACAAAACAAGCATAAGCAATTTTTATCATAATATCAAGCATCTTTATTGATAAATTTGTTGCTAAATTTTCAACGCTTGTCTATATTACTTTTTCAGGAGAATAGTCATGGAATATATCGACATAAAAGGTGCAAGAGAACATAACCTCAAAGCCATTGATATCAAAATTCCCAAAAACAAATTGACCGTTATCACTGGTCTCTCCGGTTCGGGAAAATCGTCTTTGGCATTTGATACTATTTATGCCGAAGGACAACGTCGTTATGTTGAAAGTCTGTCCGCTTATGCCCGTCAGTTTTTAGACTTGATGAAAAAACCTGATGTCGATTCCATTGAAGGTCTCTCACCGGCCATTTCTATTGAGCAAAAAACCACCTCACACAATCCTCGTTCGACCGTTGGCACCATAACCGAAATTTATGACTATATGCGCCTGCT
>JAEEGL012396672.1_pt1 | contig 44213 bp, 38 predicted proteins | sample 9134231 | NCBI WGS metagenome assembly JAEEGL01 (sample SAMN16246548, study PRJNA631951) | gut metagenome | biome: gut microbiome; feature: rumen; material: fiber-attached | host: Bos | place: Iran: Karaj | collected 2018-10 | reverse complement strand
TTTGACGCCCGCGAGGGCGAGAGCGTTTTGCTTGAAAGCTGGGAAAGCACCGCGGTCAACGCCGCGGCTGCCGCTCTCCCCCAGCTGTGCATAGATACCGAGATCCCCTTCGAGGATATCGGCCGTGACGAGTGGGTGGATGCGAGCTTCTCGTTAAAGCTCGGCTCCAAGCAGTTCGAGAGCGGCAATTTCGAGGGAGTGGGCTCGGTCAAGGGCCGCGGCAATTCCTCGTGGGGATATCCCAAAAAGCCCTATTCCATAAAGCTCGACAAGAAGGCCTCGCTGCTCGACATTCCCAAGACCAAGAAATACGCCATCATACCGAGCTATTACGACGGCTCGCTGATGCGCAACTATATCACCTATAAGGCGTATCAGGATCTTGAGGGCATAGGCTACGTTACCAAATGCGAATTTGTGGACGTGTATCTCAACGGGATCTACAACGGCATCTACATACTGGTCGAAAGGATCGATATCGAAACCAGCAAGATCAATATCGAGGAGGCGACCGCGGATAACATCACCGGCGGTTACCTGATCGAAAAGGATCTGAACGGGCGCGTGGACTTTTCCGAAGATCTGTGGTTCAACTGCCCCTATTGGGCTAACCAGACCAAGGACTACTTCGTTTGCAAGGCGCCCGAGCCCGACGATCCCGAGCTGTGGGCGCAGATGCGCGCATACCTTGAGAATTACGTGCAGCTTTTGCATGATTCCGTTATGAACGGCGAGGGCGAACCTTATACGCATTACGTTGACACGAGCTCGTGGGTGGATTTCATAATCGTCCAGGAGATCGCCAAGAACATCGACGGCAATATGAAGACCAGCTGCTGGATGTATAAGGAGGCCGACGACGATCATCTTTACATGACCGCGCCTTGGGATTTCGATTTCGCATACGGCCGCGTGACCTGGACCAACGCCAGCGAGGAGCACAACGATTATTACGACTGTCCGCCCGCGCACACCCCCGACGGATTTATGATCCTGAACAGCTCGAATCCGTGGATGGATCATCTTTACGATAACGAGCCCGCCTTCAGGAGCGCCCTTAAGGAGCGCTATGCGGCTTACCGCCACACCGTGATAGACAATCTCTTCACGCTGATAAACGAGCAGGCGGCGTATCTTTCCATCGTGCAGGAGGGCAACCACGATCTGTGGCCCGCAACGGGCAGTTTTGCCATGGGCGTTTCAAGGCTGCGCTCCTGGCTCACCGATCGTCTTGAATGGCTCGACGGCGAGTGGCTGACCGACGACGAGCCCGCGATCGATCTTGACGAGGCGCTCAACGTTGAGGGCGGCGAGCTGCACTTCGGCGTCGAGGACGAGGGATCGCCCTTCATCGGCGCCGAGATCGACGGGACCAAGCTTGCCCTTGCCGAAGGCGCCGGCGAGCACGGATTCTCGCTTGAGCATGAGTTTTCCGAATCGGATTCCGTATCGTTCGATTACTGCATAGAGGGAGCCGACGCCGTGCTCACGCTGCTGATCGACGGCGAGGAAGCGCTTACCGTATGCGCATCGGAATGCATACCCGAGAGGGAGCTCAACATGCAGACCGCGAGCGCGGCTGTGGACGGCCCCGGCGCGCACACTCTGCGCTGGGTGTTCACCTGCGGTGAGGACGGAAGGGCGTATATCGACAACGTTCGTATCGGCCCCCGCTGTATCATGGGCGACGTTGATATGAACGGCGTGATCGATTCCACCGACGCGCTGCTTGCCCTGCGATTCGCTTTGGGCATAATCGACGATCCCATGATCGTTCAGCTGGGCGACGTAAACGGCGACGGCGCGCTGACCACCGAGGATTCGCTGATAATACTCAGGATGGCGTTGGGGATAATCCGATAAACGCAAGCAAACGGGCCGCGGTGCGCATCCGCGGCCTTTGTTTATTATCGCTTGATTTTTATGCGGCATATGCTATACTTTTATCATATAAATGAACCTCAAAGGAGTCCGTTAACATGAAAAAATGCACAGCTTTCCTGCTCGTTCTCACAATGGCGCTTTGCTGCTCCCCGCTGCCCGTCTTAGCGCGCACGGCCACGCCTTCCCCGTCGCCCGCATACATACAGCCCGGCGGAAGCGCGGGAATGCCGTTCCCCGAATTCAATTCGTACGATCTTGATATGAATCCCGTCGATGATTCCGTTTTCGGCGAAGCGGATCGCACCGTTGTAGTGCTGTGGTCCGATACGTGCCCCTCCTGCCTTATGGAGCTTCGGGATTTTCAGGCTCTGAGCGAGCGCTATTCCGCCTCCTCCTCTCCGAGCATACGGGTGTTGGGCATTGCCTTCGGCGATAGGGACAGGATCGTTCAGCTGCTCGACATTTACGATATCGACTTTATGCACATCACGTTCAGTCAGTACGCCGCTTACGTTTATTTCAGCAGCATCCTGTATTATAACGAAAACGACTGCGCGCCCATACCTCAGACCTTCCTGGTCGATCGGAACGGAATTATCTCCGCGCACGTATGGGGCAGCTTTTCCGGTTTCGAAGAGCTTGAGGATTTCGCGCTTTCCGGAGGAGGCGAAGCCGGTTTGCCCGGCGACGCGGATGGCAGCGGGGTCATCGACACCACCGACGCGCTGACGGTGCTTCGGTGCGCGCTGGGCATTGCGGGCGATCCGGACGAATTCCTTGCGCTATGTGATATGGACGGCAATAAGCGGATAGACACGACCGATTCGCTGATAATACTCAGGATGGCGTTGGGTATAGCCCGATAACGCATATTCAAACGGAGCCGCGCTGTTTCAAGCGCGGCTCCTGTTATTTTCCCTTGTCAGCTTTGCTTTTTTGCTTCCTCTGCCAGCTCGTCCAAAAGCTCGCTCCGCTCCGCTTCGGTCAGCAGCGCGGGCTCCTCTTCCTTCTTTTGGGCTTCCTCCTTCTCCTGCTCGATGCGCAGTATGCGCATGAAGCCCGCCGTCATGATGCCCGAAGGCAGGGCGATTATCGCTATGCCGAACATCGAAGACAGTATCGTGACGAGCCTTCCGACGGAGGTGACGGGAGTGATATCGCCATAGCCCATCGTGGTGAGCGAAACCGTTGCCCAATAGACCGCGTCGAGGAAGCTCTCGAACAGATCGGGCTCTACGTTGAATATCACGAGCGCGGAGACCAGCACGTAGCCCGCTGCAAGCACGAACACCGTCAAAAGGGGCTTCTTTTCAAGCAGGAACACGTCCCTTATCATATTGATGCTGCGCGAATACCTTACCGCCTTGAATATGCGGAACACTCGCAGCGTGCGCAGCAGACGGAACACCTTGAGCACGCGGAACGCGTCGCCAATCACGCTGAGGGACGGGAGTATGCACAGGAAGTCGATCAGCGCCATGGGCGTGAACGGATATATCGGGAACGATACAAGCCCCTTTTTAAGCTTGAGATCGGCGGTGAAAAGCCTGAGCAGATAGTCGAGTATGAATATCCCGGCGCAGATCTTATCCATGATCAGGAAGAACGGGGGCTCCTCCTTGAAGGCGAGCGGGATTATGCTCACCACGATGGCCGTCATCATGAACAGGTCGTAAACGTTGGAAAGGCGGTCGTCCTCCTTTGCGGTCTCGATCACCTCAAACAGCCGCCGCCTGAACTTTTCGAATTTGCCGGTGGTTTTTTCGGTCGTTTCCATCAGTGCAGATCCTCCGCTATCGCTTGTATTACGCATGCGGTAAACTCACCGTCGTCTATATCCGCAAGGAGCATAGGCTTTGCGCCGTCGTAAGGTATCTCCCTTGCAAGCGCGCGACCGCAGTCCTCCGTCAGCTTAAGCGCCGATTTCGTGGGCTTGAGCAGCAGGCGGTCGTCATACACGCCGCCGACGAGTTTGCGGCGGTAATACAGCAGGTATTCGCCCATCATGGGCCGATATGAGATCCCGTCAAGCCCCGAGAGGCGGTCGAGCACGAAATCCAGATATTCCTTGGAAGAAGCCATTTTTTATCCTTTCACGAGCACGTGCCAGATATCGTTTCCCGTAAAGCCGCAGGCGCGGTAGAAGTTTTCGGGCGAATCCGGGCCTTTTGCCCTGCCCGATACCGTTGCGAATTCCGCTTTGCCCGAAAGCCTTGAAAGCAGCTCCAGCACGACGCGCTTTCCCGCGCCGCGCCTTCGAAACCCGGGAAGGGTCTGAATCCATTCGAGCGCGCCTTCGCCGGTTTCCCGGTCGAGCTCCGCTATCCCGCAGGCCGCGGGAAGGCCGGAGCTTTTTTCGCAGGCGATCACCCAAAGCGCGGGATCGAATACCGCCGATAAGCGCATGGATAAAAGCCGCTCGCGCGTGATCCCGATATCCGCATACGAGCGGTTTATCACGTCCGCGATCAGGGGGATATCCTCCTCCCCCGCCGTACTTACGGCAAATACGGCTTCATCCGGAGCCGGGATATCCGAAAGCCCGTGCATGAGCCTGAAATACGGCGTGTCGGCATATCCCCCGAACGCCGCGGGATCGAATTCACTGTCATGCACAACACATATCCCTTCGGGGAGCTTCAATTCCCCTGCCTTGTGATAGGGTATCGAAAGCGTGCCGCAGGGATCGCTTTTGTATCGCTCTTTCGTCAGCATAGTCAAAGGCGGGAAGGCTTAGTGCGCCTTCCCGCGGTGTGAACGCTTATACCCTCAGTTCCGCTCCGAGACGGAACTTAAGGCTCTTCAATATGGCGTTGACCGCCTGGCCGATCTCCTCATCGGTGAGGGTGTGATCGTCGGCTCTGAGCTGGAACGTGAACGCCATGCTCTTCTTGCCGGCGGGTATGCCCTTGTCGCCGGGAAGCTTGGGACGGTAGATGTCGAACACGCGCACGTTTTCGATCAGCACGCGGGCCTTCGCGGCCTCGATCACGTCGATCACCTGCTGCGCCTCCATATCCTCGTCGACTATCAGCGCAAGGTCGCGCTGAACGGCAGGATGCTTGGGCAGGGGCTTATACTTTCTGACGCGCGTGATATGGCGGCGGAGCGCCTCGAAATCCAGCTCGGCGATATAGGCGGGAGCGGAGAGCTCGAACGCCCTCTGCACCTTGGGATGCACGGTGCCGATCTCGCCCAGCTTATCGCCGTCAACGGTCATTATCGCCTTCTGCGTGGGATGCAGATAGTTCGAACCGCCCTTTTCAAAGCGGACGCGCTCGACGCCGAGCTTTTCGAACAGCGCCTCGAGGGTGCCCTTGAGCGTGAAGAAATCCTCGTTCGCGCCGGTGTGGATCACGCCAAGCAGCTTTCTTTCAACAGGGAGCTCGGGATCGTCGAAATGCACGTTGCCCACCTCGAAGAAGCGGCCGTAACCCGTCTTGCGGTTGAGGTTAAGGCACGCGGCTCTGAGCAGACCGCCCGCCAGCTCGGTGCGCATGAGGGACTGATCCTCGCCGAAGGGATTGAGGAGCCTGACGGCGTTAAGGCGCTCGTCGCCCTCATCGAAGCACAGATCGGCAAGCTCCTTGGGCGAGATGAAGTTGTAATTGTAAAGCTCCAGACAGCCGAGCGCCGCCATGGTATCCTTTATCATGTCCTCATCCTTGACGGACGTGCTGAGATAGCCGCGGAAGGTATCGCCGCGCATAAGCGTGGGAGCGATATTCGTGTAGCCGTAAAGCCTGCCTATCTCCTCGGCGATATCCCAGTCGGTCTCGATGCCGTCCTCGATATCCGTGCGGAAATGGGGCACGCGTATCCTGAGCGTGTCGCCCACCGCCTCGGCGGGAATGTTGATGGAGCCCAGGAGCTCGACCATCTTATCGGCGGAAAGATCGGTATCGAGGATCTCGTTCACGTGCGCGACCGAGGCCGCGACCTGCTTTTCGGAAAGATCCGCGGAGCAGACGTCTATCATGCCGCCCATGACGCGGCCCGCGTGGAGCTCGTCGACCAGCTCGATGGCACGCAGCAGCGCCTTTTCGGCATTGACCGGCTCGACGCCCTTAATGAAGCGGGCGGCGGAATCGGTTACGTGATGGAGCTTCCTTGCGGTGGAGCGGATGTTTTCGGGACGGAACACGGCGCTTTCGAACAGAGTCGCCTCGGTAGCGTCGGTGATCTCGCTGTTGAGGCCGCCCATTACGCCCGCAACGCCCACGCCCTTGGTGGGATCGGCGATGAGCAGCATATCCTCGCTCATAACGCGCTCCTTGCCGTCAAGGGTGTAAACTATCTCGTTCTCCTTGGCGTTTCTGACGACGATGTGGTTATCGGCAACGCAGGCCAGATCGAAGGCGTGCATGGGATGACCGTATTCGACGAGCACCAGGTTGGTTATATCGACAATATTGTTGATGGGCCGCAGGCCAACGGCCTTGAGCTTCCTCTGCATCCAAAGGGGCGAGGGCTCTATCTTCAGGTCGGTAACGACCCTTGCGGTATAGCGCGGGCAAAGATAGGGATTCTCGATCGTGACCCGGGCGATATCCGAGCAGTCGCCGTAACCCTCGATATGCCTTATCTCGGGCTCGTTGAAGCGCTGACCCAGGGCCGCCGCCGCCTCGCGGCAGATGCCAATGATCGACTGGCAGTCAGGACGGTTGGGGGTGAGCTCGATATCGAAAATGCAGTCGTCAAGATCGAGTGCTTCCTGTATGCGCTGACCTGCGGGATGCTCCTCGAAGAACACCATAACGCCGCCGTTTTCGCAGCCGGGATACTCGACATCGGTGATGCCGAGCTCCTCATTGCCGCAGAACATGCCGGCGGAGGCCACGCCGCGCATCTTGGTGGGATGTATCACAAGGCCGCCTGTCAGGGTGGCGTTATCGAGCGCAACGGGCACCAGATCGCCCTCCTTGACGTTGGTCGCGTTGGTCACGATCTGCAGGGGCTCATCGCGGCCGACGTCCACGGTGCACACGCGCAGCTTATCCGCGTTGGGATGGGGCTCGATGCTCATGATCCTGCAAACGTACACGCCGTCTATGCCGTCCATTTCGGGTATTATCTCGGCGACCTCAAAGCCGCGCAGCAGCATCCTTTCGGCGAATTCCTTGGGCGTGACGTTGAATTCAACGTATTCTTTAAGCCATTTAAGGGGCAGTTTCATACTATTTTACCTCCGGTTTACTTGAACTGAGAAAGGAACCTTCCGTCGCCCTCATAGATCAGACGGATGTCGCTTATGCCGTACTTTAAGCAGGCGACGCGGTCGACGCCCACGCCCCAGGCGAAAGCGCGCCACTCATCGGGATCCTTGCCGCAGTTCTCTATCTCGTGCGGGTTGGTGATGCCGCAGCCCATTATCTCCATCCAGCCGGTGCCCTTGCAGCTGGAGCAGCCCTTGCCGCCGCATATGGAGCAGGAGATATCGACCTCGGCCGAGGGCTCCGTGAACGGGAAGTAGCTGGGACGCAGGCGGGATTCGACGTTTTCGCCGAATACGGCCTTGACGAAGGAATCGATCGTGCCCTTAAGATCGGCCAGGGACACGTTGCGGTCGACCACAAGGCCCTCCATCTGCATGAATACGGGGCTGTGGGACGCATCGGGCTCGTCCACGCGGAACACGCGCCCGGGTATGACGAGGCGCACGGGCAGATCAAGCGTCTTAAGCGCCCTTGCCTCGCAGGGGGAGGTGTGCGTCCTGAGGAGCACGCGGTCGTTAACGTAGAAGGTGTCCTGCATATCCCTTGCCGGATGGTTGGGGGGCAGGTTGAGAAGCGTGAAGTTGTATTCGTCGTACTCCACCTCGGGGCCCTCGAAGGTCGTAAAGCCAAGGCCGATGAGCGCGTCCCTTATCTCGCGGTAAACGAGTGTGAGGGGATTGAGCGCGCCCGTGCCCGCGGCGATGCGCTTGCCGGGAAGCGTGACGTCGATCGCTTCGCGCTCTATCTTCTTTCTTTCGGCTTCCTCCGCAAGCATCGCCCTGCGCGCCTCGAAGCGCTCGACAAGCTCCTGCTTGACGGCGTTGGCGCGCTTGCCCAGCTCGGCCCTCTCCTCGGCGGAGAGCTTGCCCATGGTGCGAAGTATGGCCGTGAGCATGCCGCCGCGCCCCAGCACGGAGGTGTTGAGCTCGGAAAGCTCGTCCGAACTCGCCGCCTTTTCAAGCTGTTCCAGCGCTTTGGCCCTGATCTGCATCAATTCATCAAAGATCATATGTAACTCCTTTCGGTGATCAAACAAAAATAAAAGCCGCAGTCATCCCAAGGGACGACTCGCAGCCGTGGTACCACCCGTATTCGCCCGCGCAAAACGCGCCGGGCCTCCTGACCGCTGTAACGGGCGTACCCGCCGGCGACTACGCATCCGAAAAACCGGACTTCCCCACCGAAGCTCCGGGGCGAACTTTATGCTTCCTTGAGCCATAGCGCGCTTTCAGCCGGCGGCGCGCCTCTCTTTCACGGCGTTGGGATGCTTTTCCCCTTCAAAGCCTGTACGAATCATTATTTTACCACAGATCCCGTCCTTGTCAAGACCAAAAATCGGTTTTTTAAAGGCGCATTTTCGGCGCGCGCCGCGCTATACTAATTTAGCGCGAAGCGCGTTTGCGGCGTATATCGCCGCCGCGGATATTGACACCGGACGGTTACTGCATTATAATAGTAGGAAGGGGAATTTTGTCGAAAGCGCACGAATAATACAGCGCTTTCCGAGGGCGGCTTCGAATCATGGATCCCGAAAAGGAAAAGAAAACCGAAAACGAAAAGAAGCCCGGCAGGGGCAGACGCTTTTTGAAGCGCGCGGCCAAGATCGCCGCGGGCACGGTGGTCGTGTCCGCCGTGGCGACCGAGCTGGTGTTCCTTATCATGTTCGGCCGCTCCAAGCCCGTTGAAAAGGCCTGCTTCCCCCTTGAGGACTGGGCGGCCGAGAACGGCCTGCTTTGGTCGGCAGTTGAATTCATTTCGGGCGGCAACACGCTGCGCGGCTATATAGTCGGCCCCAAAAGGCCCCGCGCACTGATGCTGATCGCTCACGGAATGAACGCCTCGTCAGAGGGCTGGGAGCCCGTGGTGCAGTATTTTGCCGAGCGCGACCTTGCCGTGATGCTGTTTGACGGCACGGCAACGGGCCGCAGCGAGGGCGAGCGGGTGGTGGGCCTGCAGCAGGCGCGCTATGATATCCGCTCCGCGATAGATTTTATCAGAAGCAGCGATGATTATTCCTCGCTTCCCGTGGTGCTTCTGGGGCACAGCGCGGGAGCTTACGGCGCTGCTGCCGAGGCCGGCGACGAAGGCGTATGCGCGGCGGTGTGCGTATCGGGCTTTGACACCCCGATAGGCACCATGCATAGATGGGCGCGCACCTATGCCCACATATTCGGGGACATACAGCTTCCCTTCCTTGCCGCGCACGAATACGCGGCGCTTGGGATCGAGGCCAACACATCCGCTTCGGCGGCGCTCACCGCATCGGGCACTGCGGCGCTTGTGATACACGGCGCCAATGACGACGCGGTGCCCATTGACATAAGCATGTTCGGCAAGCTTGAGGGCAGGGCGGACAATATCGAATGCCGTCTGGAGGCCTCGCCCGGGCACGACAACCACAGTGATATTTTGGTGACCGAGAAGGACGGCGCGGTGAATTACCCCCTTCTTGGCAGCATATATGATTTTTTGGAGTCCGTACTTCCATAAGCTGTGCGGAATAACAAGCATCAAGGAGCAGACGAAGTGAAAAACACCTCCCTTGGCGGGTTCAGCACGATAGACGAATTCGTCGCAGACAAGCTGAAGCGTTTTTCGGAATCGAATAAGGATTTTCGCACACTCTTCGGATTCATGTTCGCCGAAAGCGGCAACGTGATGTTCGAGAGGAGCGCGGGTTATCGTATAATCAAAACCACCTACGGCGAAGTGCGCCGGCGCATACTTGAGCGCGCCGCCGTATTGAGCGATATCATGGCAGACGCGGAGCGCGGCTCCGTCATAGGCCTTTACCTTGCAAACAGCGCGGAGTGGCTGGAGCTTTTCTGGGCGATACTTGCCTGCGGCTTCCGCCCGCTCCTTATGAACACACGCCTGGGCATGGACTCGCTTGCACAGGCGCTCGACTGCGTGGGGGCCGCCGCCGTGATCGCCGGCGAGGACGAATGCTTCCCCGTTAAAATGATACCTCTTTCAGAGCTTGAGCCGGGCGAACGCGCAATCGAGCCCGAAAGCTTCGGCGAAAGCTTATTCGTTATGTCATCGGGCACGAGCGATCGCGTGAAGGTTTGCGAATACACCGGCGAGGAATTCTATCTTGCCATTTCCGACAGCACGAAGATCATCGCCGAATGCCCCGCTATTAAAAAGCATTACAACGGTCAGCTCAAGCTGCTCGCGTTCCTCCCCTTCTGCCACATATTCGGCCTTGTTGCGGTCTATCTCTGGTTCGGCTTCTTCTCACGCACATTCGTATTGTTGAAGGACTATGCGCCTGCCACGATCATGGACACCATCCGCCGCCACGAGGTGACGCACATATTTGCCGTGCCCCTCTTCTGGAACAAGGTGTATGAAGAGGCGATGAAGGCGATCAAATCACGGGGCGAGGCGACCGAGGCCAAATTCCGCAAGGGAATGCGCATATCGAAAAAGCTCGCGCACGCCCCCGCTCTGGCGAAAGTCTTCCGCAAAGCCGCATTCCGCGAGGTGCGAAACGGACTTTTCGGAGACAGCATAAGCTTCCTTATAAGCGGCGGAAGCGAGATAAAGCCCGAGGTGCTTGAGTTTTTCAACGGCATAGGATACCATTTGACCAACGGCTACGGCATGACCGAGATAGGCATAACATCGGTGGAGCTCTCGGATGATTTCGACAAGCTCACGAGCGGGTCGGTCGGCCTGCCCTTCTCCTCGCTCAAATACAGGCTTTCGGATAAGGGCGAGCTGCTCGTAAGCGGCGGCTCCATGGCAAGGCGGATATTCGAGGGCGGCAATGCCGCCGAGCGCAGCGAATGGTTTTCAACGGGCGATATGGCCGAGCAGCGCGGCGGGCGCTGGTATATAACCGGCCGCATGGACGACCTTGTTATATCCCCCACTGGCGAGAATTTGAACCCCTGCGTGATCGAGGACAAGCTTATGGCGCCCGGAGTGCGCGAGCTTGCGCTCATATCCCTGCGCGAAAACGGCCTGATCGTGCCCGCGCTTGCGGTATCGCTCAAGCCCCTGCTCGACAGCGACGGCGCCCGCGAAGCGTATGAGGGCGTGAAAGCGCGGCTTGCCTCAAACGGCCTTGACGGGCAGATATCCCGGATAATACTCGTGCGCGAGCCCCTGATGGGCGAGGACGATTTCAAGCTTAACCGCAAAAGGATCGCGGGGCGCATAGCCGAAGGCGGCTTTACAAGGGTCGATCCCGTTTCCGCTCGGCAGGGCGGCACGGCCGACGACGGGCTGATAATGCGTATATGCGCGCTCTTTGCAAAGGCGCTTGGCAAAGCGCCCGGAAGCATATCCCCCGAAGCGGATTTCTTCCTTGACGAGGGCGGGTCGAGCCTTGAGTTCTTCTCCGTCGCCGCCGACATTCAGAATGAGTTCGGCGTCCCCCTCCCCGCAGGCTCGGAAGGCACGCTCAGCCGCGCGTGCGATATCGCGGATTATCTGCGGCACGCGGTGAACGGTAACTGAAATGATCGGATTCACTAACGCTTTTGTAAAGATAACGGGCTGGCTGCCGCAGCTGCTGCTTTTTCGCACCAAGGTGACCTATGAGGATAAATCGGTGCAGAAAAGGCACATAAAGGGCCCGGCCATAATAGTTTCCAACCACAACACGGTTTATGATTACGCGGTGATGCTGTTCGTATTCATCACCCGCACGCTGCGGTATCAGATGGCGGAGGTGCTTTTTGAAAAGCAGCCTTTGGGAACGCTTTTGAAATGCCTTGGCGGCATATACCTTAACAGGAACAGCACGGATACCGGCTTTATGACCGAATCCGCCATGATACTGCAAAAGGGCGGCGTGGTGGGCATATTCCCCGAGGGGCGCATACCCAAGCCCGGCGAGGAAAAGCCGCTTGAATTCCTGCCCGGCGCAGCCTATCTTGCGCTGAACACCGGCGTAAAGGTGATACCAGTTTATCTGAACGGCTCCTATTTCAAGCTCAAGCGGGCGCGCGCGGTGATAGGAAAGCCGATGGATCCCCGGGATTTTTGCGATCCCGCCCGCACAGAAAAGGAAAATATCACGGCCTTTGCCGCCGCAATGCGCGAAAAGGTCGTTGAGCTTGAGGGAAGAGCCTGATGGAAGAGATCCGTCCGCCAAAGAACTATATCGTCTATGACTTCGTGCGCGTGACCGCCAGCCCGGGGCTGATCGTGCTTCGCCCGAAGCTCGTCTATGAGAACGAGGCCGCAGAGCGGTTCGTAAAGCACGGCATGAAGGGCGGCGTGCTTTTGATCTCAAACCATTCCGGCTTCTTCGATCCGGTGCATCTGATGCTTTCCATATGGCGGCGCAGGCACCATTTCGTGTGCATAAAGGATTTCTTTGAGGGCAACGGATTCAAGCGCTGGCTGTTCACGCAGTTCCACTGCATACCCATTGACAGGGACAATTTTTCGATGGGCTCGCTAAGGCGGATCACCGACGAGCTGAAAGCGGGAAAGCTCGTGAGCATGTTCCCCGAGGGGCACGTGGTGAACGAGGGCGACCTTGCGCCGTTCAAATCCGGCATGGTGCTCATGGCCCTGCAGGGCAACTGCCCCATACTGCCCGTTTACATTAAGCCGCGCGAGCATTTCTGGAGCAGGCTGCGCGTGGCGGTGGGCGAGCCGGTGGATCTGAAGGCGCTTTACGGCCCTCGCCCGAGCCTGAAGGAGATCGACGAAGCCGCAAATTCGCTCCGCGACAAGGAAAATCTTTTAAGCACTCTCTGCTGACAATAAACGATATCGGCGAATCCGCCGAAGAAAGGCACGACAAATGGATAACATCATTTCGATCACGTCCGCCGACCGTTTCGCGAAATACACCTCTCCCGAGGAATTCTCAAGGATACGCGATCACGGCACGATCAGCGCCATGTGGACGCACTGCACACGGGAATATGCCGCTTTGCCCGCTATAAACTGTGACGACAAGCTTTATTCCTTTGCTCAGCTCGATCACGACGCGGCGCTGCTCCGCTCCGCTCTGCGCGAAGCCGGTATCGGGCCCGGTGCGCGCGTTGCCCTGCTTTCCTCCAATTCATACGCCTTCGTTAAGGCGTTCATAGGCATAGTGACCGCCGGCTGCACCGCCGTGGTGCTGCCCGCGCATCTGGACGAGACCGCCGTATTCGGCTGCATAATGAAGTTCGGAGCCAAGGCGCTGGTTTATGAGGAGGAGCTTGAGGCGAAGACCGGGTTTGCCCGCGCAAGGCTTGCGCATATAGGGTTCATCTCCGCGGAGGCTCAGGGCGAATCCTTCGTGCCCGTTTACGAGTCGAAGCCCGGCGACGGCTGCGTGATAATGTTCACCGGCGGCACCACGGGCAAGTCCAAGGGCGCGCTCCTCAATCACGGCGCGGTGATGCAGGGCGTTATCAACGGCTGCTACGGCTATGAGCAGGTGTTCCATCACCGCATGATGCTGGTGCTGCCGCTTTCGCACGTGTTCGGCCTGATCCGCAATCTGCTTTCCTCGCTCTACACGGGCAGCACGCTCTTTATCGAGCGCAACAACAAGGATATGTTCCGCGATATCGCGTTTTTCCGTCCCACGATGCTGGTCGTGGTGCCCGCACTGGCCGAAATGGCGCTTATGCTTTCCAAGAAATTCGGCCGCAATATGCTGGGCAGCGATATGAAATACATCATCTGCGGCGCGGCGGCCGTCGCCCCCTATCTCGTGGGTGAATACAAAAAATACGGCATCGCGCTCTTCCCCGGCTATGGCCTGACCGAGTCCGCCAATCTCGTTTCCGGCAACCCCGAAAGCTTTGAAAAGCCCGGCTCCGTTGGCCTGCCCTATCCCAACCAGGAGCTCAGGCTGGAAAACGGCGAGCTGCTCCTGCGCGGCCGCAATATGCTCGACTGCTACGTGGGCGAGGAGGAAGAAGCCTGGCAGGACGGCTGGTTCCACACCGGCGATCTGGCAAGATTCGACGACGAGGGCTTCCTTTACATCACCGGACGCATAAAGGAGGTCATCGTGCTTGACAACGGCGAGAACGTCTCCCCCGCGGAGCTCGAGGCGCGCTTCAACGAGCTGCCTTTCATTCAGGATTCGCAGGTGTTCGAGGATATCGACGAGACGGGCAGGCATATACTTGCCCTTGAGGTCGTGCCCCGCATGACCGAGCTGGGCGCGCTTGGCGCGGAGCCCATGAAGGCGATAACGGAAAAGCTCTGGGAGGTCAACAACGCGCAGAGATCCTACGAGCGCGTGACGAGGATCGTCATACGCGACAAGGATTTCGACCGCTCTCCCAGCATGAAGATATTGAGGTATCACAAATGCAAATGAGCAGGAATGAGATAATCGAAAAGCTCAAGGACATAATCGTCTCGGCGGATCCCGGCCTTGAGGAGCGCGCTTCCTCCGTCACCGAGGACACGCGCATCATGCAGGATCTGGGCCTTTCCTCGATAGGCATGCTCTATATCGCCATCGCCATCGAGGAGGTTTTCGCGATACGCTTTGACAACGTGGGCATATCCGATTTCGAGACCGTGAGGAGCATCGTCGATTACATCGAAAAGAAGCTGTAAATGAGATTCTGGCCATCACAATGCAAGAGCGGCGATATGGTGCGGGTGCGTATCGGAAGCATCTGGCACTATGGCGTTTACGTGAGCGACGACGAGGTGATCCAGTTCGGCTATCCCCCGCGCGAGGGCGCGGAGAGGCCCGAGGTGATAAGGGTCGTCGCCACCACCATGGAGGAATTCTCCGGCGGGAGCATAGTCGAAACGCTCACCATGTGCGGGCTTGAAAAGCTAAGGCGCGTTCCGCCGAAGAAGACCTGCGCGATCGCCCGCTCGCGCTTGGGCGAGGGCGGATATGACCTTCTGCACAACAACTGCGAGCATTTCGCTTACGAATGCGTGCTTGGAGTAAAGCGCAGCGAGCAGGAGGAGGAAGCGCGCAAACGCTGGAACGACTACGTGAAGGCGCAGGCCGACAAGAAATGACCGCGGAGGTGGAAAGCCGGTGGAGATCGCACTGTACGCAATCGGCATATTGATCTTCCTTTTCGTGCTCCCCTGCCTGGTGATCACGCTGCTGCTTTTCAGGCGCAAGACGATACATGATTTCGACGACCGCCTGCAGGCCGACATGCGCTCGTATATGCCTTATCTTGACGGGATACTCGGCGACATGGCGCATATGCGCTCGCTTTCCCCAAGGGAGATATCCGTCACCTCGGCGGACGGCATAACGCTGAAGGCCGACTGGTATGACCGGGGCGGCTCCCGCACGGCGATACTGCTGCACGGCTTCTGCTCCACGCCGCTCAATAATTTTTCCACCCTCGGGCGGGAATTTTACGAGCGCGGCTGGAACGTGCTGATGGTGTGGCAGCGCGGGCACGGCAAGAGCGGCGGCAAATTCACCACGCTCGGCCTGAAGGAGAGCGGCGACCTGCTTTTGTGGATAGCCAAGGCCGAAACCCTTGCGCCCGATTCCCGCATCGCGCTCTACGGCATATCGATGGGCGGGGCGACGGTGTGCTATGCCTCGAACAGGATCGAAAGCGATTCCGTCCGCGCGCTGTGCATCGACTGCTGCTACACGAGCCCCTATGACCAGATGTGCAAGGGCAAGGGCGTTTTGAGCGTCATCTGGGCGCCGATCATGCCGCTCGTGGTTTTCTTCTGCAGGCTAATATTGGGCGTAAACATAAGGCAGCTGACGACCGATTCGCTCAAAAGCACCCGCATACCCGCCGCGTTCCTGATAGGGCTTGCGGATAAAACCGTGCCGCCCGGATTCTTCAGGAAGAATTACGAGGCCTGCGCTTCCGAAAAGATACTGATCGAGGTAAAGGAAGCCCCTCACGCGCTTGCCTTCACCGCGGCCGACGGCGAAAAACGCCAAAGGCTGTTTGACTTCATAGAAAGAAGCTTCAATGCTTAAAAGCTTGATATAGACAACATTTTTTATTGGAGGTTGAAAAATGAACGCTGAAAAATTCGTTATAATGGCTGACGCCACCTGTGACCTGGGCGAGCAGATGCAGCGGGAGTACGGGATCGTGATAGTCCCCTCCCACATCAATCTGCCCGACGGAAGGTGCATCCCCTCCTTCCTCAAATGGGAGGAATTCGACCGTGACGAGTTCTATACCAATCTTAAAAACAACCCCACCGGCTACACCACCGCTCCGCCCAACGTTGAGGAATTCTACGCCGCATTCGAGGAATACGCAAAGCAGGGCAGGGACATGCTTCTGCTCACCATCTCATCGGGCATAAGCGGCACCTATAACTTTGCTCAGGCTGCAAAGAAGGAGATCGGCGAAAAGTATCCCGAGGTCAATATCCGCATTGTGGATACGCTGAGATTCGGCCCCGGCCACGGCCTCATAACCGTCTATGCTTCCAAGCTGCGCGAGGAGGGCAAGAGCCTGGACGAGATCGCCAACTATCTCGAGGCCAACCGCAACCGCTTCCACCAGGCGGGCTGGCTTGACGACCTGTCCTTTGTTGCCAAGAAGGGCCGCATCACCCACGCAAAGGCGTTCTTCGGCACTCTGGCGGGCGTAAAGCCCCTGGGCGAATTCGATTACAACGGCCTGACCACCATCATAGGCAAGGTGAAGGGCGCAAAGGCCGCCTATCAGGCGCTGCTCAACTATATGGAAAACACCATTGAGGATCCCGAGGATCAGATCATATTCATAGCTCAGACCAGCCGCTATGCGCAGGCCGAGATCTATAAGCAGATGATCGAGGAGAAGTTCCATCCCAAGGCGGTCTTCATAAACGACGTGTTCCCGATGTGCGGCATCAATATCGGCCCCGGCCTTATGGCGGCGTATTACTTCGGCAAGCCCATAAGCAAGGATCTTTCCGAGGAACGCGCGATACTCGACAACTTCATCAACGGAGGTAAATAAAAAATGAGGAAGCTCACGAAACGCTCTCAGATGATGCTCTATGCCGTGGCCGGCATGGGCGTCAACATGCTCAATCTCATGATGGGCTCGTATCTCTGCAGCGCGCTGATATCCGGCGGCTTTGCCGCAAAGGACGTTCCCTTCCAGACCTTTGCGGGCAAGGACCTTGTCATCGCCGGCCTCTGGGCGGCATTCACGCTCATAGCCAAGATACTTGACGGCGTGATCGACATACCGATGGCTTCCTTCACCGATCAGCTCAAGTCCCGCTTCGGCCGCCGCAGGCCCTCCATAATCATGGGTCTTGTGCCCATGATAGCGGCTTACCTGCTGTTCCTGGTGATCCCCAACCCCTCCGGCGCCACCCTTATCAACACCATCTATTACGGCGTGCTGCTGTGCATCTTCTACAGCTTCTACACCCTCACGATGGTCACCTATTACGCCACCTTCACCGAGATAGTCGAGACCGAGCGCGAGCGCGGCATCATATCCAACACCAAGTCCGTCTGCGACATACTCTATTTCATACTGGGCTACGTTGTGGTCCGCATGCTTTTAAACGGCATCAATATCCGTATCGTCGCGCTCATCGTGCTTCCCCTGGTGCTCACGATGCTCATACCGCTCTTCATGATCAAGGAGGAATCCTCGCTCAATATCGACAAGAGCGGCAAGGACGGCTCGCACTCCGTACACCTTCTCTCCTCCCTCAAATACACCTTCAAGAACAAGACCTTCATCAAGTGGATGATCGTCTACTCCTTCATGACCTTCAGCGTGCAGCTCTTCCTGGGCGGCATAAACGAATACTTCTCCACCGTGGGCATGAGCATGATGCTGGTCATGATCTGCGCGTTCGCACCCGTGCCGCTCACCCTTATGCTCTATAACCACATAATCAAGAAGCACGGCTTCGGCGCGGCGTTCCGCTACACGCTCATCACCTATGCCGTGGGCATGATCGCCATGTTCTTCGTGGGCCTCATGGGCGGCGGCACGGCCAAGACCGTGCTTGCGGTCGTGGGCGGCCTCATAAGTTCGCTCTCCATCGGCGCGATGTTCGCCGTCGCCTATTCCATCCCCTCCCAGCTCGCCGCCGAGGAGGAGGAGAAGACCGGCGTCACCAATTCCGCCATGTACTTTGCCGTGCAGGGCCTCTTCTCTGGCGTTGCGACGGGCATCGGCACCGGCGTGGTGCTGACCGCGCTCAAGAAGGGCGCCGAGGGCGTGACCGAGGTCGCAAAGAATCCCGTTGCATACATCACCCTCATCGCGGGCATCGGCTGTCTCATAGCCTTTGCACTCACATTCATACTGCCCAAGCACCTCATGAAGCTGGGCAAAAAGGACGAATAAGTTTCAATGAGCACAAGAAGGATCGACGGGACGCTGTTTGAAAAGCTGATACACGGCGGTTTGAACAGCTTGACCCGTTCTGAAAGAGAACTGAATGCGCTTAACGTGTTCCCCGTTGCCGACGGCGACACGGGCACGAATATGCGCCTGACGCTGGAGAACGGCATACGCTGCGCGCAGAGCTGCAAGCCTTTGAACGATTACCTAAAGGCGCTCTCGAGCGGCATGCTCCTTGGCGCCCGCGGCAATTCGGGCGTCATACTGTCGCAGATTTTCAAGGGCGTCTATCTTGAGCTTTCGCGCTATTCCTCCGCGACCGCGGTGGAGCTGCGCAACGCGTTCATACGCGGCTACAGGGTGGCCTATGAATCCGTGATCAAGCCCGTGGAGGGCACCATACTGACCGTCGCCCGCGAGGGCATCGAGCAGGCCTCGCAGCAGCAGAGGCGTCTGAACGATATCGAGACCCTGCTTGCCTCGTACATAGCGAATATGGAGATAAGCCTTGCCGCAACCCCCACGCTGCTTCCGGTGCTTGCCGAAGCGGGCGTGATCGACAGCGGCGGCAAGGGGTATCTCGAGATAGTGCGCGGGATGTACGAGGCGCTTACGGGCGCCGTGCCGGTCAGCTATGACAAGCCCGCCTCCGAATTCCCCGTTTCATCCGCTCCTGCGGCGCCGCTTCCCGCGGCTCCCGCGCCGGATCTTTCCAAGTTCGATGAAAACAGCGATTTCAACGAGGGCTACTGCACCGAATTCATACTCCAGCTTATGAAAAAGCCCGGCTACCGCCAGGATTTCAAGGACAAGGAGTTCCTTTCCGTGCTGGAGGAATACGGCGAATCCATCGTGATGGTGCAGGACGGCTTGCGCGTGAAGGTGCACGTGCACACCAAAACGCCCACGAGGATCATGGATCATGCGCAGCAGTTCGGCGAATTCCTCACCTTCAAGCTTGAAAACATGCAGCTGCAGCATAACGAATACGTTGAGCAGCGCAAGGCCGAAAAGGAAGCGCCGAATAAGACCGAGCACCGTCTGCTTGCGGTGATCGCCGTGGTCAACGGCGAGGGCATGAAGCACATATTCCGTGACCTGGGCTGCACGCTGATACTTGACGGCGGGCCGACTATGAACACCTCGTCCGAGGAATTCCTCTCCGCCATAAACTCCGTCGACGCCGACGCTGTCGTCATAATTCCCAACGGGCCCAATATGATGCTTGCGGCGCAGCAGGCGGTGGCGCTTTCCGGCGCGGATAACATTCATCTTCTGCCCGCGAAGACCCCCGCCGAGGGCTATTTCGCGCTTGCGATGGACGTGCAGGACAGCACCGATATCGATATGCGCATAAATCAGATGAGGCTGGGCATTTCGAGCACACAGACGCTGCTTGTCGCCCCCGCCGCTCGTGATTTCAGCCGCAGGGGGATTGAAGCCCACGAGCACGATCACATCGCGCTCTGCGGCGACGAGATCATACACACCTCGCCCGAGCTGATCGACGCCGTTATAGGCGGCCTAAAGCGGCTTGATGGATTTGAGGACCGCGAGACCTGCATCTTCTTCCGCGGAGCGAACGTCGACGCCTCCATGGAGGATGAGATCCGCGCGATACTCGAGGACGAATACCCGCTCCTTGAGCTCGATTTCGAGTGGGGCGGGCAGGACGTTTACGATTGGATAATAGGAGTTTCGTAATGCTTGCTTTATACATCGCACTCGGCTTGATCGCCTTCTCGGCGTTCTTCACGATGTTCTTCTCCTTCTTCATATTCCGCGCGCTCGTTGTGCGCACGGGCAAGAAGATATGGGGACGCCAGCCCAGCATGCCCTCGGACTCCGAGTACATGCGGCTCTATGACAACGCGATGGAATGGGGCAGGCTGCACGAGGGCGGCTATACCGAAGTCGGGATAGAGAACGAGGGCTATAAGCTCTACGGTCAGTACTTTGATTTCGGCGCGGACAGGGCCGTGATAATACTTCCCGGACGCATGGAAGCCTGCACCTATTCCTATCACTATGCGTGGCCCTATGAAAAGGCGGGCTGGAACGTGCTTGTTATCGACACGCGCGCGCACGGCCGCTCCGAAGGACGCCTCAATCACCTTGGCTATTTTGAGTACCGCGACGTGATCGCATGGGCAAGGCTGCTGAAGGAACGCTTTAATATGGACAAGGTGGTGCTACACGGCGTGTGCATAGGCTCCTCCACCGCGCTCTTCGCCGCGGCGTCAAAGGACTGTCCCGATAATATCGCCGGCATAATCGTCGACGGCATGTATCAGTGCTTCTATGATTCCTGCCGCAACCATATGATAAAGGATAAGCGCCCGCTCTTCCCCTTCCTTGCGGAGACGATGTTCTATATCCGCCTCTTCTGCCGCATCGATCCGAAGAACGACGGCCCCAAGAAGCGCATACACGATATGCACCTTCCGATACTCTTCCTGCACAGCCGCGAGGACCTTTTCTCCACGCCCGACAAGGCGCAGGAGCTTTATGATATGTGCCCCTCGGAAAGGAAATACATCCACTGGTTCGAGCATGGCGGACATTCGCGTCTGCGCCTGATCAACCCCGAGGAATACGACAGGACCGTTACTGACTATATAAGCACCATTTAAGGAGGAAAACATGTATTGTTCAAACTGCGGCGCTCAGCTGAACGAAGGCTCCAATTTCTGCCACGTCTGCGGACAGGCGGCAGGAGCGCTGATCAAGAAGGAGAAAACACCCGCCGTCAATGAGCCCAAGGGCAATCCCACGCCCGTGCTCGTGTGGGGCATACTGGGGCTTGCATTCGCCCTCTCAGGGCCGATAAGCTTTCTCGGGATCATATTCTCGTGCATAGGCCGCGGCAAGGCGGCGGAATACGTCGATCGTTACGGAGATGAAAGCAAGCAGGCCACCGTTGGCAGGAACCTTTCCAAGGCCGGGCTGATCGTGGGCATCGTGATGACGGTGCTGTTCGTGCTCTACTGCCTTTTCATGGTGGGGCTTTTCGGGTATTTTATAAGGAATATCCCGAATTACAGGTGACGGATCCGGTCCAGCCAAGTGAACCTTAAAAAAGCATGCTCTTCCATGCTCAAGCTGCGGCGCCATTACCGGTGCAAAGCCAAAGGCGCCCCGTTTCATTCGGATGAACGGCTTTATGAAGCAGGATCTTCAAAGCACGTTATCACATATTCAGCTAACCTATAAACCGATCAAAATCATTAAGGAGGAAACCATGTACTGCAACAACTGCGGAGCTCAGCTCACAGAAAACTCAAAGTTTTGTCCCAACTGCGGTCAGCTCGTCCAGAGCACTCCTCAGGAGATGACCGCCGCGTCCACGTATGAAGGCCCGATGGGAAATCCCACCCCCGTGCTGGTGTGGGGCATAATCGGTTTGGCCTTTGCCTGCACATTCGTGGCCAGCTTCCTCGGGATCATATTCTCGATAGTCGGCCTAAAGAAAGCGGCTAACTATTTCAGCTTCTGCGGCGAGGGAAGCAAGCAGGCCAATATAGGCCGCCGCCTCTCCAAGGCAGGCCTGATCGTTGGCATCATTTTAACCGTGCTCTTCATCGTCTACATCATCGCCGTCATCGTGCTGGTTGCGAACGGTGACAACATTTCCTACTATCTGGAGGACATGTTCTCCTGATCAAGATCCAAAAAAAGACGCCTTTGGGGCAGCATCCGCATAAGGATACACAGCCTCAAAAGGCATCTTTTTTTGTTCTGCTTTTTTACAGTTCCGTGAGCGATCCTTCGAGTATGCGCGCGAACTCCTCAAGACCCGCCCTGTCGCTTTCATCGAAGCGTCCGAAAAGCGGGCTGTCGATATCGAGCACGCCTATCACCCTGCCTTCCCTTCTGAGCGGCACGACTATCTCCGAGTTGGAGGCGCAGTCGCAGGCGATATGCCCCTCGAACTCATGCACGTTCGGAACGACGAGCGTTCTGTTCTCGCTCACCGCGGTGCCGCACACGCCGTTTCCTATGGGTATCTCGATGCAGGCGGGCTTGCCCTGGAAGGGCCCCAACACGAGCCTGCCGTCCTTCATGACGTAGAAGCCCGCCCAATTCAGGCCGTCCATCATATCGAATATGAGCGCAGATGCGTTTGCCATATTGGCAATCGCATGGGGTATTCCTTCAACAAGCCCCGTAAGGGCCGCGTTCATGGTTTCATAATCGGTCATAGCGATCCATCCTTTTGCCTTTTATTTGCTGATATGATACCATCGATCGACCTATATTTCAAGCCTTCGGGCAAAAGAAAGCCGCCGATCGCCCGGCGGCTTTGACTTTTGTTTATCAGCATCTGGTAAACAGCAGCAGTATCACGCCTATGATTATAAGTATCAGTATCAGGCACGGCAGACCGACCGAGAGGAAGCCCGAAAGTATCAGGGCAAGAGTGTCGTTCTTTTCAAGAATGACCTCCTCCTCACTGAGATCGACGTGACCGTCTTTTGTATGTTGCTTCTGTTCACTCATAATAGCTTATTACTTTGCTTCGGCTTCCTGATTCTGGTTCTTCGTGGTCTTGACCTTGAACAGGAATTCCTTGTTGTCGCCAAGCTTACGCTCGGGGAAGTGGCAGGCTACGAAGTGGTTGGGAGCGATCTCCACAAGGGGAGGCGTGACCCTGGAACACTTCTCCGCCGCCATATAGCAGCGGGTGCAGAACTTACATCCGGGCGGGGGATTGACGGGGCTGGGAATGTTGCCCTCGAGGATGATCCTCTCCTTATCGGCAGAGCCCTCTTCCGTGGTGGGAATGGAGGACAGCAGCGCGACGGTGTAGGGATGGCGGGGATCGTCGAACATGGCCTTCTTATCCGCCAGCTCAACGACGTTGCCCAGGTACATGACGGCGATACGGTCGGAAATGAACTTAACGACCGACAGGTCATGCGAGATGAACATGTAGGTGAGCTTCTGCTGCTCCTTCAGCTCCTGCAGCAGGTTGATTATCTGGGACTGAATGGAAACGTCCAGAGCGGATACGCACTCGTCGCAGACAACGAACTTGGGCTGAACAGCAAGCGCACGCGCTATGCAGATACGCTGACGCTGACCGCCGGAGAACTGATGGGGGTAGCGGTGGAGCATGTACTCCTGCAGACCGCACTTTTCCATCGTATCGACGATGTACTCGCGGAGCTTGGAGGAGCCGTGCTTGAAGAACTTATGGGTGACGAGGCCTTCCTCGATGATCTGACCGACCGTGAAACGGGGGTTCAGGGAGGAGTAGGGATCCTGGAAGATGATCTGCAGATCCTTGCGGAGGTTGCGCATCTCCTTATATTTCAGACGAGCAAGGTCGATACCGTTATCGCGCATTGCCTCATACTTCTGGAATTCGGGATCGTCCTTATACTTGGCCTTGACCGCGTCCAGCTTGGACTGGATGCCGGCGATCTTTTCCTCGAGCTTCTTGATCTCGGCGTCGGTGGCGTCCATAGTCGCCTTGGCCTTGTCGCGCTTGGCGGCGAGGGAAGCCTTTTTGCTCTCCTTGGCCTCGGCGATAGAGGCGTCGAAATGCTCGAAGTTGACGCGCTGAGAGGAATAACGCTCCCTGAGCTCCTTCCTCTTCTGGTTCTCATGATAGATGTCCATCATGAGGTTGAGACCCTCATGGTCGTTCTTGGCGAAGAAGCCGCCAAGGATCTTGACTATGTTGCTGAGGTGGGTCTGCTCTTCGCACTTTGCGATGTTGGCTTCCTGGAGGAGGAAGAAATCAGCGCCGTCTTCGCCGCCGGCCTCTTCGACCTTCTTGGCAAGCTCCTCGGCCTTCTGAGTGGCCTTGTGGAGCCTCGCACGGTATTTGCCTTCATTCCTGATGGTGTCCGCCACGTAATCGGGGGTCATATCGTCAAGGTTGGTACCGTAGTAAAGTGTGCATCCTGCAGTCTGAGGATAGAGCTGCAGCAGAACACGGCCCAGGGTCGACTTACCGCAGCCGGATTCGCCGACGATACCAAGTGTCTCACCTTCGTAGATGTCAAGCGTGATGTCCTCGTTAGCACGAACGAACAGACGCTTCTTCTGGAAGATGGAGGACTTGGGCACAGGGAAATACTTCTTTAAATTAGTAACTGACAGTAATTTTCTTGTGTTCTGCACTGTTCCGTTCCTCCTTGTTAGGATAGAAGCACCTGATGAGCTGATCTTCGCTGTAAGCCTTCAGCTCGGGTTCTTCGTCGATGCACTTCTGGGTGCAATACTTGCAGCGGGGCGCGAATTTGCAGCCCTTGGGCAGCGCAAGAGGATGGGGCACTACGCCGGGAATGGGATCCAGACGCTCGTTGTCATTCTCAAGGCGGGGGATGGACTGCATAAGGCCCTCGGTGTAGGGATGGCAGGCGTCGTTCTTGCCGAATATCACCCTGGAGGGCGCCTTTTCAACGACCTGTCCGCAGTACATGACGGCAACGTCATCGGCCATTTCGTTGATAACGCCGAGGTCATGGGTGATGAATATGATCGCGGTGCCGGTGGATTCCTTGAGCTCGTTCATGAGCTTCAGGATCTGCGCCTGGATCGTAACGTCGAGCGCCGTGGTGGGCTCGTCGGCGATCAGGATCTTGGGCTTACAGGCAAGCGCCATAGCGATCATAACACGCTGTCTCATACCGCCGGAGAGCTGATGCGGATACTGCTTGATGACGACCTCGGGATTCGGGATCTGTACGTCGTACAGCATCTGAAGGGCGTGCTCGTGAGCTTCCTTTTTGTTCATGCCCTGGTGGATGATGAAGGGTTCGGAGAGCTGACGGTCGACCGAGAAAACGGGGTTCAGGCTCGTCATGGGCTCCTGGAATATAACGGAAATGTCGTTACCGCGGATATTGTACATTTCCTTGATCGTGAACTTCGTAAGATCCTTGCCTTCGAGGAGGATCTCACCGCTGTCAATGTAGCCGTTGCCGTCGAGCAGCTGGAGTATGCTCATGGCGGATACGGACTTACCGGAACCCGACTCGCCGACTATACCGATGGTCTTGCCGGCTTCCAGGGTGTAGGAAACGTCATTAACAGCTTTTACGATGCCCTTCTTGGTAGTAAAGAAGGTGTGCAGATGTTTGACTTCAAGCAATGCCATGATTCGTTCCCTCCTTACTTATCGTTCGAGGACTTGGGGTCCATAACGTCGCGCAGCGTATCGCCGATGGTATTGATACAAACTGTGGTGAAGACGAGTATCGCGGAGGTAAACAGCCACTGCCACCAGAAGTTGATAGCCGCAGTCGCATTACTTGCGCGGGTAAGCATGTTGCCCCAGCTGGGCTGCGGGTAGTTAACACCGAAGCCGAGGAAGGAGAGCGAAGTCTCCGTCTGCATCGAAGCCGCGAAGCTCAACGTCATATTGACGAGGATAACGGATATGATGTTGGGGAGTATGTGTTTGAATGCGATCCTGGTCTCCTTGACGCCCATCGCCTGAGCGGCGGTGACGTATTCGCTCTCACGCGCGACAAGTATCTGAGCACGGGTGATGTATGCGAATCCGGGCCAACCGAGAACACCGAGTATGACCATTATCATATAGAGTCGCTGGTTCTGGGTCAGCGCGACCTGAGTGAGCAGCGAGCTCAGTATGAGCATGAAGGGATACAGCGGGATGGAGCTGAACACCTCAGCGATACGCATGAGGAGGATATCCAGCCAGCCTCCGAAGTAACCGGAGAGCAGACCGATGGATACGCCGATTATGATCTCGATTATAACGGCGATCGCGCCGACCGTCATGGTGACCTTACCGCCGGCGATGGTGCGCTCGAAGATATCCGCGCCCGCGCCGTCAGTACCGAAGATGTAACCCTTGAGGCCCCACTTGTCGATCAGCTTGCTGTTACTGTCAACTGCGTAGCTCTGGAAGGAGCCTGCGTAGATCTTGGCCGCGTTGTTGTGAACGGAAGAGGGCACCTTGGACTGATAATAGTGGTCGCCGCCGAAGGAGTAGACGTTGCCCTTGTTGGTGAGGCCGGAATAATGATAGGTACCGGACTCGATATCAACGAACTTCTCGCCTTCCTCAAGGGGCGGGATATCCACGACGTCCTTCTCGAAGTCGCCGGCGAAGCAGATGCTGCCGTCGTCAAGGAGCAGGCACAGGTTCTTGCTCGTGGTGCGGATCTCGGTGATCTTGCGGCCGTTAAGATACTCGCTGATCTTGGTGGCCTTGGCGGTGATATTGGGACGGACCATGTTGTAAAGGCCCTTAACGCCCGTAACAACGGTGGTCTGCTTGGTATCGATGCCGACTACGTTATTGAGCGTGAAGTCGATGTCGACAATGTTCTTCCTGCCGATGAACTTGTCGAGGTTGGCATAGGTCTGCTTGTTGCCCCAGATATAGAGGGTGCCGTCCTTCATGAGGATCGCGGAAGCCTGATAACCGCAGGTGACCTTCTTGATCTGAGAGGCGTCGAGCTGGCCGTTTTCGACCTCCTCGGGGATGAGCTCGAGGTTGGGGTTGGCTTCGGTCTCGGGAGTCCTTGCGATCTGGCCGAAGCGGTTGCTGCCCCAGCCGTAATAGGTGCCGTCCTCTGCGATCGCTATGCAGTGGTCCTGACCGGCCGCTACGAAGGCGATCTTCTTGGTGCTCATCTCCTCGGGCATATGGGATGCATCCATGCCGGATGCGCCGAGGCGGGTGACGCCCCACATATACACCTTGCCGGCATTGGAGAGGCCGACGGAGAAGGAGCCGTAGGAATCGATCGACTTGATGTCGTTCTTCAGCTCATTGGGCACCGCCATGAAGGACATGGTGGGAGGAAGGTCTACCTGTGTGGTCTCGGTGAACGCATCATAGTATTTGGGCATGAAGTACGGCCCGATGAACACTATGAGGAACATCGCGATAACGACAAAGACTGCAAAAACAGCGAACTTGCGTTCCATGAAACGATTGAAGATCTGCCTGGCGGGGCTTACGATAAGTTCGGAATCATCGGGAACGCCGTTCTTATACTTGACGGCCTTCTCCTCATGCTCCTTCTTGCCGAACCATTTCTCTTCATACTTGGGTCCCATAAGACCGCGGACGGTCCACCTGGCAAGCTTACGGAAAACGTTTTCTTTCTTTTTCTTTTCCATGTGGTCCTCCTTACTTGCTTATGCGGACGCGTGGATCGACGATACCGTAGGTAAGGTCGATGACCAGGTTGCTGAACAGACCGATGAAGGTGTATATGACTTCGAGGAACATGATCATGTCGTAGTCAGCCGTACGAGTGGAGTTGATGAACAGCAAGCCCATGCCCTTGAAGCCGAACATCGTCTCGAGGATCATTGCGCCGCCAATGATTCCGAAGAAGCCTCCGACGATGATTGATACCATCGGGATGATCGCGTTGCGCCATGCGTGGCTGTAAACGACCGCTTTTTCCTTAAGGCCCTTTGCGCGGGCGGTGCGGATGCAGTCAAGGCTCAGAGCGTCGATCATCGAAGCACGGCAGATACGTGTGATGGATGCGAGGGAGCCGAATACAAGGCAGATGGTGGGCAGCGCGATGTGCCAAAGCACGTCGAGCACGTTTGCAAATCCCGTCAATGTGCTGCCCGGCGTTTTCATACCGCTGACCGGGAACAAATGCAGGATGGAACAGAAGAATACAATGAACAGTATGTAGATTATAAAGCTCGGTGTCGAGAAGCCTATCAGTGATAGGAACTGTACGGTTCGGTCAAACCTTTGTCCCTTCTTTACGGCACACTTGATGCCGAGCGGGATCGTGATGCCAAGGACCGCGATCTCCGTGAACAGACCGATCAGCATCGAGTTCCTTATATGAGGACCTACGACCTGAACGACCGGGGCTGCATGTTCATAGGAATAACCGAAATCTCCGGTGAAAATGCCGCTTCTATGACCGTCATAGAAGGGATACAGGCCCAGCCAGCGCAGATAGAGAACGACTTTGTTGTCGGTATCCGTGCCGTACTGTCTCTGGTATTGCAGATACAATTCCTGGAATTTTGCCTCCTGCTGTTCTTTGGGCAGATGCTTATAAGCAGCCATGCCTGCCTTTGCATCGGTGTATGCACGGTTTGCGGGCATCATCTGATACAGGCAGAACAGAACGAAGGTCAGCAGGAAAAAGACCAGTATCATGTATAGCAACCTTTTCAATATGTATCTTCCCATAGGATTCTATACTCCTTAATGCACCGTGAGGCGCGTATTTGAAACACATTTGTATGGCGGACACAGCACCTTTATACATGCAAGCATTGCTTGTATATATACAAATGTGATCCAACCATTGGGCGTGCGGCACGGTGAGCCGCACTTGAGGATTTGTGTCTTAACAGAAAGCGATACTGAAATGTCCTTTGAAAGAACGCATCCGGCGGCGCGTGCGCTCCGCCGGATGCGTGAGGTTTAAGCTAATGAACTATTAGTTCATCCAATAGATGTCCGCGTAGTCCTTGAGGTAGCAGATGGAGTAGTTGGTGAAGAAGTTGGGCTCGATAGACCAGTTGTAAGCGTAGTCATAGATCGCGGAGGAGAAGCCGGTCGCGAAGTTGAATGCGCAGTACATAGGAGTACCGGAGTAGTAGCCGTAAGCCGCTTGCTGATAGAGCTCGTCAAGCATGGGCTCGAAATTACCAAGCTGGTTGTAGACCTTCATACCGCAGGCCTCAACGTTGGCGTTCTCCCTGAAGCCGGTCTGGAGCTGATCGGTGAAGGGGTTATCGGTGGTGCCGTACCAGTTGATTACAAGAGGCATATAATAATCGTCGCCGATCTTAACGGTCTTGTAAGCGCCGTCCTGGGACTTGTAGTCGATATCCCTGGGGTCGATCAGATCAGCGGGGATCTTCTTGTAACGGATGCCGCTCTCATAGGGCTCGCCGTTCTCGTTGTAGATCCAGCCGCCGGCCTCGAGGACCTCGATAGCGGAGTCAGCAGAGGTAGCATAGGTGTCAAGCATCATGCCCTGAGCAACAGCCTCCTTGTACATCCAGGAACCGGTGTAGTAGGGGCCGTCGACAACGCCGCCGTAACCGCCGGTGAAGTCCTTAGCGAACTGAGCGCGGTCCATGCAGTAAGCGATGGCCTGGCGGACAGCAACGAACTGGGCGGGACCGTAGTCGGCACGGAAGCCGAGCTTACCGTAACCGGCGCGGCTGTAATGCACGGTGGCATACTTGCCAGCGGAGCTCTCGACAAGAGCCAGAGCTTCGTCGGTCTCGGCGCCGCCGGTGATAGCAGCGATGATATCAAGACCGCCGGCCTTGAAGTCTTCGAGCTGGGTGGAAGCAACGACCCTCTTGTAGATGACCCTCTCGATGGAAGGCACGGTGCCCTCATAGTTGCCCTTGTAGTAGGGGTTCTTTACGAGAGTAGCGGTGCCGGTGGAAACGTCGAAGTTGTCTACCATGAAGGGACCGGACCAGGGATACTTGTCGTACTCGGCCTTGTCGGTGCTGGTGCACTGGGTCTTGATAGCAGCAGCCTGAACGTAGTTGTCGCCCTCCTTGGCGTAGAAGCTGTCGGACAGATAGCAGCCGTTGCCGTCGTCCATGATGTCGGCGTCGCCGATGAAGGCAGCCTTGGGCTGAGCGTTGAAGGCGGCGTAGGTGATATCATAGAAGTAGGGGAGCTGAGAAGCGGGAACGATGATGGAGAACTCGTAATCGCCATAGAGACGGATACCGGCGAGCTCCTTAACGCCCTCAGCGCTGTCGGGACCGGTGTACTTCTGATAGGCTTTTTCCCAACCGAGAATGCTGACGCCGGAGGACTCGCGGTCAGCGGCCTCGGTGTAAACGGGGGTCAGGGAAGCAAGGGTGGAAGCGATGTAATCCTTAGCGGTGATGGGAGAACCATCGGAGAACTTCAGATCCTGAGCGATGGTCATCCTGAACTCCTTGTTGCCGTCGGCGTCAACGGTTTCGGTGTGGTCGACAACAACGGTGGGGTTCCAGTCATAACCGCCTTCCTTATTCCTCTCGACGGTGCCGAGACCGGTGGTCATCATGCCAACGTCGTTATCGGAAGCAGCGGGGGAGTTCTTACCGAACGCGGGTACACGGAAGTGGCCGGAGAGCTCGGTGGAGTTGCCGATGATGATGGACTTGTCTTCCTTAGCGGAGGTCCAGTCGATCAGAGCGTCGCAGGGGCTCCAGTAGGGGTTGGTGGGATGCTCTTCAACGCCCTGGATCTGGGTATTGTAGAGATCGTAGTACTCATTGGAGTAAAGGGGAATTTCGGGAAGGAGGTAGTTCCAACGGGTGATGTAATACCTCCACCAAGCGGCGTAAACGTCGTTGGCGTCGGCATAATCGCCGCCGGGCTCGGTGTTGTAAACCATCGCCATGGACAGGAAGTCCATACCAAGGGTGTACTTAACGCCGTCCTTCTCGATGTAAGCCATGCCGTCCTCGTCTTCCATGACGTCGGCGATGTTGATGTCTTTGCCGTACTTCTCATAGAGGCCGCAATAGTCTTTGCCGTACTCGAGGGAAGCGAGCTTAGCTACGTCGAATTCGGGGACCATGTCGGGGTCGGGAACCTCGGTGGGTTCGGGGACCTCGGTCTCTACGGGAGCCTCAGTGGGATTCTCGGAATTTTCGGGAGCCTCAGTGGGGTTCTCAACGGGCTTTTCGGTTACGTTTGTTTCGGGATCGTTGGGCTTGTTCTCGCCGCAGGCGACAAGAGCAACAACCATAACGAGAGCCAGAAGCAGTGCCAGAAGTTTCTTCATGTGATATTCCTCCTATTTTTTTATTGTATAGAGGCGGCGTGCATGCACAACGCCCCTATATAATCACTCATTAATTATACAAACCGAATATACCTTTGTCAAGATATATTTTGATGTTCGTTCAAAGTTTGTTCATAATTGAGCCGTTTTCTCCCGAAATTCAGACTAAATTTTTTATTTGAGAAGGCCCTCGTCGTAGTGGGAATTCGGCTTTTCCTCGCGCTCGACGTTGTAAAGAAGGCGTATCATGACGATGATGCACGCCGCTTCGAGCACCATGGCGCCGATATAGACCCAATCCTCGGGCCTGAACCAGAGATCGCCCTCGGCGAAGCGGTAAATGAAGACCGCGATGAACGACACCCCCTGCATCAGCGCAACGGCCACGCCAGATTTCGAGGCGCGCATGAAGCTGTGCTGATGCCTGTCGCGGTGCATGGGCTTGAGCCCGAAGGGGAGCGAAACGAGCCCCATCAGCATATACATGAGGGGGAACAGCGCGAAAAGGGTCGGTATCAGCACGGGATACTTATCCATGCCGTAATGGGTGTGCAGCAGCATGAACACGTGGAGCGCCGCTGCGATCACTCCCAGCGCGAGCGCGGCGATCATCCTCGCACGCGAAGGCCCCGGCTCGGTCGTGATCACGTACCACGGGCCGATATAGCGGGCGCGCTTGCGCTCCCTGCCCTTGTCGTCGGTCACGGTCTCGGTCTTATAGTCGGAAACGTATTTGAGGCTGTCGGAGAAGCTAAGTCCCTTGCCGTTTCCTGTCAGATTGCTGAAAAAACCCATTGAGGGCTCCTTTCCGATAATAAATATGCTGAAATGTTTCGCTTATGCCTCTTCAATTATGCGAAGAAGGCTCAAGGTCAAGTTAAATATACCATAGGCGCGGTATTATTGCAAGAGTTATATTAAGGCAAAGGCGCGCCGCAGGGGGATCTCTTCATATTGTAATATACGGCGCAAAAAGGCGAAGGGATCATCCCCCCTCGCCACGTGAAGCTCTTTATTTGTATTACCGCTTGGTGCCGACGAAGAACAGCGCGAGCGTGCCGGGGCCGGAATGCGCGCCTATCACGGGGCCGATATCGGTGATGAGCGCGGCGTGATTGCCGTGCTCGGCGATTATCATGGACTCGAGCTTCTTCGCGTCCTCAATGCAGTCGCCGTGGGAAATGAAATAGGTGCAGTGCGCGGGATCGACCGCCGTCTCGGTGAACTTCTTTGCGATGGCCTTGAGCGAAGCGTTCCTGCCGCGCACCTTCTGCATGGGGATCAGATGGCCCGCGTCGTCAACGTGCAGCACGGGCTTTATATTCAGCATGCCGCCGAAGAAGGCCGCCGCCGCTGATACCCTGCCGCCGCGCTTTAAATAGACCAGATCGTCCACTGTGAACCAGTGGCAGAGACCGGGGAGGTTCTTCATGACGACCGCTTCGACCTCGTCCATATCGGCGCCCCTGCGCTTGGCGTCCACGGCGAACCAGAGCAGCAGCCCGTGACCCGCGGAGGCGCAGAGCGAGTCGATGACGGTCACTCTTCTGCCGGGATATGCCTTCATAAGCTCCTCGGCGGTGAGCTTGGCGGTGTTCGCGGTGGAGCTTAAGCCCGAGCCGAAAGCCAGATAGAGCACGTCGAGGCCGTCCTTGAGGGCGGGCTCGATGGCCGCTTTGATCGTGAGCTCGTTGGCGGCGGCAGTCCTGAAAACGACGCCCTCGCGCATGAGATCGTAGAACCGCTTGGTGGGCACGTCGGCCTGGGTGTACTCCACGGTCTCCCCCTCCTTGTTGAAGGTGAGATCGATGCACCTAACGCCCCATTCGGCAAGCTTGTCGGGCAGTATGTCGCATCCGGTATCGGTGTAGATCATGTATTCGTTCATAGGAACCCCCTGATAAGTTATATTCTAATATGCGCGCACGCCGTCCTCGGCGTCAAAGAACAGTGCGACCGTGCCGGGGCCGACGTAGGAGCCTGTGACGGGCTCGTACCTGACCACCATGAATTCGGCGTGGGGATCGGTTTCCTTTATGGTATCGCGCAGCGCGAACGCATCCTCGGGGCAGTCGGTGTAAGCTATGCCTACGAGATGCCCCGGGCCCTTCAGCGCCAGCTCGCCGTATTTTTCCGCAAGCAGGCCAAGCCCGCGCTTGCGCCCGCGCGCCTTTCCGCAAACGACCAGGTGCCCGTCCTCATCGCCCTTCAATATGGGCCGTATGCCGAGAACGGTGCCCAGCAGCGCCTTTGAAACGGACACCCTGCCGCCGCGGTAGAGGAACATTAGATCGTCGAGAAGTACGGTTTGATAAAGTTTCATACGATCCGAAAGGAGCCTGTCGGCGTTCTCGTCGAGGCCGAGACCCGCCCTGCGGTATTCGATCGCGCGGAGCACCAGCTTGCCCTCGCCCAGCGAGGCGGCAAGGGTATCCACGGTGCGCAGCTTCCTTTCGGGATATTTCGCCCGAAGCTGTTCCGCCGCCACCTCGGAGGAGGCATAGGAATTGCTTATGCCCGAGCTCATGCTTATAAAGAGCACGTCGCGGCCGTCCTTAAGGAGCGGCTCGAGATATTCCTCATAGCGCTGAGGAGTTATCTGCGAGGTGGTCACCCTCTCCCCCGCCTTGAGCTTGGCATAGAAGGCTTCGCCCTCGCCGTCCTCAAAGGCTTCGGTATCGAAGCAGGTGCGCTCCGCGCCTTCATAATTATAGGTGAAGGGGATGACGGTGACGCCGTGCTCCCCGAGCAGCGGCGCGGGAAGATTGGCCGAAGTATCGGTCACGATAATATAGTCAAAAGCCATAACGGACTCCATATATCTAATTTCTGATATTAGATTAACACGATAAGTACATTATGTCAAGTACTTTTTAAAATTATTCTTGAAAACATCGGGTTATGAGCGTATAATATGTGATATCATAAGACGCCGATCTCGATAAGGAGGCCGCCCATGGATTACGACAATCAATTCATAGAGAAAAAACTTCGCCGCTGGGAAAAGTATCTCAACGAATTCCGTCTTCCCGCATGGGAGGATATTCCCGATCTGGGCCTCTATATGGAGCAGGTGCTTGCGCTGCTGACGGAATACCTTGATTATCTGCCCCCCGAGCTGAAGGAGGAGCAGTTCATCACCGCGGCGACCATAAACAATTACGTTCGCAACCGCTACATGCCCAAGCCCTATAAGAAAAAGTATTACCGCATCCACATCGCTTACCTCGTCATGATCTGCACGCTCAAGCAGAGCCTTACGATCGCCACGCTCACCCAGATGATCCCCAACGGCATCCCCGAGGAGCAGGTTAAGGAGATCTACACCTCGTATACCGAGCGGCACCGCATAGCCGCCGAGTATTTCGTGGATCAGGTGCGCGTGATCGCCTCGCCGATGCTCCACCACGACGAGCTTAAGACTTCCGCCTCCGTTTCCGAAACGAGCGACCTGATCTCCACCTATGCGATACTCTCCGGGCTGTCAGGGCTGCTTGCCGAAAAGCTGCTGCTGCTTGACGGCGTGAAGGGCGGCGACGCCGATTCTTCGGAAAGGCTTACGAGGACCCAACCCGCAAACGATAATCAATAACGGAAAGCACGCGCCGCGCGGGACGGCGCTTTTCTTTTGCCTTGCGAGGTATTGCCGCACCCCTATTTTTATGGTATATTTATAATGAAAGAAAATCGGGGTGATCGCATGGACGTAAGGATTTTGAACGGAACAAGGCCAAGGGGCTGCGTGGCGCTGCCGCCTTCCAAATCGGAGGCGATACGCGCGGCGCTTCTGCTTGCGTTGAGCGGCGCGGATCCGCGAAGGGCCGTGGACGGCTTTGAGCCGCCCATATGCCGCGATATCGAAAACGCCCTGCGCACGGCGGAAGACCTGCGCGAAGGCCTCGTCGGCGAAAGCGCGGCGCTCGAGCGCTTCCTGATACCCATCCAGGCGGCGCTGTTCGGCAGGGTCTCGCTGTGCGCGCAAGCGCGGCTTCTTGCCCGGGGGCTGCGCGAGGCGGAGGAATGCTTTGGCGTATCCCTTTCGCCCGCCGCGGACGGGCGCATCGATGCCGAACTAAGGCTTGAAAAAAGCGTTTACGAGCTTGACTGCTCACGCTCTTCCCAATTCCTTTCGGGGCTGCTTATCGCGCTTCCCCTTCTGGACCGCAGCTGTGAAATAATCGTAAAGAACGGCCTCGTCTCCCGCCCCTACGTTGATATGACGCTTGATTTTGTAAGGCTTTTCGGCGGGATCATCGAGGAGACCGGGCGCGGCTTCATCACCCGCCCCTCGGTTTACACGGAGCCGGAGCGCGTCCCCGTGACAGGCGACCGTTCCTATGCCGCGGCATTCGAGGCGATGAACGCCTTATGCGGCGATATCATGCTGACAGGCTCCTCGCCCTTTACCCGCCAGCCCGACAAGCGTTTCCTTATGATAAGCGCGCTCGACGACTGCGATATCACCGACTGCCCGGATCTTTTGCCCGTGCTTGCCGTCACCGCATGCGGCAAGGCGGGAGATACTGTGATCCGCGGCACCGCGCGCCTAAGCACGAAGGAATCCGACAGGGAATCGGGCACGGTGAAGCTGATACGCGATCTCGGCGGCAGCGCGAACGTCGGCGCGGACTGCGTGATGATACACGGCACGGGCTCGCTTGCGGGCGGCACGTGCGATACTTACGGCGATCACCGTATGGCATATGCCGCCGCCGTCGCCTCGCTCATTGCGCGCTCCCCCGTCACCGTGCGCGGCGCGGAATGCACGGAAAAATCCGGCCCGGCATTCTGGCGCGATCTTGCAAGCTTGGGCGTTGTCTGTTTTGAGGTGTGATATGGATACCATCGGAAACAATATTCGTTTGACTTTATTCGGCGCGTCGCATGCGCCCGAAGTCGGCTTTGTTCTGACGGGCGTGCCGGCGGGAACGAGGCTCGACATGGACGCGATACGCTTTGACCTTGAGCGGCGCAGCGCGAAGAACCACGCCTTTGCCACTCCCCGTCACGAGGCGGACGATTTTACCGTGCATTCGGGCATTCAGGGCAGCGTGACGGACGGCTTGCCCATTCGCGTCACGTTTCCCAACCGCGCACACGACCGCTCGGAATACAAACCCGTCGCACGGCCATCGCACGCCGATCTCTGCGCCTTTTTAAGATCCGGCGGGCGTGAGGATATCTCGGGCGGCGGCAAATATTCGGGCAGGATGACCCTGCCGCTGACCTTCGCGGGAAGCATATGCCGCGGGATACTGCGCACGCGCGGGATAGAGATCGCCTCCCACGTGAGCTTTATGGGCGGCGTGCACGACGCGGATCTCGATCCCATGATGGAGAAGGCGCCCAAGCTCGATCCCTTCTTTCCGCTGGTCGATCCTTCCGTAAGGGATGAAATGGAACGCCTGCTTGAAAAGGCCCGCGCGGAGGGCGATACGCTGGCCTGCGGCGCCGAATGCGCCGTGACCGGTCTGCCGACAGGTCTGGGAGAGCCCCTTTTCGACGGGCTCGAGGGCGTTCTTTCCAAATATTTATTCATGATACCCGGCCTGCGCGCGGTGGAATTCGGGAATATCCTCGCCTTCGGCAGCGAGATGAACGATCAGTTCACCGATGGCGGCAGGACGCTGACCAATAATTCCGGCGGCGTGAACGGCGGCATGGCAAACGGTATGCCGCTCATATTCCGCTGTAAATTCCGCCCGGTGCCCTCGATCGCAAAGCCGCAGACGGGATACGATCTGATCGGGGAAAAGCCCGTGCCGCTCATTATCGCCGGCCGCCACGACGTCTGCATACTCCCCCGCGGGCTTGCGGCGGTGGAGGCGGCGGCGGCGCTCGCCCTGCTTGACCTGCTTTTGGAAAGCGACGCCCGGCGCGAAGGCTCCGGCCTTGACGGGCTGCGGCGCGGCCTTGACCGCGTCGACGCGGAGCTTATGCGGCTGTTTGCCGAAAGAACAGAGCTTTCAAAGCGCATCGGCGAGGAAAAGCGGATCGCGGGGCGCGCGATAGAGGACGCGGCGCGTGAAAAAGAGGTCATCGCCACGCGCACGGCTCATCTGCCCCGGACGCTCAAGGCCGCGGGCGAGGGGCTGATGCGCCTCCTGATGGATGAATCGAAGCGCACGCAGCGCGCGGGAATGAACCTCTACCTCATAGGCATGCCCGACTGCGGCAAAACGCGCACGGGCAGGAAGCTCAAGGCGCTGCTCCGCCTGCCGCTTGCGGACACCGACAAGCTGATAATGGAGCGCACGGGGCTTTCGATAGACGAGATATTCGCCCGCCTCGGCGAAGGCGCCTTCCGCGAAATGGAAACCACCGCGCTGCGCTCGATCATAGCGCACGGCGGGCTCATCGTTGCCACGGGCGGCGGACTTCCCGTATCCGGCGATAACGCTGCGCTGATGAAAAACTCCGGCTTCACGGTGTTTCTCGACCGCCGTCTTGAGGCGCTCCACGGACAGGACACGGTCAATCGCCCCCTTCTTTCCGCGGATTCCCGGGCCGAAACGGACGCCAGGATCGACCGCCTCTACGCGGAGCGGCACGAGAAATACGCCGCCTGCGCCGATCTGACGCTCGATCCCGACGCCGACGGCGCTGCGGAGCGTATAGCTCAAGCTTATATGAGATTCATCGAGACCGGGGATCGGCCGTAAAAATATATTCCGATTGTGCGTGAGAAAAAGGCGGTTTCGCGGGATGTATATATGAAGGGGCAAGAGACCCCGCTCATTATGATCAGCATACAAAGGAGGCCCTTATGCGTTCTCTCAGATACTGGCTCGGTCTGCCGCTTTTCAATCTTATACTTCTTATCCTGTTCTCGGCTTCCGTGATCTTTCCCGGCGTCCGCCTGCTCACGGAGATATGTTTATTTACAGTATACGCGATGATGATCGGCGGAGCATTCGTGCTGCCGCTCATCACGGCGCTCTGGTATCCCGTAAAAAGGGACGACTGCCGCCCGCTGTATAAGACCGCGCTGATCTCGTGGGCGATGATATCCGTTGCGTGGATCGCCGCGTTCTCGCTCAGCGCCATAGGCGTTAAGCATTACGACTTTCTGTACCAGGCCCGGATCGCCCTGATATTCACGGCCGTTCAGACACTCGGCTATTCCCTCGGGCTCTTCATCGTGAAGACGGTCGCCGAGCGCGGCAGCAGGGCGGCGCGCACGTATCAGGCTCCGAAATGGGTCGACCGAAAATACCCCCACAGCGGGGACGTGTTATGACAGCAAACGCCCTTTTGAAAGCATGAATGCTCCCGCAGATCGCTTGCGGGAGCATTTATTATACCGTTCTTCAATTGGGCCGATCCGGCGGACGATCGTCACTTCAGTTCATCACGCCCGTGCAGATACACGTATTCGTGGCAGTGCTGGCTGAGCGCATCCCCCGCCTTCGAGATAAGCTCCCTATACTTGGTGCCGTCGGAAAGCGTGTTGCCCGGCATGGGCTTGAACCCGTATTTGGGCTGTATGCTTTCGCTTGCGGGCGGCTTCTTCATGAAGCAGTAGGGCGCAGCGGAGATCATTCCCTTATAGTTCTTTGACACGTCAAGGGCGAATTGGCAGAAGTCATACAGCTCGTTGTTCAGGCCTTCGACAGCGGTAAGGACCATGTTGAACTGATCGGTGGAGCATTTGCCTATCCTTGAGCCGATCACCGCCTGCAGCTTTTTGCTCTCTCCCAGGCAGTATTCCAGCTTGCTTATTATGTCCTCCTTGAGCGCTTCCGCGACGACCTCCATATACTCGTCTATGACCATCATGCAGCCAAGGAACTGCAGATCGGGATAGATAAGGCAATAATCGTTGCTCGAGAATTCCTTGAACGTCTTCGGGCAGTATACCTCGAAGGTGCGCTTGTAATCGTGGAGCCTTTCCTTGCGGTATCCGGTATTCAGCATGTTGAGTTCCATCTTGCCGAAATTCTCTTTAAAATAACGTGCGCATGCTATGTCTGTGCTGTTTTCCATCCACGTCCAGTTATGGTTTACCAGCTCCGACACCTCCTTGCAGATGCTGTTGATCTCGTCATACAGGTCTTCGTCAAAGCCCGCGTCATCCAGGTTCACGGTGGCCTGCGTAACCTTGAAGGCATAATAGAGCGGCACCCTGAGCATAAGCATCCACATCTGGTCGAGGGGCTTCACGCACTGTGCGGCGTCCCTCTGGCACTTCAGCGCAAAGCCGAAAAGCCTTTGCTTTTCCGCGGACATGTCATAAAAGCCGGTGGGTTTTGAATCGCTCTTCATGAACGGGGCGAAATAGCTTTGGTTGGCGTAATAATACCTCTGGACCGGGCCGTTGGAATTGAGCTGGAAATTGATAAGATCGTTATACGCCTTCGCTGCGGTCGAATAGTTGTTGCTGTCACGCAGCTCGTACAGCAGCTTTTTGACCTGATTTACTTCCTTAACAAACAGGCTCAGCTCGCTGTTCACCACGTCCTCGGTCATTACATCCCACGAAAAATCATAAGCGTCGCCCGCATTGCCCTCCACGGGCCCCTGTGCGTTGTTCAGTTCATCCATAGTTTTATCTCCAATCCTTTATATTTGTTCGGCGCAGCTTACGGATCAGAACCTGATCTCATAATCGCGGATATACCATCTGCCGTTATCGGTCCTTATGAGATTCCTCTTTACAGGGCTGCCGAGCTGTTTGCCGTTCTTGTCGAAGGCAACGGTCTGCACGGAAGCATACTCCACCTTTTCGCCGTATCTTGCGGCGATATTCTGCTGCTCCTCGCTGGTCAGGAAGAAGGATTCAAGCCCGCTTTCGTCGCTGTAACCCTTAACAACGGTTATCTTGGTCGCGTCTGCCTGCACCTGGGCATGCACGTATTCGCCGTGGAAGCGCTCCTGATGCAGATCCCAGTAATAGAGCAGTTGGGATTCCTGGATGGGGTTCTTGCGCCTTTCCGGCTGTATACAGTCGACGTATAGATCGTAGTTCTTTTCCTTTATAGCCTGGCGGAATATCTCCACGAGCCTTTCCGGGGTGACGTCATCGGGCACTGATTTCTCGGTGTACCAGCTTTCCTTTATCGCGGCGACCTCGTCCTCGTCCGCGAAATAACCGCTGTTCTCAAGCTCCTTATCGTAAATGCCCAGCACGTGACCGGGCACGTAAAGCGCGACGGGCTCCACGACGACCGCGAACACGGGCGGGCCGACCTTTTTCTCGCCCGCCTCGGGCACCTCCATCGTAAAATCCTTGAGCTTGCCCAGCAGCGTCCATGTCTCCACTTCCATCATGGTGGTGTCGACCAGCCTGCGGTAACGCTTCACGGCCTCATACGGCCCAAGCCAGCTTCTTGAATCGATCCTTACGAAATACATTCCCGATGAGCGCTTGCCCACGTATATGTACTCGCCGGTTACGCCCATGAACTGGTTTGCGGGATAGCGCACCTCGTCAAGCACGACGTATTTATCCTCAAGATCCTCGATCGAGGTCTCCCTAATATCGGGAGCGGGATAGACCTTTTCGATCAGCTTGTCCTTATACTGCTCGAGCAGCGCGTTCCACGCCCTCTCGCTCTTTTCGGCATAAAGCTTTTTGATGTTTTCCTCGTTCTCAAGGTAGACGGTCATATCGCCCGTGACGTCGAAGAAATTGCCGAGCGAGCCCATGAGGCAGTTCTTGGCCCTCTCGAACAGATCCCTGACCCTGGGATCGTTCGGAGCAAACTCCTGCAGGATCTTGATGCGGCCGAGAGCGTCCTCCTTGGAGCGGAAAACGCCCGTCGCGCCCTGGGCGCGCCTGACCTCGGCCTCGAATTCCTTAAGATAGATCTCGGCCTGCTGTATGCGCATGGCAAGGTTGCTGTCGTTGACCGAGAAAGTAGTACTGTCGACCATATTCATCACTCCTTTTCGATGATTGGATATTATACCATGTTTTGTCTGCGCAGTCAAACATATATCGCAGCGTATTGCCAAATCCCCGCGGGCATGGTATACTGTTTGCGACATCAAACAAAGGAGGCAAATCATGTACTGCACAAGAAAAGTAACCGATGACATCATCTGGGTGGGCGGGAACGACCGCCGTCTCTCCGTGTTCGAGGGCGTTTACAAATGCCCGACCGGAGTATCCTACAACTCCTATCTGATCAAGGACGATAAGACCGTGCTCATGGACACCATCGACCGCGCCGTTTCCACGGTTTTCTTCGAGAATATCGAGCACGAGCTTGATGGAAGGCCCCTTGATTACGCCGTCATCCAGCACATGGAGCCCGATCATTCCGCAACGCTTGCCGAGCTGGTGCTGCGCCATCCCGAAACGGTGATCGTGTGCAACGCGAAGCTTGCCGCAATGATAAGGCAGTATTTCGATTTTGACCTCGACTCCCGCCTAATGCTCGTCAAGGAGGGCGATACGCTTTCCACCGGCCGTCACACGCTCAATTTCGTAATGGCGCCCATGGTACACTGGCCCGAGGTAATGGTGACGTTCGATTCGGATAAGGGCATACTCTTCTCCGCCGACGCCTTCGGCACCTTCGGCGCGATCAACGGCGCGCTCTTTGCCGACGAGGTGGATTTCTGGCACGACTGTCTTGACGAGGCCCGCCGCTATTACTGCAATATCGTGGGCAAATACGGCCCCCAGGTCATGGCGCTTTTGAAGAAGGCCTCGGGTCTCAAGATCAATATGATACTCCCCCTGCACGGCTACGTCTGGCGCGCTGGGCTCGGTGACTTCATCGACAAGTACGTCCATTGGGCCAGCTATGAGCCCGAAGAAAAGGCCGTCGTCATCGCCTATGCCTCCGTTTACGGCAACACCGCCAACGCCGCCGAGATACTCTCGTGCAGGCTCCGCGAAAAGGGCGTTCCGACCTATATGTACGACGTTTCCATGACGACTCCCGACTACGTCATTTCCGCCGCGTTCAAATGCAGCCACCTGGTGTTCGCCTCCACCACGTACAACGCGGGCATATTCGTCCGCATGGAGGAGCTGCTGCACGATCTGGCCGCGCATAACATACAGAACCGCAAGGCCGCCTTCATCGAGAACGGCACCTGGGCGGCGACGAGCGGCAAGCTGATGCGCTCCATCATGGAAAACTGCAAGAACATCACTTTCATGGAAAGCACCGTTTCGCTCAAGTCCTCCGTCAAGCCCGAAAAGCTCGAAGACATAGAAGCGCTTGCGGACGAGATCGCAAAGGATTTCACAAAGCCCGTTCATTACTCCCCCGCCGCCGAGGACGCCGTTGAAACGAGGATCGATCCCGTGGCCTTCAACAAGCTCAGCTACGGCCTCTTCGTGCTCACCGCGCGTGACGGCGACCAGCTCAACGGCTGCATAATCAACACCGCGCAGATGCTCACCGACAATCCCAAGCGCATCACCATAGCAGTCAACAAGGCGAACCTCACCCACGACATGATTCTCAAAACGGGCGAATTCAACGTATCCGTGCTTACCGAATCCGTGCCCATGAGCGTTTTCGAGCATTTCGGCTTCCAGTCCGGGCGCAATACGCATAAGTTCATAAGCTTTGAGGATTTCGAGATGGCTCAAAACGGCATTCCCTACATCACCGCGCACACCAACGCGTTCTTCTCGGCAAAGGTCGTGGCCGCCGCCGATAACGGCACGCACACCCTCTTCACCGCCGAGGTGACGCAGGCCGAGGTGCTCGGCAGCGAGCCTTCCGTCACCTATGCCTATTACTTCGCGCACATCAAGCCCAAGAAGAAGCCCGTCGAAACGCAGAAGGCCGGCTGGGTGTGCAAGATCTGCGGCTACGTTTACGAGGGCGACGAGCTTCCCACCGATTACGAATGCCCCATCTGCAAGCATGGCCCGGAGGACTTCGAGCGCATAGAAGCTGCCCCCGCGCCCAAAGGCCACAAATGGGTGTGCGAGATCTGCGGCTTCGAGTACGAGGGCGAGGAGCTGCCCGCCGACTATACCTGCCCGCTGTGCAAGCACGGCGTCGAGGATTTCAAGCAGGTGTACTGAGATACTGAAGACTGAAAACTGAAGAATGAATAATGAATAATTATGGTTGAAATCCCCCTGCTGGGGGATTTCGATAGGTTATCATACCAAGTGCAACACCCAAAAAGGAGAAGACAACGTGCGGTCCCTAGTGTAAAATGTAAGTGACCAAACTCCATTGAAAGGAGGGACGCACGTTGTCCTACACACATTTTACACTAGATGAACGAAAATATCTACATCAACTTTTGGGTGAAGGTCACAGCATCCGAAAGATCGCAGATATTCTCGGACGTTCGCCGTCGTCGGTCAGCCGCGAACTGAAACGAAACAGCAGTAAAAAGGGCTACCATCCCTGGCGTGCACAGACCCTTGCCATCATTCGCGGGAGATACAGCCATCCTGCGAAAAGGCTGGATGAGGACACGGAGATCGGAAAGTATGTGCGCTCAAAGCTCCAACGCTTCTGGTCTCCGGAATGCATTGCGGAGACCTGGAAGCGGAGACATCCCGGAGAGGGCTTTGCTTTCACCACGATCTACCGCTGGCTCAAACGCGGGATGCTGCAAGGCTTCTCTCGCAAAAAACACTTGCGCCGTCGAGGAAAACAGATCCAAACAAGGAACGCAAACTACAATACCATCCATCCCGACCGCCTTATTATAGATTGGCCGGATGTGATAGCAAGCAGGTCAAGGGTAGGCGACTGGGAGGGCGATACGGTTTGCGGCGGAGTCGGTAAAGGCAGGATCGTCACCTTTGTTGACAGAAAGACCCGCTTCCTCTGTGCCGCTAAAGTCGTCAGCAAGCGCCCGGATGAAACCTTAGACGCCTGCCTTAAAGCCCTGCATGGTATGCCCGTCAAAAGCGTTTCTCTGGACAACGGCTCTGAATTCGCTTCCTTTCGAGAGTTGGAAAAGCTCTTGGACGCCCCTGTCTATTTCGCTCAACCGCATATGCCCTGGCAGCGCGGTTCCAACGAAAACACCAATGGCCTCCTTCGCTTCTTTTTCCCTAAGGGCTGCGATTTCCTCTCCGTTACCGACGAGGAGCTCCAACTGGTCGTTGAGCTTGTCAACAACCGCCCCCGTAAGTGCCTCGGTTGGCTCTCTCCCGCAGAAATCTTTCTTTCCTGAGTGTTGCACTTGCTTGACAATCTGGC